>Ga0209382_10000868_pt1 | contig 48973 bp, 43 predicted proteins | sample SoiMetdeltSBSDD5_FD_187599 | JGI IMG/M metagenome (GOLD analysis project Ga0209382, IMG submission 187599) | Bulk soil microbial communities from a Populus tree surrounding site in Tennessee, USA - Soil MetaG P. deltoides SBSDD5 (SPAdes) (version 2) | ecosystem: Environmental > Terrestrial >...
GCGACGGACAGGAGCGGTTCGCGCACGGGACCGTCACGAACTACTGGGGTGGCTCGTCGAACGCCACGACGCATCTGCTCGATGCGCTTCATTACCGCGGCCTGCTCCGGGTCGCGGGGCGCCGGTCCGGCATCCGCGTCTACGCGCCCGTCGACCGCCCCTCGTCCTCTCTGGCGGGGGCGGAAAGACGGGCTCGCGTCGATGCGTTGATCGACGTGGTGGTCCGTATCTATGCGCCGCTGCCGAGGGCAAGCGTCTCGACAATCGTCAGCCGGCTGCGGTATGCGGTGCCACAGTGGCAGGGGGAACTGAAGGCCGGTTTGCGCCGGGCGCACCGCCGGCTCTCGCGCGAGCGCGTGGATGGAGTCGACTGGTTCTGGCCCGCCGACGAAGATCCCGCTGTCGCCGTATCGGAGGATGCGGTGAGGATGCTCTCGCCGTTCGATCCGGTCGTCTGGGATCGTCGCCGATTCGAGTTGCTGTGGGGATGGGCCTACCGATTCGAAGCTTACACGCCGGCCCCAAAGCGGAAGCTCGGGTACTACGCGCTCCCGCTGCTGTGGCGCGATCGTGTGGTCGGATGGGCCAACGTCTCGATGTCGCGAGGCGAGGTGCGCGCCGAGCTGGGATTCGTCGAATCGGGGCGTCCATCCGATCGCGGCTTCAAGCGCGAGCTCGAGCGCGAGATGGATCGGATGCGGCGGTTCCTGGAAGAGTCTCCCTGACACGATCGAACGGGTGTCTGTAGAAAACCGGTGAGTCAGATGCAACCCTGCGCGCTACGTCACCGTCTAAGTACGCGTTTGTAGAACTAATATGGCGAAGGGCGATTTTCTGGGCGAATTCGAGATTTACGTGATGCTGGCGCTGGCGCACCTGGATCCGGACGCCTACGGCGTCACGATCCGGCGCGAGATCACCCGGCGCACCGGCCGGGAGATCGCGATCGGTGCGGTCTACGCCACACTGTCGCGGCTGGAGGAGAAGGGACTCGTCGTTTACACGCTGTCCGATCCGGTGCCGGTGCCGGGAGGCCGCACCCGGAAGCACTTTGCGTTGACTCCGGCCGGCGTCCGCGCACTGGACCACTCGACGCGCATGCTTGCTCGCATGATGCAGGGCTGGCGCCCGCGGACGCAGCCTCAATAGCCATGCCGCCGATTCCTCGCGTTGTCCGCTGGCTGCTTCGCCTGGCTGCAGGCCCGAGTTATCGCGACGTGGTCGCCGACCTCGAAGAAGAGGCGGCGGCGCGGGCTTCGACGGACAGCCCGGCGGCCGCCCGGCGATGGATCCGTGCCCAGGTCACGGGTTCGATCGGGCCGCTCGTCGGCCGGCGTCTCGAGATGCTCCTCACCACTCTGAAAGGGATGCACATGAAGGCCTGGCGTGGGTTCGGCTCTGATCTGTCGGTCGCGCTGCGGCGACTCCGTGACGCCCCCGGGTTTTCGCTGGTGTGCGTCATCACGCTTGCGCTCGGCATCGGCGGGAACGCTGGCGTCTTCACGCTGATCGATCGCGTGCTGCTCAAACCATTGCCCGTCGCCAGACCCTCCGAGCTCTATCGCGTGGGCAACACTGACGCCTGCTGCGTGAACTCGGGCAGACAGGGATCGTTCTCGCTGTTCTCTTACGACCTCTACATCCATCTCCGCGACGGAGCGCCCGAGTTCGGCCCGTTGGCGGCGTTTCAGGCCAACACGCGCACGATCACGTTCGGTCGGCCGGACCTGGGGACACCTCCACTCACACTGAGCGGCGGCTTCGTCTCGGGGAATTACTTTCAGCTGTTCGAGCTCGCTCCGGCCACGGGACGCCTCATCCAGCCCAACGACGACACGCGGGGCGCGCAGACGGTCGCCGTCCTGAGCCACACGGCCTGGACCACGCGCTTCGCCGGACGCGCCGACATCGTCGGGCGGCCCGTGACACTGAACGGCATAACCGCGACGATCGTCGGCGTCGCCCCGCGGGGGTTCTATGGCGACACGATGCGTCCCAATCCTCCGGAGATCTGGATCCCGTTGTCGAGCGAGCCGCTCCTGCAGCCCGCGGCCCGGCTGCTCGACGCCAAGCCCCTCCACTGGCTCTATGCCATCGGGCGGCTCGAGCCCGGGACTGCGATTCTCCCTCTCCAGGCGCGCCTCACTTCAACCCTGCAGCATTGGCTCGACACCAACGAGCCCACGCCGAGTGAGCGAGCCGAGATTCCGCGCCAGTACATCACGATTGTGTCGGCCGCGTCCGGCGTGGCGTCGATGCAGGCGTCCGTCGCACCGTCGCTGCGGTTGTTGCAGGGGCTGGCTGCGGCCGTCCTGTTCATTACCTGCGCAAATCTCGCGAGCCTGCTTTTGGCACGAGCCGCGGCCCGCCGGACCGAAATGGCCACACGAGTCGCGCTCGGCGCCTCGAGGGCGCGGTTGATTGGACAGCTCCTGATCGAATCGATATTGCTCGCCTGCGTCGGCGGCGCACTGGGGCTGATCGTGTCGTTCCTGGGGGCGAACGCAATTCTGGACCTGGCGTTCCGCGGCGCGACCAGCGTTCCGGTCGATCCCTCGCCGTCGTGGCTGGTGATCGGATTCGTGTTCGCTGCCGCCCTCGTCACGGGTGTACTGTTCGGCGCGGCGCCAGCGATCGTCGGCTCGCGCTCCGACCCGATCGACGCGCTGCGCGGCGCCGGACGCACCACCGGTGATGGTGGTGGGCGGTTGCGTAGTTCGCTGATCGCCGTGCAGGTTGCGCTGTCACTGGTCCTGCTGACCTGTGCAGGCCTGTTGTCGCGCACGCTCGTCAAGCTGGAATCACAGGATTTCGGCGTCCGCCTGGACAGTCGTTACGTGGTGAACCTCGCGCCATCGCTTTCCACGGTCGCGCCGGAGGAGCTGCCCTCGCTGTACGACCGCCTGCGGGACCGGCTGAAGCAGATTCCTGGCGTCCGGAACGCGGCGTTCTCACTTTACGCACCCATGTCGGGCGACAACTGGGGTACGGCCATCGTCGTCCAGGGGCCCACTCAAATCGAGCGCCGCTCGGTGTCCTGGAACCGGGTCAGCCCTGAGTACTTCGAGACAGTCGGCACGCCGATCCTGCGCGGTCGTGGATTCGATGAGCGTGACCGTCCCGACTCACCGCTGGTCGCCATCGTCTCGCAGTCGTTCGCGCGCCGCCACTTCGGCGACACGGATCCGATCGGCCGGCGCATTGGCCAGTCAGTCCCGGAAATCGAGATCGTCGGGGTCGTGGGGGACGCGAAGTACCGGCGCGCCCGCGAGGCGCCGGGCGAGATGTTGTTCCTGCCTTACCTGCAAGTCACCGAGGAGAGCCGCGGACGGGCGGTCCAGATGGGGATCAGGCTGGATCGGTCCCACTATCCACAGGCGGTCGAGTTGTATGCCGAACGCTCTCCGGGCCTCGAGTCGGAAGTACGTCGGGCGATGGCGGAAGTGGACAGCCGCATCACCGTGCGGTCGATGTTGGCCATGACCGACCAGGTCGCCGGCGCATTCAACGAGGATCGCCTCATCGCGCGCCTGACGGGGACGTTCGGGTTCGTGGCCCTGATGCTGGCCTGTCTCGGCATTTACGGGGTGACTGCCTACTCGGTGACCCGGCGCATCCGCGAAATCGGGGTGCGCATGGCGGTCGGTGCGCAAGGTTCGCGGGTAATCGCGACGATCGTGCGATCAGCCGTGATGCAAGTTGTGGTGGGCACGGCGTTCGGTCTGCCAGCGGCGTTTCTCGCTGGCCGTTACCTGGAAACGCGACTGTTCGGGATCAGCCCACACGATCCCGTGACGCTCGGGGTCAGCGTGGGACTGATGATGCTCTCAGCAGCCGTGGCGGCGTTGATTCCGGCCAGCCGTGCTGCCCGTCTGGATCCTGTGAAGGCGTTACGCGTGAGCTGATGCCGTTGCCGGTTCGTGGCCTTCGCGGTGGCCGTGTCGCGCGTGTGAAGTGATGGCTCGCCAGGGCCTGAAGGCCCTGGCCTACTTGGGCGGTCCCGGCTTCTGCGTTTCCGGCTTGGCTTGTTCCGGCTTCGCCTGTTCTGGCTGCGGCAGCGTAGTCGGCTGCTGCTGTGGCGCCGGTGCGGGCTTGGTCGGCTCGAGCGGCGGCTGCGCTTGCGGCGCGGTTACCGGAGCTGGCGGCGGTCCGCCGACGCCACGCATCAGCGAACTGCCTCCCGGCCGGCCGACGATGCTCAGCACGACGGCGCCCACCATGAAGATCGCGCCAAGGACGGCCGTCGCGCGGGTGAGAACGGTCGCGCCCGCACGTGCGCCGAACGCAGTCTGGCTGCCGCCTCCGCCGAACGCGCTGGCGATGTCTCCGCCCTTACCCTGCTGCAACAGCACAACCAGCAGCAGAAGCAGGCAGGCGAGCACATACAGAGTGGCGACCAGGTAATAGAGCATAACGCGTGATTTTACCATCGTTCGGGGCAGTCAGGTAGCGCCGGGCCTTCGGGCCCGGCCCTCCCTACCTGGCCCCGCGGCTGCGGGTGACGATCTCCCGGAACCCGGCGACGTCGAGGCTGGCCCCTCCGACCAGCGCACCGTCGACGTCGGGATGCACGATCAGCGAGTGGATGTTGTCCGGCTTCACGCTGCCGCCGTAGATGATGTGGCACTGGTCTGCCGCGGCGCCGCCGAACCCCTGGCGGATCCGCGTGCGGATGTGGGCGTGGGCCTCGCCGGCCTGTTCGGGCGTCGCATTCCGGCCGGTCCCGATGGCCCACACCGGCTCGTAGGCGATCACGAGGGCCGCGATCTGATCGCCGGTCAGCCCGTCGAGGCCGTCCTTGATCTGACGATCGAGCACCGGCAGGGTCTGCCCGGCCTCACGCTCCTCGAGCGTTTCGCCGATGCAGACGATCGGTGTGAGCGTCGCACCCAGCGCGGCCAGCAGCTTGCGGTTGACCGTCTGGTCGGTCTCCTGGAACAGCCGCCGGCGCTCGGAGTGGCCGATGATGACGTACTCGGCGCCGGCCTCGCGCAGCATTGGTGCGCTCACCTCGCCGGTGAAGGCGCCTTCTTTTTCCCAGTACAGGTTCTGTCCCGCGACACCGATGTTGGTGTGTCGCGCTGCCTCCGCCACCGCATGGAGCGCCGTGAACGGTGGAGCGACCACGATCTCGATGTCGGCAAAGTCCTTGACCATGCCCTGGAACTGTTTGATGAACACGACCGCGTCGTGCACGGTCTTGAACATCTTCCAGTTGGCGGCAACAAAGGGTGTACGCATCTGAGCATCCTGTCGTCGCAGTTGAAACCTTTAACAGGAGAGGCAGGAGCTCAGGAGAACGATTTGGTTTCCTCCTGACCTCCTGGCCCTCCTGTTAGTACAAGGGAGTGGCTGTCGCCGCTATTTCAGCGCGGCCACGCCAGGCAACGTCCGGCCGCCGAGGAATTCCAGTGAGGCGCCGCCTCCGGTCGAGATATGCGTGATCTTGTCGGTGACGCCGGCCTTCGCAACCGCCGCAATCGAGTCGCCGCCGCCGATCACCGTCGTGCCCCTGACCTCCGCGACCGCCCTGGCGACTTCGATCGTGCCCTTCGCGAAGGTGTCGATCTCGAACACGCCCATCGGTCCATTCCAGACGACGGTCTTCGCGCCGGCAATCACGGAGCGATACGTCGCGATGGTCTTCGGACCGATGTCGAGGCCCATGCGGTCGCCGATGCCCGCGTCGGTGACGTCGAGGAGCTCGGCGGGTGCGCCGGCTTCGAGCTTTGGCGCGACGACGTGGTCGACCGGCAGTTCGAACCGGAGGCCCCGCTCCTTCGCCCGGCGTTCGACGTCGCGCGCCGAGTCGAGCAGGTCGGCTTCGACCAGCGACTTGCCGACCTCGATGCCACGTGCCTTCAGGAAGGTGTAGGCCATTGCGCCGCCGATGAGCAGCGCGTCGACCTTCGAGATCAGGTTCTCGATCACCTCGAGCTTGTCGGACACCTTGGCCCCGCCGAGGACCGCGACGAACGGGCGATCGGGATTCTCGAGCACGCGGCCCAGATACTCGACCTCCTTGCCCATCAACAGCCCGGCTGCGGCCTCCTTCACCTGATGGACGATCCCCTCGGTCGATGCGTGGGCGCGATGGGCCGATCCGAAGGCATCGTTGACGTACACGTCCGCGAGCTCGGCCAGTTGCTTCGCAAACGCGGGATCGTTCTTCTCTTCCTCGGGGTGGAACCGCAGGTTCTCGAGCAGCACCACGCCGCCTTTCCCGGCGGCCTGGATCGCGGTGCGTGTGGCCTCGCCGATACAGTCCTCGGCGAACTGCACGGGCCGCCCCCCAAGCAGCGTCGACAGCCGCTCGGCGCACGCCCGCAGCGAGAATTCCGGGTTGGGCTTGCCCTTTGGACGCCCGAGGTGCGAAGCGAGAATCACCGTGGCGCCGTGATCGAGCAGCCAGGTGATCGTCGGCAGCGAGGCCCGGATGCGCGTGTCGTCGGTGATCGCGCCGTTCTTGATCGGCACGTTGAAGTCGACGCGCACCAGGACCCGCTTGCCCGAGACCTCCAGGTCGGAAAGAGTCCGAGACGCCACTACAGGCCCTTCTTGGCCAGGAACCGCAGCAGATCGACGCAGCGGCTCGAGTAGCCCCACTCGTTGTCGTACCACGACAGGACCTTCACGAAGTCGCCGTCCATGACCGAGGTGTACGGCGCGTCGAGAATGGACGAGTGATCGTTGCCGCGGAAGTCGACCGAGACGAGCGGCTCCTCGACGTACTGAAGGATGCCCTTGAGGCTGCCTTCCGACGCCTCCTTGAATGCCGCGTTCACGTCTTCCTTCGTGGTCTTCTTCTCGAGAATCGCCGCGAGATCCACCACCGAGACGTTCGGCGTCGGCACGCGCATCGCGATCCCGTCGAGCTTTCCCTTGAGCTCCGGCAGCACCTCGCCGACGGCGAGCGCCGCGCCGGTGGTGGTCGGGATGATCGAGAGCGCCGCCGCGCGCGCCCGCCGCAGATCCTTGTGCGGGAGATCGAGCAGCTGCTGATCGTTCGTATACGAGTGCACCGTCGTCATCCAGCCCTTCTTGATGACGAACTTCTCGTGCAGCACCTTCGCGATCGGGGCAAGGCAGTTGGTCGTGCACGAGGCGTTGGAAATGATCTGGTGCTTCGCCGGGTCGTAAGTGTCATCGTTGACGCCGAGGACCATGGTGATGTCCGGCTTCTTGGCCGGAGCCGTGATCACGACCCGCTTGGCGCCGGCCGCGAGGTGCTTGCCGGCTGAATCACGATCGGTGAAGAGGCCGGTCGACTCGAACACCACCTCGACGCCGAGGTCCTTCCACGGCAGCTGGGCCGGGTCCTTCAGCGACAACACCTGGAATTCGTCCTTGTTGACCTTGATTCGATCGCTCGACGAGGAGATGTCGGCCTTCAGGTTGCCGAGAATCGAGTCGTACTTCAGCAGGTGGGCCAGCGTGGCGGCATTGGTGAGGTCGTTGACCGCGACGATGTCGATATTGCTATCGTCCATGGCGGCGCGCATGATGTTGCGGCCGATCCGGCCGAACCCGTTGATTCCGACTTTAATGGACATTCTGAAAATCCTCCAACCGGTAAACTTCTGATTCTATATGAAGCTCCGGCTTGCGCCGTCGCCAATCGCGGTCTAGAGTACGGAGTTCGCCCATGTACACGATTTACAGCGTCGCGATCGTGCTGTTTTTTGCGATCCTGTCGCCGTATTTCCTCTATCAGGCGATCCGCTACCGCAAGTACATCCGCAATCTCCCGCAGCGGCTCGGGTACCTGCCGTTGTCCTTCAACTTCGATGGCGACGAGTCCATCTGGATCCATGCCGTGTCGGTCGGCGAAGTGCTGACGGCGCGGGCGCTGCTCCCGCAACTTCGCGAGCGGTATCCGCGGCTGCGCATCTTCCTGTCGACGACCACCATCACCGGGAATCAGGTCGCGCGGACCAACGTCCACGACGTGGACGGGGTCTTCTACTTTCCACTCGACCTGCCGCCGATCGTCCGGCGGACGATGCGGGTGGTGAAGCCTCGGCTGTTCGTGATGATGGAGACCGAGCTGTGGCCGAACCTGCTGCGCGCGTGCCGCGCCGCGGGGGTGAAGACGGCGCTGGTGAATGGACGAATCTCGCTGCGCTCCTTCCCGCGCTACCGCCTCGCGCGCGGGTTCTTCCGGCGGGTGCTGGCGGATGTCGATCGTTTCTGTATGCAGAGCGAAGAGTCGGCGCGACGAATCGTCGAGATCGGGGCCGACCGCGACCGCGTGTCCGTGACGGGCTCGCTGAAGTTCGACTCGCTCGAGCTTCCGGGCGCGGTGGCGGATCGCGGCCGTAATCGGGTGCTCCGCTACTTCCGGATCGGCCAGGATCGACCGGTGGTGGTCGCCGCCTCGACCCTGAAGGGGGAGGAGGAGACAGTCCTCGACGCGTTTCAGCGAATCCGCGCCATCTGGGGCAGCGCGCTGCTCATCATCGCCCCGCGCAAGCCCGAACGCTTCGAGGAAGTCGAGCGGCTGGCGAAGAAACCGGGGTGGCGCGTGGCCCGGCGCACCGAGCTCGCGGTTGATTCCGAGCCGCGGGTCGACGTCGTGATTCTCGACACCATCGGCGAGCTCGCGCAGCTCTATCAGGTCGCGACCGTGGTGTTCGTCGGGGGCAGTCTCGTGGATGCGGGAGGACACAACATCCTCGAGCCCGCGGTGTTCGGCAAGCCGATCGTGTTCGGGCCCCACATGCACAACTTCACGGAAATCGCCCGCACGTTCATCGAGAACCGCGGCGCGGTCCAGGTCCAGGCGGATGCCGAGCTCGAGAACGTGCTGGTCGAGCTCCTGTCCGATCCCGTCAAGCGCGCAGGTCTCGGCGCGGCCGCGCGCGCGCTGGTCGAGGCGAATCGCGGCGCCCGCGCCCGCACCCTGGCCGTGATTACCCAGCTCCTTCCATCCGACGCGCCCGGCACGGTGCTGCCGTTTCGAGCCCTCTGAGCCGCGGCGATTCGTTGATGCCCGATCGATCGGGGACTCCGTGTTGAGCACTCTGTACGCGGCCATGGCGCGCCGGCGCCGTGAGCGCTACGCGGCGAAGCCGGAGCTCCGGCAGCGCCTTCGGTCCCCGGTGATCAGCGTCGGGAACCTCGCCGTGGGGGGCCGTGGCAAGACGCCGATCGTCGCCACCATTGCCCGGATGCTGATCGACATGGGGGAACGGCCCGCGATCCTGAGCCGCGGCTATGGCCGCGCGCGGAACGAGCCGGGGGTCGTGATCGTGCGCGACGCGGCGGAGATCCGTGCAGGTCTCGACTCGGCGGGCGACGAGCCGCTGATGCTGGCGGGTCAGCTGCCCGGCGTCTGCGTCCTGACGTGCCCCGACCGGTATCGGGCCGGCACACTGGCCGAGCGGGAACTGGGCGCGACCGTCCACGTGCTGGACGACGGGTTCCAGCACCTTCAGTTGGATCGCGACATCGATCTGGTGATCGTTGGACGCGAGGACATCGCTCACCCCGTGACACTTCCGGGCGGACGTCTGCGCGAACCGCTGGACACGCTGGTGGCTGCGGATGCCGTGCTCGTCGAGGAAGGGGTCGTGATCGAATCGGCGGGGCTCGATCTGCCGACCTATCACATTCGCCGCGAGACTCCGCCCGATCGGGGAGCGACCGTGGCCGCCGCGGGTGGCCGGCCCGTGCTCGCCGTCGCGGGGATTGCGTCACCGGACCGGTTCTTTCGCGACTTGCGGGAGGCGGGATGGTCGGTTGCGGACACGATGGCGTATCGTGACCATTACCGATTCACTCGTGCGGACGTCGATCGCATCGTCGCCAACGCGCGCCGTGCCGGCGCCGCCATGATTGTCACGACGGAAAAGGACTACGTGCGGCTGCAGCCGTTCGAGCCGCTGGCCGTCCCGGTCGGCTTCGTGCCGATCTCGCTGCGCCCGGAGCCGTTCGATCGGTTCCGGCAGTGGATCGGATCCGAACTGCAGACCACCCGGGGAATCGCGTGACTGATCGCGTTCTGCTGAGGCATCGAATCGAATACGGGGCCGTCACCGCGGTGGTCCAGCTGGCGAGGCTCCTGCCGATGCAGGTCGTGCTGGGGGCGGGCACGCTCCTCGGCAGGGCGTTCTACCGGTTCGACGGCCCGCACCGGCGGCTGGCGATCAGCAATCTCCAGGCGGCGTTCCCGTTGCGATCGCACGACGACTGCGCGGCAATCGCGCGCGGCATGTTCGCGCACTTCGGGCGGCTGCTCACGGTGCTGCTCAAGTTCAGCACGATGAGCCCGAAGCAGATGCTGGCCCGCGTCGAGTTCGAAGGGGAAGATCGAGTCCGGGCCGCGCACGCCGAAGGCCGCGGCGTGCTGCTGTTCACCGGCCACTTCGGCTTCTGGGAAATCAACGCGCTGGTGCACGCGCTGGAGATCAAGCCGATGTCGGTGCTGGCCCGGCCGCTCGACAATCCGTTGCTGCATCACCTGCTCGAGTCGGTGCGGGGGCGGACCGGCAACTCGGTGATCTACCGCCGCGGCGCGATCCGCCGGGTGCTCCGCGCGCTCGCCGACAACCAGGCGGTGGCGATCCTGATCGATCAGCACATTCAGAGCGCCGACGCGGTGTTCGTCGATTTCTTCAATCGGCCGGCGGCCACGACCTCGGCGCTGGCGGCGCTCGCGCTGCGGACCGGCGCGCCGGTCGTGCCGGTCTTCGCGCTGCCACAGCCGGGGGGCCTCTTCCGGATGGTCTACGAGCACGCCGTCGCGCCGCCTCGCGGCGACGATCCGGACGCGATCCGCGCCTTCACCCAGCGCTGCACCGACGTGCTCGAGATGTACGTGCGTCGCTATCCTGATCTCTGGCTCTGGATGCATCGCCGCTGGCGCGACGTGGACGGCGCGGCCCAGGTCAAGGGGATGTTTCCGAGGGCGAGTGCTGAGGAACAGTAAAGGCTCTTTACAGGAGGGGCAGGAGGTCAGGAGTTCTTTCTTGAAGCAAAATCCTCCTGATCTCCTGGCCCTCCTGCTGACAATATTTCCGGAATGCAAAAGGCAACTCTGATCGTTCGTGCGCCCAACCCCCTCGGCGACGCCATCATGTCGCTGCCGGCGATGGCCGCCGTGCGTGCCGCGCTCGGCGACCGTACGGTGATCGTTGCGGCGGCACCCTCGGTGGCGCCGCTGTTCGAGGAAATCACCGCTGTGGCGCCCGACCAGGTGATCACCCTCGATCAGGCCCGCGAGGCGGCGCAACTGCGCGAGGCCGGCGGGGACGCGATTCTGCTGCTCACCAATTCCTTTCGTACGGCCTGGGTCAGCCGCCAGGCGCGGATCCCGCGCCGTCTCGGCTACCGTGCCCACGGCCGCTCGCTCCTGCTGACCGAGGGCGTTCGTAAGCCGCGGCAGCGTGTCCATCAGTCGGAGTACTACCTGCACCTGGTGCGCGAGCTGGGGCTCGACGGTGGCCGGGGCCTGAAGGCCCCGGCCCTACAGCCGGACGCGGTCGCCTCCAACGACGGTGTCTCTGCAAACGACACGGTCTCCTCCAACCAGAGAGGCACCCTTAAGAACGAGAGAGGCACCTTTAAGAATGTGGCGCCGGGGCCTTCAGGCCCCGGCGGATCTTTCATTCGGATCACGCCCCACACCCGTCAACGGGCGGACGCCTTCCTGAAGACCATCGGCGTGGATCGCTCAGCCCCGCTGGTGGGGTTCGCACCCGGCGCTGCCTATGGGCACGCCAAACGCTGGCCGCCGGACCGCGTCGCCGAGGTCATTGCGCGTCTTGGCGCGCGCGGCGTGGCGTGCGTGATGGTGGGCGCCGACGGCGATCGCGCCGCAGGCCGTGAGATAGAATCAGCACTTCCGGCCGGGTCACCGGTCGTCAACGTGATCGGACGAACCGATCTGCGGCTGCTGTCGGGTCTCCTCGCCTCGTGCGACGTCTTCGTCTCCAACGATTCAGGCGCGATGCATCTGGCCGCGGCGGTCGGTGTGCCCGTTGCCGCGATTTTCGGACCCACGAACGAGCGCGTCACCGCGCCGCTCGGCGACCACGACGTGATCATTCATCAGGTTTTCTGCCGCCCGTGCATGCTGAGAGACTGCCCGATTGATCATCGCTGCATGCGGCGGGTGAGCGCCGATACGGTGTTCGACACCGTGATTCGCCGTCTCGATCGGGCCGTTCCTCCGGAATCTCCCGCATGAGGCCGGCTGTCTTCCTCGACCGTGACGGCACGGTGCTCGAAGAAGCCGGCTATCTCGATCGCCTCGAGCGGCTGGCGTTCTTCCCGTTTGCGATCGACGCGGTTCGCCTGCTGAACCGCGGTGGATTTGCGGCCGTGATCATCACCAACCAGTCGGGTGTCGGCCGGGGCATGTACGAAGAGGCCTTCGTGATCCGCGCGCACCAGGTCCTTGACGAGCGGGTGAGGTCCGCCGGCGCACGTATTGACGGGTACTACTACTGTCCGCATCACCCCGAGGCTGAAGTGGAGAAGTACCGTCTCGACTGCGACTGCCGGAAGCCGGGCCCCGGCATGCTGCGGCAGGCTGCTGCCGATCTCGATCTCGATCTGTCGCGATCGTTCGCAATTGGCGACAAGTGGACCGACGTGCAGGCGGGCGTGGCCGCCGGCGCCCGCGGCATCCTGGTGCGAACGGGCTACGGACGAACCAGCGAGGCTGCGCCGCAGCGTCCCGTCGAGCCGGTGATCGTCGCAGACGACCTGATCGCGGCGACCGCATGGATCCTGCGGAACGGACAGCCGAGCCCCGAGCCCCGAGGCGAGCGCTGATGTTCAGAAGCGACGGCCTCCGTGATCGCCTCCTCTCCATCGTCGATGACTTCGCCGGTGTCCGGGTCGCCGTTCTCGGCGACCTGCTGGTCGACGAGTTCATCTACGGCCGGATTTCGCGCGTCTCCCGTGAAGCGCCCGTGCTGATCCTCGAGTACGACTCCACCGACATCGTCCCCGGCGGTGCCGGCAATGCCGCGAACAACGTCGCGGCGCTCGGCGGCAATGCCGTCGCCATCGGCATCGCGGGCGAGGACGAGGCGGGCCGGCGGCTGCTCGAGGCGATGCGCGGGCGCATCGACATCCGCAACATCGTCACCCACCGCAGCCTGACGACCCCGACCAAGACGCGGATCCTGGCCGGCGGCGTGCACTCGGCAAAGCAGCAGGTGGTTCGCGTCGATCGCACGACGCGTGCGCCGGTTCCCGAAAAGGTACGGACGGCAATCGCCAGGCGTGTGTCCGCGGCGCTCGGGCGATCCGACGCGTTGATCGTGTCGGATTATGGCAGCGGGCTGGTTACGCCGGCGCTCGTCCGGATTGCGCAGCGGACCTTGCGCGGGCCCGGCGCCCATCAGCCGCCGGTGCTGGTCGACTCCCGCTATTCGCTTCTGAAGTACCGCGGCATGACCATGTGCACGCCGAACGAGTCGGAGGTCGAGGCGCTGCTCGGCGTCCGCATTGGCGAGAACAGCCGCGTCCTGGAGCGTGCCGGGCGTACATTGCTGGCCCGGACCGGTGCGGCCGGCGTGCTGATCACGCGCGGCAGCCGCGGGATGGCGCTGTTCGTGCCCGATCGGCCGACGGTCCATATCGCGATCTTCGGCTCGGATCAGATCGCGGACGTGACCGGCGCCGGCGACACGGTCATTGCCACGATGACCCTGGCGCTGGCGGCGGGGGGCACGGCAGAAGAAGCGGCGCACCTCGCGAACTATGCCGGGGGGCTCGTCGTGATGAAACGAGGCACGGCCACCGTCAGCGCCGACGAGCTGAAACAGGCGATCCGCGCCGATCGAGGGTAGTGGCGCGATGAACAGCCGGTCTTTGATTCTGGCAGTCCTGGCAATTCTGGCAATGTGATGGGAGTCGTCGATCGAGATCAGCTCGTGAACCGCGTGGAGCAGGATCGCGCCGGCGGTTGCACGATCGCGTTCGCGAATGGCTGTTTCGACCTGCTGCACGTCGGCCACGTTCGTTATCTGCAGGCGGCGGCGCGCGAAGCCGATCGGCTGATCGTGGCGGTGAATGACGACGTGACGGCGGGGCGGAAGGGGCCGGGACGGCCGATCATGCCGGCCACCGATCGCGCTGAGCTCGTCGCGGCGCTCCGCGGCGTCGACTACGTCGTCGTGTTTCCCGAGCCCACCGTGACGCCGCTGTTGCTGCTGTTGCGTCCCGACGTGCACTGCAAGGGCACGGACTACACCGTCGAGACCGTCCCCGAGCGCGAGACGGTGCTCGGCTACGGCGGCCGGATCGCGATCGTCGGTGATCCGAAGGACCATTCGACCCGCGACCTGGTCGCGCGGCTCCGGGGATGAAGTTCCTCATTGTCCGGCTGGGGGCACTCGGCGATATCGTCCATACCGTTCCGGCTGCCGCAGCGCTGCGCCGCGGCTATCCCGACGCGCGCATCGACTGGGTCGTGGACGCGCGGCACGCGTCGTTTGCACAGCTCATCACCTGCATCGATCGCGTCGTGCCGCTGGAGAAGCCGACCCTGAGCGCCTGGCTCCAGCTGGTGCAGATGCTTCGCCCGGCACGCTACGACGTCGCGCTCGATTTCCAGGGACTGATGAAGTCGGCGGTGATCGCGCGTGCGTCGGGCGCCAGGCGGGTGGCAGGCTTTTCGATCTGGCATCTCCGCGAGAAAGGCGCGCGACCTTTCTATTCCGAGGTCGGCAACGGCGAGCAGCCGCCTCATGTCATCCGGAAGAACCTGAACCTGCTGGGGGTTGTCGGCATCGACTCCGCTGAGGTCGAGTTTCCGCTGGCACATTCGTCATCCTCGGTCGTCGAGACGGTGAAGGCACAGGCGTCGGGCCGGCGGATTGCGCTCATCAATCCCGGCGCGGCGTGGCCGAACAAGCGGTGGCCTGCATCACGGTTCGGTGAAGTCGCCGCGTTTCTCAAGGAGGTCCGCGGGCTCGAACCTTTCGTGCTGTGGGGACCTTCCGAGCAGTCGCTGGCGGAGGACGTCGTGACAAGTTCGGGGGGCGCCGCGCGCGTGGCACCGGCCACGACCACGGCCGATCTGCTCGAATTGTCGCGTGCCGCCGCGCTGATGGTGTCGGGCGATACCGGTCCGCTGCACATCGCCGGCGCCGCCGGCACTCCGATCGTGGCACTCTTCGGCCCGACCGATCCGGAGCGGAACGGTCCGTGGGCCCCCGGGGACGTCGTCCTGTCGCGCCATGGAACGTGCGGGTGCCACTACCAGCGGCAATGCCGCCAGACAGCATGGTGTCTGAACGACGTGTCGGTGGCGGAAGTGACGGCCGCGATCCAGCAGCGGCTCGGGGTGTCGCACGGGTCATGTTGATCTCGCTGATCGCCATTCGGCCCGCGAGGGCACAGCATTCACCGGTACTTCGCTGCCACCAGGGCCACGCGGGCCGAAGGCCGCGCTTCGCGGCTGACGACGACACGACGACCCTTCGGCACGCTCAGGGTCGCCCTGAGCACCGTCGAAGGGCGACACGACGACACGAGGTCTTCATCACGGGGCACTCGAACGATGTCTCGTGGCTTCCGCCTTCAGGCGGAAGTGGAGCAGGCGGACACGCGAGGCGCATGTGCTGAGGTTTCTCGCGCGCCGGCGAGTGCTGATCGGATTCATTGCCGGATTGGCGGCGATCTTCCTGTCGCGTCCCACGCGACAGACCGTGCTCATCGGGGCCGTGATCGCGCTGATCGGCGAGGCGATCCGCATCTGGGCCGCGGGTCATCTCGAGAAGGGACGCGAGGTCACGACCACCGGGCCGTACCGGTTCACGCGCCACCCGCTTTACCTCGGGTCGACGGTCATCGGCGTCGGTCTGGCGATCGCCTCGGCCAACCTCGTTGTCGTCACGCTGGTCGCGCTCTATCTGGCCGTCACGCTGAGCGCAGCGATCGCCACGGAGGAAGCCCACCTGACGGAGAAGTTCGGCGGCGCGTATCCTGCCTATCGCGAAGGCCGTGCGGCCAGCGGCCAGCGCCGGTTCAGCCTGGCGCGCGCGATGCGGAACCGCGAGTATCGCGCCGTGATCGGACTCCTGGCCGTTCTTGCGCTCCTCTCGTGGAAGGCCATATAATCTGGGTTTTGGCAGGCAGCTGGCGGGCCCAGAGGACCGGGGGCGGTTAGCTCAGTGGTAGAGCACCGGCCTTACACGCCGGCTGTCGCAGGTTCGAACCCTGCACCGCCCAGACTTCGCTGATAGATGTGTGGCGTGTCAGCGCCACACATCTATCAGCTTCGTCTAGGCAGGCAGGCTCGTGATAGCGCGAGATCTCGAGTCTGAATTCGCCGCTGTTTCACAGCCTGTCTCGCCGTAGCCCCGCAGGGGCGAAGGCGGAGCACTTTGACAACCTATCGCTATACGGGGTCGTAGTTCAGTTGGTTAGAACGCCGGCCTGTCACGCCGGAGGCCGCGGGTTCGAGCCCCGTCGACCCCGCCAACTATCCCTCACAATCTAAAGCGTTTCCGCCTTTTCTGTGGCATCGGCTTGCAAAGGTGGCCGGAGGCCGCGGGCTTGCCAATTTGCAACACCGTGCAAGGATGGTCGACCACGGACATCGATCTCGTCAGAGACGTCGCAGAAGCGTTCTGGAAAACATTGGCGTTTTCGACGCAAGGATCGACTGTGGCCCGCGTACTCCGGCCCAAATAGCCGCTGGCCGCGGAACCGAGAAAGTCGAAGTCGATCGTCGCGGACATTCGTCAACGGCGGGAGGTAAATCATCTGCGCTCTTCGCGCCGTGGCAGCAGGTGCCCGATGATCAGGGAGACGGCGGACACTGATAGGGTTCCACTGTTCGAGTTATGTCCCCGCCGGCGCCGGCGTGGTCCACCTACCGTTAGCCCTGTGGTCACGGTAGGGAGGTCATCAGGAGTTCGATCACGCCCGGCCGGCGGCGGTCATTGTCCTCGGGCCGCAGGCATGCGATGCACCAGACGGCGAGCGCTGCGTGCAGAGCAACCGCCGGCCACGTAAGAACGCCGACGAGCCTCGCTTCCGGCACCAGCGTTTGCGAGAACCGCGCCCGCGACGCCGTTAGACTGCAGCATCGCCGCGACCGGCCCCCGCACAGCGCGGCTCGGGCCGTCATGTGCGGCTCGAGTTTCCCGACTGCCTCAAACCCGGCGATCGGCTCTCGACGACGTGGATGCCGCCGGCAACCAGTTGGGCGGCCTGACCGTCGCCTCGTACCTGGACCAGGCCGAGGATGCCGTCGCGCTCGCGGTGCAGCTCGGTACGCTGGGCGACGGCACCAGCTATACGGCACACAAACGAGCTCGATGCCGCGGCGAAGAAGATCCGCGTCGTCATCCAGAACGCAGGCCACCATCCACTCGCCCGGTGGTGCTCACCCTGTGCCGTGGCTGGCCATCCATCCCGGCTTCGTGAAGCTCTCCGAACCGTTGATCTGAGGCCGTGGAATCAGTCGTTGCCACGCGAGGGAGCCGCCCTGGACCGTGTTCGCGCCGGTATGCAGGATGGGCGGCGCGCTATTCTTGAACGATGGTCTTGCCTTGGACAGCTTGAGCATCCGTTTGAATTCGGACCCTCGGTGTCGAGGCCGAGGATAGTGCGGCCGCACGGCATCTCACCATAGGCCGGCACGACCTGTGCCTCGGTAGTCCCGTCGTTTCGAGGGATCCACGGATTTTCGAGGAACGGCCTGATTGTGTTGGTGGGGTCACGGTATATCGTGGCCTGCCTCACGAGCGGCAGTAGCATTGGTGTCGTCGTAGGGCGGCCTGGCGGCCAATGAACTTGGAAGGTGCCTGGTTCTGCGGCTGCCAACCCGCACCCTTCCAGACGCTGACATCCGCGGGCGGACCAGCTTGCGACCGCGGCGTGTCGGTCTCAACGTCGCGGTGTCATGCTCGATTAAAGGACGAGACGAGCAAACCCGCTCCACCATCCATTGGAGGTAGTCGTGTTCTCAGCGTATGTCGGACACAGCGAAGAGGCGGACGCTGATGCGGCCGTCGAGGAGATTCTCGAACAATGCAGAGCTGGACTCGACGGCGCGGTCCCTCGCGCCGGTCTGTTGTTTGCGGCCATCGACTTCGATCATCAAGCGTTACTGTGCGAGATCACTCGCGCGTTCCCGGAGATGGCGCTGATCGGCTGTACTACCGACGGCGAGATCTCATCCGAGCTGGGCTTCCGGGAGGATTCAGCCACGCTGATCTTGTTCGTGTCGGACACGATCGATATCACGTCAGGCGTGGGGAGGGGAGTCAGTACGGATGCGGCTCAGGCGTGTCGGTCGGCGGTGGAGGCGGCCCAAGCGAAGACGGACAAGCCTGCTCGCCTCTGCCTTGCGACCCCTGAAGGCCTCACCATTGACGGGCATTTGGTCACCGCCACACTGCAGCACGCGGTCGGTCCAGACATCCCGATGTTCGGCGCCCTCGCCGGGGACCAGTGGCGCCTCAAGGGCACCAAGCAGTTTTACGGCACCGAAGTGCTGACCGATGCCATCCCGGTGCTGCTCCTGTCGGGAGACTTTCACTTCTCCTACGGCGTCGCCACGGGGTGGCACCAGGTCGGAGAAGTGGGCCGCGTGACGAAGGCAGCAGGTTCGGTCGTGCATGAGATTGACGGCAAGCCCGCCATCGACTTTTACCGGCAATATCTCGGCCCCGGCACCAAGCCGACCGCCGAGGTGCCGCTGGCGGTCCTGAGCACGCAGGATGACAGCCAGTATCTGCGCGCTTCGTGGGGTGTCGTCGACGAGACGACCGGCGCGGTCACCTTCCTGGCCACCGTTCCCGAAGGGTCCCGGGTGCGGTTGACGCTGGCGACTCGTGACGAGATCCTGACCGGCTGCGAAGAGTCGCTGGCGATTGCCAAGGCCAACCTTCCGTCCGAGGTGCGACTCGGCGCCGCGCTCTTCTTTTCCTGCGCCGCCCGCAAGGTCTTGCTCGGAACCCGCACCCAGGAGGAGATCCGGCTGATCCGCGATACGCTCGGTGATGCCGTGCCGGCCTGCGGCTTCTACGGGTACGGCGAGATCAGCCCGAACATGGGCGATCCGACGGGCACCAAGTATCACAACGAGAGCTTCGTAACCTTATTGATCGCCGACTGAGACCATCGTGTCCGACATTCCGTCGCCCGACGCGGCCGAGCGCATCAAGGCCCTCGAGCGCGAAGTGCGTCTGCTGCAGCGAAAACTGGTACGGTCCGAGGCGAACCGAACGCTCATCGAGGAGGCGAAGGATCACTCCGACTCGGTCTCCCGGGCGGTGATCGCTGAGATCGAAGCGAAGGAGAAGGAATTCCGCGCCCTGCTCGAATCCGCCCCCGACCCCATGGTGATCTCGAATGGCGATGGGATGATCGAAATCGTCAATCGACAGACCGAGGTCCTGTTCGGCTTTTCCCAGGGCGAGCTGGTCGGCAAACCGATCGCGACACTCGTACCGGCGCAAGACCAGACCGCCGCGTCGGGGTTGACCGAAGGGTGCAACGGGATCACGCGGGATGGTCGCGAGATTCCCCTCGAGATCACGCGCAGCCCGATCGCCACCGACAAGGGCACGCGCATCGTGTCGGCGATGCGCGACATCACGGAGCGAAAACGAGCCGATGAGGAGCTGAGGCGGGCCAAGGAACTCGCAGAAGACGCGACACGGCTGAAATCGGATTTCCTCGCGAACATGAGCCATGAGATCCGGACGCCGATGAACGCTATCGTCGGGATGGCCCACCTGGCTCTCAGGACCGCGCTCGACGAGAGACAGCACGATTATGTGACGAAGATCCAGCGCGCGGGCCAGCATCTGCTCGGCGTGATCAACGACATCCTGGACTTCTCGAAGATCGAGGCCGGCCACATGACCATCGAGTCAGTGGACTTCGAGCTCGAAAGGCTTCTCGCCAGCGTGAGCGACTTCATCTCGGAGAAGACTGGAGCCAAGAATCTGGAGCTGCTGCTCGACGTGGACGCGCATCTGCCCAACCATCTGCGAGGTGATGCGCTGCGGCTCGGTCAGGTACTGATTAACTACGCGTCGAATGCCGTCAAGTTCACGGAGCAGGGCTGCATCGTGATTCGTGTGAGACAGGTCGAAGAGGGCGAACAACACCTGGTCGTCCGCTTCGAGGTCGAAGACACTGGCATCGGCCTCTCGCCCGATCAGATTCGCAGGCTTTTCCAGTCTTTTTCGCAGGCCGACACATCAACCACCCGCAAGTACGGCGGCACGGGTCTTGGCCTCGCCATCAGCAAACGGTTGGCGGAGCTGATGGGAGGTGACGTCGGAGTCACGAGCGAGGCAGGTCGCGGGAGTACGTTCTTCTTCACCGCGCGGCTTGGCCGCGGTCAGGCGACAGGGCGCACATACCTGCCGCAGCCCGACCTTCGCGGACGGCGGCTGCTCGTCGTCGATGACAACCCGCTGGCGGTGCAGACGCTCTCGGAAATGTTGCGGAGCATGACGTTCCGCGTCGACTCGGTCGCGTCGGGCGAAGACGCACTCGCAGCGGTCGCCAGGGCGGAGACCGACGCGGACCCGTTCGCGATCGTGTTCCTCGACTGGCGGATGCCAGGCCTCGATGGCATGCAGACCGCACGGCGGATAGATGCGATGCCGCTTGGCATCCGTCCTCGCCGCGTGCTGGTCACCGCCTACGGCCGCGAGGACGTCTTGCGCGAGGCCGAGAGTACGGGCTTCGACGGCATCCTCGTCAAGCCGGTCAGTCCGTCGCTGCTCTTCGACGCCGCAATGCGGGCCCTCGGTGACGAAGACGTTCAGGGGACGAGCGCCGGCGAGCCGGTCCTCGCGGTTCATGCCGAAACACCGGACCTGACGCGACTGCAGGGTGCGCGCGTCCTCCTTGTCGAAGACAACGAGTTCAATCAGCAGGTGGCCCTGGAACTGCTCGCGGCGGCGGGCATCCACGTGGAGATCGCCCAGAACGGCGCACTCGCCGTGCAGTGCGTAGAGCAGGGATCGTACGACTTGGTGCTGATGGACCTGCAGATGCCGGTCATGGACGGGATGGAAGCCACCCGGCGGATCCGCGCGATGCCAGGGCGTGAGCTTCTGCCGATCCTCGCCATGACCGCGAACGCGATGGCCGGCGACCGTGAACGATCGCTCGCCGGAGGCATGAACGACCACGTGACGAAACCGATCGACCCGGAGGAGCTCTTCGCCGTGCTGGTTCGCTGGCTGCCGGATCGGGTTGCCGACGCCGCGGCCGAAGTGGAGGTCGCAGCCGCCTTCCCGACCCCATCGCTTCCGCCGACCGATTCCTGGCTCGACCTCGTTCCCGGGCTGGATACCGCCGACGGAATCCGGCGGGTCCTGGGGCGGCGCGATGCCTACGCAGCTCTGTTGCGACGCTTTGCGCTCGGTCACGCGGATGCAATACGAGACATCCGTGCGGCGCTGGCGGATGGCCGTCGTGGTGATGCGGAACGCGGAGCCCACACGCTCAAGGGTGTGGCGGGAACGATTGGCGCCCGGCAACTCCAACGCGAGGCCGGGGAGGTAGAGGTCGCTCTCCGCCGCGGCGCGCCGCCGGAGGATGTCGCGCCGCTTCTTGATCCGGCCGGACGGACACTCGATCATCTCATCACGGCGTTGCTGGGCGCGCTTCCCGCGGAGTCCCAGGTCGCGCCGGCAGCCGCGACCGTCGAACCGGAGGCACTGGCCGCCGCAGTCGCGAGCCTCGAGCAGCTGCTGTCGCGCGAGGCCGTAGAAGCCATCGACTCGTTCGAGGCGGCGAGACCGCTCCTCGCGGCAGCATTCGGCGAACGTTCGGCGCAGATCGGCAAACTCGTACGTGGCTACCGCTTCGAGGACGCCCTGGCCGCGCTTCGGGAATTGGCGGGCCCCTAAAGCTGCCGGAGAGAGGGATCCCAGCGGGACGCGACGATCGAGATGTCGTCGGACTGCTTGGCGTGTCCGGCGTGAGCCCGAACCGCCGACAGCAGTGATAAGACGGTCTCGGAGGCGGTAGCGCCAGGCTGGTCGGCGAGATGGGAGAGAAGACGCTCCTCGCCGAAGAGCTCTTCCGCTTCGTCGAACGCCTCGGTCACGCCGTCGGAGAAAAAGAGCAGCGTGTCGCCGGGAGACAAGTCTAGCGACTCGCTCGTGATCTCGTTGCCGCCCATGAGTCCGGCGACTCGGCCCGCGGATGGAAACTGACGTCTGGGGGCGTGACCCGACGAGAGCACCACGGCTGGGTCGTGACCGGCGCCTGCCACGGTCACGCGTCCGCGACCGAGGTCGAACACCGCGCACTGCAGGGTGACGAACATGCCCCGCGGGTTCTGTTCGGCGAGCTCGTCGTTGAGGGCGCTGAGAATCTCCGCCGGGTCATCGTGCTGCCGCGCCATCGTGCGCAGCAGCGTCACGGTGACCGCCATGAAGAGCGCTGCTGGAATACCCTTCCCCGACACGTCGCCGAGCGCAACCACCAGGCGATCGTCCGCGGTGCGCAACACTTCGTAGAGATCGCCCCCAACCTGTCGGGCGGGTTCGACCACGGCCGCAACATCGAGCCCTGTTCCCCGCGTGCGCGTGCTAAGGTCGGTGGGCAGGATGCCCATCTGAATCTCGTGGGCGATCCGCAGATCGCGCGCATGTGCCTCGCGGACGGCGTCCGAATACGCTTTCGAGCGAAGGAGCGATCGCACCCGGGCTCGCACTTCGAGCGGCGCGAACGGCTTGGTGACGTAGTCGTTGCCGCCGGCTTCAAATCCGTGCGCCTTGTCGCGGGCATCCTCGAGCGAACTGAGGAACATCACGGGGATGTCGCGCCAGGCTTCGGTCGCACGGATGCGGCGGCAGACCTCGTAACCATCTAGGCCCGGCATGACGATATCGAGCAGGACGATGTCAGGAGGGTTCTTTTTGATAGAGCGCAGGGCCGATTCGCCGTCGATGGCGACGCTCAGGCGGTATTCGTCCCGAAGGGTTTGCACGAGCACATCGATGTTCGCCTCGGCGTCGTCGACCACCAAGACTCGGGACTCCGACAGGTCTTTCACGACTGCCTCTCGCGGCCAGCAGGCCTTTGATCGCTCAGGTGGCAACGTCAGTGGGCGCGCCCCCGCTGCAGTTGTGTCGGAGCTCGTCAAGGGAAACGACGCACAGCGATGCGCGGAGCCGCGCTCGCGATGCCAATCGGCATAGCGTACTACTTCGAAGGGCCGATCAATAAGGCTTCACGTCCAGATTCGCCTCACGTCGCGCTCGAGTTGGTCCTGTCGCGCCTTGGAGGGTACTGCAGTGGACCGTGTGGACTAGAATCACAGCGCCTCCAGCCATGCCGCCCGTCCTGAACGACTGGCCGCGCGTGCGCGAACTTGCTCACGCGACATCGTCGGCACCCTGGACAAAGGTGAGCGACACGGGCACGAATCATCTCGGATTCCGTCTCGTGAGGACGGCCGGATAGCCGCTCGGCGGCGGCTCGAGAACGCCCGGTGGTGAGGTAGAGGTGCGCGGGATCGTCGTTGCCGGGTTGATCGTCGTGTCGACTGGGATCTCTGCTCGCGCGCAGACGATCCAGGTGTGGCCCGAGATCAGCGTGTTCACCAGGCTGAACGACCGAATGCGCTTCTACTTCCTGGCGACGACCGTGAAAGAGAGCCAGGAGTCCACGGAAGGCGAGTTCGGTCCGAATTTCGACTTCTACCTTCGGCCGTTCAGAGAACGCAAGCGCCTTGCGGGGTTCTACCTGGACGAATCGAAGAACCGATTCCTGCTGATCTGGGTCGGCTATCGATACCTCGATTCGTTCAGCGGCGATCCCGACGAACATCGCGTCGTGCTCGAGGCAACGCCGCGCTATCCGCTACAGGGTGGCGTCCTCGTCTCAAACCGAGGCCGCGTGGATGCCCGGTTCATCGACGGTGAGTACTCGTGGCGGTTTCGCAGCCGGCTTTCTGTCGAGAAGGAGTTTTCGATCGGTCCGGTAAGGATGAGTCCTTACGTCCGAGGGGAGCTGTTCTACGACAGTCGGTTCGATGCGTGGGGCCGGACGGAGTGGATCGGGGGAGCGGCGTTTCCCCTCAACCGGCGCGTCGAACTCGAAGGGTACTTCGACTACCAGCACGACACCAGTGGTGACCACAACCGGAAGGTGTATGCCGGAACGGTGCTGAACCTGTACTTCTGATTCCGATTCCCAGGTTGACCTTCCCGGGGTGCTATTCATAATGTCGAGCGGGAGATTGGCTTGCAGGGCGTCCGTGTGGACGTCTAGTGATGTGGCGGCTCGCCCGCGCAACTGAGCGTAAGGATCACAAGAGCCGGCCACGCGACGCGGCACGTGAGGAGACTGATCATGAAGATCTGTCGGCGCACGATCATCCGTCGGCTGTCCTGGGTGGGAGTGTTCGCGCTTTCCTGCGGGCTTGCCGTAGCCGTATTTGGCGCGGCTCAGAACGACGATCTGGCCAAGCTGTCGGGGGAGGCCGATCAATGGCCGATGTACGGGCGCGACTACGCGAACACCCGTTTCAGCCCCCTCAAGCAAATCACGGCGGCCAACGCCAAAGAACTCAAACTCGTGTACTCGCTGCAGCTGGGTTCGCTGCGGTCGAACGAGTCGACGCCGATCGTCGTGAACGGGACTATGTACGTCTCGAGCTCCTGGGGCCCCAAGACGGTTTTCGCACTCGACGCGAGGAGTGGCGCGATCAAGTGGCGCTACGAACCGGACATGCCGGGGGACATGATGCAGTACGCCTGTTGCGACGTGGTCAACAGGGGCGTCGCCTATGGCGACGGCAAGATTTTCGTCGGGCGCCTGGATGGCCATCTCGTCGCGCTCGACGCGCAGACCGGACAGGAGGTCTGGGATGTCCAGGTCGTGGACTACAAGCAGGGATCGGCGATCACGTCGCCACCGTTGGTGGTGAAGAACCTGGTCGTGACCGGTTTCGGCGGCGGCGAGTACGGCGCGCGTGGCAATCTGACCGCGTACGACACCAACTCCGGCAAACAGGTCTGGCGCACCTGGACGACGCCCGGCCCGGGCGAGCCGGGGAACGACAGCTGGAAAGGCGATAGCTGGGAGCATGGCGGCGGCGCAGCCTGGCTGGTCGGCTCCTACGATCCGAGAACGAACACGATCTTCTGGGGCACCAGCAATCCGTCGCCATGGAACAACGCGGTTCGCGGACCAGACTCGAGCGACTACGGCAACTTCACCAACCTCTACACGGCGTCGACCGTGGCATTCGACGCCGATAGCGGCAAGATCAAATGGTACCAGCAGGGAACGCCGCATGACGCGTGGGATTACGACGGCGTCAACGAGGCTGTGCTCACGGATCTTCAGATGAACGGCAGGATCGAACCGGTCATGCTGAAGGCAGACCGCAACGGCTTCTTCTACGTTGTCAACCGGGAGACCGGCAAATTGATTTCGGCCAAGGCCTTCGTCCCGGTCACCTGGGCGACAGGCGTCGATCTCGCGACGGGACGCCCGATCGAGGTCTCCGACAAACGCCCGCGCATCGGCCATAAGGCGACCGACATCTGCCCGAACGTCATCGGCGGCAAGAATTTTCAGCCGATGTCGTTCAGTCCGCAAACCGGGCTGGTCTACATTCCGACGAACAACGTGTGCATGGACATGACGTCCACCGAGGTCCAGTACAAGCGCGGCGCGTTGTTTCTGGGCAAGGAGTTCCCGGCGAAGCCCGGTCCCGGTGGACATCTCGGCGAGTTGATTGCCTGGAATCCGGTCAAGCAGGAGAAGGTGTGGGGCATCAAGGAAACGACGCCGTTCAATGGCGGCACCCTCGCGACTGCTGGCGGCGTCGTGTTCTCCGGCAATAACAGCGGCCTGTTTCGGGCGGTTGACGCGAAGACCGGCGTGATCCTGTGGTCCGTGAGCCTTGGCTCGGGCATCGGCGCCGGACCGATGACCTTCAGCGTCAACGGCAAGCAGTACGTCGCCGTGGTCGTCGGGCGCACGGTGTCGATGCCGCCGTTCCTCGGCGACCTCGGGAAGACGATGACGCAAACCCCCGAGGGCGGGGCGCTCTTCGTCTTCTCGCTGTAGCGCGGGAGACACGTTATGCAAGCGGTCGGGACGACGTCGAGACGGTCGGCACGGTGCCTCGCCGCTGTGGTGCCGGCCGTACTTCTCGTGACCGGCGGATCCACGCACGGTGTCGAAACGGCCCTCAGGGTCTGCGCCGACCCCAACAACCCGCCGTTCTCGAGGGCCGCCGGAGACCCGAAAGGTTTTTACCTCGAGATCGCCGATCGCATCGCCAGCGCTCTCGGGCGCACACCGGAGCCGGTGTGGCACGTGACGTATTTCGGCCAGCGCGCCGTGCGCAGCACGCTCGTCGCGCGCGAGTGCGACCTCTACGTCGGCCTTCCGTCTGACGGCGAGTTCATGGGCGGCCAGCTCCTGATGTCCGAGCCGTTCGCAGTCTTCGCGTACGCGCTGGTGCTGCCGAGGGATGTGTACGTCGAGAGGCTCCCCGATTTGCGCGGGCGGCGCGTCGCGGTGCAGTTCGCCTCGCCGCCGCAGAGCCTGCTGGCTACCGCCGCGGACGTCTCGACCGTGACCGTGCTGTCACCCGAAGAGGGGATGCGCGCGCTCGCCGACGGACGCGCCGACGCCGCGTACTTGTGGGGGCCGTCGGCAGGATATCTCAACAAGTACGAGTATGACGGCCGGTATCAGATCGTCCCGACCGAGGGCCAAGGGATGTCCTGGCACGTCGCCATCGGTTTCCGGCGTGAAGATCGGACGCTGCGCAACGCAGTGCAATCCGTGCTCGACACGATGGGCCCACGGATTCGAGAGCTCGAGGCGAAATATGGCTTTCCGTCGGGCGCACCGGTGCGCCTTGCTGGCGCGACCGGAGATCCAATCCCCTCGGCGCCAGGTGCAGTCACCGGGAGTGTCGCGCAGGCCGGCGTTCCGGCGGAGAACACTCCATCTGTCGATACCGCCGCTGCCGCGCGCGGTCGCGCGCTGTTCAACTCCAACTGCAGCCACTGCCACGGCCCGAATGCAGCGTCGCCCGAAACGCGAACCGACCTGCGCCGGCTGCGCAGGCGTTACGGCGCACTGACCGACGAGGTGTTCTCGACGACCGTGCGCGACGGACGGCCAGAAAAGGGGATGCCGCTATGGAAAGGCGTCCTCTCGGAGGATGACCTTGCCGCGGTCAAGGCGTTCGTCGACAGCGTTCAGCAGTCCAAGTAGCTGTCCTCGTCGCCAGAACGACACGGCATCCTCTTCGGCGATGAGCAGGGCGGAGGCGCTCACCCATGCGCGCCGGATTTCGAGCGGCGTGCGACTTCGGTTCCATGATCTGCGCCACACGGTCATCACCGAGCTGGCCGATGGGCGTGGCCGCTCATGTGCTCAAATCGATCAGCGACCACCTGTCGCGCCGGATGCTGGAGCACGACTCGCACATGCGCAAGGTCGCCGCCGACCTCACGTCACAGTCACATCACAGTTTGCTTTTGCAGGGCTCGCAGGGCTCGCTACCCTCCGGCAAACTTTTGATTCCACTTGCACGGAGAGATGTCCGAGTGGTTGAAACAGCAGGCTTGGAAAGCGTGATCCTATTGATTGTCACTCGAGCGACACATCACGCTGCGGGCCGCCAAAGCTGCGGCCATGCAGTCGAACGCGACCTGGACTACGGCCGCGACGCTGTTCAAAGTGGTACATCCTTCGCTGCTATCACGGGTGAGGATGAGTGATCAGGCCCTTGAGGTCTCTTCAGCGCTCCATTGCGCCGGGTGATCCGTATGTCACTGAGCTGAGGGAACGATAGGTCGAACGGCACATGAACGCGCCCAGGGACAACTGCGCGCGGACGCGCTGAAAAGAACAACATGAACACTGTACGCCGGCGGTCTAGCGTCCATCGGGGAGTCGTCGCCCTGCTTCTCGCGGCGACCGCGGCCTGCTCTGATCAGCAGAAGGCCGCACCGCCAGCGACGGCGCTCGCAACACCGTCGGCGGCTGACGTGGCCATCCCAGAGACGGTCTCGCCCTACGACGCCCTTCCGGAAGTCGTGCGGCTCGTGATGGACAAGCCGTTCACCGGCGATTTCGACACCTTGGTCAAGCGTCGCGCGATTCGCGTGGGCGTGACGTTCAACCGCACGCATTACTTCATCGACAAGGGGCAGGAACGCGGGCTGACCTACGAATCGTTGAAGCTGTTCGAGAACGATCTGAACGCGGACCTGAAGACCGGTAACCTCAAGGTGCACGTGGTAATCGTGCCGATGACCCGCACTCAATTGTATCCCGCCCTGGCGAGCGGCAAGGTCGACATGGTCGCGGCCATGGTGACCGTCAGGCCCGAGTTGGAGAAGCTCGCCGCCTTCTCGGTGCCGACGCGCACCAACGTGAATGAAGTCGTGGTCACCGGGCCAGGCGCGCCGCCGATCGCGACCGTGGACGATCTCGCCGGCCAGGAGGTGTTCGTCCGCAAAGGAAGCATTTATGAGGAGAGCCTCGTCCGTCTGAACCAGCAACTGACGGCGCGCGGCAAGCCGGCGGTGGTGATCGACGAGGCCCCCGACGTGCTCGAGGACGACGACGTGCTCGAGATGGTCAACGCCGGCCTCGCCCCGATCACCGTTGTGGACGACTACCTGGCCGAGTTCTGGAGCAAGGTATTCACCAGCATCAAGGTGCACTCCGACATCGCCGTGCGGTCCGGAGGCAGCCTGGCCGTCGCGTTTCGCAAGGAGAATCCCAAGCTCCGGGAGACCGTCAACACGTGGCTCGGAAAGCACCCAAAGGGCGACGCCTTCCGAAACACGATCGAACTCCGCTATCTCGACAACACCAAGTTCGCGAAGAACGCCGCCGCCGATACCGAGCGCCAGAAGCTACAGGCGGTGGCCGAACTGTTCAAGAAATACGGCGCCGAGTACAACATCGACTACTTGCTGATGGCGGCGCAGGGGTACCAGGAATCGACGCTGGACCAGGAGGTCAAAAGCCCGGTGGGTGCGATTGGTGTGATGCAGGTCATGCCCCCGACCGGCAAGGAATTGAACGTCGGCGACATCACGAAGGTCGACGCCAACATCCACGCCGGCGTGAAGTACATGCGGTTCATGATGGACCGGTACTTCAAGGACGATCCCATGGACAATCTGAACAAGGGCCTCATGACGTTCGCGGCCTACAACGCCGGGCCGGGACGCCTGAAACAGCTCCGGCGCGAGACGGAGAAGAGGGGCCTCGATCCCAACGTGTGGTTCGGCAACGTCGAGCGTGTCGCCTCGGAGCGGATCGGCCGGGAAACCGTCACCTACGTCAGCAACATCTACAAGTACTACATCACCTACCGTCTGATGTCCGAGCAGCGGGATCGACGCGAAGCGGCGAAGGCGGACGTCGCAAAGCGCAAATGAACACGCAGTGTCACATGGACTACCGAGACCTCCGCGCGCCTCTGAAGCCATCAGGTCTCGCCTGACGAGCGGTTCCTTCTTGCGATGGCGCGGCAGTCAACACAATGTGCTCAGGCCGGTGTGGGTGTGGAATGAGGGCTCCCCCTCGGAGGAGAGATCGATGAAAGCGAAGAACGCGTTGCTACTGCTCGTCGTCGGCTTGGGGGTGTCCGTGGCGCCCACCGTGGTTCGAGGCGATGCTCAGGCACAGGAGCCGCCCCAGGTGAAGATCCCCCAACCTGGCGTGCCGCAAATCATGACGATGGAGGCCAAGTTTGTCCGGGCCGCGTACAACAACGAAGGCTACGTCATCATCGGATACCAACTCGTCAACCGGTCGGTCGGCGAGGATTGGATGCTCCTCGAGGTCGGCGTGACGGTGCTCGACAACACACCGAACTTCCAACTGAATCGTGACGCCCTGTCGCTCGAAACGCCCGACGGCAAGACGATTCCCCTGCCGACGGCCAGCGAGCACCGGGAGGGCAACACCCAGGCGTTGCAGAACCGGGAGAAAGTTCAGCGCGACTCGATCAACTACTTTCCGCCTAGTGCGAGCCACGCGTGCGCGCTCACGTTCTTCCCCGATCTCAACTCCCGCGTGCTGCCGGTCGACGAGGTCGAGCTGAGCGACACTCGCGCCTGCCTCGGACGGCTCTACTTCAAGATACCGGGCGGGATCACCTATGGGCAGCATTGGCTCAACGTGAAGTTCGAGAAGAGCCTGGTGCGCGTGCCATTCAGAGTCCTGACCAAAGAGGAAGAGAAACTGATGGACAAGAACTACAAATCGATCAGCAAGCAGGTCAAGGACGCGTTCAAGCCGAAGAAGCCGAGCTGAGCCGGAATCGCCATGACCCGTTACAGTACATGGAGGAAGCGCGCCTCTTGCTGCCGGAGATCAACTCCCGCCTGTTCACATCCAGTTACGGTTGCTGCTTTGCAAGAACTTGCAAGCCGTTCCGAAACACGCGTCCACGATCGACCGTAACCGGCCAAGACGTGCGACAGCCGACCCCGATTTTCCGGGGTCGGCTGCCATGTGCGGCGATTGGCATCGGCCTGTCACGCCGGAGGCCGCGGGTTCGAGCCCCGTCGACCCCGCCAACTATCCTTCACAATCTAAAGCGTTTCCGCCTCTTCGTTGGCAGCGGCTTGCAAAGGCGGCCGGAGGCCGCGGGCTTGCCAATTTGCAAGGCGGGGAAGTTTCAGCCACGCGGCCGTTGATTTTCTGGCAGGCAGTCCTGCGGAGAATCGCGGAAACACTGGCCCTTTTGAGATGAAGTCCGAATCGTGCCGCGGCTTCCGGCCCAAAAGGCCGCTGGCCCCGGAGTCAACAGAACGCGACGAATCATTCACCCAGGCAATTGATGAACAGGCAGGTGCCGCCATCTGCGGTTTACACCGTCGCCGACGGCGGTTGGCGCCTCCGGCGAGTCGCCGCGATCCGCTCGCGGAACCGCAATCTCATTCGGGCAAGTCGCGAAATCTACGCCGTTCGACGGCGGCACGAGATCGTTGGCAATCTCGATGACGTTCACGAGCGGAACACGACGCCCTTTTGCTGCCGTTTGCGCCGAGGAGCGTGACAAGTCGCAGTACCGTCTTGGAATAGGGCTGCTGCGCGCAGACGGAACTTGCGCGTGTCGTGTCGAGTGCGTCGACCATCTTGCACGAGCTGAGTCATCAACGGTTCGGGAGTGAGCGTGGGGCTGAGGAACTCGACGAAAACTGGTAGTCGATCAGAAGGCGTGGCGCTTGGTCCGTGTGCTCGTGTAGATGTCACCATCGCGGCCGAAATAGAGACGCCTGCCGTCCCAGGAAAGTGTCGAGCGCGTTTCGCTGCCTGCCGTGTTCACGTTGGGACCGAGATTGACAGGAGCCGGCCACTCCTTCTTGGTGCTGTCTCGCCGCGATACGAAGACGTCGAAGCTTCCGAAGGTGGTGATGCCGTTCGCGTCGAGTGGGCGGTTCGAACTAAAAACGATTTCCAGGCCGTCGGCACTGACATTCGGCATGCGGTCGTCGAACTCGGTGTTGAGCTCGCGCACCGGAGCCGGTGGGCCGAACGTGCCGTCGCGCTCGCGCCGGCTGCGGTAGATGTCGTGATTGCCGCTCGCGGTGCTGGAAAAGTACAGGAAGGTGCCTTCTCCATGGCGACCAGTCGTCGTGGGCGGCGCTCAGGCCACTTGGCGCCAGGGCGATCGCGAGCGCCGCGGTTGCGGCAGTGGATGACCGCAGGGTCTTCACTCGCATGATGGTCTCCTCGGGAATTCGAATGTGGCGCGTCGTTGCCGATCCTCCAGTCCCGCTTGTAGAATCGGCGCACATTTCACGACGCGAGTGGCGGCAGTCTGCCGGAGAGCCCGCCGCGCTGTCGGGGGAGAAACGGGTGAAAACGGAGGGAATCCGCGGGGAGATCCAGCCGGTCTGCTTCGACGGTTTCGTGCTCGACCGGGCCCGGCGACTGCTCACGCGAGGGGGCGACGTGCTTCACCTCACGCCGAAGGCGTTCGATCTGCTCGCCCTGCTCGTGGAAGAGGCTCCCCGCGTGGTCCCGAAGAGGGAACTGCACGAACGCCTGTGGAAGGAGACCTTCGTGTCGGACGCCACGCTCGTTGGCGTGGTCAAGGAGCTGCGCCGGGTGCTCGACGATCGGTTACCCGATCGCCCCATCATTCGCACGGCGCATCGTGTCGGGTACGGATTCTGTCGCTCGGTTGACAGGCCGAAACCGCTCCGGCCGGTTCTGGCGCACTGGGTGCTCGTCGATCAACGGCGAATCATGCTGCAGGCGGGAGAGAACGTGATCGGGCGCGACCCCGCCTCGATCGTGTGCCTGGATTCGGCGGACGTCTCGCGCCGTCACGCCTCCATCATCATCGACGACGTCGGCGTCCGGCTCCAGGATCTCGGAAGCAAGAACGGTACGAAGATCGGCGACCGCGCTGTCGTCGGCGAGTCCGCACTGCAGGACGGCGACTCCATCAACATCGGCCCCAGCCGGCTCGTCTACCGGACCTCTGCCGCAGGCGCTACTACGGAGTCACCCAGCCAGTCCGGGCGGTGAGTGCGTCCATGCTGGCGCGGCTCACTCCTTCCGCCCGGCGAATCGCTTCTCACCAGCAGTCACCGCAACCGCCAGTCGGTTCTCTTTCGGCGCCAGCGGGCAAAGCGTGTAGGGGGAGTAGGCGCAGGGTGGATTCGCAGCGAAATTGAAATCGAGCACGGTCCAGGCGCCGGCGGCGACCGCGCTGGCAAAGAGTACGCGGTAGCCACTGTAAGTGCTCGACTGATTGGTCTCGTCCTTGAACATCAGGAAGAATTCCAGCCCTTCAGGCTCGGTGAGCGCCGTCAGGCGCAAATCGTGACCTCTCACGCGGAACACCAGCTCACCGGGAGCAACGAAGTACTGGATGCCACCCCGGACGTCGCCCACCTCAATCGATTTCGGTGCGTCGAACGCCACGAACCGTGCCGCGACCCTCCAGTCTGGTTGGATCGGATACGTTTCGATCGCGGGTTGGTTTCGGCTGATCGCGGCGTCCTCGTCCCAGGCGGTGACGAAGCGGCGTCCCGACAATCCCTCGCCGACGTCTTCAACCAGCAGCCGCAGCGATCCGAGAGCCAGGATGCCGTGAACCTCCGTGGGGCCGGTGACCGGCCCGCCGTCCTCCCAGCGCAGCGTCGTCCGGGGGGCCGGCAGCACGGTAATTCGTTCGGCGATGCGGCGGAACGCGCCGGCCCTGGCTGGCGCCGTCGGGACCGGGAGCACGATTGGTAGTGTGGGGTCCGAGCCGAATGGCGTTTCTCCCTCGGGCAGCGGCCACACACCGATCAGTCGTGCGGCATCCGCGGCAACTGCGCGCCGCTGCTCCAGCCACTGCTGATATCGGGCTTCGTAGCTCGCTCTGTCGAGGGGCGGCGGATCGGGCCAGCGGTCGCCGCCGCATCCGATCAGCACGACCGCGAGCACGACCCCAACGGCGCCGACACCGTGCTCACGCCAGGCCCGCATCACGAGCTGTCCGGTGAGCCTCGCAGGAGCCTCATCGTGCCGGTTCGGCAAGCAGGAAATCGAGCTGCTGACGATACTGCGCTTCTGTACCTGCGGTGAACCCGCTGTGTTGGTAGCGCACGGTGCCTTGACGGTCGATCAGGTAGGAGCTCGGAATGCCGGCCGCGCCGAAGGCCTCGAGCATGCGGGCCCGGGGGTCGAATACCACCAGCATCTCGTGCGGCCGCCTCGCGAGAAAAGCGGCGGCATCCTTCTGTCGCTGATCGAGGTTGACGGCCACGATCTCGACACCGCGTGGACGATATTCGCGACCCAATCGGTCAAGGACCGGGAACGAGTACTGGCACTCCGCACACCAGCTGGCCCACAGATCGACCAGCACGACTCTTCCCTTGAAGTCGGTCAGCCGCAGCCGCCGGCCGCTGGCATCGCGCAGCTCGACGTCGAGCGGGTTCAGGGCAGGTGCGGCCCCGACCACCCCGCTGCCCCCAGTCGCATCGAGAAGCACCAGCGCGGCCATCACCGCGACGCACAGGCGAAGTGACGCGATCGGAATTCGTCCAGCCGTTCCAGTCATCAGTTCTGCCCCCCCGAGAGGTCGATCGCGGACAAATGCTTGACAAGCGTCATTCGACTGCACTAATTCGAGACCAATGTCCCAAGGGATCCTGTTCGATTCCGCCGCGCGCCGGGTGTGGCGTGACGGTGTCGAGCGTCACCTCACGCGCAAGGCCTTCGATCTCCTGGCGGTTCTGCTCGAGCGGCGCCCTGCCGCCGTTTCGAAGGCTGACATCCATGCGCAGCTGTGGCCCGATACGTTCGTGTCGGAGGTCACGCTGCACAGCCTGATGTCCGAGATCCGGCGCGTGCTCGGCGACGACGGCGAAGGCCCGCGCTTGATTCGCACCGTCCACGGCTTCGGATACGCGTTCGTCGGCCCGGTCGAATCGCCGCAGGTCGCCGCGGCAGTGGCTCGTCCCGTGCGTGGCTGGCTCGTCAGCCAAACTGGCCGCGTGAGTCTGTTCGACGGCGACAACCTGCTCGGCCGCGATCTCGACGATGTGATCGACGTGCCATCGCCCACCGTCTCTCGCCGTCACGCCAGCATTCGATTCGAGGCCGATGCCTGGCTGGAGGACCTCGGCAGCAAGAACGGCACCTTCGTCGGCGACGTCCGCGTGACCGAGCCAGTCCGACTCGCCGACGGCGATCGCGTGCGGCTGGGATCCGTGCTGCTCACGTTCAAGCTTCAGCGCACCAGCGGGGCAGCCAGCACGCTGCCGCTGTCCAGCCACGGACCCGGCGGTGGACGGTCAACCTAGACTCCAGCCTTCTGACAGAGGCACTTGACCAGCGTGCCCTCGCGCGCATCTCGCGACGTGCGTATCAGGGTACTGGGGCCGCCGAAGCTCCAGGCAACGCCGAGAGAAATCCCTCGGTTGACCGCATGGGTATTGCGGCCGGTCACCGTGGTGGTGAACGAGCCGAACAGGTCCCAGGTGTCGGTCAACGAGAGGGCCGCGCCGCCGCCGATGTTCCAATAGCTCTCACGCGAAAGCTGATCGTGGTGGCGGAACACTTCGGGAGGGAGGACCACGCCGCTGTTAGGCGCCAGATTAATCCCGGTGTGGCCGATTCGCGAGGAGGTCATCGCCAGCAGCCGGATGGTCGGGGTGAGGAAATACGCCCCTTCCAGTGACGCGAGGCTGTAGCGCCGGGACTGATCGAGCGCGCCTTCCGAGAACGCGAGCGCGTAGCGCCCCTGGACCACGAGCCCGAGGTCCGCGAACAGCCGGCCCGCGGCGACCCCGGCATTGAGTTCCTTCAATTGGCGCCCCGGGGCCGCGTGCGCGTAGAACTCGTAGTCGACACTCGGGAGATCCGTTCCAATGAACGGCGTCACCACGACTGGCCCGCGCGCGACGCTATAGCGGACCCCGAAGCGGAAGTCCTGTGCGCTCGTATGCCAGCTGCCATCGTCCAGGGTGATCGGTCGATGCGGAAAATTGCCGCGGTACCGCGACATCACGACCGGCAGGCCGGCACTCACGGCCAGGCGATCCGAGATCCCGTAGGTCACGTCGAACAGCATGGTGTTCGACTGGATGTGGCCGAAATCGTACCGCTTGTCGGGCAGGTAGTGGTCCTTCGAGAGGACGTTCGTGAAGAGGACCGAAACCGTGCCCTCTCCCTTGGCCGGGACCCACGCCTGTGCCTGTGCCGTCGCCGCGGTGCCGGACACGACGATCATCGATGCCATGACCCGAACAGCGAACGCGCTGCAGATTGATCGCATGGTGACCGTCCTCAATCAGCTTCGCAGTCGCTGCGGACCGGATGCCGGACGTACACGCATGATCTCCTCGATGCTGGCGAGGAAACGATTGACCTTGTCCGACGATTTCAGCAGCGCCGCGAACTGCGGCTGCGACGGCGCACGCGCATCCGCGCCGTCTCCCTCGATCGGCAGGAGGGTCGGCCTGGACGGCGCTGCGCCCACCTCCGTGACCAGAGCGACGGCCTGCCCGAGACCCGCCACGACGACGTCGACCGATCCGGACTTGAGCACGCGATCGAGCTCGCCGCGATCCGAGGCGATCACCACGTGGTGGCCGGCACGGGTGACGAACTTGTGCAGGCGCGAGTCGCGTAACCCCTTGCTGACGGTTGTCGTACCGCCGGTGTAAATCAGGATGTGACCCGGGTGGAGCGTGGCATACGCGCGTGAGAACCGGTCGCCGCGGCCGACCAGGAAAAACTTGTCGCCACAGGCGAACAGCACGTCAGGTCCGATCGTGAACGACAAGAGCAGCGTCGCGAGCGTGAGGCGTTTCCGCATGATTTCTCCGTTGAGGTCCTGGGGGTTCCGGCTGTTGTCTCTGTCGTTCCGCCTCCGGACCGTTCGAGGAGTATAGCGCCGGCCGCCTGAGCAGTCCTTGGAAATGCCTTGGATTTTGGGATGCGCGCGTCGCGTCCTAGTTGCCGCGCCACAGGCGCGAGAGCAGCGTTCGGCGGGCACGCTCCAGGCCTTCGGCCATCCAGATATCCGACCGCGCGCTGGCCACGGAGGTCACCAGGGAACCCGCCCCCACCAGGCTGAGGCCCCGGATTGGCTGGGAGGCCAGCGGAATCACGCCCACTTCCGGGTTGATCACCCGTTCCTTCATCGTGTCGATGTCAACGACCGTCAGCGCATAGTGCCTCGGCCGATCCGCTTCGCGAAGCCCGTAAACCTGGCGGCTGTCGGCGCTCCAGGCGTACGCAATCCAGGTCTCCGGGCTGATGACGCGCGAGTCCTTTCCCTGGGGAGTCACGATGACGAGCCCGTCGGAAGTGTCGATGACAATCCACCGGCCATCAGGTGACCACTTCGGACGCGACCACAACGTCGGGCCGTCTGACAGGACGATGGTCGGCTGGTCGACGGCACCGACGCGAGCCGTGGCGAGCGCAGTCATGTCGAGGCCGGCGCCATGCACGTAGGCGATTGTGCTCCCATCGGGCGACCAGGCCGGTGCATCCTGGTAGAGCGACCCGGAAGTCAGCTGGACAGGAGGACCCGCGGCGGCCACGGTCGACACCCAGATCCGATACCCGCTGCGCTCCGCGTACCGCTGATACGCAATGCGGTCTCCCTTTGGCGACAGCGCGGGCGATCCAAGCGCCAGCGTCTGATCGTCGGGAAATTGATCCCGCCCGACAATCGGGCGCTCGAACTGTCCGTTGCGACTGCGCAGCCACAGCTGCAGCAGGCCGCCCTTGTCGGAGACATAGGCGAACTGGCTGCCGTCGGACATGAACGTCGCGTCGAGCTCGTTCCGGGATGTCGCCAGCAGGCGGCGAGCAGGCGACCCATCCAGCGGAATCTCGACCAGGTCGAAATCGATCGCTTCCGCCGCAAACGCGACGCGTTGTCCGTCCGGCGACACATCCGGGCGATTCTCGCTGCCCGGCGTCGAGGTCAGCGGCGTCACCTCACCTGTCTCGACGTTGGCGATCGACAGGTGCATCCCGGTTGTTCGCTCGTCCCACAACGAGACGACGATGCGCCGGCTGTCCGGTAGCCAGTCGAACGAGGCGGCGGCAGGGGCCGCCCGCGCCAGCGTGGTCAACACCTTGTATGGTGTCCCGGCAGGCCACGGCAGTACCCAGAACTCGGGAGAAGGGGCCGCGGAAACATCCGACCAGCCCCAGACCCAGATGAGCAGCTTGGAGCCGTCGGGCGAGAACCGCAGCGTCCCGTCGACGAATGTGCGCCTGTCGAACGGTGCCTGCCCGTAACGGCGCAGTTCGGTCCCGGTTGGCGTGGCGATCCAGATCGTTTGCCGCGCACCGCTAAAAGCCTCCTGAGTGTCCACTTCGCGGAAGAAAGCCAACGTGCGGCCGTCGGGTGAGACCGCCGCTCGACTGGCGTTCTCGACGACCAACTCGGGTGGACCTCCCGCGGAACTGACCGACCACAGGCTTTGTGAGTCACGCGCGAGCGACTGGTAGAAGATGCGGGTGTTGTCAGGCGACCAGAACGGGTCCGTACAGTCGAACCTGGACTCCGTCACTTGATGTGGCAACGATGACGCGAGGCTCTTGGTAAAGACCTGCTGGATGCCGTCGACCGTAGACGCGTACGCGAGCGCGGTTGCGTCAGGCGACCAGGCTGGGAAGCCTTGAAAGGTCGCATCGGTGACGAGCGGCGAGTACTTCAGCGCCGGGATTCCACCGCTCGATGTTGGAGTCAGGAGCGCGGCGGATCCAGCCAGGAGCGCGACTCCGGCGGCGATGAACGCGGTGCGCCGGCGCGATTTGAGTGGCAGCAGAACCGGCCGCGTCTCCTGGCCGGTCAGTTCAGCAAGCCTTCGCTGAAGGTTGACCAGGTCCTTCGACAGGTCGGCGGTAGACGCGTACCGCTCCGCCGGACTTTTCGCCAGACATCGTTCGATGATCCAGCGCAGCGGCGGAGGCACGGTGGCGTTCAGCTCCCCGATCGGCCGCGCCTCGTCGTCAACGATCGCCGACATCGTCTGCAGCGTCGTCCCGCGGCGGAACGGGTGGACGCCGGTGGCCATCTCGTACAGCATGAGTCCGAACGAGAACTGATCGGAGCGGAAGTCGACCGCGGTCCCGCTCGCCTGTTCGGGGCTCATGTAGTTGGGCGTGCCCTGGACGATTCCGGGGGCGGTGAGCGTCCCGGGCTGGCCCCCGGTGACGTCCCGGTCGGTGCTGGACGCCTTTGCCAGGCCAAAATCGAGAATCTTGACCCGCCCGTCGCGCGTCACCATGACGTTCTGCGGCTTCAGATCGCGATGCGCGATGCCGGCGTCGTGCGCGGCGCGGAGCCCCGCCGCGATCTGCACAGCGAGATCGAGCAGCCGTCGAATCGGGAGGACGCCGTGATCCATCTCGTCCTGGAGCTGCCGGCCGTCGAGCAGCTCCGTGGCGATGAACGGAATGCCTTCCCCGACCCCGACGTCGAACACGGCGACGATGTTGGGATGGTTCAGGCTGCCGATGGCCCGTGCCTCTTCAAGGAACCGGCGCCGGCGAGCCGGATTGTCGGCCACGTCGCCCGGGAGTACCTTGAGCGCCACCTCCCGCGCCAGGCGAGGATCCCAGGCACGGTACACCTCGCCCATCCCTCCGGCGCCCAGCAGGCCCCTCACTTCGAAGACACCGATACGCTGTCCGGTGAGCGTCGCTTTCGACGGCGCGGCGGCCTGCGCCGCGACGTTCACGGCGGGGGTGCCGACAAGGCCGACGGGCTCTGGCTGGTCCAGCAGTGACTGCACTTCGGCCTGCAAGGCCGAATCCCCCGCGCACGCCGCTGCCAGCGTTTCTGCACGCTCGTGCACGGGATGCGCCAGCACCTCGTGATACAGCGCTTCGACCCGACGCCGGCGGTCGCTCGTCATGCCGCGATCCCTCGGCCACCCGCCGCAGTTCCACGTGCACCAGGGAGCCCGTCGTCGAGGGCGGCCTCATCGTCCTTTTCGCGTGCAGGCACGGTGACCTTGATGGACATCACAAGGGGGTGGCCGAATTCTACGCTGATTCTCTCCCGGTAGCAGGGCGCGCGCGATGAGCCGTGAAGCACCTCGCTGACAATCTGCTCGCACGCTCAGCATCAATGAGGTCCGCTGAAGAGGCCAAACCCGGTGGTGGTCGGCGACACCGAATCGCCGTAAACGCGGTGCCGCACGATTGCAGGATGCGAGCGTTTGCAAGAATTTGCGAGCCGTTCCGAAACACGCGTCCACGGTCTCCGACTCCTTCTCTCCCCGTCAGACCCCGTTGTTTTCAGCATGGCACCGGGCGTGGCACCCTGTGCTGATCCCAGGGACGGACTTCACTGCCGATGTCTCCATCGCAACCTGCCGCTTTCCAAACAGGAAGACCATCAATCTGCTGCCAGCGCTCAACGTTTATAGCCGCGAGACACGGACCTCAGTAGCCGGGGGTTGACAGCCGGCGGCAATATGTTAGAATTCTAACTATTGTGACTGCGAAGGCCGAGCAACGGCATGCTGCGGACGGAGATCGGGCCGCGACGCTGCAGTTGATTATTGCCATTGGGCGCGCGTTCCAGGCGCTCGAGCGCTCGGTGCGGCCGCATCTGGCTCAGTGCGGACTCGGCCTGACTGAGTTTGCGGTGCTCGAGGTGCTGTACCACAAGGGCGCCCTTCCGCTCGGCCAGATTCGCGACCAAATTTTGGTGACCGGCGCCAGTACGACGTATGTCGTCAAGAAGCTTGAGGATCGGGGACTGATGCGCCGACGAGTGTGTGCTGAGGACCAGCGAGTCGTCTTCGGCGAGCTGACGGCCAGGGGCCGGGCATTGATCGATGAGGTGTTTCCGGCTCACGTTGAGCGACTTCAGCAGGCAATGGCAGGGCTCTCTGTCTCGCAGAAGCGCGAAGCCAGCCGATTGCTGCGCGCCTTGAGCCTGCACGCGCGCCGCACCGCTGGGGAACGCATTACAGAACACGATTGAGGCGCGCGCCTCAAAAAATTTTGCGCCAATAGTTAGATTTCTAAATACATAGGAGGTAGCCCATGTCACTCGCACCATCGCTCACTCACACATCGCCGGTCCACCAGGGTCGCATTGGATCCATCGCGCTCTGGAGTGTCCAGATTGCGCTCGCCGGCATGTTTCTGCTTGCCGGCAGCTCGAAGCTGTTGGGTGCCGCCGCCATGGTGGGACTGTTCGATGCCATCGGCATCGGTCAGTGGTTCCGCTACGTCACCGGCCTGATCGAGGTCAGTTCGGCAGTCGCACTCCTCGTGCCCTCGTTCGCGGTATTCGGTGCCCTCGCGCTCGTCGCGACGATGATCGGCGCGATCGCGGCGCACCTCTTCATCGTCGGCGGCTCGCCAGCGATGCCCGTGATCCTGCTGCTTGGATCAGTCGGCGTCCTCTGGGCTCGTCGGCAGCAACTCCTCGGCGTTTTGCGGACAGTGCGCTGAGAAGCCGGATCGGCCGAACTGGCGCGCTCGTATTTAGAGAGAACGCCGACGCAGCTGAAGGGCTCCGGGCCCGATAACCCACTGCAGGGAGGACATGGACCATGGCGAACGATCGAACGATTCTCATTACCGGAGTGACAGGCCACCAGGGCGGCGCGGTCGCGCGAGCGCTGCAGGGCAGTGGATTCCGTCTGCGCGGCCTGACGCGCAAGCCGGAGAGCGAGCAGGCGGCGGCGCTGGCGCGCCACGGCGTCGACGTCGTCAAAGGCGATCTGGATGACGAGGCGACGTTGCGCCGAGCGTTGACCGGCGCGTGGGGCGTCTTCGGCGTACAGAACACGTGGGAGGCTGGCGTCGAGGGGGAAGAAGCGCAGGGCACGCGTCTGGCGACGCTGGCGCGCGAGGCCGGTGTCGAACACTACGTCTACACATCCGTGGGATCGGCACACAAGCGGACCGGCGTCCCGCACTTCGACAACAAGTGGCGCATCGAGGAAACCGTGCGCGGCCTCCGCTTCCCGTCGCATGTGATCCTGCGTCCGGTGTTCTTCATGGAGAACCTTCTGGCGCCGTACAGTCTCCAGGGCGACACGCTGTCCTCGGCGCTCGGACCGGCCACGAAGCTGCAGATGATTGCCGTGAACGACATCGGCTGGTTCGGCGCGCGCGCGTTCACCGACGCCGCTGCTTTGAACCGCCGCGAGATCGATCTCGCCGGTGACGTACGAACGATGCCGGAGGCGGCGGAGATCCTGACGGAGGCGCTGGGGCGGCCGATTACGTTCGCACAGACGCCAATCGAACAGGTCCGGCAGTACAGCGAGGACATGGCGTTGATGCTGGAGTGGTTCGAGCGCGTCGGCTACAGCGCCGATATCGCCGGCCTGGAACGCGAGTTCGGCCGCCCGCTCACGAAGCTCCCCGGCTGGGCACGTGGGCAGACCCGAGGAGCGCTCGCATGAAAGCGGTCAGACTCCTGGAATACGGTGGGCAGCTGGTGTTCACCGATGTCCCGATCCCGACGATCGCACCCGACGAGATCCTGGTGAAGATCAGGAGTACTGCCGTCAATCATCTGGACCTTGTGAAGGCCTCCGGAACGGCAAGACAGATACTCCCGATCGAACTGCCCTGGATACCTGGTCATGAGTTTTCAGGGGTCGTCGAACAGACTGGCGGTGAGGTTGCGGGATGCGCTCCAGGTGATGCGGTGTTCGGCGTGAGCGCGATGGGAGGCGCGTACGCGGAATATCTGGCCATGAAGCCGGCGGCGATCGCAACGAAGCCATCCACACTTTCCTTTGAGGAAGCGGCATCAGTGCCGGTGGCCGCCCAGACCGCGTGGCAGGGCACCTTCACGCACGGTCACCTGGAGAAGGGACAAACGATCCTGATCCATGGTGGTGCTGGCGCGGTGGGCGCCTATGCGGTGCAATTGGCATCGCAGGCCGGTGCCACGGTCATTGCCACGGCACGCGGCGACGATGAGGCGTACCTCAACTCCATCGGAGCCAGCCGCGTGATCGATTATCGAGAGGCGCAGTTCGAGAAGGTTCTGCGGGACAAGGTCGATATGGTCTTCGACTTAATCGGTGGAGACACACAGAAGCGGTCGTTCCTCGTCTTGAAGGAAGGAGGCCATCTTGTCTCCGCCACCCAGCCCGTATCGCCGGAAGTGGCCGCGAGCCACCGTGTGTCGGGCGAAATGATGAGGCTCGCGCCGTCAGGCGACGTGCTCACCGGAATCGCGCGACTGCTGGAAGATGGGACGATACGACCAGACGTCGCGAGGGTGTACGCGCTCCAGGATGCGGCCGAGGCGTGGAAGGACATGGCCGGGAATCAGCCAAAACGCAAGTCGCACGGCAAGATCGTGCTGCGAGTGGCCTAGCATTCGCTCGAGTACAGTTCGATGACCGCATGAAGCCGTAAATGATTTATGTCCAACATTGAACGCTCCGGCACCTTTCCGTTCGGCAGTCTGGTCGTGAAGCGTCTCGGCTACGGGGCGATGCGGTTGTCAGGCCCCGGCATCTTTGGAGCTCCGAGAGATCGCACCACCGCCTTGGCCGTCCTCCGTGAAGCCGTCTCGTCCGGCGTGAACCACATCGATACGAGCGACTACTACGGACCACACATTACGAACCAGTTGATTCGTGAGGCGCTCCATCCGTATCCCGACGATCTGGTCATCGTCACGAAGATCGGCGCCCGACGCGGTGAGGATGCGTCGTGGCTCCCGGCGTCGTCGCCCGCCGAGTTGACGCAGGCGGTGCACGACAACTTGCGCAATCTATCCCTCGATGTGCTCGACGTCGTCAACCTGCGGAACATGTTCGACGGCGAGACGTCGATGGAGCCGGCGCTGACCGTGCTCGCGGACCTTCAGAGGCAGGGTCTCGTCCGCCACATCGGTCTCAGCAACGTGACGCCCGAACAGGTTGCCAAAGGACGCCGGATTTGCCCGATCGTCTGCGTGCAAAATCACTACAACGTCGCTCACCGCGCCGACGATCCGTTGATCGACGAGCTGGCCCGCGAGGGGATTGCCTACGTCCCGTTCTTCCCGCTGAGCGGCTTCGCGCCGCTGCAGTCAGCGACGTTGTCTCGAGTGGCGCAAGGCCTCGGCGCAACTCCCATGCAGGTTGCGCTCGCGTGGCTGCTCCGCCGTTCGCCGAACCTCATTCTCATTCCGGGCACTTCCTCGTTGGCGCATCTTCGAGAGAACCTCGCTGCAGCGGGGCTTGATCTGACCGGCGATGTGCTCGGGGAGTTGAACGGCCTCACACGGCGACCGGCGTGATCTTCAGGAGTCAATGCCTCACGACTTCGCCGAGCGATGCCGTGATGGACTCGCGATGGCTATTTAGACGCGCGAGACCTCTGTCTCATCGCCCCATTGTCGAGATAAACGACCCCGTGTGGGGCCGAGCTGCTGATGAATTCAGCGACAAAGGCGCGCGCGATATCGTCCTGCTCAATCGTCCCGAATGGACCAGGAATCAGACGCCCCAACCAAGCCAGATAGCTCGGCGTATGGGCATTGCCTGCGATGATGCCCGGGCGGAAAATCGCGAGACTTCTGAACCCGATCCCTTCAACGGTTTCTTCTTTCAACCCCATGACCCGCGCATAGCGAATCCTGCTCTTTGCGCTGCTTCCCGCTGCCGAGAGCAGAGCAAACTGCGTGATCCCTCCGGCGTGGCAACCCCGAGCAAAACCACCGACAACCCCAATTTCGAGGGCCTTCAGGTCCTCCTCGCTCCATTTCATGCTCCCTGTACCGACGCCGACACAGGATGCCCCATAGACGGGATCGCCTTGCGCAACCATGCTCTGGGCAAGCCGGGTCACTTCTGCCGGAAACTGAGCAGCAGCCGTATCCAGAATCACCCGCCGCAAGCGAGGATCTGCGGCCAGAGACAGCGCTTTGCGATTGACCATCACGACTTCAGCGCAGGACGGCTCTGCAGCCAGCGCGCCCACCACCGCAGCTCCGACCTGCCCCGCGCCACCGATGATCAAGACGCGAAATGCCATTGGGAAAGTTAGCCGCGAGGAGGGCGCGTCGCCTTTCCACTTTGCGAACCGCTTGGAGCTGAGGGCTGTCTCTCCGCCCACGTGAGGAGTTCGTCGAGCGCCGGGCACAGGGACTGCCCCCACTTGGTCAGGTGGTACTCGACCTTCGGCGGCACCTGTGCGTGCACGATGCGCACGACGATGCCGTCGCGCTCGAGCTGCCGAAGCTGCTGGATCAGCATCTTTTGTGAGATGGCCGGAATCGCGCGCTCGAGATCCGAGAAGCGCAACTTCCTGCCGCCGAAGAGATGGAACAGGATCACGAGCTTCCAGCGACCTTCCAACATCCGGATCGCGTGCTCGATCCCGACGGCCGCCGATGCGGGCGTGTGCTGATGCTTACTCATGGGTGAGTAGCCTACTTTATCGTGCGTTCTTGCGATTTCATCGTGTTCTCCCTACAGTGATCGTCATGACGACGAAGACGGCGGAACCCATCGATTTGCCCGCACCTGTTGCGGCGTACTTCGCTGCGGATACGACCGGCGCCGAGGCCGTGGCTCAGTGCTTTACTGACGGCGCGGTCGTCATCGACGAACGACAGGAGTACCGGGGCCGCACGGCCATCGCGCGATGGAAGGCCGCGGTGTCCGCGAAGTTCCGCTACTCGGTCGAGCGGCTCGGCGTCCAGGTCTCCGGGGACCAGGCCACGGTGGCCGGCCGAGTCACGGGAGACTTCCCGGGCAGCCCGGTCGAGCTCCGATACCACTTCACCCTCGAGGGAGACAAGATTGCTCGCCTCGAGATCGCGCCGTGAGCTTCGATCTTGACCTGACCGGTCGCCGTGCGCTCGTCACCGCCGGCACCAAGGGCATCGGGGCGGCCGTCGTCGATGTGCTGCGCAACGCTGGCGCGATAGTCGTCGCGACGGCACGCGCGATCCCCGCTGACGCACATGCTGGTGTGCACTACATCGCCGCGGACATTACGACCGCTGCGGGCTGCGCTACCGTCGCGCAGGGTGTCCTCGCCCGCCTCGGCGGGATCGACATCCTCGTGAATGTCCTCGGCGGGTCGAACGCCCCGGCCGGCGGATTCGCCGCGCTCGATGACGAGGCGTGGGCGAAGGAGCTGGATTTGAACCTGATGCCCGCCGTCCGCCTCGATCGCGCACTGCTGCCGTCGATGCTCGCGCAACGTGCAGGCGTCATCGTGCACGTCACGTCGATCCAGCACGAACTCCCGCTCCCGGAATCCACCACGGCGTATGCCGCCGCGAAGGCGGCGCTGTCCACCTACAGCAAGGCGCTCTCGAAGGAAGTGAGCCCCAAGGGTGTCCGGGTGGTTCGCGTCTCGCCGGGCTGGGTCGAAACGGAGGCGGCCGTCGCGTTGGCCGAGCGGCTGGCGAAAGAGGCGGGCACAGACTACGAGGGCGGCAAGCAGATCATCATGCGGTCGCTCGGCGGCATTCCCCTTGGACGACCTGCCAAGCCGCGAGAGGTCGCAGATCTCATCGCGTTCGTGGCCTCTCCGCGCGCCGGTTCCATCACGGGCACCGAGTACGTGATCGACGGCGGAACGGTCCCAACTGCCTGACGAACCCGGATCTGCGGCGAAGCTGTCTCGCCGAGCACCAAGCGCCGGTCGCGTCCTCCGACGCTGAGCGCCCACATCCGTACGGTTTCACCCCGAGTTTGCGTTCAAGAGCAGTGGTGTGCCATGCGGATGAATTTGGCTGGGTGTTAGGTAACGTGGTTCGTCCAAAACTGCAGTCTAGACTAAGACTAAGACTAGTGGGTCGACACGAGCGACCGTCGCGTCGATCGACCACGCGGCCTAGTACCTCTGGTTGTGGACCTCGCTAATGTCCGGCGACGGCCGTCCCCGGCGGCAGCGGGAGCGAGCCGCATCCGCGTGATATCGCGCTGAGGTGGCGCCCCAAACAGGCGGCTGTATTCGCGACTGAACTGAGAGGCGCTTTCATATCCCACACGCACTGCGGCACTGCCCGCGTCGAGGCTCTCGTTCAGCATCAGTTGGCGGGCTTCCTGGAGCCGTAATTGCTTCTGGTACTGCAAAGGGCTCACGCCCGTAAGCGCGCGGAAATGCTGCCGGAAGGTCGAGGGGCTCATGTGCGCGCGATCCGCCAGGTCGTCCCCCCTCAATGCCTGAACGAAGTTCTGCTTGAGCCAGGCGACCGCCTTCGCAATCTGTTGGCCGGGGGACCCGGTGGTGACGAGGTGTCGGAGTTGAGCGCCGTGCGGACCGCTCAGCAGGCGGACTGTGATCTCCTGCCGAATCAGCGGCGCCAGTCGGGGAACCAGTGCTGGCTCGCCCAACAGCTTGACGAGCCGGACGAGGGGATCGAGCAGGGCTCCGTCGAGCACTTCGAAAGAGATGGCCCGGTAGGCATGCTCTCGCCGAGGCCGGGGTTCATCCATCTCGGAAGCGATCTGCAAGACCGAACGGGCGTCGAGCGTCAGCATCATTCCAAGAAACGGTTCGCGGGTACTGGCTCGCGTGACATGCGAGATGACGGGGAGATCGATGGTCGTCAGCATCGATTGCCCAGGGCCGTAGTCGATCGACTCGCCGCCGAGCAGGACCTGCTTGTCCCCCTGTGCGACGACGCCGAGCCCCAGGTTGTAGATGCAGTGCAAGGGCTCGGTTGGCGCCTTGCGACGATGCAGCGTGAGCGCAGGAATCGCAGTGGCGTGATCCCCGTCGGTTTGGGCAAACCGCGCGATAGCCCTGGCCAATGCGCTCGTCGCCGGAATCTCGGACGTCTGTGGCGAGGCTTGCTCGGACATAAAGGATTCCTGTCTGTGTGTATTTGAGAATGGGAGTCTAGCACCCGACCGGATCCCCCATTTCTCGTTTTCCCACGGAATCGTCATTTTAGGCAATGAACTCGATGGATCCGGCAAACGGCTTCAGGGGCTATCCATCTACAGTGGAAACACCATGAAGCACATCTCGATCGGCGGCCTTGACGTCTCTCGCATTGGGCTCGGCGCCATGTCGATGTCGGGCTACTACAACATCGACGCGGTCAACGACACCGAGTCGATTCGCGCGATCCACCGGGCGCTGGACCTTGGCGTCACCCACATCGACACCGCAGAGATCTACGGTCCCTACACCAATGAAGAACTCGTCGGCCGCGCCATCAAGGGACGCCGCGACCGCGTGGTGCTGGCTACGAAGTTCGGCATCGTCTCGCACTCCGGCGGCGGCCCCGGTGTCCTCGACAGCAGCCCGTCGAATATCCGCGTCGCCGTCGAGGGAACGCTCAAGCGGCTAGGCACTCATCACATCGACCTGTACTACCAGCACCGTGTCGACCCGAACACGCCCATCGAGGACACCGTTGGCGCGCTCGCTGATCTGGTCACAGAAGGCAAGGTCCGCTACATCGGCTTGTCAGAGGCCGGACCCGCCACGATCCGCCGCGCCCACGCAGTGCATCCCCTCGCGGCACTGCAGACCGAGTACTCCTTGTGGACCCGTGACCCGGAGACTGAACTGCTGCCGCTGCTGCGCGAATTGGGCATCGGATTCGTTCCTTACTCACCGCTCGGCCACGGCTTCCTCACCGGCGACATCCGCTCGCCCGAGCAGCTCTCCGACGACGACTGGCGCAAAACCAACCCGCGCTTCACGGGCGAGAACTTCCAGCGCAATCTGCGCATCGTCGACGAGGTCCGAGCCGTTGCAACCGAGGCGGGGGCGACCCCGGCGCAGATCGCCCTGGCTTGGCTGCTCGCGCAGGGCGATGACATCGCCCCGATTCCCGGCACCAAGCGCGTCGCCCGCGTCGAGGAGAACACCGCCGCCGACCGCATTGAGCTGAGCGCGGGACAGATCGAACGCCTGAACAACCTCGCGCCGGCCGCGGGCGAGCGGCACGACGAAGGCAACATGGCCGTCGTCGACCGCTGACCGTGGCACGGCAATGCCTGACACCGGCGACACCGATGCCTAACCGTGAACTGCTCACTGCCTCGAACGCTCGGGGGCTGATCGAGCGCGCCATTCGCTCGCTGTCCGCCTCCGGCGAGACGGCCCTCTACGACGGGCTGTACGTGGTGTTGAAGGAATTCGAGCGCGAGCGAAGAGTGTCGACAGAGGTCAGACGACAGGCGCTCGTGCTTCTGTCAGACGGTCTCGACAACAGAAGCCGCCTGGCGTTCGACGATGTGCTCGATTATGCGCGGCGCGTGGCCGTGAACATCTACGTCATCGCCTTGAGAGGGGCCCTCGCGCAAGTACCACGAAACGAGCAGGACGCGGCGGTCCTGCGCGCCGATTACGCGCTCAACACCGTGACACGCGAGTCCGGCGGCCGGTTGTTCTTTCCCAAGATGGCCCGCGACCTGGCCGGAATTTACACCGCGATTGCCCAGGAGCTGTTCAGCCAATACGAGCTGGGCTACATGCCAGTGCGATCCGTCAGCGACGGCGGTTTCAGACGCGTCGCCGTCAGAGTACGCCCGGAGACGAATGCCCTGGCACGCACACGAAGCGGGTACTACGCGCCGTCGCGGGCGAC
>Ga0209382_10000871_pt1 | contig 48839 bp, 53 predicted proteins | sample SoiMetdeltSBSDD5_FD_187599 | JGI IMG/M metagenome (GOLD analysis project Ga0209382, IMG submission 187599) | Bulk soil microbial communities from a Populus tree surrounding site in Tennessee, USA - Soil MetaG P. deltoides SBSDD5 (SPAdes) (version 2) | ecosystem: Environmental > Terrestrial >...
TCGCAAGATCCGCGGCGACAACTACGGCAAGTTCGAGGGCGGCTGGACGACCGAGTTCGGCACGCTGAACCAGTACGTGCACCTCTGGGGCTTCGCCGATCTGAACGAGCGCGAGCGGCTTCGCGGTGAGCTGGCGAAGAACGAGGCGTGGAACAGGGAGTACCTGCCGATCTCGCGGCCGATGATGCTCGCGCAGGAGAACAAGATCCTGAAGCCCGTCGTCCCGCTGACGCCGCCGTCCGACAGCGGCAACATCTACGAGCTCCGCTGGTACCGCGCCCACGTCGGCAGGGCCGGCGAGTGGCTCGAGCTCTTCAAGGCCGTGCTGCCGACGCGTGACAAGTACACGCGGCGTGTCGGGTTGTGGCAGACGGAGAGCGGTCAGCTGAACGAGGTCGTCCACATGTGGGTCTACAAGGACCTCAACGATCGGGCCGCCTCGCGCGCGAAGATGGCGGGCGATCCCGCGTGGCAGGCGTTCATCGCGAAGTCGCCGGCGCTGCTGCAGCACATGCAGTCGATCGTGCTGATCCCGGTGCCGCATTCCCCGCTGAGATAACGTGGCCGATACCCTCGCGCGGAGCACCGTCGAGATCGGGTACGGAGGCAGCGAGCGCCTCACGATGAACATGGGGCCGCAGCATCCGTCCGCTCACGGCGTGTTCCGCGCGATCCTGACCCTCGAGGGCGAGACGGTCGTGGCCATCGATGCGGTCATCGGCTACCTGCATCGCTGTCACGAGAAGCTCGCCGAGACGCTGACGTACGTGCAGTACCCGACCATCGCGTCGAAGACCGACTACGTCTCGGCGATGACCGCCGAGCTGGCGTATGTCGCGGCCGTGGAGCTGGTCGGCAAGATCGACGTCCCCAGGCGCGCCCAGTACCTGCGCGTCATCTGCGCCGAGCTCCAGCGCATCGCCTCGCACTGTCTCTGGCTCGGCACCTGGTGCATGGACATGGGGGGCGCGCTGGGCGGCGGCGCCACCATCTTCCTCTACGCGATCCGAGAGCGCGAGCTGATCCTCGATCTCTTCGAGACGCTGACAGGCGCGCGGCTGCTCTACGGCTTCCACCAGGTCGGCGGCACCCGCTACGACATTCCGGCCGGCTGGGCCCAGCAGTGCCGCGAGACGCTCGCCGTCATCACGCAGCGCCTCGGCGAGTACGAGGCGATGCTCGAGGCGAATGCCTTCTTTCTCGTGCGAACGCAGGGCGTCGGCGTGATCTCCCGCGATCTGGCCGAGCACGTCGGCGTGGCCGGACCGCTGTTGCGCGGCTCCGGCGTCGCCTACGATCTCCGAACGGCCGCGCCGTACTCGTCATACGAGGACTTCGGCGTGCGGGTGCCGGTCGAGAGCGCCGGCGACTGCTTCGCGCGCTATCGCGTCCGGATGGCCGAGTTCCGCGAGTCGATTCGCCTCGTGCACGCCGCCCTCGACGGGTTGCCGGAGGGCCCCATCTCGTCCCGACCGGGCGTCAAGTCCGTGGGCCAGGTGCGCATTCCGAAGGGGGAGGGATACTCGCGCGTCGAGGGTGCTCGCGGCGAGGTCGGCTGCTACCTCGTCGCCGACGGCGGCCCCAAGCCGTACCGCCTGAAGTGGCGCGGCGCCTCGTTCTCGAATCTGGCCGTGCTGCCCCACATCATCCCGGGCCACAAGGTCGCCGACGTCGTCGCCATCATGGGCTCGGTCGATCCGGTCTTCGGGGAAGTGGACCGATGAGTCCACGACCGCCTAGAACACGCCACCCACGACTCGAGTCCGCCTCGCGGGGCTCGCGACAGTGATGCCGCCGCTGGCCTATCACGCGCTCGTCGGCTTCATCGTGCTCAACGTGGTGATCGGGATGGTCACCTACGTCACGCTGCTCGAGCGGAAATTCGCCGCGCGCATGCAGTCGCGCATCGGCCCCTACTACGTCGGGCCGCGCGGGCTGCTGCAGCCCATCGCCGACGCGCTGAAGCTGATGCTGAAGGAAGACATCGTGCCGGCGCGCGCCGACCGCTTCATCTACAATCTGGCGCCCATCGCGTTCCTGCTTCCGTGCATCCTGATCTTCGCCACGCTGCCGTTCGCTCCCGGGCTCGGCGTGGCCGACCTGAACATCGGCGTGCTGTTCTTCCTGGCCGTCTCGTCGCTGGAGATCGTCGGGCTGTTCATGGGCGGCTGGGGCAGCAACAACAAGTACGCCCTGCTGTCCGCCATGCGCGCGGTGAACCAGATCATCTCGTACGATCTGCCGTTCGTGTTCGCCGCGTTCGTGCCGGTGCTGCTGGCCGGCTCGCTGCAGATGTCGGCCATCGTCGAGGCGCAGCGCGGCCTGTGGTTCGTCGCCTATCCCGTGATCGGCCAGCTCGCCTTCGTGCTGTTTCTCATCGCGACGCTGGCGGCGGAGAACCGCGTGCCGTTCGACATCCTGGAAGCGGAGTCGGAGCTCGTGGCCGGCTTTCGCGTCGAGTACAGCGGGATGAAGTTCGCGCTGATCCAGCTCGGCGAGTACGCCCACATGATCGGCACGTCGTTCCTCGGCGCGCTGCTGTTCCTCGGGGGCTGGCTCGGACCCGGCGCCGACACGCCCCTCGTCGGGGCGCTGTGGTTCTTGCTGAAGGCGATGCTGGTGTTCCTCGTGGTGACCTGGGTGCGCTGGAGCTTCGTGCGCATCCGCGTCGACCACATTCTCGCCGTCTCCTGGAAGCTCCTCCTGCCGGCCACGCTCGTGCTGCTGCTGCTGACCGGGTTTTTGGTGGCGGCGCGAGGGCCCCATGCCGGTTGAGACGCGGCGCGGCTTCTGGGGCGAGACGCTGCAGCTCGTGCGCGCGGTGGGGCGCGCCATGGGCGTGACCTTCAAGAACCTGCTCCGACGTCCGATCACCGTCCGCTATCCCACGGTGAAGCGCGTCTTTCCCGACCGCTTCCGTGGGATTTTGGCGCTCACCTACGATCCCCAGACCGGCGAGGAGAACTGTATCGGCTGCCGGCTCTGCGAGTACATCTGTCCGCCGCAGGTCATCAAGGTCGAGATGCTGAAGGCCGAGAAGCGGAACTGGGCCAAGACCTTCACGCTCGAGCTCTACTCGTGCGAGTTCTGCGAGCTGTGCGTCCAGGTGTGCCCGACCGACGCCATCGTCATGCTGCGCTCGTTCGATCTCGCCACCGCCGACCGCCGCGAGCTGTTGCTCGACAAGGATCGCCTACACGCGCTCGGCCTGCAATTCGAGCCGTCGTGGGCCACCGGCAACCGCCTGCGCGACATGCAGGCGCCCCCCAAGCCCGTGAAGCCGGCCACACACTCGACGCCCGACCGTCGAGCGCCGGAGGCCTCCGAAGGCGCTCCGACGGCGGATCCCCGGTCGGCGGCGCCGTCATCGGCAAATCCGTGATCGCGGAGACGGTCGGGTTCTGGGTGATGGCGGTGGTGCTCGTCGGCGGCAGTCTCGGCGTGGTGCTGACGCCAAATCTCTTCCACGCGGCGGTGCTCTATCTGCCGGCCGCCCTGGTGGCGACCGGGGCGATTTTCTGGCTCCTGGAGTCGCCGTTCCTCTTCGGTGTCCAGCTGCTGCTCTATGCAGGCGGGGTGGTGACCGTCGTCGTGTTCGCCATCATGCTCACCGAGCGCCTGGTCGGCGCGTCGATCCGCCAGGGGAGCCGCTTCGTCTTCAACGGCGCCGTGCTGGCCGCCGCGCTCTTCGTGGGAGTGGTCGGCTTCATCGTCCAGCGCGCGGCGCCGCCGGCGCCTCCCGCGCCGGCCGGCGAGCAGATGGTCGCCCTCGGACGCGCGCTCGTCGGTCCCTTCGGCGCCGCGCTGCAGCTGCTGGCGGTGCTGCTCGTCGCCGCCCTGCTCGGCGCGCTCTACTTCGCGCGAGCGGAAGATTAGGGTGCCCCTGCCGGCGTACCTCATACTGGCCGCGCTCGTGTTCGCCATCGGTCTCTTCGGCGTCCTGACGCGCCGCAACGCGGTCGGCATCCTCCTCGGCATCGAGCTGATGCTGAACGCGGTCAACATCAATCTCGTCGCCTTCGCTCGCTTCCGGGCGGACATCGGGGGGCTGATCTTCACGATGCTGACGATCGCCATCACCGTGGCCGAGGTCGCGGTCGGGCTCGCCATCGTCATCGCCATCTTCCGCGTGCGCCGGACGATCGAGGCCGATCACCTCGATCTCTTGAGGGGCTAGGACATGCGCATCGGCTCTCCGGCGCTCGGCCTCCTCGTGCTCGCGCTGCCGGCCGCCAGCTTCTTGCTCATCGGGGTCATTCCTGCGCTCCGTCGCGCCGGCCGCGTCGCCGCCGTCGTATCGGTGGCCGCCATGGGCGGAGCGCTGGCGGCGGCCGTGGTCATGTGGCAGGGCGCGCGCCCCATCCTCGAGGGGCCACCGCGCAACCCGTCCGCCACGTGGTCGTGGATCCCCGGCGACGGCGGGCCGATGGCGACGGTCGGCGTGATGGTCGACGAGCTCGCCATGCCGATGTGCGTGCTCGTCACCTTCATTTCGTTTCTGGTGCAGGTGTACTCGTACGCCTACTTGCACGACGAGCCGCCGCCGTCACTCGGCCGGTACTATGCGTACCAGTCGCTGTTCGCCTTCTCGATGCTGGGCCTGGTGCTCGCGCCAGGATTTCTGCAGATGTTCGTCTTCTGGGAGCTCGTCGGCGTCTGCTCCTATTTGCTGATCGGCTTCTGGTACAACAAGCCCTCGGCGGCGCGCGCGGCGGTCAAGGCGTTCTGGATCACCAAGCTCGGCGATCTCGGATTCGTGGCTGGGATCGTCATGCTGTGGGCGGCCACCGGAACGTTCGACTTCTGGACGCTGTTCGGCCTCGCCGACACCGGCGTGCTGGCGGCGATCCCCGGCCTGTCGATGATCATGTTCCTGATCTATCTCGGCGCGGTCGGCAAGTCCGCGCAGTTCCCGCTCCACGTCTGGTTGCCCGATGCCATGGAAGGGCCGACGCCCGTGTCGGCGCTGATCCACGCGGCGACCATGGTCACCGCCGGCGTCTACATGGTGGCCCGCGCGTTTCCGCTGTTCGCCCTCACGCCCGACGTCCTCTCGGTGATCGCCTGGGTGGGCGCGTTCACCGCGCTGCTGGCGGCGACGATGGCGTGCGTGGAGTCCGACATCAAGCGAGTCCTCGCGTACTCGACGGTCTCCCAGCTCGGCTACATGATGGCGGCGGCCGGCGCCGGTGATCATCATGCCAGCGTCGGCCACCTCCTGACGCACGGCGTGTTCAAGGCGCTGCTGTTCCTCGGCGCCGGCGTGATCATCCACGTCTTCCACACCAACGACATGTTCCGGATGGGCGGGCTCTTCGCGCGGCTGCCGTGGACGGGCGTGGCCTTCCTGGTCGGCACTCTGGCGCTGGCCGGGATCCCGCCGTTTCCGGGATTCTTCTCCAAGGAAGGCATTCTCGCGGCCGTCCTGAACGGCGGCTTCCGCGTGGCGTTCGTGATGCTGGCGCTCACCTCGCTGCTGACCGCGTTCTACATGTTCCGCGCCGTCTTTCTCGTCTTCTTCGGCCGCGCTCACGGCCATGCCGAGGCGCATGGCGTCCCGCTGGCGATGGACGGCGTGTGCCGGCTGCTGGCGGGGGTCACCGTGGTCCATGGCGTGGTGCTGACGTTCGGCGGCCATCACGGTGAGGCGCCCGCGTGGCTGCCGTGGGCCTCGATGCTGCTCGCCGGCACCGGGATCGCGCTTGCCTGGGCCACCTACCAGCGGGAGGCGATCGCGCCCTCTCGTCTGTCGGCGGCGCTGGCCCCGATCGACTACCTGGCGCGCCGCCGCTATGGTCTCGATGGCGTCTATGCGGGACTCTATCGCATCGTGCTGCTCGGGGTGTCGCGCGCGATCGGCTGGGTAGACCGCTACCTCGTCGACGGCGTGCTGAACGTGCTGAGCGCCTCGGCGCTCCGCGCGGGCGACGGTCTCCGTCACCTGCAGACCGGTCAGGCGCAGGACTACGTCTACGGCGTCGCCGTCGGTGTGCTCCTCCTCCTCGTCTGGGCTCATCTGACCGCGCCATGACCCGCGTGCCGGTGCTGTCCGTGATCACCTGGATGCCGTTCGTCGGCGCCGTGCTCATCATGTTTCTCGCGCGCCACCGTCCGCTCGCCGTCCGCGTGATCGCCACCGTCACCACCGGGATCTCGGCGGCGCTGTCGCTCTGGCTCTACGCCGCCTACGACCGCGAGGCCGCGCTCCAGGGCACCAACTTCCAGTTTTACGAGAAGCTCTCGCTGGTGCCGCCGCTCGGCATCAACTACGAGCTCGGTGTCGACGGCATCAGTGTGCTGATGGTGTTGCTGACCTCCATCATCATCTTCGCCGGCGTCTTCGCCTCGTGGACGGTCGCCTCGCGGAGCCAGGAGTTCTACGCGCTGCTGCTGGCCCTCGTCACGGGCGTCTATGGCGTCTTCGTCTCGCTCGATCTGTTCGTCTTCTTCCTCTTCTACGAGCTGGCCGTGCTGCCGATGTACCTGCTCATCGGGATCTGGGGGTCGAGCGGCGAGGTCCGGCCGCGCGGCCTCTTCGCGTGGGCGTTCCGCGAGACCGGCGTGGGCTCGAAGGAATACGCGGCCATGAAGCTGACCCTGTATCTCCTGTTCGGGTCCGCGTTCATCCTCGTGGGCATCTTCGCCCTCTACGTCACCGCGGGCACGGCGTCCTTCTCGTTCCTCGACTTCGAGGGCGCCACGTTCGATCCCGCGTTTCAGCGCTGGGTGTTTCTCGCCTTTTACGTCGGCTTCGGGATCCTGGCCGGCATCTGGCCGCTGCACACCTGGTCGCCGGACGGTCACGCCTCGGCGCCGACGGCGGTGTCGATGCTGCATGCCGGCGTGCTGATGAAGCTCGGCGCCTACGGAGTCGTGCGGCTCGGTATGGGCCTGCTGCCCACCGGCGCGGCCGATCTGGCCTGGCTCGTGGGGGGCATCGCCTGCATCAACATCGTCTATGGCGCGCTCTCGGCGATGGCGCAGGTGGACCTCAAGTACGTCATCGCCTACTCGTCGGTCTCGCACATGGGGCTGGTGATGCTGGGCGCCGCCACGCTGACCGAGGCCGGTCTCAACGGCTCGGTGTTCCAGATGTTCGCGCACGGCGTGATGACCGGGCTCTTCTTCGCGCTCGTCGGTCTGGTGTACGAGAAGGCGCACTCGCGCGAGATCGGCAAGATGGGCGGCTTTGGCCGCGTGATGCCCGGCGTGGCGGCGGCCTTCACGATCGCCGGTCTCTCCTCGCTCGGGTTGCCGGGCACCTCCGGCTTCGTCGCGGAGATCCTGACCTTCATGGGGACCTGGCGCTCGGCGTACTCCTGGTGGCTCGCGCCCGCGGTGGTGGGGACGTTCCTCACCGCCGTGTACGTGCTGCGTGTCACGAAGCAGATCTTCTGGGGCCCGCCGTCGGCGCACTTCCATCATCTGGAGGACGCGCGCGGCACCGAGTGGGTCGCCATCGTCCTCCTCGTCTTCGTCCTCGTCCTGTTCGGTGTTGCCCCCGGGATCGCGCTCGGGCCGGTGGACACCGCCACCGTGCCGCTGCTGTCGCGGATTCTCGAGCCGTGAGCGCCTCCCCGCTGATCCTCGAGCTCGGCACCGGCGCGCTGATGCTCCTCGTCTTCCTGGTGGGTCTCTTCGGCCCCACGCGCGATCGACGGCTGGCCGGCGTCGTCGCCACCGCCGGCGTCTTCGTCCTCGGCGCCCTGGCGATGGTGCTGGCGCCCTCCGGCGCGGCGCTGAACGGGATGTTCGTGCAGGATGGCCTCGCCGTCTTCATCAAGCGCGTGTTCTTCACGGCCACGTTCATCGGCCTGCTCGCCTCGCTGGGGTCGCCCCAGTTCGCTCGCCGCAACACCGAGTACCACCTGCTCATCCTGACCTCGCTGCTCGGCATGCTGACGCTCGCCTCATCGCGCGACGTGATCGTGTTGTTCCTCGCCTTCGAGGTGATGTCGATCCCGCTCTACGTGCTGGCCGGCTTCGCCAAGCGTGCGCCGGAAGCGCTCGAGGCGTCACTGAAGTTCTTCCTCGTCGGCTCCGTGTCGTCGGCCGTGATGCTGTACGGCCTGTCGTTCGTGTACGGCGCCACCGGTAGCACGCGCCTGGCCGTCATCGCGAAGGCGCCCGCTGATCCATGGCTGACCCTGGGGCTGCTCGCCGCGCTGACCGGCGTCGCCTTCAAGATCGCGGCGTTCCCGTTTCACATGTGGGTGCCGGACACCTACGAGGCCGCGTCGACGCCGTTCGTCGCCTGGCTCAGCGTGGCCCCCAAGGCGGCCGGCTTCGTGGCGCTCTTCCGGATCTATTTCGAGGGCGCCGGGGATCGGGCCGGCGTCTGGGGGCCGGCGGCGGCCGCCCTTGCGACCGCCACCATGCTCGCGGGCAATCTGATGGCGTTGCCCCAGAAGAACGCCAAGCGACTGCTCGCCTACTCGGGGGTTGCTCAGATCGGCTACATGCTGGTCGGGATCGCGGCGGCGTCGGCTTCGGGCACCGCGATGGTCCTCTTCTATCTCGTCGCGTACGTCTTCGGCAACATGGGCGCGTTTCTCGTGGTGGAGGCGGTGGCCCGGTCCGAGAAGTCCGAGTCGACCACGGCCTTTCGCGGCCTGGCCCAGCGCTCGCCGCTGCTGGCGCTGGCCATGCTGCTCTTCCTGCTGTCGCTCGGCGGGATCCCGTTCGTGGCGGGGTTCTGGGCCAAGCTCTATGTCTTCTGGGCGGCCGCGGAGCGCGGCCTCTACTGGCTGGTCCTCGTCGGCGCGATCCTGACGGTGGTGGCCCTCTTCTATTACCTCGTCATCGCCAAGAGCATGTACATCGAGACGTCCGCGCGCACCGACGCCGTGAAGGTCGCGCCAGCGCTCGCCGTGTCGCTTGCGCTCTGCGTGCTCGGGATCATCGTGCTCGGTGTGTATCCCAAGCCGGTCGTCATGGCGGCCCTTCGCGTGGCGGCGCCGCTCTTTTAGCGCATCGCAGGGGCCACCGTGGCCCCCTCCGATGCCTCCCCCTCGAAGAGCCTGACGCCCTTGGATTTGCAGGGCTTGACGAGGGTGGGGGCGTCGGGTAGGTTGTACCGACTGGTTGGTACAGATGGTGACGACTGCGAAGAGTCCGAAGGCCTCACCCCGTTCGCGCGATGGGCAGGGCACGCGGAAGGCGATCATCGCGGCGGCCATGCGGTTGATCCATGTGCACGGATACAAGGCGACGGTTCTGGACGACGTGCTGCGCGAGAGCGGGGCCGGGAAAGGCAACTTCTACTACCACTTCAAGAGCAAGGAAGACCTGGGCCACGCCATCCTCGACCAGATCGTCGACGGCTTTCTCGAGCGGACGCTGGCGCCCTGCTTCGCCGATCCCGACGGAGCGCCGCTTGGACAGATCCGCTGCTTTTTCGATCGCGTCCTGGAGGCGCAGCGCCAGCGGAACTGCGTGGGCGGCTGTGTCATGGGCAACCTCGCCTCGGAGCTGTCGGACGTGCACGAGGGGTTCCGGACCCGGCTGGCGACGCTGTTCACCGCGTGGCAGGCGCGACTGGCCACCGCCCTCGAGTTCGCGTGCCGGCGCGGCGAGCTTGCGCCGGGCTCGGATCCGGAGGCGATGGCGCGGTTCCTGGTCGCATCGCTCGAGGGCGCCATCCTGCTCGCCAAGGTCTCGAAGGACATCCGCGTGATGGAGCAGTGCGTGGGGGAGCTGAAGCGCTATCTGGCGCTGCACGAGGTGCGCTCATGACGGTGTCGTCAGGACCGCGCGTCGACGTCGACGCCGAGCTGGTCGAAGCGCTTCGCCGTGACGATCCCGACGCGGCCGAGCAGCTCGTCGAGCGGTTCGGTGACCGTGTCTATCGTCTGGCCATGCGCATCACGGGGCTGAAGGAGGACGCCGAGGAGGCGGCGCAGGACGCGCTGTGGACGGCGGCCCGCAAGATCGGCAGCTTCAAGGGTGAGTCCGCGTTCGGTAGCTGGCTCTACCGCATCACGGCGAACGCCGCCTACCAGAAGCTGCGCGCGCGACGCGCCAAGGCCAAGGAGATCGCCCTCGACGATGTGCTGCCGGCGCTCGACGACGACGGCCGCCACTTCGAGCCCATGGCGGACTGGTCGTCGCGTGTCGACGAACAGGCGCTCACCGGCGAGCTGCGCGAGGTCCTCCAGCGCGCAATCGACGGCCTGCCGCCGGACTACCGGACGGCGCTCGTGATGCACGACATCGAAGGGCTGTCGAATCCGGACATCGCCGAGACGCTCGGCATCAGCCTGCCGGCGGTGAAGTCGCGCGTGCACCGCTCGCGGCTGTTCGTGCGCAAGCAGCTGGCGGACTATCTCGGCACGGCGGCGAGTTGACGCCTCCGCGAGCTTTGTGGTCTTATAAACGGCCGTCACTCAACGACTCAGGGAAGGTAGCGAGCGCATGGAAGCCGTGATCGCAACGGGTGGGAAGCAGTACCGCGTCACGCCAGGAGCGGTGATCGCCGTCGAGAAGGTCGCCGGCGACAAGGGCGCCGCCGTGGAGTTCCGGTCGGTGCTCTTCGTCAACCGCGAGGGCGAGGTGCTGTCGGGCGACCAGGTGGCCAAGGCGCGCGTCGCCGGCGAAGTCGTCGCTCAGGGGCGCGGTCGCAAGGTCGAGGTCGTCAAGTTCAAGCGCCGGAAGAACTACCGACGTCATCGCGGCCACCGCCAGGCGGTGACGAACGTGCGCATCACCAAGATCGAGGTCTAGCGGCATGGCTCACAAGAAGGGCGTCGGCAGCTCCCGCAACGGTCGTGACTCGAATCCCCAGATGCTCGGCGTGAAGCGCTTCGGGGGCCAGTTCGTCACCGGTGGCAGCATTCTCGTTCGCCAGCGAGGGACACGCTTCCATCCCGGCCTGAACGTCGGTCTCGGGTCGGACGACACCCTGTTCGCGAAGATCGATGGCTACGTGCGGTTCGAGCGTCGAGGCGACAACCGCTACGTGAGCATCGTCGCCAACCCGGCCTGACGCGGCCGCGGCGGGCCACCCCCGGCCCGCGGGTCCCGAGATGTTCGTCGACGAGATCGACATCTTCGTGAAGGGCGGTGACGGGGGCGCCGGTTGCGTGAGCTTTCGTCGGGAGAAGTACGTGCCCCGCGGCGGTCCCGACGGCGGTGACGGGGGCGACGGCGGCTCCGTGTGCCTCGAAGCCGATCCCGCGCTCACCACGCTGCTCGATTTCCACTACCAGCGCCACTACCACGCGCCGCGCGGCCATCACGGCGAGGGCAGCAATCGCGCGGGCGCGAGCGGCGAGGATCTGGTGCTGCGCGTGCCGCTCGGCACCGTCGTGAGCGATCGTGACACCGGCGAGGTGCTCGGCGATCTCACCGAGCGCGGCCAGCGCGTGCTGGCCATCCAGGGCGCGCGCGGCGGCCGCGGGAACGCGCGCTTCGCCTCGTCGACGAACCAGGCACCGCGGCGCGCGGATCTCGGCCGGCCGGGCCCCGAGCGCTGGCTTCGCCTCGAGCTGAAGCTGCTGGCCGATGTCGGCGTGATCGGATTTCCCAACGCCGGCAAGTCCACGCTCGTCTCCCGACTGTCGGCGGCCAAGCCCAAGATCGCCGACTATCCGTTCACGACGCTGGCCCCCACGCTCGGCATCGTGCGCGCGGACGGCGACCGCTCGTTCGTCATCGCGGATCTCCCGGGGCTGATTCCCGGGGCGGCCGCGGGCAAGGGTCTCGGTCATCAGTTCCTTCGACACACGGAGCGCACGCGCGTGCTCGTGCACCTGCTGGACCCTGATCCGAACACCGGGCGCGATCTCGCCGACGATCTCGACGCCGTCAACGCCGAGCTCGCCGCCTACTCGCCCGAGCTCGCGGCGCGGCCGCAGCTCGTCGTCGTGAACAAGGCCGACCTTCTCGAGGGCGCCGGCGCCGAGGTGCTCGCCCGCGTCGAGGGTGTCCGCCGACGCGGCGCCGACGCCGGCGAGCCGGTCCTGTTCGTCTCCGCCGCGACCGGCCGCGGTCTCACCGAGCTCGTCCGCGCCATCGCCGCGCGGCTGGACACCACGGGATGGCTACGCGCCGCCAGCTAGGCCGTGTACGACGGCTGGTCGTGAAGGTCGGCACCGGGCTGATCACCGAGCCGCGGCTCGGTCCCGACCCCGACCGCATCGCGGCGCTGGCGGGCGAGATCGCCGCCGTCCGCGAGGGCCGCGAGGTCGTGCTCGTGAGCTCGGGCGCCATCGCGACGGGAATGGCGCGGCTGGCGCTCGCGGAGCGGCCCCGCTCGATTCCCGAGAAGCAGGCGGCCGCGGCCGTCGGCCAATCCGCGCTCATGTGGCACTACGAGCACGCGTTCAAACGCCACGGGCTGCCCGTCGGCCAGGTCTTGCTGACGGCGCAGGACATCGCGGATCGCGCGCGATATCTGAACGCGCGGAACACGCTCCTGACGCTGTTGAAGTTCGGCGTCATGCCCGTCGTCAACGAGAACGATACGGTCGCCGTCGAGGAGATCAAGGTCGGCGATAACGACAACCTGAGCGCGCTCGTCGCCTCGCTGATCGACGCCGATCTGCTGGTCGTCCTGACCGACGTCGACGGGCTCTACACGAGCGATCCGGCGAAGGATCCCGCCGCCACCAAGCTCGACACGGTGGAGACCGTCACCGAGGAGATCGAGCGGCTCGTCTGGGACGGAGCGGGCGCCGGCTCGGTCGGTGGCATGGTGACGAAGCTCCAGGCCGCGCAGAAGTCGGCGGCGGCCGGTGTGCCGATGATCATCGCCAGCGGCCGCAAGCAGGGCGTGCTCGCTCGGATCCTCAGGGGCGAGCCCGCCGGCACGTACTTCGCGCCGAAGGCCGATCGGCTGGCCGCCCGCAAGCGCTGGATCGCGTTCGCGGTCGCGCCGCAGGGCCGGCTGACGGTTGACGCCGGGGCACAGCAGGCGTTGACTCAGCACGGCAAGAGCCTGTTGCCATCGGGTGTCGCGAAGGTCGAGGGCGACTTCGCCGCCGGCGAGGTCGTCGCGCTCGTCGGCGACGGCAGCGTTCGCGAGTTCGCGCGGGGCCTGGTGAACTTCGACGCGCACGAGCTTCGCCGCATCCAGGGTGCGAAGACGCGCGACATTCCCCAGCGGCTCGGCTACAAGAGCGTGGACGAGGTGATCCACCGGGATAATCTGGTCATGTGGGGCCCCGAGATGGCCCCCCATACCTAGCAAGGGACACATGATTGGCGAACACACGAGCCTCAGAGAGCTGGTCGAGAGCAAGGCGAGGGCGGCGCGGCGCGCGGCCGAGGCGCTGGCGCTGTGTAGCACGCGGGTGAAGGACGAGGCGCTCGCGCAAATGGCGCGCGCGCTGGAGGAGAAATCGGCTGCCCTGCTCGAGGCCAACGGCCGCGATGTCGAGCGGGCGCGCGCCAAGGGCCTCACGCGGGCGTTCATCGACCGTCTGACGCTGACGGAGGCGCGCATCGAGCAGATGGCGCAGGGCCTTCGCGAGATCGCCGCCTTCCCTGATCCGGTCGGCACGGTGGTGGAATCGTGGCGGCGGCCGAACGGCATCGAGATCTCGCGCGTGGCGGTGCCGCTCGGCGTGATCGGCTTCATCTACGAGTCGCGCCCGAACGTCACCGCGGACGCCGCGGGACTGTGCGTGAAGTCGGGCAACGCCGTCCTGCTGCGCGGTGGCAGCGAGGCCATCGACTCGAACACGCTGCTGGCCAGCGTGCTGGCGAAGGCGCTGGAGAAGACCGGCGCGCCGCCCGACGCCATCCAGTTCCTCGAGGTGACCGACCGCGAGGCGGTGACGCTCATGCTCGAGCAGGATCGGTATCTCGACCTGGTGATCCCGCGTGGCGGCGAGGAGTTCGTCCGCTGGGTGGCCGAGCGCTCGCGTGTGCCCGTGCTGAAGCACGACAAGGGACTCGTGCACGTGTTCGTGGATGCCGGCGCGGATCTCGAGATGGCCGCCGCCATCGTGCTGAACGCGAAGACCCAGCGCCCCTCGGTGTGCAACGCGCTCGAGACGCTGCTTGTCGACGCGGCGGTCGCGGAGCGCTTCCTGCCCGCGATGGCCGCCCGCCTCTCCGAGGCCGGTGTCGAGCTCCGTGGCTGTCCACGCACGCGTGTCCTCGTGCCGGCGGCGCGCGCCACCACCGAGGCCGACTGGGACGAGGAGTATCTCGATCTGATTCTCGCCATCCGGGTGGTGGACGGCCTCGACGAGGCCATCGCCCATATCCGTCGTCACGGCACGGGGCTGGCGGAGGCCATCGTCACCAACGATCTCGCGCGCGCGCGCCGCTTCACGCGCGAGGTCGACGCGGCCGGCGTGCTCGTGAACGCCTCCACGCGCCTGCTCGACGGCCACCAGTTCGGCATGGGAGCGGAGATGGGGATCTCCACCTCGCGGGTGCACGCGCGGGGCCCGGTCGGAGTCCGCGCGCTCACCACGACGAAGTTCGTCGTACAGGGCGACGGTCAGGTGCGGGACTAGCGCGTTGGCCCGCACCGCGGTATTCGGCGGGTCCTTCAATCCGATCCACTACGGTCACCTGCTGCTCGCCGACGATCTGCTGGAGATCCTGCGCCTCGACCGCGTGCTCTTCGTGCCGGCCAAGCATCCTCCGCACAAGGACCCGTCGCGCCTGGCGCGGCCGGAGGACCGGCTCGCGATGGTGCGGCTGGCCACGGCCGGGCGGCGAGGCTTCGAGGTCTCGGACATCGAGCTCACGCGACCGGGACCGTCGTACACCGTGGACACGCTGGCCGCTCTCGCGCGACGGGGCGAGCACCTCTTCCTCATCGTCGGGTCCGAGACGTTCCTCGATCTCCTGTCGTGGCGCGAGCCGCGGCGCGTCGCCCAGCTCGCGCGCCTGGTGATCGTGCCGCGCGTGGGCAGCCCGTTCGACGCCGACAGCGAGGCGGCGCAGAAGGTCTTGCGCGAGATCGGGGTTGACGGCGGCTTCACCCACGTCGAGGCCGACGGACGCGTGCCCGAGCGTGGGGTCATCGTCTCCCGCGCCGCTTCCATGCCCATCTCCGCCTCCGAGCTCCGCCGGCGCGTGCGCGAGGGCCGCTCGCTGGCCTTCCGGCTGCCGCCGGCGGTCGCCGACTACATTGCCACCCACGGGCTCTACCGAGAGCCGACGTGACGGCGCGTCCCTCGGCCGAGCACAAGGCGCGCCGCGCTGCGCGGGCGGCGCTGGACAAGAAGGCGGTCGACCTCACCGTGCTCGACGTCCAGGGCGTGTCGACGGTCACCGACTACTTCCTCGTGTGCAGCGGGCGGTCGGCGCCGCACGTCAAGACCATCGCGGAGGCGATCCGCGAGGAGCTGAAGGAAGACGGCGTGCGCCCGCTCCACGCCGAGGGACAGGCGGAGAGCGGCTGGGTGCTGCTCGACTACGGCGACGTGCTCATGCACGTCTTTCTCGCGGACACCCGCGCGTACTATGCGCTCGAGCGCCTGTGGGGCGACGCGCCGTCCATTCCTGTCGACGGCGTGTGACGTCGTTGGCGCGCGAGCGTCTTGCGTGCCTCCACGCTGCGTGCTAGCGTACGGAAATTCGCCGCGTGGCCGGCGGCCGGGAGGGAGGCTCGATGCGAAAAGATCGAGTCGCGCAGTTCAAGAAGCGTCTCGTCGAGAAGCACCGCCAGCTTTCGGAAGAAGTCGGACGCACGGCGCTGTACGTGAAGGACCAGGAAGACGACTCCATCAAAGATCTCGGCGACCAGGCGAACACCGCCTACACGCGCGAGTTTTTCTTCGAGCTCGGCAACGGCGACCGTCGGCTGCTCCGCGACGTGATCTCCGCGCTGCAGAAGATCGACGACGGCTCCTTCGGCAGTTGCGAGCGCTGCGGCGAGGAGATCGCCGAGAAGCGACTGGAAGCGCTGCCGTTCGCGCGCTACTGCATCGAGTGTCAGCGCGCCATCGAGCAGGAGGAGCGGATGGCCGCCGGGTAGTCGCGCTCGTCCTCGCCGCGCCGGCCAGGCACCGTCTGCACCGATGTCCCTGACGTTCCGTCCGTCGCTCCCGACGCTCACCGCGCTCGGTCACCGGGCTCTTCGCGCCCTCGGCGTCGAGCGCCCGCCCGCCACCGGCGAGCACGATCCGCAGGCGGCCGAGGCCATGCAGCGCGCGCAGGAGGCGCGGCAGGCCGGCCGTGTCGACGAGGCGCGGACGCTGTTCCGTCACGTCGCGCAGCGCTGGCCCGCGCATCGCGGCGCGCTGCAAGAGCTGCGCGACCTCGCCGTGGAGGCGCGGCAGTGGGACGAGGCCATCAGCGTGCAGCAGCAGCTGATGGCGCTGGCGCCGCCCGCGGACCGCGCTGCCGAGGCGGCCTGGCTCGCCGTCGAGTACTACGAGCTCGGCCGGCTGGAGCTCGCACGCGGCGAGGCGAGCCGCGCGATCGGCCACTTCAAGGCCGCCCTGCGCGCGGACGCGTCGTTCACGCCGGCCGTCGTGGCGCTCGGCGATGCGCACGAAGCGGCCGGCGATGCGCGCGAGGCGGTGCGCACCTGGGAGCGGGCGGTGGACAGCCAGCCGTCGCTGCCGCTCCTGGCCCGGCTCGAGCGGGCGTATCGCGAGCAGGCCCGGCCAAGCCGGATGATCGCCCTCTATCGCACGGCCTCCGAGCGCGCCCCGGACGACCTCGCGCTGGCCGCTGCCCTCGGCCGCGTGTACTTCGAGCTCGAGATGCTCGACGAGGCGGCCGATCAGTTCGAGAAGCTCGAAGTCCGCGCGCCCGATCTGCCGGTCGTGCACGCGTTCCTCGGCGCCGTCTTCGAGCGCCGTGGCGAGACGCGCGAGGCCTTCGAGGAATATCGCCGCGCGCTGCGCCTCGGCCACGCCTTCGACTGGCCGCACCGCTGTACCGCATGCGGCGCGGTGGCGCCGCGCTGGCAGGATCGCTGCGCCGGCTGCCGCCGCTGGAACACGCTGCGTCCCAGCCAGACGCGCTGAGACGGGAACGGTGCCGCGCCCGTCTAGCACAGGCCACCCTCGGTTCAAGCGGCACACAGGGCTCCGATAAGCGCGATGCGGCAATGGGCGGTGGCGGCGCTCGATCTCGTCTTCCCGGCGTTGTGCCCCGTGTGCGTGACGCCGCTCGGCGCGGGGCGGCGCGATCCGCTCTGCGCCGCGTGCTGGAACGCCATCGAGCGCATCGCCTCGCCCGTCTGCGATGTCTGCGGCCTGCCGTTCCACGAGCTCCGCCCCGCGCGCGAAGGCTCCGCCGGCCGCAGGGGCCGGTGCGGGGAGTGCGGGGTGGCGCCGCCGGCCTTCGACTGGGCGCGCGCGGGCGGCGTCTACGCCGGCGCATTACGCGAGGCGATCCAGCGCCTGAAGTTCGCGCGCAAGCCTGCGCTGGCGCGACCGCTCGGCGATCTCGTCGTGGAGCAGTGGGCGGCCTGGCTGCCCGTGCTCGACGCATTGATCCCGGTGCCGCTGGCGCGCGCCCGCGAGCGGGAGCGCGGGTTCAACCAGTCCGCGCTGCTGGCGGAGCGGCTCGCGCGCGGCGTCGGCGCGCGCGTCGAGTCGCGCTGGCTCGTCCGCGCGCGCGACACCGCGCCGCAGACGGACCTCGACGCCGCCGAGCGCCGCGCGAACGTCCGGGGCGCCTTTCTCGCCTCGGCCGCGGTGGCGGACCGCGATGTCGCGCTCGTCGACGACGTCCTCACCACCGGCGCGACGGCCGCCGAGTGCGCCCGCGTGCTCCGCGGGGCGGGTGCGCGCAGCGTCGGTGTGCTCACAGTTGCCCGTGTACTGTAAGTGGCCATATAATTTCGGCTGAACCCAGCCAAAGGAGCCGTCATGAGCATTCGAGTCGGCGTCAACGGATTCGGTCGCATCGGGCGCGTTTTCTTTCGCACTGCGCTGGAGACGAGTGACATCGAAGTGGTCGGTGTCAACGATCTGGCGGATGCCAAGACCCTGGCCCATCTGCTGAAGCACGACTCGGTGCACGGCAATCTGAAAGCGGAGGTGATCTCGAAGGGCGAGGCGATCTTCGTCAACGGGCGCGAGATTCGCGTGTGCGCCATCAAGGATCCCGCCTCGCTGCCGTGGAAGGAGCTGGGCGTCGACGTGGTGGTGGAATCGACCGGCATCTTTCGCGATACGGCCACCGCCAGCAAGCACATCACGGCCGGGGCCAAGAAGGTCATCATCACCGCGCCCGCCAAGGATCCCGACGTCACCGTCGTGCTCGGCGTCAACGAGAAGAGCTACGACGCCGCGAGGCACCGCATCCTCTCGAATGCGTCCTGCACGACCAACTGCCTGGCCACCACCGCCAAGGTGCTCGACGACAAGTTCGGCATCAAGCGAGGGTTCATGACGACCGTGCACTCCTACACGAACGATCAGCCGATCCACGATTTCCCGCACAAGGACCTGCGCCGCGCGCGCGCCGGCGCCGTCAGCATGATCCCGACCACCACCGGCGCCGCCACCGCGGTGGGCCTGGTGCTTCCGAAGCTCAAGGGCAAGCTGGACGGCATCGCCATCCGCGTCCCGACGGCCAACGTGTCCGTCGTCGATCTGGTGGCCGAGCTCGAGCGGCCGCCGGCCTCGCCGCAGGCCGTGAACGACGCGTTCCGGGAGGCCGCCTCCGGCGCGCTGCGCGGCATCCTCGACGCCACCGACGAGGAGCTCGTGTCCTCGGACTTCAACGGTAACCCGCACTCGTCGATCGTCGACTTGCCGTCCACCGCCTTCGTCGAAGGCAACCTGATCAAGGTGCTCGCCTGGTACGACAACGAGTGGGGCTATTCCTCGCGGGTGCGCGACCTGATCAAGTTCATCGGCAAGACGCTGTAATTTGCCGAAGCTCACCATCGAACAGCTGCCGCTATCCGGCAAGCGCGTGTTCGTTCGCGCCGACCTCAACGTGCCGCTCGAGGGCGGCACGGTCACGGACGACACCCGGCTGAGGGCCGTGATCCCGACCATGCGCTACGTCCTCGACGCCGGCGCCTCCGTCGTGCTCGCCTCGCATCTGGGCCGGCCCAAGGGCGGGCCCGACCCGAAATACTCGCTCGCGCCGGTGGCCGAGCGGCTGCGCGTGCTGCTCGAGCGTCCGGTTCCGCTGGCGCCGGACTGCGTGGGCCCGTCCACCGCCGCGCAGGCTCAGGCGCTCAAGCCCGGTGAGGTCCTGCTGCTGGAGAATCTCCGGTTCCATCCCGAGGAGGAGAAGAACGACGACGGGTTCGCGCGGCAGCTCGCGCAGCTCGCCGACTGTTACGTCGACGACGCCTTCGCGGCCGCCCACCGCGCCCACGCGTCGATCGCCGCCATCACGCGGCACCTGCAGCCGGCGGCGGCCGGCCTGCTCATGCAGCGCGAGCTGGCCGCGCTCGGGCGCATCCTCGAGTCACCCGAGCGCCCGCTGGTCGCGCTGCTCGGCGGCGCCAAGGTCTCGGACAAGGTCGCGCTCGTCGAGCACCTGATCGGCAAGGTGGACGCGCTCGTCATCGGCGGCGGCATGGCCTTCACGTTCCTGCGTGCCCTTGGTCACTCCATCGGACGCTCGCTGGTGGAGCCGGAGCGGATCGAGACCGCGCGCGCGGCGCTGGAGGCGGCGCGCCGCCGCGGCGTGCAGCTGACGCTGCCCGTCGACGTGGTCGTCGCCGACGGTGTCGACAGCGACGGCGGGCGCGCCGTGGGCATTCGCGAGATCCCCGACGCGCAGATGGGTCTGGACATCGGGCCGCGGACGACGGAGCGGTTCGCGGCCGTCCTGAAGTCGGCGCGCACGATCGTCTGGAATGGCCCCATGGGCGTCTTCGAAAAGCCGCCGTTCGCCGCGGGCACGCTGGCGGTGGCCCGCGCGGTGGCCGAGGCGACGGCCTTTTCGGTGATCGGCGGCGGCGATACGATTGCCGCCGTCAACATGGCGGGCGTCGCCGATCGCATCGGGTACATCTCGACGGCGGGTGGGGCATTCCTCGAGTTTCTCGAGGGGCGCAGCCTGCCCGGGGTCGAAGCGCTGACGGAGGCTCGGTAATGCGGACGCCGCTCGTGATCGGCAACTGGAAGATGCACGGCACCATCCCGGAGGCGCGCGCGCTGGCGACGGGCATCCGCGACGGGCTGAAGCGGCCGCGTGGTGTCGAGGTCGCCGTCTGTCCGCCGTTCACCGCACTGGCGGCGGTGTCGGAGATCCTCAACGGCACGCCGATCGCGCTCGGCGCCCAGACCTGTCACCACGAGCCATCCGGCGCCCACACCGGCGAGATCTCGCCGCCGATGCTCCTCGACCTCGGCTGCCGTTTCGTGCTGGCCGGCCACTCCGAGCGCCGCCGCGAGGCCGGCGAGAACGACGCCCAGATCAATCGCAAGGTGATCGCGGCGGCGGCCCACGGGCTGACGCCGGTGCTGTGCGTCGGGGAGACGGCCGACGAGCGCCGGCAGGGACTCACGTTCACGACCGTCGAAGGCCAGCTGCGCGCCGGGCTCGCCGGCATCGAGGCGGCCGCGCTCGGGAAGGTGGTGCTGGCCTACGAGCCCGTTTGGGCCATCGGCACCGGCGTCAATGCCTCGCCCGCGCAGGCCGCCGAGGTCCACGGCTACATCCGTGGGCTCCTCTCTGAGCTGGCCTCGAAGGAGATCGCCCAGGCCGTTCGCATTCTCTACGGCGGCAGCGTCAAGGCGGATAATGTCGACGCGCTGGCGGCCGAGGCGGATATCGACGGGGCGCTGGTCGGCGGCGCCAGCCTCGTCGCCCAGGGATTCATCGCCATCGTGCGGAAGGCGGCACGCGCCGCGAGGGGACAGTAGATGATCATCACGCTCACGATCATTCACGTGCTCATGTGCCTGGCGATCATCGCGATCGTGCTGCTCCAGGCCGGCAAGGGCGCCGACATCGGCTCGGCCTTTGGCGGGGCCGGCAGCCAGGCGGTGTTCGGCTCGATGGGAACACCGACCGTGCTGGGCAAGATCACGGCCGCGGTCGCCATCGTGTTCACCCTGACGTCGTTCTCGCTCGCGCTGCTCGGCGGCGAGCGGTCGCGCTCGGTGGTGCGCGAGCCCGCGCCCGCCGCGCCGACGGCGCCAGCCACGCCGGCCGCTCCGCCCGCACCGGCCACTCCGCCGGCGCCCACCCCGGCCCCGACGAAGTAGTCGACGCCATGGACCGTCGGCCGGCATGACGATGGCGCGCCTCGTCGCCCTTGGTCTGGTCGTGACCGCGCTCACCGCCTGCGCAGGCGACCCTGACCGCACCGGCGAGGCGCCGGCGCCGCTCCTGACCTCCGCGGGCGCGGACACGCCCGCCTACGGCGACACCTATATCGATTCGCTCCTCGGCGACATCTCGAGCCTCATCCCGACGATCACGAGCGACGGCTCGTCGCACGCGGTGGGCGGGCTGCTCTACAGCGGCCTCGTGCGCTACGACAAGAACCTGGCGCCGGAAGGCGACCTCGCCGAGTCGTGGGCGTTCAGCGCGGACTGCCGGGAGCTCACGTTCCGGCTCCGTCCTGGCGTCCGCTGGCACGACGGGCAGCCGTTCACCGCCGCCGACGTCGTCTTCACCTGGCAGACGATCGTGGATTCGCGGACGCCGAGCCCGTACAAGGCCGACTATCTCGACGTCGAGCGGGTGGTGGCGGAGGGGCCGCAAACGGTCCACGTCTACTACCGTCAGCCGTACGCCAAGGCCCTCACCAGCTGGGCCACGTGGATGCTGCCGCGCCACCTCCTGGAGCCGTACGTGCGCGAGGGCCGCATCCGCGAAGCGCCGCAGAACTGGAACGCACCGGTCGGCACCGGGCCCTATCGCTTCGTGTCGCGCAAGGCCGGCGAGCGGATCGTCGTCGTGGCAAACCCCGACTACTGGGAGGGACGGCCGAACCTCTCGCGCGTGGTGTATCGCGTGATTCCGAGCCAGGCGACCACGTTCCTCGAGCTGAAGGCGAAGGGCGTCGATTCGGCCGCGCTCACGGCGCTGCAGTACAAGCGGCAGACCGACTATCCCGCGTTCGCCCGCGCGTACACGAAGTTTCACTATCCGAGCAACGCCTACACGTACCTCGGCTTCAATCTCAAGGATCCGCGCTTCGCCGATCGCCGGGTGAGACAGGCGTTCGCGCACGCGATCAACAAGCGCGAGCTGATCGACGGCGTCATCCTCGGCATGGGCCGCGAGGCCACCGGACCGTACAAGCCGGGCACGTGGGCGTACACCGACCGCGTGAAAACGTATCCCTACGACATGGAGCGTGCCCGTCAACTGCTGGCCGAGGCGGGCTGGAGCGAGCGCAACGCCGATGGCCTCCTGGTCAAGGACGGCACGCCGTTCACGTTCGAGATCCTCACGAACCAGGGCAACGACGAGCGCAAGAAGATTGCCGAGATCGTCCAGGCCCAGCTGCGCGAGCTCGGCATCGGTGTCGAGATCCGCATCCTGGAGTGGGCGGCGCTGCTGAAGGAGCACATCCGCAAGCGCCGGTTCGAGGCGATCGTCCTCGGCTGGGGGACCGGGGTCGATCCCGACCAGTTCGTGATCTGGCACTCGTCCCAGATGGCGCCCGAGCAGATGAACCACATCGGCTACTCGAACCCGGAGGCCGACGCGGCGCTGGTGGCGGGGCGCACGGCCTGCGTCCAGGCGGAGCGGGTCAAGCACTACCACCGTCTGCAGCAGATCCTGGCCGAGGACCAGCCGATCGTGTTCCTGTATTTCCGCGAGGCGCTGCCGGTCGTTTCCTCTCGCATCCACGGCATCGACCCCGGCCCGAACGGCATCACCTTCAACTTCACGAAGTGGTTCGTGCCCAGGCAGCTGCAGCGGTACACGGCGGGCTGAGCGCTGCTCGGCTACGCGCTTCGGCGCCTTCTTCTCGCCGTCCCGCTCCTCATCGGCATCACATTCATCTCCTTTCTCGTGATCCACCTGGCGCCGGGCGATCCCACCGAGCTCGCGGGCGCCGAGGATCCCGGCCTGCAGCAGTCCGTCGAGCAGATGCGCAAGCTCTACGGGCTGGACCAGCCGCTCCACGTGCAGTACGTCCGCTGGCTCAAGCGTGTCGTCTTCCTCGACTTCGGGCGCTCGTTCCAGCCGGACGGGCGCCCCGTGCTCGACAAGATCCGTGAGCGCCTGCCCGTCACCCTGCTGCTGAACCTCGTCGAGATGCTCATCATCCTGCTCATCGCGATCCCCATCGGCGTGCGCTCGGCCACCCACCAGTACTCCACGTTCGACAAGGTGACGACGCTGTTCGTCTTCGTCGGCTTCGCCACGCCGGACTTCTGGCTGGCCGTCCTCCTGCAGATCCTGTTCGGCGTCCATCTCGGCTGGCTGCCCATGTCACAACTCCGTCATCCGATGTGGGAGTACCTGCCGTTCTGGCGGCAGCAATGGGACTTCGTCAGCCATCTCATCCTCCCCATTGCGGTGGCGACCTTCGGTGGCCTGGCCGGCTTCTCCCGCTACATGCGGCAGTCGATGCTCGAGGTGATCCGCCAGGACTACATCCAGTCGGCACGGGCCAAGGGGCTCGACGAGCGCAAGGTGATCGGCAAGCACGCCCTGCGCAACGCGCTGATGCCGATCGTCACCATCCTCGGCCTTTCGTTGCCCGGCCTGATCGGCGGCAGCGTGATCGTCGAGACGATCTTCGCCATTCCCGGGATGGGACTGCTCATGGTGCAGTCGGTCTTCGCGCGGGACTACCCGGTCATCATGGGCAATCTGGTCATCGTCTCGTCGCTGACGCTGGTCGCGAACCTCATCGCGGATCTGACCTACAGCCTCGTGGATCCGCGGATCCGCGTGGGCCGGCGCGGCCGTCGCTGACGCGTTGAAAGCCTTCTGGCGCGCCTTCGTCCGCAACAAGCTGGCGATCGTCGGCGGCATCGTCGTCACCGGTCTCGTCGTGATCGCGGCCATGGCGCCGATCCTCGCGCCCTGGGATCCGCACCGTCCCGACGTGAAGCGGATCCTCGAGCCGCCGTCGCGCCAGCACTGGCTCGGCACCGACCAGATCGGGCGCGATGTCCTCTCGCGCATGCTCTACGGGTCGCGCGTCTCCCTGGCCGTGGGCTTCGTCTCCGTCGGCATCGCCACCGCCATCGGCATCCTGCTCGGCGCCTCCGCCGGCTATCACGGCGGCTGGGTGGACGGCTCGGTGATGCGGCTCGTCGATCTGATGCTCGTCTTTCCGCGCTTCTTCCTGCTGCTCGCCGTGCTGGCGTTTCTCACGCCGTCCATCTGGACGATCATGGCCGTCATCGGCCTCACCGGCTGGATGGGGGTGGCGCGGCTCGTGCGCGCGGAGTTCCTGTCCCTCAAGGAGCGCGAGTTCGTGCTGTGGTCGCAGTCGATCGGCGCCAGCGCGACGCGCATCATCTGGCGTCACATCCTGCCGAACGCGATGGGACCAGTCCTCGTCGCGATGACCCTCGGCATCCCGGCGGCGATCCTGACGGAGTCGGGGCTCTCCTTCCTCGGCCTCGGCGTCCGCCCGCCGTACGCGACGTGGGGAAACATCCTGAACGAAGGCCGGGACGCGATCGAGCTGGCGTGGTGGCAGTCCCTCTATCCGGGGCTTGCGATCCTGGTCACGGTACTGTCGTACAACCTTCTCGGCGAAGGCATTCGCGACGCGCTCGATCCCCGCCTGCGGCAGAGCGTCGGTCGATTTGGCGCCCGCGGACGTTGAGGTATACTTCGTCGCTGTCTCGGGCCGAAGTGGCGGAACTGGCAGACGCGCACGTTTGAGGGGCGTGTGGGGCAACCCGTGGGGGTTCGAGTCCCCCCTTCGGCACCAAGGTTCGAACCGCGCCGGGCGATCGACGGGACCGTCGGTGGCGCGTGCAAGTCCAGCGTGCCGGCATCCGCCGTCTTCACGATTCCCATCATCCTGTTCATCGACATCCTCCTTCGAGACTGCGCACTCCCGCTCACGAACTCCGGCGCCATGAGCGGAGCGACGGATCTGCCACCCGATCGGCGCGATCATCGATGTGATGCGCATGGGCCGCCATGCGGGGCCCCAGACGGCGTGGCATAATGAGGAGGTTTTGAGAGCGAGAATCGAGCTTCCGCTGGTCGATGCCGACGCCGCACCCCGCGTTCGCAAGCCGGACTGGCTCAAGGTCCGCGCGCCGGGCGGTCCGAATTTCATGCGTCTCAAGAGCCTGATGCGCGCGGCCAACCTGCACTCGGTGTGCGAGGAGGCGCGCTGCCCGAACATCGGCGAGTGCTGGGAAGACGCCACCGCGACGTTCATGATCCTCGGCGACGTCTGCACGCGGAACTGCGGCTACTGCGCCATCGCTCACGGGCGCCCGGTGTGGGAGGACCGCGCCGAGCCCGAGCGAATCGGTCGCATCGTCGCCGACCTCGCCCTCGAATACGTCGTCATCACCTCCGTCAATCGTGACGATCTCGCCGACGGTGGCGCCGCGCACTGGGCGGCCACCATCCGTGCTGTGCGGCGACACGCCACCGCCTGCCGCGTCGAGGTGCTCATTCCGGATTTCCAGGGCGCGCACGCGTCACTGGAGACGGTCATCGCGGCCGGTCCCGATGTCCTCAACCACAACACCGAGACGGTGCCACGGCTCTACAAGCTCGCCCGCCACGGCGGTCGCTACGAGCGCACGCTCGGGCTCTTCCGCCACGCGCGCGCGGTGGCGCCGGCGCTGCCGCTGAAATCGGGAATCATCCTCGGCCTCGGCGAGGCGCGCGACGAGCTGGCGGCGACCATGCGCGAGCTGGTGGAGGCGGGCGTCTCGATCCTCACGCTCGGTCAGTACCTCCGGCCGTCGGCCGCCCACCTTCCGGTGGAGAAGTACTACCATCCCGACGAGTTCGCCGCGCTCGCCGAGCAGGGCCGCGCCCTCGGCTTCACGCACGTCGAGGCCGGTCCACTCGTCCGTAGCTCCTACCACGCCAAGAAACAAGCCGACGCCGCGAAGGAAGTCGTCACGACGGTCGACCGCGGAGCCGACCCACACGCTGGAACAGGTCAATCACGGAGCGAGCCGGACTCGCGGCTCTCGGTACAATGACCGAGTACGGAATCATCCTGCTCGTCTTCGCGTTCGCCGCGGCGGTGGCGGGGGCGCTGCTGTTCATTCCGACGCTGATCGCGCCCCGGCGTCTCACGCCGGTGAAGGCGCAGCCGTTCGAGTGTGGGAAGGATCCAATCGGTGTGTCGGAGGGGCGGTTCTCGATCAAGTTCTCGACGATCGCGATCTTCTTCATCCTGATCGACATCGAGCTGCTGTTCGTGTGGCCGTGGGCGATGCTCTATCGCAGGCTCGGGCTCTTCGGTTTCGTCGAAATGATGGTCTTCCTCGGCATCCTGATGCTCGGGTTCCTCTACGTGTGGCGCAAGGGAGGTCTGGAGTGGGAGTAGGCAGTTTCTTCACGTCGAAGCTGGACGAGGCCATCGGCTGGGCGCGGAAGTATTCCATCTTTCAGTACCCGTTCGTGACGGCGTGCTGCGGCATGGAATACATGGCGACGGCATGCTCGCATTACGATGTCGATCGATTCGGCGCCGGTCTCCCGCGTTTCTCGCCCCGGCAAGCCGACGTCCTCTTCGTCGTCGGGACCATTTCCCACAAGATGGCGCCCGTCCTGAAGCGCGTCTACGACCAGATGACCGAGCCGAAGTGGGTCGTCGCCTTCGGCGTCTGCACGTGCACGGGCGGCTTCTACGACAACTACGCCACCGTGCAGGGCATCGACACGATCATTCCGGTCGACGTCTACATCCCGGGCTGTCCCCCGCGACCCGAGTCGGTGCTGGACGGTCTCATGAAGCTGCAAGACAAGATCGCGGCCGGGGCCCAGCGCTACTGATGGACGGCGCCGCCATCCTCGATCGGCTGCGGACGCGCTTCGGGGCGGCCCTGGTGGAGACGCACGCGCACCAGGGCGACCACACGGCGGTCGTGGAGCACGCGGCCATCGTCGACGTCCTGCGCTTCTGTCGCGACGAGCCGGACCTCGCCTTCGACATGCTCAGCGATCTCACCGCCGTCGACTTCCTGAAGTTTCCCGGGCGCGAGGACGGTCCGCGCTTCGAGGTCGTCTACCATCTCTACTCGCTGCGCCACAACCATCGGGTGCGATTGAAGGTGAGGGTCGACGAGGACGTCGCCGCGGTGCCGACGGCGGTCGACGTCTGGCCGATCGCGAACTGGCTCGAGCGTGAGGTGTGGGACATGTTCGGCATCCGCTTCGAAGGGCACCCCGATTTGCGTCGGCTGCTCATGTACGAGGAGTTCGTCGGCCATCCGCTCCGCAAGGACTACCCGATCAACCGCCGGCAGCCGCTCATCGGCCCGAAGATCTGACGATGGCCGAGACGACGCGCCACGAGATCATGCTGGGCGAGGGCGCCGGCACCGGCACCGGCCAGGATCTGAAGCTCGGCATGGGGCCGGCGCATCCGGCCATGCACGGCATCATCCGCATCGTGGCCGATCTGGACGGGGAGATCATCCGCAAGGCGGACGTCGAGATCGGCTACCTGCACCGCGCCTTCGAGAAGGACTGCGAGGTCGGCGGCTGGAACAACGCCATCCCGTACACGGACCGCCTCAACTACGTCTCGCCGCTCATCAACAACTTCGCCTACGCCTCGGCGGTCGAGAAGCTCCTCGGCATCGACGTCACCGAGCGCTGCAAGTACATCCGGACCATCATGTCCGAGATCTCGCGCGTCTGCGATCACCTGACGTGCGTGGGCGCCTCGTCGATGGAGCTCGGCGCCTTCACCGTCTTCCTCTATATGATCAAGGCCCGCGAGTTCCTCTGGGAGCTGGTGGAGGACGTGACGGGCGCCCGTCTGACCATCTCGTACGGTCGCGTCGGTGGCGTCAAGGCCGACCTGCCCGAGGGCTTCGAGGCCAAGGTCCGCACCGCCTTCAAGCAGACCCGGGAGGTCCTCGACGAAGTCCATCGGCTGCTGACCGGCAACCGGATCTTCATGGACCGCATGATCGGCGTGGGTGCGCTCTCCCGCGAGGAGACGATCGCCTACGGCATCACCGGGCCGCTGCTGCGCGCGGCCGGCGTGCCTTACGACGTCCGCCGCGCGGCGCCGCACTGGGCGTACGACCGCGTCGATTTCGAGGTCGTGACGCAGCAGGCCGGCGACAATTACGCGCGCTATCTCGTGCGCATGGGCGAGATGGAGCAGTCGATGCGGATCGCCGAGCATGCGCTGGCGACGATTCCCGGCGGACCGATCAACGTCGACTTCGAGGGCCGGGCCATCGATCCCGCCGCCTACGTTGACCAGGGCAAGCAGGGCAAGACCGAGGGACTGCTGCTCGTGCCGATCCGGCTCTCGCCGAATCTGCAAGGCCAGAACAAGCCGGTCTACGACCGCGTGAACGCCGGCGACAAGCGCGTGGTGCTCCCGCCGAAGGAGACGACGTACGGCTCCATCGAGGGCCTGATGAACCACTTCATGCTGATCATGGAGGGCTACGGAATTCGACCGCCGGCCGGGGAGGCGTACTTCGCTTCGGAAGGCGCCAACGGCGAGCTCGGCTTCTACGTCGTGTCCGACGGCGGCGACCGGCCCTATCGCGTCCGCTGCCGGCCGCCGTGCCTGCCGCCCATGGCCGCCCTCCATCGCATGGTGGAAGGCGAGATGGTGGCCGATCTCATTCCGACGTTCGGCTCCGTGAACATGATCGGGGGCGAGCTGGACAGATGACATTTTCGCCCGACCAGCTCGCCGAGGTGCGCCGGCTGCAGCGTCTCTATCCCGATCGTCGCGGGGCCCTGCTGCCCGTCCTGCACATGGCCCAGGAGACGTTTGGCCACATCTCGCTCGAGGCGGAAGCGTACGTGGCGGGCCTGTTCGAGCTGTCGGCGGCGCACGTCCACGAGGTCGTCACGTTCTACACGCTGTTCTTCCAGCAACCCAAGGGTCGGCACGTCGTCGCCGTCTGCCGCAATCTCTCCTGTCACCTGGCCGGCGCCCCCGAGATCCTCGCTCACGTCAAGGCGCGGCTGGGGATCGATCCCGGCGAGACCACCGAGGACGGCCGCATCACCTTCCAGTCGGTGGAGTGCCTGTGCGCATGCGAGGCGGCGCCGATGGCGCAAGTGGACGACCGCTACGAGGTGAATCTCACGCCGGAGAAGGTGGACCGGATCCTCGAGGCGCTGCGCTGATGGCCGAGCGCGTGCTCATGCGCAACTTCGAGCGGCCGAACTGCCACACGCTGGCCGTCTACCGCGAGCACGGCGGCTACGCCGCGTGGGACAAGGCGCGGCAAATCGAGCCGGCGGCGCTGGTGGAGGAGGTCAAGCACTCGAACCTGCGCGGTCTCGGCGGCGCCGGCTTTCCGACCGGCGCCAAGTGGTCGTTCATTCCGAAGAGCCACACGGGACCCGTCTATCTCGTGGTGAACGCCGACGAGGGCGAGCCCGGCACCTTCAAGGATCGCTACCTGCTGGAGAAGGATCCGCACGCGCTGATCGAGGGAATGCTGATCGCCGCGCGTGCCATCCGCGCGGCACTCGGCTTCGTCTACGTCCGGGGCGAATACGTCCAGCCCTGGCGTCGCTTCAGCGCGGCGGTCCAGGAAGCGTACGAGGCGGGGCTCCTCGGCGCGGGCTTCGACATCGTGGTGCATCGGGGCGCCGGGGCGTACATCTGCGGCGAGGAGACGGGACTCATCTCCTCGCTCGAGGGCAAGAAGGGGTGGCCCAAGGTCAAGCCGCCGTTTCCTGCGATCAAGGGGGCCTTCGCGCAGCCGACCATCGTGAACAACGTCGAGACGCTCGCCTGCGTGCCCCCGATCATCAGCCGCGGCGCCGCCTGGTTCGCTGGCCTCGGCACCAAGACCCAGGGCGGCACGCGGATGTATTCGGTGTCGGGCCGGGTGAAGAAGCCGGCGGTCTACGAGACGTCGGTGTCCATCACGCTGCGCCAGCTCATCGAGCTCGCGGGCGGCGTGAGTCACTCCGGACGGCTCAAGGCGGTGGTGCCCGGCGGCGGCTCGGCGCCGATCCTCACCGCCGACGAGATCGACGTCGTCATGGATGTCGATGGCCTCAAGGCCGCCGGCTCGATGATCGGCTCCGCCGGTGTCATCGTGCTCGACGAGAGCGCGTCGATCCCGGAGGCGCTCATGGTGCTCGCGCGCTTCTACGCCCACGAGTCGTGCGGGCAGTGCACGCCCTGCCGCGAGTCGACGGGCTGGATCTATAAGATGGTCCACCGCCTCGTCGACGGACACGGCCGCAAGGACGACCTCGACACGATCATCGACGTCGCCAAGCGCGGCGCCGGCACCACCATCTGCGCCTTCTACGACGGCGCCGTGGGCCCCTACATCTCCTACATCCAGAAATTCCGCTCCGAGTTCGAGGCCCTATGCCGAAGCTGACGATCGACGGCAAGGAGATCGAGGTCGAGGCGGGGACCAACCTCATCGAGGCTGCCCGGCGGCTCGGCATCGAGGTCCCCCATTATTGCTACCACCCGGGGCTGTCCATCGCCGGGCAGTGCCGGCTCTGCATGGTGGACATCGAGAAGGCGCCGCGTCCGACCATCGCCTGCAACACGCAGGCGACGGACGGCATGGTCGTGCATACGCAGACCGACCGCGTGAAGGAGACGCGGCGCTCGATGATGGAGTTTCATCTGATCAACCATCCGCTCGACTGTCCCGTGTGCGACCAGGCGGGCGAGTGCTGGCTGCAGATCTACTACATGAAGCACGGGCTCTACGACCCCCGGATGACCGACGAGAAGGTCCACAAGCCGAAGGCGGTGCCGCTGGGATCGCACGTGATGCTCGACGCCGAGCGCTGCATCCTGTGCTCGCGCTGCGTGCGCTTCTGCGACGAGATCACCGGCACCGGCGAGCTCGGCATCTTCAATCGCGGCGATCACTCCGAGATCGGGCTCTTCCCCGGTCAGGATCTGGAGAACAACTACTCCGGCAACGTGGTCGACATCTGTCCCGTCGGCGCGCTGACCGACCGCGACTTCCGCTTCCAGGTCCGCGTCTGGTATCTGGACAGCACCAAGTCCGTCTGTCCCGGCTGTGCCCGCGGCTGCAACATCGACGTGCACGTGAACCGGAAGCGACCGCATCATGCCGGCGGCCGGCGCGTGGCCCGGCTCAAGCCGCGCTTCAACGCTGCCGTCAACGCGTGGTGGATCTGTGACGTCGGCCGCTACGGCTTCGACGCCGTCGACGATGTCACGCGCGTGGCGCTCCCGCAGCGCCGCGCCGACGGGCAGCTGGCCGATATCGACTGGAGCGAGGCGCTGGCGGCCGTGGCCGACGCGCTCCGACGCTTGACGCCGGACGAGATCGCGATCCTCGCCTCAGCGCAGCAGTCGAACGAGGATCTCTTCGCCATCAAGCGGCTGTGCGAGCAGCGCGGCATCCGCCAGGTGGCCTTCCGCAGTCCGGCGGCGCCCGCGACCGCCGACGACGATTTCCTGCTGCGCGCCGATCGGAACCCGAACACGCGCGGGGCGGAGCTCATCGGTCTCGACGGCGACGCGGCCGGCGTCCTGAGCGCCGCGCGCGCAGGCCGGATCAAGCTGCTGTGGGTGTTCGAGCACGACCTGCTCGGCGCCGGCTGGCCCGCCGACACCGCCCAGGCGCTGGAGCGTGTCGAGACGCTCGTCTGGAGCGGCGCCAACCACAATGCGACCACCGCGCGCGCGCATCACGTCTTGCCGCTGGCGGCGTGGGTCGAGCGGGATGGCACCTTTACGAACTTTCTCGGCCGTGTGCAGCGCTTCCGGGCCACCGTCGAGCCGCTCGGCGAGGCGCTGGCGGGATGGGACGTCGTCGGCCGCGTGCTGACGGCGCAGGGCGTGCCGGCGACGGGGACGCGCGCCGAGCACTGGTTCCGCGAGCTCACGAAGAGCGTGGTCGCCTTCGCCGGCCTCACGTATCAGGCGATCGGCGACGGCGGCGCGATGGTCAGCGGAGCCGCGGCCACGACGGCGCCGCTGCCGCCGGGCCGCCGCGCCGGCGCGAAGGCCACGGCGTGACCGCCACCGCCGCCGACTTCGGGATCGCGTTCGCGCGAGTGGCGTTCGTGATGATGTTCATCCTGAACCTCGGCGGTCTGCTCACGTGGGTCGAGCGCAAGCAGTCGGCGATCATGCAGGACCGGATCGGCGCCAACCGCGCGTCGATCCTCGGGTTCCGCATCATGGGCCTGTTCCATCCGCTGGCCGACGCGATCAAGATGCTGACCAAGGAAGATTTCCTGCCGGCCCGCGCGGATCGCTTCCTGTTCAAGATGGCCCCCTTCGTCTCGGTCTTCTTCGGCCTCGTCGCCTTCGCCTCCATCCCGTTCGGCGACACGCTTCGTCTCGGGGATCGCGTCATCCCGCTGCAGGCGGTGACGCTCAACGTGGGCGTGCTGTACGTCTTCGCCATGCTCTCGCTCGGCGTCTACGGCGTGATGATGGCCGGCTGGTCGTCGTCGAACAATTTCGCGCTGCTCGGCGGCCAGCGGGCGGCGGCGCTGATGATCTCGGCCGAGATCGCCATCGGCGCGTCCATCATGGGCGTCATCATGGTGTATGGTTCGCTCGATCTCATGGAGATCGTCCGCGCGCAAGGCGCGGCGCTGTTGCCCCGCGTCTTCGGTGCGTGGATTCCGGCCTGGGGCCTCCTGACGCAGCCGCTCGCCTTCATCCTGTTCGTGACGGCGGGCATCGCGGCCACCAAGCGGATTCCGTTCGACATGCCCGAGGGGGAGTCGGAGATCATCGGCTACTTCGTCGAGTACAGCGGAATGAAGTTCGGGATGTTCGCCATGGCCGATTTCCTGGAGACGGTCGTGATCGCGGGCCTGACCACCTCGCTGTTCCTGGGCGGCTGGCAGGTACCGTATCTGCAGCCGGCGGGGTTCGCGTTTCCGTGGGGCGCGACCCTCCACCTGCCGCAGGCGGTGGTGGCGCTGCTGCAGGTCGGCGCCTTCTCGCTCAAGGTGGTCGTGATGATCTTCATCATGATGCTCGTGCGCTGGACGCTGCCGCGCTTCCGCTACGATCAGGCCATGCGCCTCGGCTGGCTCGGCCTGTTTCCGCTTTCGATCCTCAACATCGTGATGACCGGACTGGTGCTGCTGCTGGTCGGATCCGACTCATGAGCGCGGAACGCAGTCCCCGATGACCGCGGAACGCAGCCCCCGTCCTCCTGGGACCCACCCACGGTCCGAGCCGGCCTCGCGGGCCCCGCTCCCACGGTCGCCGCTTCAGCGCTTCTATCTGCGGGAGGTGCTCTCGGGGCTCGGGCTGACGGCGGCGCACTTCTTCCGGAACATGCGGCTGCACACGGCGCGTGCGCTCGGCCGGAAGGACGCGCACGGAGCGGTCACCATTCAGTATCCGGAGGAGCGGCGCCCGTACTCGCCGCGGCTGCGCTCGCTCCATCGGCTGGTGCGCCGCGAGGACGGGTCGCCGCGCTGCGTGGCCTGCATGATGTGCGAAACCGTGTGCCCGGCGCGGTGCATCTACATCGTGGCCGACGAGCACCCGAACCCCGAGATCGAGAAGATGCCGGCGCGCTTCGACATCGACCTTGGCAAGTGCGTCTTCTGCGGCTTCTGCGTGGAGGCGTGCCCCGAGGACGCCATCCGGATGGACACCGGCATCCTCGAGTTCTCGTCGTACAGCCGCGGCGGGATGATCTACACGAAGGAGACGCTGCTGAGCCTGGAGCCGGCGGGGCCGGACGGCGTGCCGACGTCGCCGGTTCCGATTCCTGCCGGCCGCACGGTGGTCGGCCCGTGAGTGTGGTGGTCTTCGCGGTCCTGGCCCTCCTCGCGGTCGGCTCAGCGCTCGGGCTCGTCCTCAAGCGGAACGCGATCCACGGCGCGCTGTTCCTCGTGGTCAACCTGGGCACCGTGGCCGCTTTGTACCTGACGCTCCGCGCGGAGTTCCTCGCCGCGGCGCAGGTGATCGTGTACGCCGGCGCCATCATGGTCCTCTTCGTCTTCGCGATCATGGTGCTCATCCCGGGCAAGGAGGAAACGGGGCCCGACCCGCGGCGGCCGTACCGGCTGCTGGCCATCCCCGTCGGCGCGGGCCTCCTCCTCGAACTGGCCCTGATCATCGGCTCGCGCAGCGGGCGCGCCGCCGCGCCGCCGACGACGCCGCCGGGCGGCGTGGAAGCCATCGGCCGCCTGTTGTTCACCGACTACCTGTTTCCGTTCGAGCTGACGAGCGTGCTGCTGCTGGCGGCCATGGTGGGCGTCCTGGTGCTGGCGCGACGGCGAGCCACCTGATGGTCCCCGACATCTGGTACCTTGCCCTGAGCGCGCTGCTGTTCTCGATCGGCGTGGTGGGCGTGATCGTGCGCCGCAATCCGCTGGTGATCTTCATGTCGATCGAGCTGATGCTGAATGCGGTGAACCTGTCCTTCGTGGCGTTCGGCCACCGGCTCGGCTCGCCCGACGGACAGGCGCTGGTGTTTTTCGTCATGGCCGTCGCCGCAGCCGAGGTAGCGGTGGGGCTGGCCATCATCGTGGCCATCTTCCGGCTGCGACATCGGCTGTCGATCGACGACCTATCCGTGATGCGGTGGTAGGAGGCAGGGTATGGCCCAAAGGACCGGCGACACAAACGCCCCGGGCGGGGCTCGGCATCGACGCCGACCTGGCCAGGCGGCTGTTCCGTGACATGGCGTTGATCCGGCGGTTCGAGGAGAAAGCGGCCGAGGCCTACGCCCTCGGCAAGATCGGCGGGTTCCTCCACCTCTCCATCGGCGAGGAGGCGGTGGCGGCGGGCGTGACGTCGGCGCTCCGTCCCGATGACTATGCCATCTCGACGTACCGCGAGCACGGCCACTGCCTGGTGAAGGGCTCGGACCCGCGGCGCGTCATGGCCGAGCTGTTCGGCCGCATCGACGGGCTGTCGAAGGGCAAGGGCGGCTCGATGCACCTCTTCGACAAGTCGACGAACTTTCTCGGCGGCCACGCCATCGTGGGTGCGCACCTGCCGCTGGCCGCCGGTGTCGGCTTCAAGATCAAGTACGAGGGCGGTGACCAGGTCGTCGTGTGCTACTTCGGCGACGGCGCCGTGCCGCAGGGCGAGTTCCACGAGGCGCTGAACCTCTCGGCGCTCTGGAAGCTGCCCGTGATCTGGGTCTGCGAGAACAATCGCTACGCCATGGGCACCTCGCTCGAGCGCGCGCTGGCGCAGCCGGAGATCTGGAAGTTCGGCCCGACGTACGGCATCCCGAGCGAGGCGGTGGACGGCATGGACGTGCTCGCCATGCGCGAGGCCGCCGCGCGCGCCGTCGCCCGCGCGCGGACGGAGAAGACGCCCGCGCTGCTCGAGGCGCGGACGTATCGGTTCCGCGGCCATTCCATGCGTGATCCGGCCGGCGCCGTCTACCGCACCAAGGAAGAGGTCGAGCGCGAGAAGCAACGTGACCCGATCGTTTTGTTCCGGGATCGCGCCACCAAGGCCGGCCTCCTCCGCGAGGAAGAGCTCAAGCACATCGAGAAGGACGTCAACGACCTCGTCGACGAGGCGGTCGCCTTTGCCGATGCCTCGCCGGAGCCGCCGCTCGAGGAGCTCTTCACCGACATCTTCAGGGAGGGCGCGTGAGATGGCGGTGATGAGCTACCGCGAGGCGCTGAACGTCGCCCTCCGCGAGGAGATGACGCGCGATCCGCGCGTGTTCGTGATCGGCGAGGAGGTCGGCCTCTACGAGGGCGCCTACAAGGTGACGCAGGGCCTCCTGAAGGACTTCGGGCCCAAGCGCGTCGTCGATACACCCATCGCGGAGTCGGGGTTCACCGGCGTCGGCATCGGCGCCGCCATGACCGGGCTGCGCCCGGTGGTCGAGATGATGACGTTCAACTTCGCGCTGCTCGCGCTCGACCAGATCGTGAACTCGGCAGCAAAGCTCCATTACATGTCGGGTGGCCAGTTCAACGTGCCGATCGTCATTCGCGGTCCCGGCGGCCCGGCGCACCAGCTGGCCGCCCAGCACTCGCAGTCGATGGAGGTGTACTTCTATCACGTGCCGGGGCTGAAGGTCGTGCGCCCGTCGACGCCGGCGGATGCCAAGGGGCTGCTCAAGGCCGCCATCCGCGACGAGAATCCGGTGATCTTCATCGAGTCGGAGACGCTCTACAACGTCAAGGGCGAGGTGCCGGACGATCCCGACTTCGTCATCCCGCTCGGGCAGGCCATCGTCCGCCGCGAGGGCACCGACGTCACCGTCATCGCCTACATGGGCATGATGTACCGGGCGATGGAGGCCGCCGAGGAGCTCGCGAGCGAGGGCATCTCGGTCGAGATCGTCGATCCCCGCACGCTTCAGCCCATGGACTCCGGCACCATCATCGGCTCGGTGCGGAAAACGCATCGGGCGGTCGTGGTCGAGGCCGGCGCGGGTTTCGCAGGCATGGGGTCGGAGATCGCGGCGTTCGTCACCGAGCAGGCCTTCGACGATCTCGATGCGCCGGTGGAGCGGGTGACCGGCGCTTCGGCGCCGATGCCGTACGCCAAGAACCTCGAGAAGGCGAAGACGCCGACGAAGGAAAAGATCATGGACGCCGTCCGACGCGTCTGCTACGCCAACCGGAGCTGACCCATGGCCGTGACGAAAGTGCAGATGCCGAAACTCTCGGAAGCCATGGAAAGCGGCAAGATCATCAAGTGGCTGAAGAAGGAAGGCGACCGCGTCCAGAGCGGCGACATCCTGGCCGAGGTCGAGACGGACAAGGCCGACGTCGAGATGGAAGCCTTCGGGAATGGAGTTCTGAGAAAGATCCTCGTGCCGGCCGGCGAGAAGGCAAACGTCGGAGCGCTGATCGGCGTGATCGCGGACCCCAACGAGGACATCAGCGCCGTCGTGGCCCAGGCCGGGCCGGCGCCGGCGGCATCCGCCGGCTCCTCGGAAGAGTCGCGGCGACCCGCCGCGGTGCCGCCACAGCCGCGACGCGAGGATCACGCCGAGCGCTCGCCCTCACCGTCGCGCGGGCCCGAGGCGCCGGCGCGACCGACGGCGCCGCCGCCGGCGGCAGCCGGCCCGCAGCCAGCGTCAGCGGTCACCGCGCCCGGTGACGGAGGCGGACGTGTCAAGGCATCGCCGCTGGCGCGCAAGATCGCCGCCCAGTCCGGCGTCGACCTCAAGCTGGTGCAGGGCAGCGGTCCCGGAGGCCGCATCGTGCGACGCGACGTCGAGGCCGCCGGAAGCACACCCGCCGTGACGGCCGGCGCGGCCGCGCCGCAGCGTGTCCCGGTCCAGCCGGGCGTCGAGTTCGAGGATATCGCCCTCACGCCCATGCGGGCGACCATCGCCAAGCGCATGCCGCTGAGCAAGGCGCCGGTGCCGCACTTCTATGTCACCTCGGAGATCGCGATGGATGCGGCCTGGGAGCTGCGCGAGCAGCTGAACGGCCTCGAGGGGCAGCCGAAGATCTCCGTCAACGATCTCGTCGTCCGGGCGTGCGCGCTGGCGCTGCTGGAGCATCCGGGAATCAACGCCTCGTTCCAGGGCGACTCCATTCGCGTCTTCCATCGTGTCCACATGGGCATCGCCGTTGCGCTGGAGGAAGGCCTCATCACGCCGGTCCTGCGCGACGCCCACGCGAAGTCGCTCGCGCAGCTGTCCGCCGAGAGCCGCGATCTCGCCGAGCGCGCGCGCCAGCGGAAGCTCCGCGCGCAGGAGCTGTCCGGCGCCACGTTCTCCATCTCGAATCTCGGCATGTTCGACGTCGCGGACTTCTCGGCCATCATCAATCCCCCCGAGGGCGCCATTCTCGCCGTCGGCTCGGTGCGCAAGGTGCCCGTGGTCACCGAGGGTGGGCTCGGCGTCGGGCGGCGGATGGCGGTGACGCTATCGTGCGATCACCGCGTGATGGACGGCGCCATGGGCGCCCGGTTCTTGCAAGACGTGAAGCGGCTGCTCGAGGAGCCGCTGCGGCTCCTCGTCTGATGGCCAGCCACGCGTTCGACGTGGTCGTGATCGGCACCGGACCCGGCGGCTACGTCTCCGCCATCCGCGCCTCGCAGCTCGGGCTGTCCGTGGGCGTGGTCGAGGACGATCGGCCGGGCGGTGTGTGCCTCAACTGGGGCTGCATCCCGACCAAGGCGCTGCTCCGCAACGCCGAGGTCGTTCACCTGTTCGAGCGCGCCGAGACGTTCGGCGTCACCGTGCAGGGGCTGCAGGTCGACTACGCGGCGGCGATCAAGCGGAGCCGCAGCGTCGCCGATCGCATGGCCAAGGGCGTGGAGTTCCTGTTCAAGAAGAACAAGATCACGCTGTTTGCCGGCACGGGCGCGCTGAAGAGCCGCACCACGGTGGAGGTGAAGGGCCAGTCCGGAACGGAGACGCTGGAAGCGAGGCGTGCCGTCATCCTCGCCACCGGTTCGGAGCCGAAGTCGCTCCCCGGCCTCACCATCGACGAGAAGCGCGTCATCTCCTCCAACGGCGCCGTGCGCAACGAGGCCAAGCCAACGTCGATCGTCATCATCGGCGCCGGCGCCGTCGGTGTGGAGTTCGCCGACGTCTATCGCTCGTACGGCGTCGAGGTGACGATCCTCGAGGCGCTGGACCGCGTGGTCCCCATCGAGGACGCCGAGGTCTCCGCTCAGCTCGCGCGGAATCTCTCGCGGCGTGGCATCCAGATCAAGACAGGCGTGAAGGTGAGCGCGGTGACGCCAGGCGGGGCGGATGTCGTGGTCGAGACCGACGGCGGCAAGGTGGAGGCCGAGCAGGTCTTGGTGGCGGTGGGCCGCGCCGCGCGGGTCAAGGGCGTCGGCATCGAGGCGCTTGGCATCGCGATGGACGGCGGCTTCGTGAAGGCGTCGCCGATGATGGAGACGTCGGTGAAGGGCGTCTACGCGATCGGCGACATGGCCGGTCCGCCACTGCTCGCGCACAAGGCCATGGCCGAAGGCGTGGTGGCCGCCGAAGCGATCGCCGGCAAGAATCCACGTCCCGTCGATTATGGCAACGTGCCGTCGTGCACGTACTGCCGCCCGCAGGTCGCCTCCATCGGTCTCAGCGAGGCGAAGGCGCGCGAGGGAGGCCGAGAGCTCAGCGTGGGCAAGTTCCCGTTCACCGCCAACGGCAAGGCGGTGGCGCTCGCCGAGACGGACGGGTTCGTCAAGATCGTGGCGGACAAGAAGACCGGCGAGATCCTGGGCGTGCACATCATCGGGCCCGAGGCGACCGAGATGATCCACGAGTTCGCGGTGGGCCGCACGCTGGAGGCCACCCTCGAAGAGTTCATGCACACGATCCACGCGCATCCGACGCTCTCGGAGGCCGCCCTCGAGGCCACGCTGGCCGCGCTCGGTCAGGCGATCCACATCTGATGGCGCCCGGCTTCGACCTCACGACCGCGCAGCAGGCGCTGCAGCGTCGCGCGCGGGACCTGGCTGACGGCGTGTTCGCCGAGCGCGCGGCGCGCTGGGACGCGAGCGAGGAGTACCCCTGGGACAACGTGAAGGCCCTCGCCACCGCGGGCTTCATGGCCATGACGGTGCCGACGGAATACGGCGGGGGCGGCCGTCCGATTCTCGATGTCGTGCTCGTCGTTGAGGAGATCGCGCGCGCCTGCGGCATCACGGGCCGCATCGTGGTCGAGGGCAATCTCGGTACCGTCGGCGCGCTGAACGCGTACGGCACCGAGGCGCAGAAGCGACGCTGGTTTCCATGGGTGCTCGAGGGCGAGAAGCCTGCGATTGCCATCAGCGAGCCGGCGGCGGGCTCCGCGGCCACGGACATGCAGACGCGCATCGAGGAGACATCCACGGGCTACCGCATCACGGGCCACAAGTGCTGGATCACCGGGGCCGGCACCTCGCGTCTCTACCTCGTCTACGGGCGCTTCGGCGATCGCCCGGGCGCCGGCGGCATCGGCGGCGTGCTCGTCGAGCGCGACACGCCCGGATTCCGGATCGGCCGCCGCGAGCTCATGATGGGGCTGCGCGGCATTCCGGAAGGTGAGCTGCACTTCGAGGGGTGCGAGGTGCCGCGCGAGCATCTGCTGGTCGGTCCCGGCGACGGCTTCAAGAAGCTGATGGCTGCCTACAACGGCCAGCGGCTCGGCGCCGCCACCGTGGCCCTCGGGCTCGCGCAGGGCGCCTTCGAGCGTGCGCTGGCGTACGCGGCGACGCGCAAGCAGTTCGGCAAGGCGATCGGCGATTTCCAGGGAATCCGCTGGAAGCTCTCCGACATGGCCATCAAGATCGACGCCGCCCGTCTGCTGATCCACCGGGCGGCGGCGCGCGCGGGGCACGACTTCCCGGACGCGCTCGAGGCGGCCAAGGCCAAGACGTTCGCGGCCGAGACCGCCCAGCAGGTCACCAGCGAAGCGCTCCAGATCCACGGCGCCGCCGGCTACGGCCGGTCGCTGCCGCTCGAGCGCATGATGCGTGACGCGCGGATGTTCGCCATCGGCGGCGGCACGCTCGAGATGATGCGCAATCTCATCGCCGACCGGCTCCTGCCGACGCGCGCGAACTGGCGGGCCTGATCCGACTCGGCATCGGCCTGCCCACCGCCGGCGCCTGGGCGACTCCCGACGCGCTCGCCACCGCCGCGCGCCGGGCCGAGGAGCTCGGCTACGCGTCCGCGTGGGTGTTCCAGCGTCTCTTCTATCCGGTGGCGCCGCGCAACGAGTACTACGGCGCGCCGGGGCCCTGGCCCGAGGCGTTTCGTTCGGTGCTCGATCCCGTGGTCGCGCTGACGTGGGCAGCCGCCCATACGCGGACCATCCGTCTCGGCGTCTCCGTGCTCATCATGCCGTTCTACCAGCCGCTCGTGCTCGCCAAGCAGCTCGCCACGCTGGACGTGATGGCGGGAGGGCGGCTCGACGTCGGCGTCGGCATTGGCTGGTCGCTGGACGAGTTCGAGGCCACGGGCGCGCCCGCCGATCGGCGTGGCGCGCGCGCCAACGAGTTCCTCGAGGTGCTGCGCGCCGCCTGGGGCGACGATCCCGTGGAATTCGCCGGCGAGTTCTACCGCATTCCGCGCTCCTACGTCCGACCCAAGCCGGTGCAGCGGCCCCGCCCGCGGCTGCTCGTCGGCGGCTACAGCGAGCCGGTGTTACGTCGAGCCGCCACGCTTGCCGACGGCTACACCGGCGGCAACATTCCGCTGGCGGACCTGGCCGGTGTGGTGGCCCGGGTGCAGGCCGCCGCGCGCGCGGCCGGCCGCGATCCCGCGCAGTTTCCGATCGTCTGCCGCGGCTCGTTTCGCCTCACCGACGCGCCGCTCGGGCCCGACCGGCGCACACTGTCCGGCTCCGTCGAGGAGATCCGGGACGACATCCGGCGCTATGCGGATGCGGGCGTGAGTGAGCTGTTCCTGGACCCGAATTTCCAGCCCGGCGGCGCCGAGCTCCGCTCCGTGCTGCGGCAGCTCGACGCGCTGGCGCCCAAAACTTGACGCCGCCGTGACGGGCACGGCACACTCGATCCGGCCATGACGAGGCCGATTCGCGTCGCCCTGCTGCTGCTGCTGCTCGTCCTGCCGCTGCTGCTGCAGGGGGCCAGCCTTCCGCACACGCACCTTGGCGCCCCGTACGGATTCTTCAACCAGGACCACGACCTGACTCTCCTGGCCATCGTCGGCGCCGTCGCGTCCCTCGACGCCGCCACGCCGGCCGTGCTGCTCGTGCTCGTCGTCACCGCGGTCGCGCTCGCGCCGCGTCGCCGTTCCGAGATGGCGACTGTCGCGCGCGCGGACTCGCGCGCGCCCCCCGCCCACTAGTCCGCCCCGTCGCTTCGCGGCCGCCGATCTGGCGGCGCTCGTCTCGGACGCTTCTTACGACGGAGGGGTCTATGCGCGCATCACTGGTCCTCCTGCTCGCCGCGCTCGTCATCGCCGTGGGGGCAGCGCCATCCGACGCTCAGGACGCGGAGGCGATCCGCAAGGAGCTGGAGCAGATGCGGAGGCGGATGGAGGAGTTGAGTCAGCGGCTGCAAAGGCTCGAATCGCAGCCGACACCGGTGCCGCCGCCCGCCCAGGTCATGCCGCCATCTCCGCCGCCGACACTGACCGATCTCGCGCGACCCCGTGAACCGTTTGCTCTGGCTCCGCGGCGCGGCGGCGGCCAGCTTCTCTTCGACATGGGCGTCGTCGGTGACTTCGTGGCCAACGTGACGCAGCGGAGCGTCGACAAGGCCGACGGCGGTACGTTCGCCGGCCGCGAGAATCGGTTTTTCCCCCGTGAAGTGGAGTTGAGCCTGTTCGGGCAGGTCGACCCGTACGCGCGGGCGGCGGTCGTCGTCGAGGCGGGCGAGGAGAACCCGGGCGGTGAGCTGACGGCAGCCCTGGCGGAGGCGCACCTCACGCTGCTCACGCTGCCGTACGGCTTCCAGGCCAAGCTCGGCCAGGCTCGCAATCGCTTCGGCTGGTCCAACGAGCGCCATGCTCATGATCTGCCGTGGGCGGACGTGCCGAACGTCTACCGGAACTTCTTCGGCGAGGAGGGGCTCCGCGAGCGCGGGGTCGAGGTCTCGTGGGTTCCCGATACGCCCTTCTACTTCGAGGCGCTCGTCGGTCTGTTCGACGGCGACAACGAGGTCGCGTTCGGGCGCGGCAAGCTGAACGAGCCCCTCGTGACGGGGCGGCTGCGAACATTCTTCGAGCCCGGGCTCGAGCATGGCCTGCTCCTCGGTGTCTCCGCCGCGCACGGACAGACGCCGGATCGGCTGCGCAGCACGCTGGCCGGATTCGATGTTCGCTACAAGTACACGCCCGACGGCTGGCGCCACGCGCTGCTGACGCTCGGCGCCGAGGGCATCTACTCCATCCGCCGCATCGAGCGCGAGGCCGAGGTGGCCGCCGAGCGCCGGCACTTCGGGTGGTACGCCTACGCCGAGCTCCAGCCGTGGCTTCGCTGGGCGCTCGGGGCGCGCTATGACTGGTCGCAGTATCCGGTCGATGCCGGGCGTGAGTGGGCGGTCGAGCCCTACGTCACGTTCTGGCCGTCGGAGTTCTTGCGCTTCCGGCTCGCCTACAAGCACACGGCACGTTCCGAGCGCTCGCCGTTCAACGACAGCGGTGGCAACGCGCGGCTCGTGGACGAGCTGCTCTTCCAGGCGTCGTTCATTCTCGGCGCCCATCCGGCGCACCCCTTCTAGGAGGCTTCGATGACCAGATTGTGGGCGATCGTGCCGCTCGTTCTCGGACTCGCCTGGCCGGCGGCCGCCGGCGAGCGGGTTCGCGTGGTGACGACGATCCCGGATCTCAAGGCGCTCACCCAGGCGGTCGGCGGCGATCTCGTCGAGGTGGAGTCGCTGACGCGGGGGACGCAAAATTTCCACGAAGCCGAGGTGAGGCCGAGCATGATGCTGAAGCTTCGCCGCGCGCAGCTGCTCGTCGAGAATGGCGCCGAGCTCGACTCATGGGTCGACGTCGCCGTGACCGGCGCGAACAACCCGACCATCGTGCGCGGAGGGCCGGGCCGCATCGAGATCTCCCGCGGCATCCCGCTCCTCGACGTGCCGACGACGCGGGTCGACCGCTCGATGGGTGACGTCCATCCCCTCGGGAACCCGCATTTCTCGCTCGATCCCGGTCTGGCGCCGGCGATTACGCGGACGATTCTCGACGGCCTGAGCCGTGTCGCGCCGCAGCATCGCGCGGCGTTCGAGCGAAACCGGATGGCGTTCCTCGAGCGTCTCGAGCAGCAGATGGCCGCCTGGGTGAAGACCCTCGAACCGGTCCGCGGCGGCAAGGTCGTCGTCTACCATCCGGACTTCGTCTACTTCTTGACGCGATTCGGCCTCGTGCAGGTCGGCACCATCGAGGATCGGCCGGGGATCCCGCCGTCGCCACAGCACCTCGCCGGTCTGATCCGTCAGATGCAGGAACACAAGGTGAAGGTGGTGCTCGTCGAGCCGTGGAACGACCGCAAGCTGGCCGCGCGGGTGGCGGAAGAGGCGGGAGGCCAGGCCCTCGTGATCGCATCGTCGGTGGGCGCCGTGAAGGGCGCCGACGATTACATATCGACGGTGGACTACAACGTGAAGGCGCTTGCCGCCGCGCTCCGATAGTCATGGCCGGCGAGCTCCTCGCGATCCTGTGGGCGCCGTTTCTGATGTGCCTCGTGCTGACGGGCATTCACGCGTACCTCGGTGTTCACGTGCTCGCGCGCGAGGTCGTGTTCGTGGACATCGCGATGGCGCAGATCGCGGCGCTCGGCGCCACCGCGGCATTCCTCGTCGGCTACGAGGTGGAGCACTGGCAGTCCTACGCCTACAGCCTGGGCGCCACGCTGGTGGGCGCCCTCGTGCTGTCGATCACGCGCAGCCGGCGCCGTCATGTCTCGCAGGAGGCGGTCATCGGGATCGTGTACGCGGTGTCATCGGCGGCGGCCGTGCTGCTCGCCGACCGCGCGCCGCACGGTGCCGAACAGGTGCGCACGATGCTCGTCGGCAACCTGCTCGCCGTGCGGCCGCTCGAGGTCGCCAAGGTCGCGCTGCTGTATGCGCTCGTCGGCCTGCTCCACTGGGCGTGTCGCCGTCCCTTCACGCTCATCTCGACCGATCCCGCCGCTGCCTACGAGGGCGGCTGGAACGTGCGATGGTGGGACTTCCTCTTCTACGCGTCGTTCGGCGTCGTCGTCGCCAGCTCGGTGCGCGTGGCCGGCGTGCTCCTTGTGTTCTCGTACCTCATCGTGCCGGCGCTGGCCGGGGTGCTGCTCGGCGGCGGCATCGGCGCGCGGCTCCTGATCGGCTGGGCATTCGGCACGCTCGTCAGCGTGGTCGGGATGGCGGCGTCGGCCGTCTTCGACCTTCCGACCGGCGCCACCGTCGTGTGCGCCTTCGGCGCCGTCCTCGTCGGCTTCTGGGTCGTCACACGCGTGTCGCGTCGGCTCGCCGCGCTCGGGACGCGCGGCACCGCCGTCAGTGATGCAGGAAGGGCAAGCGGAAGAAGAGCAGGAAGCCGTTGATGGTGAACACCACACCGCCCAGGGCGAGCGCCACCGAGAACGCGAACATGCGGCGTGATGCCGCGAGGATCGACACCGAGCTGCACACGATGGCGATCTGGAGCAACACCTCGGCGTAGTCGAAGTAGGGGTCGCGGTCACGATTGACGTCGCGCTCCTGCTCGAGCTTCTTGGCCTCGTGCTCGATGTCCTTCTTCTCGGCGTTGTAGCGCTTCTCCTCGTCGGCGAACTGCCTGGCGAGCGCCTGCACGCGCTCCTGCCGCGGGCCGCGGGCGGCGGCGGTGTCGGCCAGCTCCGCCTCGAGGACCAGCTTCTGCGCGCGATAGAGATGCTCGCGGATCACCTTCGCCTGATAGAACGCCCACTGGTCGGAGGACTGCTGCTGGGCCAGCAGCATGTCCTTCATGGAGTTGTTGCCGCCGAGGGAGGCGATGGCGAGCATGACGGCGTAGACGGCGGTGGTGAGAGCGACGCGACGACTGAAGGCCTTGTCGCGTCGCTCCTCGAGCTCATCGGGATCGGGAAGCTCGACCTCAGCCACGCGGGGGTGACTTGCGGATCTCGTCACGCATGGCGTCCTTGCCGGCCTCGAACGCCGTCATCAGACGCTGCGTCTGCTCCTCGAAGAGCTCGCGGCTCTTGTCGAACCATTCGCCGGCGCGGCCCTGAGCGTCGGTGGCCATCGCCTGCGCGCGCTTGGCGACCTCGTTGCCGCGCTCCGCCAGGATCTCGCGCGTCTCCCGGCCTGTCTTCGGCGTCATCAGCAGCGCGGCGGCCGCGCCGAGCACACCGCCCAGGAGGAACCAGCCGAGGTATCCCGCCGCATCGTTTCTGTCATTGGCCATGGTGATCTCCTTGCTCCTTGGACAGCCGCTGCACGAACACATCGAAGCCGCGCTTGATCCCGGCCGCCATGCCGATCAGCTGTCCGGCCCTGGTGAGACCGGCGAGGCCGGTCGCCACGCGCGTAATGCCCTCGGCCGCGGCGCTCACACGCTCGGTTACTTCGCCGACACGCTCGATCTCCTGGCTGGCCTCCCGCGTCAGCAGCCGGACGTCCTCGGTGAGCGCGTGAGCCTGGCCGATGAGCGGGCGCAACTCCTGCTCCGCGATCGTGAGGACGACCTCCGCGCGACGCAATGTTCGACGCAGCGCCAGGATCGTGGGCACGAGAACGACTGTCAGGACGAGTGCGCATATGACGAGGACCATCATCACCCAGGGCGGCATGGGGGTTGGATTATTGCGGTAAATCGACCCGAAAGTCAATAAATCCGTTGACTTTCGTCACCACGCCGTCCACGATTACGCCATGTCGGTGGACGACCGCCTCGAAGAGCTCCGCCGCCGCAATCGGGAGGCTGAGCTCGGTGGCGGCGAAGAACGGATCAAGCGGCAGCACAAGGCCGGCAAGAAGACGGCCCGTGAGCGGCTCGAGGTCCTTCTCGATCCCGGCTCGTTTCTGGAGCTGGATCGCTTCGTCGTCCATCAGAGCCACGACTTCGGCATCGATGAGCAGCGCTTCCCGGGTGACGGCGTGGTCACCGGCTCCGGACGGATTCACAGCCGGCCCGTGTTCGTCTTCGCGCAGGACTTCACGGTGTTCGGCGGCTCGCTGTCCGAGGCGTACGCCCGGAAAATCTGCAAGGTGATGGATCTCGCGCTGAAGACGGGCGCCCCCGTCATCGGGCTCAACGATTCCGGCGGCGCGCGCATTCAGGAAGGTGTGGTCTCGCTCGCCGGCTACGCCGACATCTTCCTGCGCAACACGCTCGCCTCGGGCGTTGTCCCGCAGATCTCCGCGGTCATGGGCCCGTGCGCGGGCGGCGCCGTGTATTCGCCGGCCATCACCGACTTCATCTTCATGGTGAAGAACACGTCGTACATGTTCGTGACCGGGCCCGATGTCATCAAGGCGGTGACGCACGAGAACGTTTCCGCCGAGGACCTCGGCGGGGCCACCACGCACGGGACGACGTCCGGCGTGGCGCACTTCGCGGCGGACAGCGAGGACGAGTGCCTGGCGCTGATTCGCGAGCTGATGACGTTCCTGCCGCAGAACAACATGGAGGATCCGCCGCTGCGATCGACGCAGGATCCCGTCGATCGGCGCGACGAGGCGCTCCAGGCAGTGGTGCCGGATCAGCCGAACAAGGCCTACGACATCAAGGACATCATCCGACCCGTGCTCGACGATCGGTATTTTTTCGAAGTCCAGGCCACGTACGCGCCCAACATCGTCATCGGGTTTGGCCGGCTGGGCGGCCGGCCGGTGGGGATCGTCGCCAATCAGCCCGCCCACCTGGCCGGCTGTCTCGACATCAGCGCCTCGTTGAAGGCGGCGCGGTTCGTCCGCTTCTGCGACTGCTTCAACATCCCGCTGGTGACGTTCGAGGACGTCCCCGGCTTCTTGCCAGGCACTGCGCAGGAGTTCGGCGGCATCATCAAGCACGGCGCCAAGCTGCTCTATGCGTACTGCGAGGCCACGGTGCCGAAGCTTACCGTCATCACGCGCAAGGCGTATGGCGGCGCCTATGACGTCATGTCGTCCAAGCACATTCGCGGCGACGCCAACTTCGCGTATCCCACAGCCGAGATCGCCGTCATGGGTCCGGAAGGGGCCGTGAACATCCTCTATCGCCGCGAGCTCGAGGCGGCCGACAACCCCGGGGCATTCCGCGAGGCCAAGATCCGCGAGTATCGCGAGAAGTTCGCCAACCCCTACGTCGCCGCCGAGCGAGGCTACATCGACGAAGTCATCGAGCCGCGCGACACCCGGCCGCGCCTCACGGCCGCCCTCGCGCTCCTGAAGAGCAAGCGCGACAGCAACCCCCCCAAGAAGCATGGCAACATTCCGCTATGACGCCACGCGCCTCGCGACGGGACCCCCCACGTTTCGAGCCGGCCTCGGGCCGTCGCTACAAATGACCGCCGAGCGCCAGCCCACCACCTCGTCGGGGGAGCCGATCAAACGGTTCTACGGCCCGGCGGACGCGCCCTCGCCGCCGCCGCCGCCGGGTGAGTTTCCGTTCACGCGCGGGGTGCACCCCGCCGGCTATCGTTCGCGTCTCTGGACGATGCGGCAGTATGCGGGCTTCGGCTCCGCGGCGGAGACGAACAAGCGCTATCGCTTCCTGCTCGACCAGGGGCAGACGGGCTTGTCGGTGGCGTTCGATCTGCCGACGCAGATGGGCCACGATCCGGACGCACCGATCGCCGAGGGCGAGGCGGGCAAGGTGGGCGTCTCCATTGCCACGCTCGAGGACATGGACGATCTCTTCGAGGGCATCCCGCTCGGCAGCGTGTCGACCTCGATGACGATCAACGCCACCGCGGCCATTCTTCTCGCGCTCTACGTCGCAGTGGCCAAGCGCCACGGCGTGGCGCCGGCCGCGCTGTCGGGGACGACGCAGAACGATATCTTGAAGGAATACATCGCGCGGGGAACGTACATCTTTCCGCCGGAACCGTCGATGCGGCTCGTGACGGACGTCTTCGCCTACTGCCGGACGGCGGTGCCGCGCTGGAACACCATCTCCATCTCCGGCTACCACGTGCGAGAGGCGGGCTGCACGGCCGTCCAGGAAGTCGCCTTCACCCTCGCCAATGGCGTCGCCTACGTGGCGGCGGCCATGGCGGCCGGCCTCGCGGTCGATGCGTTCGCGCCGCAGTTGTCGTTCTTCTTCAACGCGCACAACAACCTCATCGAGGAGGTCGCGAAGTTCCGGGCCGCGCGCCGGCTCTGGGCGCGCCTGATGCGCGATCGATTCGGCGCCCGCGATCCCCGCTCGATGATGCTGCGCTTCCACGCGCAGACGGCGGGCAGCATGTTGACGGCGCAGCAGCCCGAGAACAACATCGTCCGGGTCACCGTGCAGGCGCTGGCCGCCATCCTCGGCGGCTGTCAGTCATTGCACACCAACTCGATGGACGAGGCGCTGGCGCTGCCGACGGAGCGCGCGGTC
>Ga0209382_10000872_pt1 | contig 48785 bp, 51 predicted proteins | sample SoiMetdeltSBSDD5_FD_187599 | JGI IMG/M metagenome (GOLD analysis project Ga0209382, IMG submission 187599) | Bulk soil microbial communities from a Populus tree surrounding site in Tennessee, USA - Soil MetaG P. deltoides SBSDD5 (SPAdes) (version 2) | ecosystem: Environmental > Terrestrial >...
GCCGCTGCTCCGGTCCCGGAGCGTCCGGCGACAAAGCGCGTCCGCATCGGTCACTGCGAGCTCGACCTCGCCACCCACCAGCTGTTCGACGCGGACGGCGGCGAGATCTCGATCACCAGCACCGACTTCGACCTCTTGCGCGTGTTCGCCGAGAATGCCAACCGCGTGCTCTCGCGCGACCAGCTGCTGACGATGACGAGCAACCGCGAGTGGGAGCCGTTCGATCGCGCGATCGACATTCGCATCGCACGCCTGCGCCGCAAGATCGAGCCCGACCCGGAGAATCCAGCCGTCATCCGCACCGTGCGCGGCGCCGGCTACATGTTCGTTTCCAACGGATCGAGCAGCTCGTGACTGCCAGAGACTCGCAGGGCAACGCAATCACGGGCGCCTCCGCCGAGGGCGCCGCGTATTACGAGCAGGCACTCAAGCTGCTCCTCTGCTACATCGGCGACCCGCTCGCCGAGACCGAGGCCGCGATCGCAACCAGTCCGCGCATGCCGATGGCGTACGCGCTAAAAGCCTGGCTGCATCTGCTCGGCACCGAGCCCGGCGGCCTGGCGATCGCACGCGCCGCCTTGCAGTCGGCGAGGACGCTGCCGGCCCATCCGAGGGAGGAAGGTCATCTTCGCGCGATCGCCAGCCTCGTAGAAGGCAGGTGGCACGAGGCGGCAGACACGCTGGAAGACGTTTCGATCCAGTTTCCGCGCGATCCGCTCGCGCTGCTCGCCGGCCACCAGCTCGATTTCTTCACCGGCGATGCGCGCATGCTGCGCGACCGGATTGCGCGCGCGCTGCCGGCATGGAGCGACGGCATGCCGGGCTACCACGCGCTGCTCGGCATGCATGCGTTCGGGCTGGAAGAAACCGGCGAGTACGCGCTTGCAGAAGCGAGCGGCCGCAGGGCGATCGATCTCGAGCCGCGCGACGGCTGGGCGCAGCACGCCGTGGTTCACGTGATGGAAATGCAGGGGCGGCACGCGGACGGCATCGCCTGGATGCGCGCCGATCCCGACGCGTGGTCGCGCGACAGCTTCTTCGCCGTGCACAACTGGTGGCACCTGGCGCTGTTTCATCTCGATCTCGGCGAGCCGGAGGAGGTGCTGCGGCTCTACGACGGCAAGATCGACGCCAAGGCCTCGACGATCGTGCTCGAAATGATCGACGCCTCGGCGATGCTGTGGCGGCTGCATTTGCGCGGCATCGACGTGGGCAGGCGCTGGGAAAGCCTCGCCGATCGCTGGGAGCCGATCGCCGGCGCCGCGAACTATGCTTTCAACGACGCGCACGCGATGATGGCGTTCGTCGGCGCGCACCGCCCTGCCGCGGCGGGCACCGTGCTCGAAGCCCAGCTGGCGGCAATGGATGCGCCGGGCGACAACGCGGCCTTCACGCGCGAGGTCGGCTACCCGGTCGCGCTCGCGCTCAGGGCGTTCGGCGAGGGCGACTACGCGCAGTGCGTGAGCCTGCTGCGCCCGTTGCACCCGATCGCGCACCACTTCGGCGGCAGCCATGCGCAGCGCGACCTGCTCGACCTCACGCTGCTCGAAGCGGCGCTGCGCGACGGCCAGCATGCGCTCGCCTCCGCGCTGATCGCGCAGCGATCGGCGGCGCGGCCGACGAGTTCGTTCACGCGGACGCTGCAGGCTCGCGTCGCCGCCGGCCCGGAGCCGGCCCACCTCGAGCGCAACGCAGCCTGAGTTCGTTACACTGGCGGCCTTCGCGATCTTGGGGGTCGCCCGTGAATCCGCCTGTGCTGCTTGCGATGGGCCTGCTGCTCTGCGCTGCGCCGTCGTCCGCGCAGATGTACAAGTGGGTCGACGACAAGGGCGTCACACACTACTCCGAGAGCCCGCCCCCGGGCCGCAAGGCCCAGCAGATTCAAACGACACCCACGACACCCGCGCCAAGCCCTTCGGCCGCACCGAAGCCTGCCGAACCCGCCTCCACCTGGGGCGACAAGGAGCGCGCCTTCAGGCAGCGCACGATCGAGCGCGAGTACGCCGAGGAGACGAAACGCAAGAAAGACGCCGAGCGCGCCTCCTTGCGGCGAGAGGCGTGCCTCGAGGCGCGATACACGATCAACACGCTGAATAGCGGGGGGCCCGTCTACAAGCTGAACGAGAAGGGCGAGCGCGAGTACCTGGAGGACAACGTGCGCGCCGACAAGCTGCAGCGGGCAAAGGAGAACGCCGAGACCTACTGCAAGCCCGAGTAGGAGCGCCCCGCCGCGAGGAATTCCGCCGCTTGCGCGAGGCCCTCGATGCTCGGCACCCCGCGCAGCGCTTCGCCGCCTCCATAGCCATAAGGAACGGCGACGAACGGCATGCCTGCCGCGCGCGCTGCATGTGCGTCGTGACTCGAATCGCCGATCAGCACACACTCCTGCGGAGCAATGCCCAGACGGCGGCACGCTTCCAGCAACGGCGCGGGATCGGGCTTCTTCGCCGGGGTGCTGTCTCCCGCGACGAGCGCATCGAGCGACTGCAGCAATCCGAAGTGCGCGAGCAGCGGCTCGGCGAAACGCAGCACCTTGTTCGTCACGCAACCGACCTTGAGGCCCAGGCCGCGCATCGAGCGCAACGCTTCGGCAACTCCCGGATAGAGCGACGAAAATCGGCCATTCACAGACGCGTAGTGGCGCTCGAAATGCTCCAGCGCCGCCGCAAGCTCCGCCTCGGCTTCGCTCGCGCTCATGCGCGCCCCGAGCGAGCGGCGCACGAGCACCGCGATGCCCTCGCCGATGAACGAGCGCACCCGCTCGACCTCGAGCGCGGGACACCCGAGATCGGCAAGCGTCGCATTCGCCGCGGCAGCGATATCCGGTGCCGTATCGATCAGCGTGCCGTCCAGGTCGACGAGGACGCCGCGCGTCATTCGGATCGCCCCGGCACGAGCGCCGGCTGCGGCCGTTGCGCGCGCCACGGCCAGTCGAGGTCGAAGCGCTTGCCGTTCAGGAACACGCTCACCCACGTTCGCTGCACCAGGTAGTGGTAGCTGACGAAGCACAGGATCGTCGTGAAGCCGACCGCGGCGAGAAACTTGATCTCGGCGGCCACGTCGAATTGCAGCAGCCACCAGCAGGCAAAGATCACGATCGGCATGTGCACGAGAAAAACCCAGTACGACGACTGCGAGATGTAGAGAATCCAGGGCGCGTCGTAGTCGAAGAAGCGCAGCGCCGCGCCGATAAATGCATAGACGAGCGCCCAGGTGCAGAGCCCGTGCGCAACGGCCGCAGCCAGGTGGACTGCGAAGTACGGTTGCACGCCGCTATTTTCCAGGTAGCTCAGGTACAGCGAGAGCGGGAACAGGAATGCGGCCAGCGCTGTGGAGCCACGCAGGTGGCGCACGCACGCCTGCAGCACCGAGCGGTGATGATGAAACAGATAGCCGAAGACGAAGAACGAACCGTAGTACAACAGCGAAGGCAGGTGCGGCTTGAAGAAGATGAATCCCTCGTGCACCTGCGCGCCGCGATACGGCCACAGCGTAGACGCCGCGTAGAGGCCCAGCACCACAACCGCGAAAGGCGAGGCGAGGAACCTGCCGACGCCCTGCCCGATCGCCGCGCTGCGCCGCGCGAGATACGCGCAAACGGGAATCAGCAGATAGAAATACAGCAGGTAATACAGGAACCACAGGTGCAGCGGCGACGGCTGATCGGCGGGGATGCCCGCCGCGCGCAGCTCGTCTCCGAGGATCCGCAATTGCGTCCGGTCCGGAAGCAGGTCGCGCGTGCCGAATCGCAGGCTGAGGATCAGGTCGAGGAAAAAGAGCACGGCGAGCGGCACCACCGTCACGAGTCCTGCGACGAACGGGCCGAGGATGCGCGCAGCGCGGTTCTTGTAGGTACCCCAGATGCCGCGCTTCTCGACGAGCAGCGAGGCGAAGAATCCGGCCAGCACGAAGAACGTCGGCATGCGAAAGCTGTGGATGAAGTGGAACACGAGGTCGAACACGTAGGACGTGTTCCGGTCGGTCGGCATTGGCAGCGCCGGCGGCGGCGCGGCGATGTAGAACTCGGCCGCGTGCAGCACGATGCCGAGCATCATCATCGCGCCGCGCAGCGCATCCAGCCCGTAGTAGCGGCGCTCGTCCGGCGCGCCGCCCGTCACCATCCTTCGAGCACCAGCTTGCCGATCACGTGGCCCTGCTCGAGCCGCTGGTGGGCGTTCTTCAGGTTCGCGGCGCAGATCTTGCCGAGGTTGTCCTGCATCGTTCCTCGTATGACGCCCGCCTCGATCAGCCCCGCCATTTCATCCAGCAAATCGTGCTGCGCAGCGATGTCGTGCGTGCCGAACGTCGAGCGCGTGAACATGCCTTCGAGGCAGACGGCGATGCTCTTGTCGTGCAGGATCTGCAGATCGACCGGCTTCACGGTGCGCACGATGAGGCCGATCTTCCCTTGCGGCTTCGCGAGCTTCGGGAATTGCGTCCAGTACGGATCGGTGGCGGTGAAGCAGAGCACGTAGTCGTATTCCGCGTCGCCGAGCGGCCGCGTATGGTCGACCGTGGCATCCGCGCCGAGGCTCTTCACCCAGGCGATCGATTCGGGTCGCGAGGCGCTCGCGGTGACGTGCAGCCGCGCGAGTTTCTTCGCGAGCTGGATCGCGATCGAGCCGACGCCGCCCGCGCCGCCGAGCACCAGCACGCTCTTTCCGGCGTGTGCGCCCGATTTCGAGATTCCCATCCGGTCGAACATCAGCTCCCACGCGGTGAGCGTGGTCAGAGGCAACGCCGCGGCTTCCGCGAACGAGAGATTCGCCGGCTTGCGGCCGACGATGCGTTCGTCGACGAGATGCAGCTCGCTGTTCGTGCCCGGGCGGATCACGCTGCCGGCGTAGTACACCGGGTCGCCAGGCCGGAACAGCGTTGCTTCGGAACCAGCGGCCTTCACGACACCCGCCGCATCGAATCCGAGGATCTTCGGCGACTTCTCGACGACGTCCTTCGGCGCGCGGCGCTTGGTGTCGACGGGATTGACGGACACCGCCTTGATCTCGACGAGCAAGTCACGCGCTGCGGGTGATGGCGTTTCGACCTCCACGTCGAGCAGCGATTCGGGATGATCGATGGGCAGATATTTGTACAGGCCGACGGCTCTCATGTCCGCATAATAGCGCCCTCCATGGACACCTTCCGCATGTTCTCGGGGCTGCATGCAGCGGTGCTGGTGGCGATCTTCGGCGTGACGGCGCTTGCAATCTGGCTTGCGCGTCGCCGCCCGATGCCGGCAGGGCCGACTCCGAGCGAGCGCGCGGTCGGCATCGCCTATCTCGCAGCGTGGGTGACGACCTACGCATTCCTTCTGTTCCCGCCGCTGCACGATCCGGCGAAGACCTATCCGTTGCAGCTCTGCCATTGGAACGCGTTCGCCGCGGCGCTTCTCTTGCTGACGCGCTGGGACGCGCTGCGGCCGATCGTCTACTTCTGGGGCTTCGCGCTCTCGACGCAGGCGCTGATCACGCCGTCCCTCACCGAAGGCGCCGCGATCTATCCCTTCTGGTTCTTCTGGGCGACGCACGGGATCATCGTCGGCGTTGCGCTCTACGAAGTGTTCGCGCGCGGCTACCGTCCGACGCTGCGCGACTACGGCATCGCCTGCGCCGCGGCGGCGCTCTACGTCGCGATCGTGCTGCCGCTCGATCTCGCGTTCGACTGGAACTATGGATTCGTCGGCAAGGGCAAGCCGGAAGTGCGCAGCATCGTCGACGCGCTCGGCCCGTGGCCCGAGCGGCTCGCGATCATCTTCGCGCTCGTCGCCAGCGCAATGGCGCTGCTGCTATTGCCGTGGAAGATCGTGGCTGGAACGAGTCGCCATTGGCCTTGAGGCGCGACGCCACCTTCGCCTCGAGCGCTTCGAGCCGCCGGTCCCGGATGCCGAGCTGGCGCAGGTGGTCCACCGTGTTGAACAGGTAATCGCAGCAGCGCCCCATCGGTCCGGCGCCGGTGGCGAGGTAACGCGCGACTTCGCCGTCTGCGAGCCCCGGCACGTAGCGTTCATGTGCGCGGTTGACGCTGAACGCGATCGCGCGCTCGGGCCCTTCAGGGGTGCGGGCGACGGTCCACACCGGGCGATACGCCATCGTGAACATCTCGCGCCGCCAGATCACGTCGAGCTCGGTCGCCGCGGTACGCCGGGCGAGGCGATAGGCGACGCCGGAGCAGCTGCCGCCCGGTTCGAGCGACAGCATCAGGCCCGGCCGTTCGGGCGTGCCCCGGCCCGCGCGCGCCCAAAGGCAAAACTGGCGATGAAAACCGTGGATGCGCGCCGTACGCCGCTCGACGAAATGGAAAGCAGGGTTCCAGATCAGCGAGCCGAAAGCGAACACCCAGATGCGGCCCGACCGCGGCGCTCGGGCGAGGATCTCCTGCACCTGCGCGGCGCGCTCCTCGGGCGTCATGAAGCGCACGTTCGGACCCAGAATCGCCCGCACCGAAGCGTGCAGCGTGCCGTCCAGAATGCTTTCGCGCGTCAGCTTCAGGCCGCTCATGCGGGCATTCTGACATGCGACACCTTTACGCTCGCCAGCGGCACGCGCTACAGTGCCTGATGGATTTCCGCGACGGCCTCGCCGCCAGCATCGGCAACACTCCGCTGATCAAGCTGCGCAAGGCATCCGAGCTCACCGGGTGCACGATCCTCGGCAAGGCTGAATTCCTCAACCCGGGCGGATCGGTCAAGGACCGCGCGGCGCTCTACATCATCCTCGATGCCGAAAGGCGCGGCCTGCTCAAGCCGGGCGGCGTCATCGTCGAAGGCACCGCGGGCAATACCGGCATCGGCCTCGCGCTCGTCGGCAACTCGCGTGGCTACCGCACCGTGATCGTGATTCCGCAGACGCAAAGCCAGGAGAAGAAGGACATGCTGCGGCTGTGCGGCGCGGAGCTGAGGGAAGTGCCGGCGGTGCCGTACAAGGACCCGAACAACTACGTGCACGTCTCCGAGCGTGTCGCGAAGGAGCTCGCGGCGTCCGAGCCGAACGGCGTGCTGTGGGCGAACCAGTGGGACAACACCGCCAATCGCGAGGGCCACTTCCGCAGCACCGGCCCGGAGATCTGGCGGCAGACCGGCGGCAAGGTCGACGGCTTTACCTGCGCGATCGGCACCGGAGGAACGCTCGCGGGCACGGCGCTGTTCCTCAAGGAGCGGCGGCGCGACATCCGGATCGCCGCCGCGGATCCGATGGGCGCGGCGATGTACCACTGGTTCAAGCACGGCGAGCTGAAATCCGAAGGCACGTCGATCACCGAAGGGATCGGCCAGGGACGCGTGACGCGCAACCTCGAGGGCGCACCCGTCGACGACGCCTACCAGATCCCGGACGCGGAAGCGCTGCCGGTGGTGTTCGACCTGCTGCGCACCGAGGGGCTGTGCCTCGGCGGCTCGAGCGGCATCAACGTCGCCGGCGCAATCCGGCTCGCGGGAGACCTCGGCCCCGGCCACACGGTCGTGACGATTCTCGCCGACTCGGGTACGCGCTACCAGTCGAAGCTCTTCAACCCGGCGTTCCTCAAGGAAAAGGGGCTGCCCTGCCCCGAGTGGCTGGAAAAATAGTCTTCCTGCGCTAGTGGATACGCTGACGCACGCGCTCTCGGGAGCGCTCCTGGCGCGCGCCACGACCGCTCGCGATGCGCCGCCGCGCTCGATCCCGCGACGTATCGCCGCGGGGTTCTTCGCCTGCGCGTTCCCGGACCTGGATTTCGTGATCGGCTTCATCGGGCCGGTCGAATACCTGATGCACCACCGCGGCGCGACGCATTCGATGCTGCTCGCGCCGCTGTGGGCGATCGCCGTCGCCTGGGTGCTTGCAAAGATCCTGCGCGAGCCGCGCGGGTGGCGCGCGCTCTACGGCGTCTGCCTGCTCGGCATCCTCGCGCACATCGTCGGCGACCTGATCACGAGCTTCGGCACGATGATCCTCGCGCCGTTCTCGAGCGCGCGCTTCGCATGGGGCACCACGTTCATCATCGACCTGTGGTTCAGCGGCATCATTCTCGCCGGACTCGCCGTATCTGCGCTGCGCTACCGGTCCCGCGTACCCTCGATCGCTGCGTGCGCCGTGCTCGCCGGCTACGTGTTGTTCCAGGCCTGGGCGAAGAGCGAAGCGCTCGAATTCGCCGCCCGCCACGCGGCTTCGCTCGGCCGTGCCAACGCCGAGATCGCCGCCTACCCGCGCGCGGTCTCGCCGTTCAACTGGACCGTCTACGTCAGCGACGACGAAGTGCACCGCTACGCGCACGTCAACCTCGTGCGCACGCAAGCCCGGTCCGCCGGCCCGGGCGACGGGTTCGTCGCGCGGCTGGACGCGCCGTTCCTGCCGCTCGCCGAGGCGCGCTGGGAGACGCGCACCCGGTTCGGCGCGCTGCGCGACGAGCGCGAGCTCGCGCGCTCGGCATGGGAATCCGGCGCGCTCGATTTCTTCCGCTGGTTCGCCGCCAAGCCCGCGTTCGATGCGCGCACGCAAGGATCGGACTGCGTCTGGTTCGTCGACCTGCGATTCCTCAACCCGGGACGCGACTGGGTGCCGTTCCGCTTCGGCGCGTGCCGCGAATCCGCTGCCGCGCCGTGGCAGGCGTACGAGCGCCTCGATTCGGGCGAGCGCAACCGCCTGCGCGGTCCAAGCTAGAATTCGCCCGCGTGCGGCGCCCTCGCGCCGGCGCACACCATGTCCGCAAAAGCCGATTCGCTCAGGACCGTCCTCTACGCGCTCGGCGCCAACTTCGCGATCGGCGTCGCGAAGCTCGGCGCGGCGGTCACGACCGGCTCGAGCGCGATGCTCGCCGAGGCGATCCACTCGTTCGCCGATTGCGGCAACCAGGCGCTGCTGCTCGTCGGCATGAAGCAGGCGAAGCGCCCGCCCTCGCCCGACTATCCGCTCGGCTACGGCAAGGCGATCTATTTCTGGTCGTTCATCGTGGCGCTGGTGCTGTTCAGCCTCGGCGGGCTGTTCTCGATCTACGAGGGCTGGCACAAGCTCGCGCAGCCCGAAGCGCTCAGCTATCCGTGGGTGGCGGTCGGCATCCTCGTCTTCGGGATCGCCGCCGAGACCGTGTCGCTGCGCGCCTGCCTCGTCGAGATCGCCAAGGTGCGCGGCAACAGGAGCCTGTGGCGCTGGTTCCGCGAATCGCGCCAGAGCGAGCTGGTGGTCATTCTCGGCGAGGACATCGCGGCGGAGATCGGCCTCGTGCTTGCGCTGATCGCCGTGCTCGCCGCGATCGCGACCGGAGATCCGATGTACGACGCGCTCGGCTCGATCGCGATCGGCGCGGTGCTCGTCGTCGTCGCGGGGCTCCTCGGGATCCAGATCAAGGGACTGCTGATCGGCCAGAGCGCGGAGCCGGAGACGGAAATCGCGATCCGCCGCTTCATCGAGGAAAGGCAGGAAGTCGCCCGCGTGTTCAGCGTGATCACGCTGCAACTCGGCGGATCGCTGATGGTCGCCGTCAAGGTGCACATGCGGGGCGAGAGCGCGAACGAGCTGGTCGCGTCGATCAACCGCATCGAAGCGGCAGTGCGGGAAGCATTTCCGGACATCCAGTGGCTGTTCTTCGAGCCCGACGTGATCGAGTGAAAGTCGTGACCATCGCGGCCTGGATGTTTCTGATGGGCGCCGTACTCTGGTGGGCGACATTCTTCGTGTTGCCGCTCGCCGTCCAGTGGGAAATCCCGCTCGCCACGGTGGACCGGCTGCCGATCTTCGGGTTCTGTGCCGGGGCGCTGCTGGGATTGGCGATGGCGCTGTCCAAGCCGATGCGGAATTCGGCCGGGTACGTGACCGGCGCAATCGTGCTGGGCGGGCTGGTATGGCTGTTCGTGGTCGGAATCGTCGGGCTCGGCCTGAGCGTCGGCGGCTTCGAGAACGAAGCGTTCGAGCGGGCGATGGAACCGGTCAATACGGTCGCAACCTGGCTTGCCTGCATCGTGAGCGCCGCCGCGATCGCCGCCGGCGCGTACGCCGTCCTCTATGACAAGACCGGCGCCCTGCTGGAACGATTCCGGCCGAAGCCGCCGAAGACGCGTTGATAGAATCGAGCGAGGGCGCCATGACCAGATCCGAGCAAACGGTGTGCACGTGAGCGCAACAGATGCCAAGGGTCAAGTTGGCGGAGCTGCCGATACGCTGCAGGTCGAGCGGATTCCTTTGCTGCTTTCGAGAGGACTGCCGAAGATGATCGGCGGCTACTACAAGATCGTCGACCAGAGCGACGAGGCGACGATTCCCGCAAAGCGCGTGCTGAAGATCGAGCGCCTGGAGCCGCTGGGGCTCGCGATCCAGATGTACTGCGTCTACCTTCGGTCGCTCGAGTGCAACAAGGACGCAACGGACGTGGTCATGAAGCGCGCCTGGAGAACGCTCGAATTGACACCCGAGGTGCGTGACGACGTGGCGGCCGAGGCGCGGCAACTCTACGACCAAATGCTGGCCTACAAAGTCTTCCGCTCGTACTCAACGATTGCCGCAATGATCGAGGAGCGCTGCGCATCCTTTCTGCCGGGCCTCGCGCAAGCGCCCGAGCTGCGCGCTTACGTCGCTTCGGTCAGCGCCTGCTTCGATACCCTGCAGAAATTCGCGATCGTCTGACCGGAGCCATGGGCGACATCGAGAAGGCAAGGCGCGAAATCCGCTACGCCAGGAGTGCGGCGGATGACAAGCGCTGGGATTTGCTCGAGACACGGATCCGCGGAATCGAGGCGGCGCTCGAAGGCGTGAGCGACGCCGAGCGCGCGCCCGTTCTCGCGGAGCTCGCGCCGCTGCGCGAGCTGATGGCCAAGGCACTGCGCGAGGAGCAGGCGACCCGCATCGAGCGCGAGATCAAGCGCAACCTGAGCAACGCCGAGGAAGGCTCGGAATCGCAGCTGGAGAAGGCGATCCATCGGCTCGCCGCAGCGGATGCGCAGGAATGCCTCGCACCCGAGGCGATCCAGCGCCTGCAGGCGGAGATCGCCGCGATCCAGACAAAGCTTGGCATCGCCGTCTCTATCCCGGTCGCCCCCGTCGCGCAGCCCAAACAACAACCCGCAGCACCAGCGCCGCCCGCGACGCTCTCCGACGAGGCGCGCGCGATCGAGAGCGATGTCGCGCGAACCCTGATGTTTGCTGCGGAAGACGTCGAGCGCGATCCCGAGCGGGCCGAATCGCGAATCGAGCGTGCCGTTACCCGGCTCGATTCGGCAGAGGCGAAGCAGCATCTGCCGGCGGAACGGATGGCGCAGCTCCGGGCGCAGATCGCCGAAATGCAGGCGAAGGCCGAGGCGGCCCGCCAGGCGGAGAAAATCGCCCGCATCGAGGACCAGATCGTCCGGTTCATGCGATCGTCCGCAAGCGACTTCGAGCGCGGCGGGCCCGAAGCCGAAAGCATGTTGCGGCGCGCGTTGGAGAGGATTGAATCCGAGGAAGCCAAGCGGCACCTGCCGGCTCCGACGATGAAGCGGCTGCGCGGCGAGATCGACGCGCTGCACGCCCGCATTGGCGCGGCGCTGAGGGAACGCGCGCTCGAGCGTGCGGCATCGATCCTGAAGGACCTGGAGGACCGCGCCTCGGGTCATTTCTTCGACAGTCATCAACCGGCGTACCGCGTACTCGGCGACCTGGACTACGAGAAAGCCCGCGTGCGCGGCGCGCTCGAGAGATTGCCTGCCGACGATGCGGACGTGAAGGCGATCGAAGCGCGCATCGCCGCCGTCGACGAGCGCATCGCGGAAGCCTGCGCCGCGCTCGATGCCGAGCAGGCGCGCGCCCGCATCAACGAAGCATGGCGGCTCGAACAGGATGCGGTCGCGGGCTGGGAAGAAGAGCAGCACGCGGGCGGTGCGGGCACCGTCGAGATGCCGAAGTCGGCGCTCGCGCTGCGACGGCTAAGCCACTTCCTCGCTGACAACGAGCTCGCCAAAATCCGTGCAGCGCACGGCGGCGACGCCGAAGTGCAATCCCCATTCACGGAGGCCAGACGCATTCGCGACGCGGCCGCAGTAAAGCTGGACGCGGCATATCAGGCAACGCTCGCGGCGCTCGAAAGCGGCGAGCGTCCGGCCAATCGCATCGACCTGGAAGAGCCCTCGCGGCTCGCGGCGCAGGCGCGCAGCGATCTGGAAGGCACGCAATACGCGCAACCGCACGCCGCGCGCGCAACGGCACTCTATGAGCGCTGGCAGGCGGAGATCGCGGCAGACCGCGCGGCGCGCGAAGCGAAATACCGGGAGTTGTCGGCGCTCGCCGATGCCGCATGGCCGGCGATTTCGGCCGCGATCAAGGCCGAGGACGGTTTCGATCCGTCGGATCCGCAATCGCGAGGAAAGACGGTGCGCTTCACCGGCATCCGCAACCGGATCGGCTGGGATTTTTCCGGGCGCTACGACTTCGCGATGTGGGTCAACGAGGTGCCGGTCGTCGGCAACTACGACGAGCGCCTGAACGCGACAGTCAACGAGGCGTGCGGGCGCGCCGGCTTGCCGCTCGATGAGCACACCGATTGGGACGTCGTGTTCATAGTCGGCGGCCCCGGCAAGATCAAGCAGCGCGTCCGCGTCACGGTGCGGGATCGCAACCAGAGGGAACTCGGCACGATCGAGGAATGGCGGCCGGTCGACTGCGTGATGTGCAGCGTGATCGCGCTGCACGCGGGCCCGGTCGCGGCCGGGCCTAAGAGCTGACGGACAAGCAGGGTCTGGAACACGCTGCCGCGCCAAGGTACCCTTGGACCGGGGAGATCGCTATGCCACGCAAGCCGGACGCCGCCTTCGTCCAACGCTGCACCAAGCTCGCTTGACGAGGAAATCGCGAAACCGCCGTCAGGCCCCGCCTGCCGAGGCGGGCAACGCAGCCGCGGAGACCCGCGGAGCCGACCGGCGAGGTCCTGGGGAGTCGAGCGTGCCGGAGCGCTGGGCACCCATCAGCACGCTCGCGGAGGACGTGCACGCATCGAGGGTCGCATCGGTGCCGGGGTCGTCGTCTCACCTGGACGCGGTGACCCAGAGGCTCCTGGCAGACCTCCAAGGCTCTTCAACCACGGCGATTCGGGCGGCGCTGGAGCGAATCACGGACGCGCGGAAGCAGGGAGAGAAGACTCCCGCGCACCTGCACATGGCGATTCACTACATTTTCACGGACAAGCGCACCGACCCGGAGACGAGACGACTCGCCGCGCTCTACTACGTCGGCGCCGCGCTGGACGGACTCGCGAGTCCCGAGCTCGCGGCACGCCGACGAGCCGCCCGGTACATCTGGGGTTGGGCCTGCGGTCGGCACGGCCCGCCGTCGACGGACAAGTTTCCCTTCGTCGCTGCGGCGGTTCCGGCGGCCCTCGACGACCCCGACGAGGAAGTGCGCCACTCAGCGACGCTCGCGCTCCTCATCCGCAATTGGAAGGGTGCGCTGTACTACACCACCGACCTTGCGGAGTGGGCCCTGAGGTCCGCGAGTCCGGACAGACGGAGATCGGCCGCGCAGGCGCTTCGAACCGCCGTCGGCAAGCCTGACGCGGCCTCGGCGGCGACGGCCCTCGTGCCGCTGGTCATCGAGGGGCTGCTGGCGCCCGACGATCCTTCCGCTTCCGTCATGGAGCAGCCGCGCTACCACGCCGCCTCCGCCGCGAGGGCGCTCATTTGGGCGGGAGGGGACGTCCGCGCCGTCATCCCGCACTTCGTCGAGTGGCTGAACCGGCCCAGTGCCGGTTACTCCGCACGGCGTGCGTGCGAGCTGCTGGAGGACGCAGCGCGGCGCGGAATCGACATCTCCGTTGCGGTGCCCGCCCTCGAAGCCGCGTTGGCCCGACGAGCCGCGCAGGTCCGCCCCGCCGCTTCGAGAGCGCTGTCCCATCACTTCCGCAACACGAGGCGGGAAGCGAAGCTCACGCTCCACGACTTCACGAAGTACCTGGGTGCGCTCACACACCTGGAGCTCAGTCACCGGCCGGTCCATGCCGAAACCGATCAGGAAGTGCACGGTGCCGAACCCCGGAAATGCGGGCACTGCGGCAGCACGCAGACGGCATGCCTCTTCAGCGCCCCGGGCGACCAGGTGGAGACCCTGGAGTACCGCTGCACGGCCTGCGGCAAATTCACGGTCTACGTGATCCTTACGTACGACGACTGAGTCTGGGACGGGATTAGCGCTCACGCGCTTCGCTTGCCATCGGTATCCGCTGCAAGCCGGAGCGAGCAACGCGCGTCGATGAGCGGCTTCCACGCCGCGCCGCCATCCACGATCAAGCAGTTGCCGTCGGTGTCGAGCACTTCCAGCACGTCGGCGAACGACCGGCTCACGCGAGTCTCCGCGATCTCGGTGTAGCGCAACAGTCGCAGCGAGTTGCCGCGAATCCGCACTACGCCAATCGAAGTGAGGGCATGGCCTTGCCGCTTGCGGGCGCGCAGCGCCCGGATAATGGTCACAACGGCCGCAACGAAGACGAGCAACAGAACGTTGCTCGCGATAAGAGGCAGAACCTCCGGATGCCAGAGGAACTGCAGGCTCCAGGGCAGGGAACTGAAGAAGCCTTCGAAGTGCTGCGCCGCGTACTCGAACTCCCACGGACACTGCTTGCACTCGAGCATGACGCCGATCTCGCCCAGCAACGCGAACCACGCCAGGCCAATCATGCCCATGACGAACGTTCTCCGATCCTCCACACGGAACCGCTGCGGGTCCCTGAGCGCAGATTCGAGATCCGCTCGTTCTTCCGGCGACAAGTGGCGCACTCGCAGCCGCTCGATCGACATCTACGTCGATCCGGATTCTTTTGGCGGTGCCGGCACGGCTACTCGAGCCAATCGCCGTCGCTTTCCTGCTCGGGATAGGTCTCGAAGACCTGCGAGTGGCCGCACTCCGCGCACTTCAGCTGATACGCATCGTAGAGGAGCGTCGAGCCGACTTTATCGGAACGGCACTTCGGACAGCGGTAGGCAGGCTCGGACTTCTGAAGTGCCGCCGCGGCGGCTTCAGCAATAGCCTTGCGGTTCGCTTCTGCAGCGCGGGCATCCGAGGATGCGCTGACGTCCGCGACCGCCGTCTCGAACGCGGCCTTGCTGGGCGTCTCGCCGCGCAGCTTCACCCGCATCTCGGCGCGCACGATGTCGATGATCTTGCGCCGGTCGTAATCTTCGTCCTCGTGCTCGGTCAGGTGAACGTGGCGTTCGAGTTCGAACGTCTCGTGCTTGCGCTTGCCGCCGACGAGATGTGCTTCGCCGACGAACACGTAATGGTCCGCCCAGTCTGATCCCGACTGCGCGAAGTTGTAGTTGTAGTGGTCGGCGATGAAGCGCAGCACCAGCGCGCCGTCGCGCATCTCGGCCGCGTAGACGTCGACGTGGGCCCAGTCTTGCATGCCGCGCGCGAACCATGGGTGGATCATCTTCTCGAGCGTCTTGTTGACGATCGTCCCGAGTTCTTGCGACAGCCCGGTGCGGGTATCGGCGTTCAGCCCGGCCAGCGCCGCGCGCGTGTCGTCGCCGAGGTTCGCGTCCGGTTCCGTCAGCACGCTCCAGTCCATAGCGTAATGCTACCTATGCGATGATGTTAGCGGAACGAGAGCAAACACGATGACTGTCCCGGCGATCACCACGTATGCCGCGCTCGCCAACGAATATCCAGGGTTGACGAACGCACTGCGCGCAGCTACGGCCACGGAGGCCGCAGCGCTCACCGGCAGTCTCGAGCGAAGAGCCAGGGACTTGCTCGCTCCGCTGGATCACGAAATACTCGCCAAGGTTGCCGCCTGGCACACCGACCACTTTTACTGCCTGCTCCATACGTTGTCGTTCCTCGACCAGGCCTCCCTCGCGTTCGCGCGCGCCGTGGGTGTGGCGCTTTGCGCCGCGCTCACCAAGGCGGGCGTCTCGGTGGCCTCCCTCGTCGACAACCAGATTCCGCACGATCGGATCGTGCCGCTCAAGGCACTCTTCAACTCGCTAGGCTTCGTCGTGGCGTCGCCGGAGTTGCTGGCGCAAGAGCTGGCGGCGCACGATGGCCTCGTTGTGAACGACGTGAACGGTCCCCACCTGCAGTCCTATCTGGCGGAGGCGACCGCGCTCGCAACGCGCCTGTTCGAAGAGGCCTTGGCGAAGCGTCTGCCGGTGCAGTGGGCAAGCGGCGCCACCGAGCTCGAGACCTATGTGCGCCTGGCGCGGCTCCTCGGAGAAATGCCTTACATCGGCATCTTCCGCAACCAGCCGCCTGATCTCCGACAGGCGGTACAGCTGTTCCAGACACCGACGCAGCGGATTGCGCTCGATCCAAACTATTGAGGTTCGAGAGGAACGGAGGAGAAAATTCATGAGAACGTACGCGCTCTCGGCTGCAGTTCTTGCCGCTCTCTGCGTTGCCGCTCCGAGCGCAGTGGCGCAGGCCGCCGCGGCACAGAGTTGCAAGGGCGGCGACGCTGTGTTCCGGGTACACAGCGACAACATCGAGACTACGAAAAAACAAGCGGCCGATTACAAGCCAGGCGCACGCGACTACTACGTGCGCGACTTCAACGACAACGAGAACCTGTACCTGAAGGCCGCGCTGTCGCCCTCGCGGCGGCAGGACTGGCTCGGGCGGTGGAAGGATCCAAAATTCGTCAAGTGCATGAACATCGCGCTGGACGAGCTGGCTGCGATCGCGAAGAAAACGCTGCCTTCGTACCGACCGAGCGGGCACACGGTACGCAATGCCGCCGAGGAGCGCCTGCTCCTGACCGGCGTGAAGGACCTGGCCCAGGCGACTGTACTCAGCTCCGGGCTCGCCTCGTCCAGCTGGAAGATCGAGCAGAATCGGCGGGGGATTCCTGTCGCCCGATACAAGCACGGGATGGCCCATGCGCGCTATCGCGGCGTGGACGACGGCTTCTGCCGCATCGTGTACGTCAACATCGTGCAGGATCACGCCGGCGGCGGCACCTACGGCGACAGCCGGGCGGTGTACATCAAGAGCGAGTTCGCGGGATGCCCGTAGAGGGAAAGTTATCGAGGAAAAGCGGCTGGATCGCGCCTGTGATCTACCTCGCGATCTTCCTTGCGGGCGCGGGCATCGTGTACGTCGGGATCGCCGGCCTGATGGGCAGCGCGTCGCTCGGCGCGGGCGCGGCAGTGGTCGAAGCGCGCGTGACAGGCGCGCGCACGGTGACGCGCAAGGGCGACAAGACGTACGAGGTGCGGTACGCGTTCGACGTCGGAGGACAGACGTATACCTATCGCGATGGGACGGGCCGCACCAACCTTTGGGTGCCGCTGACGCTCGAAGCGTGGGATGCGGCGCGCAAGAAGGAAACGACGCCTGTGACCTACCTGCCGAACGATCCGTGGACGAGCCGCGCCGTGCACGCAGCCGGCAATCCGGTCGAGGAGAACGTCATCGGCCTCGTTGCGGGCGTGATCCTGATGCTTCCGGCGATATTGTGGCTCGTGGGGCTCGTCCGGCGCCGCCGCACCGCGACGGCCTGAACAGCGCTACCTCGGTCACCAGCCGACGTGCGGATTGCAGTCCCACCACCCTTTCATCATGTCGACCTCCACGGTGCCGTCTTCGTCGACCGAGACCTGCGCCGAAACGATCCCGTGAGCACCCTCGGGATCGCCGCTGCGGAGCTCGAGCCTGAGGCGTCCATTCTGCTCGGTGCGCTTCGTCTCTGCCGATGACAGGCAGGCGGCGAGGATGCCAAGCTCGGCATCGTCCGCCTCGATCCACTCGTAGGACTCGCGCTTCGGGTAGCTGACGTCCATGACCGTTTTGGGAACGCGAACGCGCCGCGCCCGACCGTCGAGCTCGATGCGGAATCGTTGGTGCGACCCACCGGCGACTTCGATGAGCCTCAACGTCGAGCCGCCGAATGCGGTCGCATGAACGACCGGCGGGTCTGACGGAGGATCCCGCGGCGCCGGCGATGGTGAAGTCTGCGCTGGAACGGCGGCACGATCGACGCTGAAGCCGAGCGCGCTCGCGAGCGCGCGAACGGCGCCGGGCGAGTGCTCGTTGAGCCGGGTGAGCGCGCCGGCCACCATCGAAAGCCATTCCTTCTCCTCCTTCTGAAGCGGATGCCCGCGCCGCTCGTCGATTCTCTTCGCGAACTGCTCGTCGCTCCCGCCGCCAAGATTCGCAATGCCCGCGCTTGCGCCGAGTGCAGCGAGGACGAGCTTCCTTGTCGAAGACGTGATTGCCGTCTTCAGCACGATCTTCGCCTGGAGATCCCCCGGAGCGCCACCGCCCGCGAGCTTGCCGAACATCGTGTCGATCTCGTTCGCGAACGCCGGAGGAATGCCACGCAGGTCTTTCTCCTGGAGCGCGAAGGCCCAGAAGCGCGCAGCGATGTCGTGCGCGCGTGCTGTCGGGGTTTCGATCCGAGCCACATGTCGAGCACCGACGAGGGCGGCGAACGTCAGGGGATGCGGCGTAGATGAGATGCGCTCGACGAACGCATCGAGGTCGTCCTCGAAGAGCGGCGATGCCGGCGTGGTGACTTCGTGATGTCCCTCGTTCGCGAGCCGAACGGTCACTTCGCTCGCAGTGCGCTCGATGCCGACGAGATCGACGAGTGAGCCGGTGACATAGGCCACCTCCTTTCGACGCAGTTGCATCACCCGCGAGCGCTTCGTCGCCGCGTCGATATGCAAAACGACGGACTCTTCTTCGCCAGCGACGACCGGAACGACGAACGGACGAATCCATGGCCTCGGGCCTCCCGTCGTCCAGCCTGTCCGAACGGCTGCCTCGGCTGTTGCGGCGGCGGCCGCGTCGCTCCGTGCCGCAGTCGGCGACGGCATCCCCAGGCGGGCGCCGAGACGCGCATCAACGTGCGACTGGGACGGAGCGGCGATCCGAGAGAGCGCGCGGGCGAGGACGTCGACTGCGCCGGGATCGACGACGTCGAGCAGCGCGAGGGCTTTGGCGACGACCGAGAGCCATCGCGCCTCGCTCGCCACGGGTCCCCACGAGCGTCGTTCGATAACCTTGGCGACGAGCGCCGGATCGCGCCACCACACGTCGGCTCTCGCTCCGAGCGCCGCCACGAAAATATCGCGCGGCGAGCCTCGGAGCGCCGCCTCCACGACCCCGAGCGCCCGGATCTCGTCAAACGCGCTGAAGCGATCGGGATCGATCATCTCGACCGTATGGCTGATCGCCGCAGCGAGGCGCACCGCCAATTCACCGGCAAGCGGCGCTCCCTTGGCAGCCCCCCAGAGACGTGCCAAGGCGAGTCGCGCGCTCTCGTGATCGAGCCATGACGCATGGCGCGCGGCGACGAGCGCAGCGAGCGTTGCCTGGTGCACGTGCGTGTCCGACGTGAAGCGGGTGGCGATCGCGGTGGGATCGTCGGGCACGACGACGAGCGCCGGCTCGGCGACTTGAAGCGGGTCGCGCGCGCGGATCGAGATCTCGGTTGCGGAGCGCTCGACGTCGACGAGATCAGCGATCGCTCCGGCGACGAACGTCGCGCAGCCTGGCGCGACGTCAATCGTGTTCAGCGTCGAGGCGAGACGGATGCTCAGGCGGACGGCAGTCCCTTCCGCGAGCACCGGACATATGAATCGAGGCGACGACACGGACTCCGGATTCTATGCTGGCGAGGCGATGCAGTCTCGTATGCTCGAGCCCCAGCCGGTTCTCACTTCGCGCAAAATGCCGCGACGAGGGCGACGAATTCCCCGCTGTCCTTCGTCAAGTCGCCGGTGAACGGCGGCCCCTCGCCGTAGTTGCGATGCTCGGTACCCGCCCATTCGCTGATCACGGTGTGCGGCTTGTCATCGAACAACGACTCGCTCTTTTCCCACAGGAAGTAGCGCAGGTAGGCCGGATCCTCCGTCTTCCCAATGACCGCGGCGAGGTACGCTTCGGTCACTTCGCGCGGCATCGGCAGCGTAAGCACGCCCAGGCGCAAGCCGCCTTGCGGCCGGTACGCCGGCCGCGTCGTAAAGCGAAAACCCGTGTTCGCCCACACCGGGATGAAAAAATCGGCGTCGCCGCGCTCGATCGCGTCGAGCACGGCCGGCGCGCCCTGCTCGCGCAGGAAGCGCGGCATCACGAAATGCGCGGCGAGGTAGCGCGGCGATCCCATGCGGTCAGGTGAGGCGCGCGATCGGCATGCCCGAATGCTAGAGCATGCGATCGTTTCTGAGCGATACTTCATGGTAGGAGATTTGCCATGGCACGCAAGCCCGACGAAGCGTTCATCGAACGAGTCACCACGCTCGGCGATTCGATCTCTACCGCGACTTCCGAGCAGGTCGAGAAGCTCGTTGCGGATGCCCAGGGGTACGGCGCAGACTCGGTCGAGATGGCCTACGCGCTCTGGACCCGCGGGCGCCTCGCCCGCTGGTCGCAGAAGGACCTGAGCCTCGGCGCGAGCAGCCTCGACCGTGCGGTCGGTCTTGCCGAGGCGCACGGCCTCGCCGCCGACGTCTGCTCGCGCTGGCTGCGCACGCTCTCGGTAGTGTGCGACGACCTCAACGAGGCGCAGCGCGCGATCGAGGCGGCGGAGAAGGCGAAGACGGTGGCCACGCGGTTGCGCGGCCGTGTACATGCGGATGCGGTCGCCGCGGCCAGCGGGCTCGTGCACACGATGCGGCTCGCGCTCCACCCGGTCGTGCCCGAGCTGCGCGCGCTGGCGACGATCTGGCCGAGCATGACCGAGGGCGAGCGCAAGGTGCAGCTCGAGGTCGTGAAGCGCTTCATCCAGCGGCGCAACGATCTCACGCCGGCCGAGGTCGAGATGCTCGACAAGGTCACGGCCGAGCCGCAGGGCGTGCAGAAAGTGCTGCCGCCGCCGGAAGTGAAAGCCGATACGACCGAGCTCGCCAAAGTAATGGCCGAGCTCGACGCGCTGGTCGGGCTGCGCGAATGCAAAGCCGAATTCCGGCGTCTGGCGTCTGTGCTGCAGGTCGAGGAAATGCGCCGCGCCGCGGGCCTGACGATCGCGCCCCGCGCCAACCACTGCGTCTTTCTCGGTCCGCCCGGGACGGGCAAGACCACCGTCGCCCGGCTTCTCGGGCGGCTCTTCAAGTCGCTCGGCCTGCTGGCGCGCGGCGAAGTCGTCGAGGTCGACCGCAGCGGTCTCGTTGCCGGCTACATCGGCCAGACGGCGCTCAAGGTGACCCAGGTCTGCGATGCGGCGCTCGACGGCGTGCTGCTGGTGGACGAGGCGTACGCGTTGTTCAGCCCCTCGGCGAATGATTTCGGCCACGAGGCGGTGGCTACGCTGCTGAAGCGCATGGAAGACGATCGAACCCGCCTCGTCGTCGTGTTTGCCGGCTACGACGAGCCGATGCTGCGCATGCTGGAGATGAATCCCGGCCTGAAGAGCAGGGTCAACACGACGCTGCACTTCCGGACGTACAACGCCAACGAATTGACGACGATCTTCCGGACGCAGGCGGAGAACTCCGGCTATCGTCCCACCGAAGCCGCGATGCAGAAGGTGCGCGAGATCTGCGCGCTGATGAAAGGCTCCGAGGATCCGGCGACGTTCGGCAACGCGCGCGAAATCCGCAACCTGTTCGAGGACACGGTCGCGCAGCAGGCGGCGCGCCTGGTCGCGCAGGCGGCCAAGGGAAAGCAACCGACGCCTGCAGAGCTGCAGCACCTCGAGCCGGGCGACATCTACTGGGACAACCTCGGCGACGAATCGCTGCGCGACACGCTGAGCGGAGAAGCGCTGCGCACGGTCGCGGTTCACGAGATGGGGCACGCGCTGGTCGGCCATCTCGTAGACGGCCCGCAGCCCGTGCTCGTGACGACGATCCCTTCTTCGCATGCGCTGGGCCGCACGTTCTTTGCAGAGGACATGAGCCCAGTCTTCACCCGCGCGCAGCTGCTCGGGCGGGCGGCGCGGGCATTGGCGGGCCGTGCTGCAGAGGAAGTGGTGTTCGGCGTGCTGACGTCGGGCGCCGTGCATGATCTCGAGGTCGCCGAGCGCATTGCGCTGGAACTGCTGCGCACGGGGATGTCCGAGAAGACGACTCATGCGGCGCTGGAGGAATACGCGGCGACGACCGAGGATCGATTCGGCACTGCCTGGCGCGGCGAGCGCACACGCAAGGAGGTCGGCGAGCTGCTGCAGGAGGCCTACGCGCTCGCGATCAAGATCGTGCGCGAGCAGGAGCGCGCGCTGCGCCTCGCGTCCGAGCGCCTGGTCGAGCGCCGCACGCTGAACCGCGACGAGCTCGGCATCCTGCTCGGCCCGCGCACAGCCGCCGGCGGGCCGGCGCCCACGTGAAGGAAGAGTGAGATGGCATCGCCGAAGGTCAAGACGTTCGAGCAGACGGTTCTGCTGCCTGCGCTGGACGAAGTGAGCAAGGCACCCGCCCTGCTCCGCGAATACTCGGCCGAAGTCGTCAAGCATCGGCCGAGCGTCGATGCGAACGCCGAGGAGCTGCTCGAAGCGCTCGCCGGCGCGATGCGGCGCCCTGCGGGACCCTCGCTGGTGCTGACCAACCGCACCATCCCGCCGGACGTATCGCGACTCGCGGGCCGCTATGCGCTGACGGTCTTCTACGATGGGGAGGACGACGAAGTCTGCGCCTCGCCCGCCGTGCTGTGCTGGATGCGATTCAACAACAAGCTGCACATCTTCAACCACCGCTACGACAACGCGATCGCGCGCCACCGCGTCGAGGACATCACTCGCCAGCATGTGCTGAACCACGTGCTGCGCAGCTTCGACTTCTACAAGCTCTACGCTTTTTCGGAGGAGCCGTTCCCCGGGTACCGGTAGAAACAGGGACGGAGTACTATCGTGCGCCAGACTTTCATTCAGGGAGGGATTCCATGAACTTGCGTACATCCATGATCACGCTCGCCGGGCTCGTTCTGTCACTCGCGTGCGGCGTCGCACAAGCGACGGACATCATCAACCAGGACAACAAGGCCTACAAGGTGAAGGAGCAGGGCGAAGGCAAGCTCAGCATTCAGTACTGGAACATCAAGCCGCGCGGCTCGCAGTACGGCGCGTGCAATTATTCGTTCTGCACGTTCGAGATTCCGGGAAGCAAGGCGTCCGCCACCAAGAACGGCAAGCTGTTCATCCGTGGCGGGAAGTTCGTCAAGGGCTGATCGCGAAGCCATGAGCGGGTTACTGCGTTTCGCGGGCGCGGCTGCGCTTGCCGGGTTCGCCGCCGCGGCCGCGGCACAGGGACAGTTCATCCAGTCGCCGCCGCTTGCGCAAGCGGTCACGACCGCCGTGGGCGCGGTCGCACCGGGACCGGTGCAGGTGCCGATCATCACCTGGGGCGGAGACATCGCCACCGTGCTGGCGAACGGCAACACCAAGGCGACTGCGAAGACGAGCATCTTCGGCAAGCTCGGCCTCAACCTGCGCCTTGCGCGCGAGGACGTGTTCGCCAAGCAGCTCGAGGCGTACCTCTCCGGACGCTCGCCGTACCTGCGCGGCACGCTCGGCATGGTCAACATGGCGACCGAGGCCGCGGGCCGCGACCCGCGCACGAAGCCGATCGTGATCTACCAGCTCACCTGGTCCGCGGGCGGCGATGCGCTGGTGGTGAAGCAGAACATCAACGCGACGAAAGACCTGCGCGGCAAGACCGTCGCAGTGCAGGCGTACGGCCCGCACGTCGATTACCTCTCGAAGATTCTCGCCGACGCGGGGCTTACGCCGAAGGACGTCAACATCCGCTGGACGTCCGATCTCACTGGAAGCGCGAAGTCGCCAGCCGCGGCCCTGCATAACCCGCAGGTCGACGCGGCGCTGGTCATCATTCCGGACGCGCTCGCGCTCACGTCGAGCGGCACCGTCGGCACCGGCGCCGAGGATTCGGTGAAGGGCGCACGCATCCTGCTGTCGACGAAAACCGCCAATCGCATCATCGCCGACGTCTACGCGGTCCGCTCCGACTACTTCGAATCGAGTCGCGCCGACGTGGAGAAATTCGTGCAGGGGCTGCTGCAGGGCGAGGATGCGCTGCGCAAGCTCGTCGCCAACAAGCAATCGCGCGCGGCCGAATTCAAGGAAGCGATGTCGGCGGCGGCGCGCGAGCTCCTCGACAGCCCGCAGGCGATCTCCGACACCGAAGGGATGTATCGCGATGCAGACTTCCCCGGCGTCGCCGGCAACGCGGCGTTCTTCGCCAAGGCCGAGAATCCGCGCAGCTTCGCGGTCCTGAACAAGGAGATCCAGGGCGCATTCTCGGCGCTCGGCCTGCTGGCGAAGGCAGCGCCGCTCGAGCACGCCGGCTGGGACTACCGCAAGCTCGGCGCAGGCGCCGATGTCGCTGCCGCGCCGGAGGCCCGCCGCTTCGACGCCGAGAAGGTGGCGACGATGGTCGCTCGCAAGCAGAGCCAGGGAAAGCTCCAGGAAGGCCAGCTGTTCTCGTTCGAGGTGTTCTTCAAGCCGAACCAGGACAAGTTCACCGCGGACCTTTATGGCGACGCGTTCAAGCGCGTGACCGGGCTCGCCGCGACTTACGGCGGCGCGATCATCACCGTCGAAGGCCATAGCGACCCGATGGCGTACCTGCGCGCGAAGAAGGACGGCTCGCCGGACGTCGTCCTCGGGCGGACGCAGCAGTCGGCGAAGAACCTGTCGCTTTCGCGCGCGATCGCCGTGCGCGACAGCCTGATCGCCTACGCGAAGGCACAGGGTGTCTCGCTCGATCCCACGCAGTTCGCGGTGGTCGGCCATGGCATCACGCAGCCCAAGACCGGCATCTGCGGCAGCGATCCGTGCGCGCCCAAATCCGAGGCCGAGTGGCAGAGCAACATGCGGGTGGAATTCCGCATCCTCCAGGTGGAGGCCGAGGCCTCGGCCTTCAAGCCGCTATGAGCGTGCGCGCCGCGGTGCTGCTGGCGGCGGCGCTAGCCTTCGCCGGTACCGGCTGCGACGATTCCAAGCCTCCGGCCAAGCCCGCAGCAGCAGCTGTGCCCGAAAAACCGAAGGGACCCGTCTCGACCCGTCCGCTGACGCCGGCCTGGCCAGCGGCGGCGCAAGGAAAGACCGAAGGTGCCTCGATCTCAGGCGACCTTTTTGCGCGCAACTACTACGTCGTGCTCGACGCATCCGGCAGCATGACCGAGCGCGGCTGCTCGGGCGACCTGACCAAGATCGATGCGGCGCGCAATGCGCTCGCCGCGTTCGCCGAATCGCTGCCTGCCGACGCGAACCTCGGGCTGCAGGTATTCGATGCGCGCGGCGTGCGCGAGCAGATCCCGCTTGCGCCCCGCAACCGTGACCGCTTCAAGGCGGTGCTCGCCAGCGTGCGGGCAGGCGGCGGCACGCCGCTGCATGGCGCGATCGTGCAGGCCTACGCCAAGCTCGAGGCGCAGGGATCGCGGCAGCTCGGCTACGGCGAATATCACCTCGTCGTAGTCACTGACGGCGAGGCGAGCGACGGGCACGACCCGACTGCCGCGGTCAAAGTCATCCTCGATCGCTCGCCGGTCGTGCTGCATACGATCGGTTTCTGCATCGGCACGAAGCATTCGCTCAACCAGCCGGGCCGCACGATCTACCGGGCCGCCGATGATCCGACCCAACTGCGCCAGAGCCTGTCGGACGTGCTGGCCGAGGCGCCGAGCTTCGCCGTCACCGGATTCAAGTAGAAAAAATGGGGACGTACCCCATTTTCTTAGCGCAGCAGAAAATGGGGTACGTCCCGATTTTTTCCTGAGCCAATGAACGTCCACGCCAAATTCGCGCTCGTGGTGCTCGTGCTGGGCGCGATCGCGATCGGTGTCGCACGCTACGTCTGGCCGCTCTGGCAGGAGCAGATGCAGCGCGACACGTCGGATGCGAAGGACACGAAGGGCCGGATGGTCATCGGCGTCGACAACTGGATCGGCTACTTCCCGCTCTGCTCGGGCGACATGAAGAAGCGCATGCGCAGCGCGGGCTATGTGCTGGTGTGCGAGGACGACAAGGCCGATTACGCATCGCGGATGCAGAAGCTGCGCGACGACAAGCTGCAGTTTGCGGTGGCGACCGTGGACGCGTACCTGCTGAACGGGGCGCCGAAGGGATTTCCGGCGACGATCATTGCCGTCATCGACGAGTCGAAGGGCGGCGATGCGATCGTCGCATGGAAGGACAAGGTCGCGAACCTCGACGCGCTGAAGAAGATGCAGGGCGTCAGGGTCGCGTTCACGCCGAACAGCCCGAGCGAGCACCTGCTGCGCACGATGGCGGTCCACTTCGACGTGCCGGCGCTGCGCGGCAAGGGCGTGTGGCGCGTCGAGGCCGACGGCTCGTCCGAAGCGCTGAAGAAGCTGCTCGCGCGCCAGGTCGACGTCGCCGCGGTGTGGGAACCCGACGTGACGCGCGCGCTCGCCAACAACTCGATCGTCAAGCTGCTCGGCACCGAGGACACGCGCCGGCTGATCGTCGATATCCTGCTCGTCGGCAGGAGCTACTCGACGCAGCATCCGGAAGCGGTGAACGCGCTGCTGACGACGTATTTCCAGGTCGCCAAGGACTACCGCGAGAACCCGCAGCGGCTCGAGAAGGAAGTCGCCGCGGAGACGAAGCTGCCGGCCGACAGCGTGAAACGCCTGCTCGAAGGCGTCGCCTGGGCGTCGCTCTCGGACAACGCGCAGGTCTGGCTCGGCGCGACGAGCGGCACCGATGCGCTCGTCGATACGATCCAGTCCACTGCGCGCACGCTCGTAGACGCGGGTGAATTCAAGGCGCATCCGCTGCCCGACCAGGACCCGTTCCGCATCATCAGCCGCCAGTTCATCTCGAAGCTCTACGTCGGCGCGGTGACCGGCGGCGGCACGACGCCCGCCGGCCCGACTTCGCTCGAGCGCAAGTTCGCGGCGCTGACGGACACCGGATGGCAGGCGCTGAAGGAGGTCGGTACGCTGAAGGCGCTGCCGGTCAGCTTCCAGAGCGGCACGGCCGAGCTCTCGCATGAAGGCAAGCTCGAGCTCGACCGGGCGATGGAGACGCTTTCGCACTACCCGAACTTCCGCGTCGTGATCAAGGGGCACACCGGCCTGCGCGGCGATCCCGCCGAAAACCAGCTTCTGTCGCAGGAACGGGCCGAATCCGTGGCACGCTATCTCAGCGTGACGTACAACCTCGACCTGAACCGCTTGCGGGTGGTCGGCCTGGGCTCGACGCTGCCCCTGCCCCAGCTGCCCGGTGAATCGGAGCGCGCCTACGGCTACCGGCTGCCGCGCGTCGAGCTGTCGCTCGTCGCGGAAGCGATCTGAGCAGCGTGAGCTCGCAGCGCCCCGATCTTTCGAGCGCAGCGATCAACGCGGCGGTCGTCACCCGCTCGCTGCAGCATCCGACGTTCGTCTACCCGGCGGCGCTCGGCACGCTCGGCGGCCTCGGCGCGCTGCTGTTCGGCGGGCCTCCGCTGCTGATCATCGGAGCGGCCGTGGCGGCAGGTGCCGCCGCAGTCGGGCTCGGGGTGAATTGCGTGCTGCGGCGCGAATCGATCGCCAAGCAGTACGTCGAGTACGCGCACTCCCAAATCCTCGCCGAGCGCACCGCGATGCTGCAGAACCTCGAAGCCGAGCTGAAGAAGGCCGGCAACCAGGACGCGACGCGGCAGTTCGAGCGGTTCCGTGAGAAAATCCGCGCGTTCGAGGAAGTGCTCGCGGACAAGCTGCAGCCCGGCGAATTGACCCACGCACGCTTTCTGGGCATCGGCGAGCAGGTGTACCTGTCGGCGATCGACAACCTGCGCGGCATCGTGTCGGCAGCGCGCAGCGAAGCCGCGATCGACGAGCGCTACATCGGCGAGCGGATCGCGCAGATCGAGCGCGCGCCGAAGCGCTCCGAAGCGAAGGAACGGGAGCTGGCCGGGTTGAAGGAGCAGCTGCGGGTGGATACCGAGCAGAGGGGCAAGATCGAGGGCCTGCTCGCGCAGAACGAGGAAGCGCTGGGGCGCTTCGACACGGCGATCGCGGCGATCGCCGACATGAAGACCGGCGCCGAGCGCGCTACGATGGACATGGAGTCCGCGATGAGCGAGCTGGCGCGGATCGCAAAACGGGCACGCGACTACACGTAGGAAGGCCGATATGGCGACAGAGACGACGCAGGTCGAGAAACCGAAATCCGGACAGCTCGAAGCGGTGCTCGGCTGGCTCGAAGTGCCGGGCGCATCGGTGCCGGCGCCGGCGGATCCGGAGATCGACGGCCAGGCCGAGCAGGTCGTCGGGCACTTGCTGACGGTCGATCCGAAGGACGCCGAGACGATCACCCGCGGCAGAAACACGATCCAGGCCATGGGCCTGGAGTTGCAGCGCGAGTCGGCGCGCCGCAGCGCGATGCTGAAGGAGCCGGTCCAGAAGCTCTACAAGAATGCGACCGAGGGCGGCGACGTGGCGAACGCGCTCGTCGATCTGCGCATGAAGGTCGAGGAGCTCGATCCCGGAAAGTTCGACCTCGAGCCCGGCTGGGTCACGCGCACGCTCGGACGCATGCCGTTCATCGGCAGCCCGCTGAAGCGCTATTTTTCCCGCTACGAGAGCTCGAGGACGATGCTCGACGCGATCGTCCGCAGCCTGCGCGTCGGGCGCGAGCAGCTCTCGCGCGACAACGTCACGCTCGCCGACGACCAGAAGGCGATGCGCCTTGTCAACGAGAAGCTGGAAAAGGCGATCAAGCTCGGCCAGCTGATCGACGCCAAGCTCGCGGTGAAGCTCGAGCGCGAGCTCGCCGCGGGCGATCCGCGCCGCGCGTTCGTCGAGAACGAATGGCTGTTCCCGTTGCGCCAGCGGATCATGGACCTGCAGCAGCAGCTCGTCGTCAACCAGCAGGGCGTGCTGTCGATCGACCTGATCATGCGCAACAACGTCGAGCTGACGCGCGGCGTCGATCGCGCGATCAACGTCACGGTCAGCGCGCTGCAGGTCGCGGTCACGCTGGCGCTGGCGCTCGCCAACCAGCGCATCACGCTGGAAAAGGTGCAGGCCGTCAACGAGACCACCGACAAGCTGATCGGCGAGACCGCGAAGAACCTGCGCACGCAGGGCGCCGAGATCCACAAGATGGCGGCCGGCACGACGCTCAATATCGAGACGCTGAAGCAATCGTTCGCCGACATCCGCGCCGCGCTCGACGACGTGTCGCGCTTCCGCCAGGAGGCGCTGCCGCAGATGGCGCAGGCGATCGTCGAGCTCGACAAGCTCTCGGACGAAGCCGGCAAGGCGATCACGAACATCGACAACGCGCGCAAGGTCGGCGCGATGCTCGAGAAGAACATGGGCCAATCCACCTGAGCGAGGACGTATGCGCATCCTGAACCTTGTAGTCGCGGCAGCAGCCGCCCTCACCTTCGCCGCTCCGGCCGCCGCGCAATCGAAATTCCGCGTGGCCTGGTCGCATTACACTGGCTGGGAGCCGTGGGGCTACGCGCAGGCGACCGGGATCATGAAGAAGTGGGCGTCGAAGAACGGCATCGACGTCGAGGTCGTGCTCGTGAACGACTACGTCGAATCGATCAATCTCTACACGGCCGGCAAGTTCGAAGCCTGCGCGATGACGAACATGGACGCGCTGACGATTCCCGCGGTCGGCGGCATCGATACCACGGCGCTGATCGTCGGCAGCTTCTCCAACGGCAACGACGGCATCGTGGTGAAGGGCGGCAACACGGTCAAGGATTTGAAGGGCCGCAGCGTCAAGCTGGTGGAATTCTCGGTGTCGCACTACCTGCTCGCCCGCGCGCTCGGCATGAACGGCATGACCGAGAAGGACGTGCGCACCGTCAACACCAGCGACGCCGATATCGCCGCGGTATTCGCGAGCGACCCGAAAGGCGCGGCGGTCACCTGGAACCCGCCGCTGCAGCAGGCGCGCAACGCCAAGGGCGCGAAGATGATCTTCGATTCGTCGCAGATCCCCGGCGAGATCATCGACCTGATGGTGGTGAAGACGAACGCGCCCGAGACGCTGAGGAACGCGCTCGCCGGCGCCTGGTACGAGGCGATGAAGGTGATGTCCGGAGGCGACAAGGCGGCGAACGACGCGCTCGAGGCGATGGCGAAGGGATCCGGCGCGACGCTCGCCGAGTTCAAGGCGCAGCTGCAGACCACGGCGCTCTTCCACAAGCCTGCCGACGCGGCGAAGTTCGCCACGGGCGGCGACCTGAAGAAGACGATGGAGCAGGTGCGCACGTTCACGTTCTCGAAAGGGCTGTTCGGCAAGGGCGCGAAATCCAAGGACTTCGTCGGCATCGAATTCCCGGACAAGAGCATCCTCGGCGACGCGAAGAACGTGAAGCTGCGGTTCGACGCAACCACGATGCAGCTCGCCGCCGACGGCAAGCTCTAGCCCGCACGTGCCCGCCCTGGCCGCACCGGACCGGCGCTCGCCGACCGGCGGGCTGTTCGCACCGGCGCGCCACAATGTGGTGCTCGCACTGCTGCCGTTCATCCTGATCGCCGCGGTCTACCTGTTTTTCTCGCACCAGCGGCTCGCCGAGAACCCGCAGGACAAGCTGCTGCCGAGCCTCGGGCAGATGGCCGACGCCGTCGACCGGATCGCGCTGAAGCCCGATCCGCAGAGTGGCGACTACGTGCTGCTCGTCGATACCTGGGCGAGCCTGAAGCGCATCGCGCTCGGGGTCGGGCTCGCGGCTTTGGTCGGGCTGCTCGCCGGCCTCAACATGGGCCTGCTGCCGCGCGTACGCTCGCTCTTCTCGCCGTTCATCACGTTCGTCTCGATGGTGCCGCCGCTCGCGATCCTGCCGATCCTGTTCATCTCGCTCGGCGTCGACGAGCTCTCCAAGGTCGCGCTGATCTTCCTCGGCGTGTTTCCGGTGATCGCGCGCGACCTGATGCTGACGGCCGGGCAGATCCCGCGCGAGCAGATCGTCAAGGCGATCACGCTCGGCGCGTCGCAGACGGCCGTCCTCTACCGCATCGTGCTGCCGCAGATTCTGCCGCGCCTGATCGACAACGTGCGGCTCTCGCTCGGCGGCGCCTGGCTGTTCCTGATCGCAGCGGAGGCGATCGCCTCGACCGAAGGGCTCGGCTACCGCATCTTCCTCGTGCGCAGGTACCTCGCGATGGACACGATCCTGCCGTACGTGTTCTGGATCACCGCGCTCGGCTTCACAGCGGACTGGCTGCTGCGGCAGCTGATCCTGCGCCGCTTCCGCTGGTACGCCGCCACCGCATGAACGCGACCGTAATCGGCCGCGAGCGCAGCCACCTGCTCCACCTCGAGGACCTCTACAAGTCCTACGGCGACAAGCTGGTGCTCGACAATATCGATCTGTCGGTCAGCGCCGGGACGCTGTGCTCGGTCGTGGGGCCGAGCGGCTGCGGCAAGTCGACGCTGTTTCGCCTCGTGCTCGGCCAGGAGCAGGCCGATTCCGGGCGGCTTTTCGTCGACGGCAACCCGGTCGCGGCGCCGGGTCAGGACCGCGGCATCGTGTACCAGCGCTATTCGCTCTACCCGCACCTGAGCGTGCTCGAGAACGCGATGCTGGCGCGCACGCTGCCGGCCGGCTTTCTCGAGCGGCAACGGCGCCGCGCCGAGTTTCGCGAGGAGGCGATGCATTACCTCGAGCGCACCGGGCTCGCCACGCACGCCGACAAGTATCCGCACGAGCTGTCCGGCGGGATGCAGCAGCGCGTCGCGATCGCGCAGGCGCTGATCAAGCGGCCGAAGATCCTGATGATGGACGAGCCGTTCGGCGCGCTCGACCCCGAGACGCGCGAGCACATGCAGGTGTTCCTGCTCGAGCTGTGGGAAGCCGAGCGCATGACGATCTTCTTCGTCACGCACGACATGGAGGAAGCGATCTACCTCGGCACGCGCGTCGTCGTGCTCTCGCAGCACTACACCGACGACCGCGGCGAGGGCGCCACGGTGCGCAGAGGCTCGCGCGTGGTCGGCGACTACGTGCTGCCGAGCGCTGTCAATTCGACCAAGGTCAAGCGCAGCGCTGAATTCGTTTCTCTTGCGGAGGAGATCCGCCGCGTCGGCTTCGATCGCGACGTGCTGCGCCATGTCACCGAGTTCAATCTGCGCCACCCGGATTCGTTCCAGACGCTCAATCCCGAGGAAGCGCGCGCCGCGCGCGGTGCTGCATGAGCGACCAGCGCGACCTCGAGAGCCTGCTCGCCTCGCGCTTTCCGCTGGTCGCGATCGAGACGAACGAGGAGATGCGGGCCCGCGAGCTGCTGGCGCGAATCGCGCGCGGCAAGAACTGGCCGCTCATGTCGTGGTCGGTATCGGAAGGCCTGGAGGGCGGGAACCTCGCGGGCGGAGTGACCGCGCAGACGAACGAGCCGACCGCTGCGTTGCGCCAGATCCAGCAGGCCGGGCCCGCCGGAGTCTACGTGCTGCTCGATTTCCACCCGTACCTCGATCAGCCGGTGAATGCGCGCCTGCTGAAGGAGATCGCGCTCGACCACGACAAGATCGCGCGCACGCTGGTGCTCGTCGGGCTCGAAGTGAAGCTGCCGCCGGATCTCGACAAGCTCGCGGTGCGCTTCCGCCTGTCGCTGCCGGGCGCGGACGACCTGAAGACGATCATCCGCGAGGAAGTGAAGGCGTGGCAGGCGAGCCGCAGCGGCAAGGAAGTCAAGGGCGAGCGCAGCGCGTTCGACCAGCTGATCCGCCATCTTTCCGGCCTCACCGAATCCGATGTGCGCCGGCTGGTGCGCCAGGCGCTCGAGGACGGGCTGCTCGATGCGAGCGACGTCGAGCGCCTGATCGCGCGCAAGCACGAGATGCTCGGCCGCGACAGCGTGCTCACGTTCGAGATGGATACCGCGCGCTTCTCGGAGGTGGCCGGGCTCGCGACGCTGAAGCACTGGCTCGAGCGGCGCCGCGAAGCGTTTCTCGGCGATGCCGCCGCGCTCGGCGTCGACGTGCCGAAGGGAATCATGCTGCTCGGCGTGCAGGGCTGCGGCAAGAGCCTCGCCGCCAAGGCGGTCGCGGGCACCTGGGGGACGCCGCTGATGCGGCTCGATTTCGGCGCGCTCTACAACAAGTTCCTCGGCGAGACCGAGCGCAACCTGCGCGAAGCGCTGAAAGTCGCCGACGCGATGGCGCCCTCGGTGCTGTGGATGGACGAAATCGAGAAAGGCATCGCGACGAACGACAACGACGGCGGGGAATCGCGGCGCATCCTCGGCACGCTGCTCACCTGGATGGCGGAGCGCAAGACCAAGGTCTTCGTCGTCGCGACCTCGAACGACATCGAGGCGCTGCCGCCCGAGCTGGTGCGCAAGGGCCGCCTCGACGAGATCTTCTTCGTCGATCTGCCGAGCGAGACGGCGCGCGGCGAGATCCTGAAGATCCACCTCGGCCGCCGCAAGCAGGACCCCGCGGGGTTCGACCTGCCGGCGCTCGTCGCGGCGTGCGCCGGATTTTCCGGCGCCGAGATCGAGCAGGTCGTCGTCGGGGCGCTGTACGAGGCGCGTGCCGCGAGCGTGCCGCTTGCCACGTCGCACCTGCTCGATGAAGCCAAGCGGACCAAGCCGCTCTCGGTGGTGATGGCCGAGAAGATCGCATGGCTGCGCGCCTGGGCGCAGGGCCGCACCGTGAGCGCCGACTGAGCGATGCGCGGCCGGAAAGCACCGGCGAGGGAGTCCGACGCGTGGCGCAGCTGGCATGTGCCCCTTTCCCGCGCTGACCTGGCGCTCGCCGAGGCACACCGCACGCTGCAGCCGATCGCGCTGCAGCAGCGCGAGGTCCCCCTGCTCGTGCAGCTCGTCGAGAACCCGCGCTTCGATCTGCCGGGCGTCGAGATCTTTTCCGGCGCGACCGATCTGCGCCAGCACGACTACCTGCACCTGCTGCTGGGACGCGGGCTGCTGCCGAAGGACGAAGCGTTCGTGCTCGGATTCACGATGGGCAGCACGAACCGGGTCGGCGAACTGGAGGAGAAGCTGTTCACGCTGATCGCGCGCTACGCCTATCCGAAGACCTACCGCTTCGACGAAGAGGACGTCGCGGTCTACAAGGACGCGGTCCGGCTTGCCTATGTTTCCGACTGTCGTGCGCTGGCCGAGGTCGATTTCGAGCCGCTGCTCGACTGGCCGCTCGGCCGCATCCGGCAGGAAGTCGGCGTCGAGGAAGACCTGCTGCGCGCGTATTACGCGATCGAGGCGCGTCGCTACCCGAAGTCAGTCGAGAGCCAGCGGTTGCTCAGCTAGCCAGAAGTTCCTATGATTTTTCGCTCATTCAAGGGAGAGTTGCAATGAAAAGAACGCTAAACCTGCTGGCGCTCGGCGCCGGCGCACTCATCAGCATGAACGCCTGGGCGCAGGCCGATTCGCTGTGGCGCATCGACTGCGGCACCGGCGCGACGCCGATGCCGGCACTGAATGCACGCTTCTCGGACACTCTGGCGTTTCCCAACCTGAGCCTGACCTTCACGTACAGCTGCTACCTGATCAAGCACGGCAACGATTACATGGTGTGGGACACCGGCTTTGCGCCCGGCACGAATCCGAATGCGCCGAAGACCAGCCTCGCCGACTACATGGCGCAGGTCCAGGTGAAGCCCGAGCAGGTGAAGTTCGTCGGCATCAGCCACTTCCACGCCGACCACACCGGCCAGCTCGCGGCGCTCACCAACGCCACGCTGCTGATCGGCAAGGGGGATTGGGACGGCGTCACCGCCAACCCGCCGGTGGCGGGCGCGAACGCTGCCGGCTTCAAGCAGTGGATCGCCGAGGGCCGCAAGGTCGAGCCGCTGACTGGCGACAAGGATGTCTTCGGCGACGGCAGCGTGATCGTGATTCGCGCGCCCGGCCATACGCCCGGCCACAGCATCCTGCTGGTCCGATTGAAGGAGAAGGGTGCGGTGCTGCTGACCGGCGACCTGGTGCATTTCCGCGAGAACTACGAAGCCGGCGGCGTGCCCAGCTTCAACGTCGATCGCGCGCAAACCGTGGCGTCGATCGACCGCTTGAAGAAGCTGGCGGCGAACCTGAAGGCGACGGTCGTCATCCAGCACGACATGCGCGACATCGAAAAGCTCCCTGCTTTCCCGGCAGCTGCCCGGTAGCGCGCTTCAGCCGTCCTATGGAACCGGTGTATCACGAGGAAAGCCGCAGGCTCCAGGATCAGTTCGACACCCGCCGCCTTGCGGACCGACTGGTCGAGAGACTCGTGCGCTCGACGTTCAACGAGGAAGACCGGACCTTCATCGAAAGCCGGCGCATGTTCTTTCTCGCCACGACGGATGCGGATGGATTTCCGGACTGCTCCTACAAGGGCGGTGATCCCGGGTTCGTCCGCGTGCTCGACGAGCGCACGCTGGTGTTCCCGAGCTATGACGGCAACGGCATGTTCAAGAGCCTGGGGAATATCCGCGTCAGTCCCGGCGTCGGGCTGCTCTTCCTGAGCTTCGAGAAGCCGAATCGCCTGCGGGTCAACGGCACGGCAACCGTGAGCACCGACGACCCGGCGATGGCGCTGTTCCCCGGAGCCCAGCTGCTGGTGCGGGTTACTCCACGCCACGTCTTTCCGAACTGCCCGCGGTACATCCCGAAAATGCAAATGGTCGAGCCGTCGCCCTACGTGCCGCGCGCCGAATGCTCCGCGCCCGTGCCGAAATGGAAGACGTGGCCGCAATTCAAGGAAGTGCTTGCCGCCGATGATCCGGCGCGCAAGGAAGGATGATCTCTGCGATGACCGGCCTTGCCGACCTGGACACGCCCTGCCTCGTCGTCGATCGGGGCAAGGTCGCCGCGAACGCCGAGCGGCTGCGAACGCACCTGGCGAAGCTCGGCGTGCCGCTGCGCCTGCATGTGAAGACCGCCAAGTCGCTCGCGGCGACGGACGTCGTGCTCGGCGCTGGCCGGCCGCCGATCACCGTGTCGACGTTGCGCGAGGCGGAGCAGTTTTTCGATGGCGGATACCGCGACATCCTCTACGCGGTCGGTTTCGCCCCGCACAAGCAGGCACGCGCGAGGGAGCTCATCGAGCGCGGCGCGCAGCTTACGGTCGTCACGGACAGCCTCGAAACCGCCCGTAGCCTCTCCAATGCCCGCGTGCTGATCGAGATCGACACCGACGGCCACCGCGCGGGCGTGAAACCCGACAGCGAAGCGCTGATTCCGCTCGCACGCGCGCTACGAGATTCAGGCAACACCGTGGCCGGTGTGATGACGCACGCGGGCGAGTCCTACAACAGCCGCGGCGACGCGGCGTTGCGCGCGATGGCCGAGCAGGAAAGAGCGGGCGCCGTGCGGGCCGCCTCGCGCCTGCGCGAAGCCGGGTTCGACGCGCCCGTGGTCAGCGTCGGGTCCACGCCGACCGCGCACTATGCCGAGAACCTCTCGGGCGTCACCGAAGTGCGCGCCGGCGTCTTCGTCTTCTTCGACCTGGTCATGGCGGGGATCGGCGTGTGCCGCGTCGAAGACATTGCCCTCTCGGTGCTCGCGACCGTCAACGGGCATCGCGCCGACAAGGGATGGACGCTGATCGATGCAGGATGGATGGCGCTTTCGCGCGATCGTGGCACCGCGAAGCAACCGCTCGACCAGGGATACGGCGTCGTCTGCGATCTCGACGGCCGCCCGATCCCGGACCTTATCGTGGTCGACTCCCACCAGGAGCACGGCATCATCGCCCACCGTTCCGGCGGCAAGGCGCCTGCGCTGCCGGTCGGCACCCGCCTGCGCATTCTCCCGAACCACGCGTGCGCCACTGGCGCGCAGCACGCGGGCTACCATGTCGTGGATGGCGCTCGCGAAGTCGTGGACCGGTGGGAGCGGTTCAACGGCTGGTAGGGATCCCGCGATGCTCAAGACCTACCGAGGGAGCTGCCATTGCGGCGCGGTGTGCAAGGTGTGCGGGGTGCGTGCGTTTGGCGTGGGAACCGACACGCCCATCGGAACGATGTACGGTGTGAACCTTGCCTGCCTGGAAGACGTATCCGACGAAGAGCTCTCTCGCATCCCCATCACGTACGTTGACGGTCGCAATGACCGTTTCGCTCCTCCCCCGCACTTCTGCCATCTATAGACTCAGTCATGGCCGGCAACGCAAAGGAGACTTGAATGGCAACGACATTGACCAAGAATCTCGGCATGCTCTTGCTGGGTGTCTGGCTGATCCTCGGCGGACTGATGCCGCTGTTCGGTATCAGCTTCCCCGGAGCCGGCATCATCATGGGGATCCTCGCGATTGCCGCGGGCGTGTTGATCCTGATCGGTCGATAGATCCTGAGATGATCCAGGGCTCGTGCCACTGCGGCGCGGTGCAATGGCGCTTCGAAACCGTTCCCGAGTCGGCCACGGCGTGCAACTGCACGGTATGCCGCCGCTACGGCGTGCTGTGGATCTACGACTTCGAAGGCGAAGGCGTCCAGGTCTCGGGTCGGACGCAGGCGTACGTCCGGGGCAAGGCGATCGAGTTCCATTTCTGCCCTACCTGTGGCTGCGTCGCGTATTGGCGGGCGCTGCAACCGAACAAGGAAGGGCGGCGACGCCTCGCGGTCAACGTGCGGCTGGCGGAACCGCAGGCCGTGGCGCATCTTCCGATCGACCATTTCGACGGGCTGGGGACCTTTGAAGACCTGCCCCGAGACGGGCGATGTGTCGCAGACTATTGGTTTTGAGCCTCGTCAAGGACCGCACCAATGAATGCCCGATTCTCGATGATCCGCAGCTTTCATCTCGCGGACTGGATCACCGTAGGCAATGCTGCCTGCGGAACCGGAGCGCTGTTCGCCGCAATGTCGTTCCTGCAGGCGCCGGCGGAGCGCTGGCACCTGCTGGTGGCGTGCGGCTTGATCGCGCTCGCATTGGTGCTCGACGTGCTCGACGGCAAGGTCGCGCGCTGGCGCCACGAGACCTCGGTGCTCGGCCGCGAGCTCGATTCGCTGGCAGACGTGATTTCCTTCGGCGTGGCGCCGGCGGTGCTCGCGTATGCGGCGGGCATGCACGGCTTCTGGGACCGCATCGTGCTGCTGTACTTCGTCGCATGCGGCGTCTCGCGGCTTGCGCGCTACAACGTGACCGCCGAGAAGCTGGCGGGCGACAGCGGCAAGGTGAAGTACTACGAAGGCACGCCGATCCCGACGTCGCTGCTGCTGGTCCTGATCCTCGCGTTCGCCGTCTGGCAGGGCCGGCTGGGGGACCAGCTATGGGGCGGCACTGTGATGCTGGGTCCGTGGCAATTGCACCCGCTGGTGCTGCTGTTTGCCGCCTCCGGAACCTTGATGATCAGCACGATTCGCATTCCGAAACCCTGATCGCTTGTGCGTTGAAATGCTGCGTGATAGCGTGCGTTCCATGAGAAGCAATATGGTTCAGCAGCGAAGCGTATTCGTCATCGTCGTCCGGGAGGACCGCGCCGACTAGCGCTTGGCATCGTTCGCAAACCAAGCCCCTGTCGGCAGCGCCGGCGGGGGCTTTTGCTTTGTGGGCCCCTCCGGTGAAGCCGACGGACAAGGAGACCCGTCATGCAGCACGCCCTGAAGCTCGGATTCTTCATCCAGCCTGTCCACCCGCCGTCCCGCTGCTATGCGGACGTTCTGCGCGAGGATCGCGAGGCGGTCGTGCTCGCCGATCGACTCGGTTATCGCGAAGCCTTCATCGGCGAGCATCTCGTCGACGCTGCCGAGACGATCCCCTCGAGCCTCGCGTTCATCGCCAGCCTGGCGGATGCATGCCCGTCGATCACGTTCGGTACCGGCGTGCTGCCGCTCGCCAACTACCACCCGGCGATGGCTGCGGCGCAGGTTGCGATGGTCGATCACCTGGTGCACGGCCGGCTCGTGCTGGGAATCGGGCCCGGCGTTCGCGGCGACGCCGAGGCGATCGGCGACCTCGGCTCGGACCGCAACAAGAAGTCCCAGGAAGCGCTCGATCACATGTGCCGGATCTGGAGCGAAGAGCCGCCGTACCGGATCGAGGGCGAGTTCTACCGCACCACCACGGAGCGCTCCTTCGAGCCGCAGATCGGCGTGGGCGTCGCGATCCGCCCGCTGCAAAGGCCGCATCCGCCGATCGCGATCACCTCGATCCGCCCGGACGGACGCGGACCGCACGCCGCGGGCGCTCGCGGCTGGAGCGGGATCTCGGCGAGCTATATCGGCGCCTACGTCGTCCGCGCCCATATCCGGAGCTACCTCGAAGGACGGCGCTCGGCGGGCCTGTCCGCCGATTTCTCCGGCTGGCGCGTGGCGCGCAGCATTTTCGTCGCCGACGACGACGCCACGGCGCGTCGCTATGCGCATCGCGAGCAGGGTACGCACGGCTTCTACTTCCACGTAATGAAGACCAAGCTCGCGAAGGCCGGCGCCCTGGACGTGATGCGCGACTTCCACGACCAGCCGGATTCCGAGCTTTCTACGAGGCGTTGCCTCGAGCGTCTGGTGATCGCAGGAACCCCGCAGAGCGTTGCAGACCAGATCCTCGCATTCCGCGACGAGGTCGGCGCGTTCGGCACCCTGCTCTACACCGGCCACGACTGGACCGATCCAGCACTCGCGCGGCGCTCCATGGAGCTGATGGCGAACGACGTCTGGCCCCGTATCGAACGCGCCCTGCGTGGGGCAACACCGCGAGCTCGCGGAACGATATATCCTGACTGATGGCGATGAATGCGACCTACGCACCGGTCGAGCCTTCGCGCGCGGAGGTCGAGCGGCTGGACGGGCCTTCGCTGCTCGAATTTGGCAGCCCCACGTGCGGATACTGCCGCGCGGTCCAACCGCTGCTCGCAGCCGCTCTTGCGGACCACCCTCGCGTGCGTCACATCAAGATTGCGGACGCCAGCGGCCGCCTGCTTGGCCGTTCATACCAGGTCAAGCTGTGGCCGACGCTGGTGCTGCTGAGCGACGGCCGCGAAATGGCGCGGTTGATTCGACCCCGGGACGTCGGTGAGATCCGCAGATGCCTCGCCATGATCGACGTCGCAAAATGACTGTGGAGGAGATCTGGCATCGATGGACATTCCGCTGATTGAAAAGGTCAAGATACAAGCCCATGTCCTCGTTCCGCTCGTCAAGACGCTGCAGGCGGAACTGGGCGAGGAGCGCGCCAACACTCTTGTCCAAAAAGCGCTCGCAGGACTGTTTCGCGAGTATGGCGAGAAGTGGTGGCGCAGCCAGGGCGCGCGCGACTTCGACGAGAAGATTGCTTCGGCCTTCGAGATGTTCGCGGCCGGCGATGCCTTGCAATACGACGTAGTCAAGAGTACACCGGACGCGGTCGAGCTCAACGTCACTGAATGCCGCTACGCCCAGTTCTACAACAAGATCGGCGCACCGGAGCTCGGATTCCTGCTGACCTGCAGCGCGGACTTTTCCCACGCCGAGGGCTTTGGTGCCGGCGTGCAGCTCACGCGGACGCAAACCATCATGCAGGGCGCCAGTCACTGTGATTTCCGCTATGCGCTGAAGCGCAACGAAAAGGAGACCGGACAATGAACAAACCCTTCACACTCGTCGCGATTGTCCTCCTCGCGCTGATCGCCGTGCTGCAGCTGTTGCGATTCGTCCTCGGCTGGGCGGTCACGGTCAATGGAGTGGGCATTCCCGTGTGGGCGAGCGCGATTGCCTTCGTGGTGGCCGCGGGTCTCGCGGTCCTGGTGTGGCGGGAAGCGCGCAGGTAGCCATCGGCCTCATGGCCACGCAGGCAATCACGCCGAGCACCCAGAATCTCACCGCGAGAGTCGCGGACGTGATCCTGAAGGTCGTGAGTCGCATTCCGAAGAGCGAGGAGCACGCAAGCAATACGCCGCGGCAGAAAGCTCGCACCATTGCAAATGCCGCCGCCGCGCAGGCAGCGATGACCGCGGGTGCGCTGGCGTTGCCGCCGGGGCCCTGGGGCTGGTTGACGGTGCTGCCGGAAATTGCGCGTGTGTGGCAGATTCAATCGCAAATGGTCGCCGATATCGCGAAGCTCTACGGCAAATACGGCTCGCTGAACCGCGAGCAGATGCTGTACTGCCTGTTTCGCCATACCGCTTCACAAGCCGTTCGCGACGTCGTAGTGCGCGCCGGCCAGCGATATCTGGTCAGGAAGGCGTCCATCCGGGTCCTTACCTCCGTGGCCGGACGAATCGGCGTGCGGGTGACCCACCGTGCCGCCACCAGTGCCCTGTCTCGCTGGATCCCGATCGTCGGCGCGGTCGGGATCGGCGCCTATGCCTACTACGACACCGCACAAGTCGCCCGCACGGCGGTAGAGATCTTCGCGCGGGAGATCGAAACCGTCTCCGAGGCTTAGGGCAGCTGCACGACCGCGCGGACCACTTGCCCGCGACGCATGGCGTCAAAGCCCTCGTTGATGCGCTCGAGCGGCAGCCGCAGCGTGATCAGTTCGTCCAGCATCAGCTTGCCCAGAAGGTACAGGCCGGCCAGCCATGGAAAGTCGCGCGCGGGCCTCGCGCCGCCATAGGACGATCGCACGATGCGCTTCTCGCCCATCAACGATCCGAATCGCAGGCTGATTTTCTGGTTCATGGCCGTCTTTCCGAGGATCACGACCTGGCCGCCTGGCCGCGCGATCTCGAAAGCAAGCTGCATTGAAGACTCGGAACCCGCGCACTCGAACACCGCATCTGCGCCGCGGCCGGCCGTCAGGGATTTCACCGCCTCCAGCGCATCCGCGCCGGCAGACAGCAGCTCCGTCGCCCCGAGAAGCCGTGCGAGGTCCAGTCGTTGCGCGTCGCGATCGATTGCAACGATGCGCGCTGCGCCGGCGATCCGGGCGCCTTGTATCGCGTTCAAGCCGACGGCCCCGCAGCCCACGATCGCGACCGATTCGCCGGGCTGCACCCGCGCCTTGCGCACCACAGCGCCGACACCGGTCATCACGCCGCAACCGATCAGGCATGCACGGTCGAACGAAATCTCCTTTGGCACCGGTATTGCGCCCGTTTCGGGAACGACCGAATACTCGGCATGCGACGACACGACGCCGAAATGGTGCAGCCTGGCGCCGTCGATCGACAGTCGGGAGCGCCCGTCCGGCAGCAGGCCGGCGCGCTGGTTGCGGAGAAACGGCTCGCACAGGATCGGCTCGTCGCGCTCGCAGTAGAAGCAGCGGCCGCAATGAGGGTTCCAGGAAGCGACGACGTGATCGCCCGGCCTGACTTGCGTGACGTTCTTGCCTACGTCTTCCACGACTCCCGCGCCCTCGTGCCCGAGCACGATGGGCAGCGGGTATAGCTGCGTCCCCTGAATGACTTCGAGATCCGTATGGCAGAGGCCGCTGGCGTGGTTGCGAATCAGCACGTCGCCGGGTGCAAGGTTCGCGATCGCGACGCTCTTCACCTCGAGGGGCTCGTTCACGCCGTGCAGGACGGCCGCCTTGAACTCCATCGTCAAGCCCGGAACGCGGTTTTCTCCGTCCCCTGATAGAGCACTGCGAACTTGCGCTCGATCGCCGCAGCATGGGCCGCGAGAGCGGCCGCATCGAGATCTCGCTTGGGGCGCGGCTCCGGATCGAAATGGCGATCCGCATCGACGCCGCGAACGAGCATTGCGGAATCCCGTTCTTTTGTCTGCCGCACGTGGGTCGGCAGATAGCGGATCGCCAGGCCGATGCGCCGATCCTGCGAGAGGTTGGGCGCCGAACCATGCACCAGCTTGATGTCGTGCAGCGAGATCTCGCCGGGCTTGAGGATCAGGTCGACGGCCTTCGATTCATCCACCGCGACGGAGATCTCCTGTCCCCGGGTCAACAGGTTGTCCTTGTGGAAAGTGTCGACGTGCGGCAGGTGCGATACCTTGTGCGTTCCGGGGATGCCCTTCATGCAGCCGCTCTCCAGGTCGCTGCGCGTGATCGCGACCCATGCGGTGACCACTTCCTCGGGCTCGAGCCCCCAGTACGCGGCGTCCTGGTGCCAGGAGACGAATCCGGGACTCGCGGCCTCCTTGATGAAGAAATTCGTGTTCCAGCAGAGGATGTTCGGCCCGATCACGTCCTCGACCGCATCCAGGATCGCGGGATGGTGGACCACTCGGTCGGCCCATGTGAACAGCAGGTGCGTCTTGACGCGCCATTTGCCCTGCAACGGCGCACCGGTTTTCGCTTCGTGGGCTTCGAGCCGGCTGCGGATCTCCCGCGCCTCCTCGGCCTCGAACGCGCGCACGGGCGCGTAGAACCCGTTCCGTCGATACGATTCGAGCGCTTCCTCCGACAATACCTTCAGCACGAGGTGTCCCGTTGGCTTAGTTGAGCGGAATGCCTGCGTCGGCGATCACTTTCCTCCACAGGCTGCCTTCGCTGCGGGTGTGACTTGCGAGCGCCTCGGGGGTCGTGAGCTCGGGCCTGAGGAGCATGTAGCCCTGCTCGGCGAGCTTCCCCGTGAATTGCGCGTCCTCCATGGCGTCCCTGAAGCGCGCGTGCAGCCAGTTGATCGGTTCGCGCGGAGTGCCTTTCGGCGCGTAGATCCCGTACCACGTCGAGGCCTCGAATCCGGCCAACCCCGACTCGACCATCGTCGGCACACTGGGCATCTGCGCCAGCCGCTCCTTTGACGTCGTCGCGAAAGCGGCCACCTTCTCGCCGCGCACGTGCGGCAACGCCGTATTCGACTGATCGAACATGCAATCGATCCGTCCGGACATCACATCGGTAATTGCAGGAGCGTTGCCTTTGTAGGAGACGTGGGTCACGTCCGCCTTCAGCGCGCTCGCAAAGAGTGCCGCGACAAGGTGGCCTGCCGATCCGACGCCGGCGTTGCCCATGTTGACCTGCCCCGGGTTTTTCCTGGCGAACTCGATCATCGAGCCGATGTTGTTGAACCGGCCGCTTCGCCCGCAGACCAGGACCATCGGAGTATCGGGAAACCTTGCGACCGGCTCGAAGTCCTGCACAGGGTCGTAGGGCAGCTGCTTGTACAGGCCCGTAGCGGCAGCCATGTATCCCATGTGGCCGATGAGATAGGTATAGCCGTCGGGCTTTGCCTTGGCGACACGCGCGGCGCCTACGGTGCCGCCCGCGCCCGCAACGTTTTCGACGACGATCGGTTGCTTCGCACTGCGCGCCATGCGCTCGGCGAATTGACGCGCGAGCGCATCGGTTGCCCCGCCGGCCGCAAACGGAACGACAAAGCTGATGGGCCGCTCGGGATAAGCCTGAGCGAAGACGGCGCAAGGTACGCCCAGCAGCACTGCGGCGACGACCTTTCCCAATAGCGCCTTCATGCCACCTCCTTGTTGTCGAACAAAAGTATATACATTGTTCAGCGGTAAGATGACCATCAATCACTGAGCCACGAGGGATCGCAATGGCGAGAATCACCGTCAGGAACCCGATCGTCGAGATGGACGGCGACGAGATGACGCGGATCATCTGGCAGCGGATCCGCGAGAAGCTGATCCTTCCGTACCTCGACGTCGACCTGAAGTACTTCGACCTCGGCGTCGAGAACCGCGATGCGACGGAGGACCGCGTTACGGTTGACGCCGCGAACGCCACGCGGCAGTACGGCGTCGCGGTCAAGTGCGCGACGATCACGCCGGACGAGGCGCGCGTCAAGGAATTCGGCCTGAAGCAGATGTGGAAGAGCCCGAACGGCACGATCCGCAACATCCTCGACGGCACGATCTTCCGCGAGCCGATCATCTGCCGCAACGTGCCGCGGCTCGTCTCGCACTGGTACAAGCCCGTCGTCGTCGCGCGCCACGGCTTCGGCGACCAGTACCGCGCGACCGAGCTGCGGTTCGAGGGCGCGGGCACGCTGAAGCTGTCGTTCCATCCGGCCGACGGCGGCGCCCCCGAGGAGAAAGAGGTCTTCCAGGCGCCGGGCGCAGGCGTCGCGCTGTCGATGTTCAACCTCGACGAATCGATCAAGGGGTTCGCGCGCGCCTGCTTCAACTACGCGCTGCAGCGCAGCTACCCGGTCTACCTGTCGACGAAGAACACGATCCTCAAGGTCTACGACGGCCGCTTCAAGAACCTGTTCCAGAAGATCTACGACGCCGAATTCAAGGAGCGCTTCGCCGCGGCCGGTCTCACCTACGAGCACCGGCTGATCGACGACATGGTGGCCTCGAACCTGAAGTGGAGCGGCGGCTATCTGTGGGCATGCAAGAACTACGACGGTGACGTGCAATCGGACACCGTCGCGCAGGGCTACGGGTCGCTCGGCCTGATGACCTCGGTGCTGATGTCGCCGGATGGCAAGGCGGTCGAGGCCGAGGCGGCGCACGGCACCGTGACGCGCCACTACCGCCTGCACCAGGAGGGAAAGCCGACCTCGACGAACCCGATCGCGTCGATCTACGCGTGGACGCGCGGGCTGCAATACCGCGCCCGGATGGACAACACCCCGGTGCTGGAGGCGTTCGCGCTGCTGCTGGAAAAGGTGTGCGTCGATACGGTCGAGTCCGGACGGATGACGAAGGACCTAGCCACGCTGATCCGGCCCGACCATCCGTATCTCACCACCGACGAGTTCATGGGCGCGGTCGACACCGAGCTCAAGCGCCGGATGACATGAGCTTCGCGATCCGCTTGCTCGCCCTCGCGGCGTTGGTCGCCGCGGCGGGCGCAGCGCTCGGCCAGAGCTATCCGGCGCGTCCGGTGCGCCTCGTCATCGGCTTCCCGCCGGGCGGCGGCGTCGACATCAACGCGCGGCTGCTCGCGCCGAAGCTTGCCGAATATCTCGGCCAGCAGTTCGTCGTCGACAACCGCCCGGGCGCGGGCACCAACATCGCCAACGAGCTGGTCGCGAAGGCCGCGCCCGACGGCTACACGCTGCTGATGAACACGGGCGCGCTCGCGATCAACATGGCGCTGTACCGCAACCTGCCGTTCGATGCACTGCGCGACTTCGTGCCGGTGTCGGTTTTCTCCGAGAGCCCGAACGTGCTCGTCGTGAACGCCAAGATCCCCTACGCGAGCGTGAAAGACTTGCTCGCCGCGGCGCGCGCGTCACCCGGAAAGCTGAACTATTCTTCGGCGGGCGTCGGCACGACGCAGCACCTCGCCGCCGAGCTGCTGAAGATGCGCACGAACACGTTCATGGTGCACATCCCGTACAAGGGCTCATCGCCGTCGCTTACCGCGCTGATCGCCGGGGAAATCGATCTTTCGTTCGCCAACATCCCGGCGATCCACGGGTACGTGCAGGGAGGGCGGCTGCGCGCGCTCGCGATCGCGGCGCCGAAGCGCGATCCGCAGCTGCCGGACGTGCCGACGATGAAGGAAGCCGGCGTCGAGGGCGTCGAAGTAAGCGTCTGGTACGGCCTGTTCGCGCCCGCCGGTACGCCCAAAGAGATCGTGCAAACGCTCGCCAACGCGGTCGTCCGCGCGACGCGCGACCCGGAAAACCGGCGCAAGCTGCTCGAGCAGGGGGCCGAGCCGGTCGGCAGCACGCCCGAGGCGTTCGCCAGGATGATGCGCGAGGAAGTCGCGCGCTGGGCTGAAGTGGTAAAGGTCTCCGGCGCGCGCGCCGAGTGAACCGCCCTTCGCAGCCGGTGGTCGTCGCATGCTGGCTGTTTACGCTCGGCTGTTGCGCTGCCACCCTCGCGCTCGGCTTCAACGTGATCGCCGCGATGGCGGTCAGCGGCGTGCTGTCCCTTTTTCAGTCCCCCAGCGCAGCATCGAAGCCAATCGGCAATGAGTACCTGCTGCTCGCGCTGCTTCCTTCGGCAGTAGCCGCGCTCGCCAACGTCTGGGTGCTTTGGGGTCGCAAAACCGCTACGCCGGGCGTCTCGCCGTGGTGGGTCGTGCTGCCGCTCGCGATCGCGGCAGGGACGCTCACATTCGGCACGTACGTCTGCATCGACGTCTGGGAAGCATCTCCGCGCTCGAGCAGCTCGTAGAAGAGATCGCGGTAGCGATCGCGCATCGTCGCGATCGAAAAATTCTGCATCACGTGGTCGCGCCCGTTGGCACCGAGGCGCGCGCGCAGGTCCGGATCTTCCAGTATCCGCAATGCGGATGCCGCATAGAGCTTCGGGTCGATCCGCGGCAGCAGAAACCCGGTCTCGCCATCGATCACCTGCTCGCCGGTGCCGCCATCGTCGTTCGCGATCACCGGCACGCCGGCAGCGAGCGCTTCGAGCGAGGTATTCGGACAACCCTGCTGCTCCGATGCAAGAAGCAACGCCGCGTAGCCCGAGGCGCGCGAAGGAAAATCCGGCAGCGGGCCGACGAGACGCACGCCGGCTTCGCGGCGCATCTTCGTCCAGACCCGGTCGAGCCAATCGTGATGACGCGGCTCCGCCTGCCCGGCCACATCCAGCTCGCAATGCGGGCGGGCGGCGCGGATCCGGCGAATCACGTCGGGCAGCAACTCGAGATGCTTCGTCGGTGCGAGTCGCCCCGCGGCGATCAGGTTCGGCGCGTGTGCCGTGCGCGATGCGCGCGGGACCGGAACGCCGTTCGGAATCAGCGCCACTCGCGTCGCGGGCGCCCGTGCACGCGCCTCGCCGAGTCCCGCGGCGAACTTGACGACCAGCGCGCCGAGGCGCCCGAAGTACTCTTCCGCTGCGAAGGCGATCGAGTGCTGGAACTCCCGCACCGCATCGAGCTCCGCGTACATCGACGGCCCGGGACTCACATCGACGAGCCTGACGCGCGCATGTGCCAGCGCCTTGGCGAGAAGAAGCTTGAGGCGCGGATCCGCGTTCCAGAAGCAGACGATCCGCGGCAGGCTGCCGCCGAACGAATCGAGCAGGGCCTCGGCAACGTCGAACGCGTCGCTCGAGGCGCAGGGCCTGGAGACGGGCACGCCCGCTCGGTGCAGCCGGTCGAGAAAATACCGGCTGGTGCTCTGCTGCGTCACGCAAAGGCCGACCTGGAAATCCGCCTGCATCGCGCGCAACAGGTGGACGAGCGAGCGTTGCGCGCCGCCGGCATTGAGGTTGGCGGTGACGAACGCAATTCGCTCGCTGCCTTTGCGGTGCGCGGAAGCACCTCGTGCGTGCAGCGCCCAGAGGCGGTGGCTCACGGCGGGGATCACCGGCGGCTCGCGCCTGGCCTGGCCTGCTGCGACCACTGCAGCCGCGAACGCTCTCGGCTCGAACGGCGGCGGCAACAGCGTCACGTTCGGTGCCGCCAGTTCCTCCTGCCCGCCGCCCGTCGAGAGCACGAGCGGCAGGCCGGCGGCGCGCGCTTCGAGCGCGGCGACCGACAATCCCTCGAACAGGCTCGTGCTGAGATAGACGTCGAATGCGGCGAGCAACGGCTCGATGCGCGCCACCGCGCCGGCGAAGAGGACGTGCTTTTCGAGCGCAAGGCGCTTCGCGAGCTCGCGCGTCGCCTGCAGCGCAGTGCGTCCTTCGTGGTCCACCGCGCCGCCGGCGATCAGCAGCCGCGCATCGCGCACGCGCAGCACTTCGGCGAGTACGCGCAGCGCGCGCGGGTAGCCCTTGTGCAGCTTGAAATTGCCGACCATGCCGATCAGCAGCGTTCTGCGCTTCAAGTCCATCTTCCCGCGCAACAACGCGCGCGCGCCGTCCTCCGCTTGGACGCTTCGTCCCGCGAGGTCGTGTCGCACCACCGTAACGCCGATGCCGGCGCAGTGCGCCTTCAGATCGCCCGCAACCGCGGCCGAAACCGCAATGACATGGGGAACGAGCGGCCGGCGGTACGACGATGGATCCTCGATCCATCGCTCGCTCATGTTGTGAATGACCGGGATCGTGGCCACGCCGCGGCGCCAGAATCGCTCGAGCGTGCGCGTGCGCAGCAGGTGCGCGAGCACCAGACGCGCGCCGGAGCGCGCGATCTCGCGCGCCACCTCGTCGATCGATCGGTCCGGAGCGCGACCGATGCGGCTCAACCGCACGCCCGCGGGGACCGCATACTCGTCCGCACGCCGGTGCAGCACGATCAAATGCACGCGACGACCCGAACGCGCGAGCGCCCGGCAGGTGTCGAGCACGATGCGCTCGGCGCCGCCGCGCACCAGGCTCGCGACCGCGATGTGGATCTGCTCGCTGCTGCGAGCGCGCGCCA
>Ga0209382_10000873_pt1 | contig 48769 bp, 35 predicted proteins | sample SoiMetdeltSBSDD5_FD_187599 | JGI IMG/M metagenome (GOLD analysis project Ga0209382, IMG submission 187599) | Bulk soil microbial communities from a Populus tree surrounding site in Tennessee, USA - Soil MetaG P. deltoides SBSDD5 (SPAdes) (version 2) | ecosystem: Environmental > Terrestrial >...
CAAACAAGCTCGTCACCGAATACAAGGACGCGATTCTCGATTTCATCGATCGCCGTCGATAGGCGCGTCGCGCTCCGTCGATCTCGCGCAGCCGAGCCGCGCGAGATTACACACCCGAGAAAAACTACACGGATCGTTTCGCACCACCTCGCCTGAAAGGCCCTTCATTGTTCGGCGATCCGCCCTGGCAGGCGGCTTGCTCGGAATGGGGATAGGGCTGTGCTCATGCGCACCAGGAGGTCATGATGCTGAACCGGATGAGGCTCGCCGGATGCGTGTGTGGTGTTCTCGCCATCGTCGCCGCCGCCGGCTGCGCCGGTCGCCGGGACGCCGGCAGCTCGACGGCGATGCAGGGGGGAGCGGACGTCGCGCCGTTCGACGGCGTCTGGGAAGGCCAGGTGTGGGAGATGCCGGTGCACTACATCCAGGGCGTCCGCCCGATCACCTTGAAAATCGCCAAAGACGGTACGTGGACCGCGACCACCGCCGGCACGCAGTGCGCGTCCGGTACCGCGTCGGTCCATGGCAGTGTCGTGGTTCTGGGCGGCACGAAGTCGGGCCAGGACTACTGCGTGCCGTATTCGCTGTCGACGAACGACGGACGGATGAAGGGCGTGTTCGCGACGTCGTTCAAGGGACGCCCGGGCTCGGCGATGATCGGACTCGATCGACGTTCCGACGCCCCGCAGGCCGCGGCGCGATAAGGATTCGTCGCCGCTCAGCCGCTCAGTCGCGACTCGCCCAGACCGATTCGCATCGCCTCGACGTCGAGCTCCTGCTCGAGCCGGTGCAGGATCTCATCGCTGATCACGCCCTGATTGCGCAGCGCGATCAGGGCGCGCCGCTCCGCCGACAACACCTCGTGGCGAAGCCGCCGGAAGGCGGCCTGAGCGCGGACCGCGGTGCCGTCGGCGCCGAGCTCGATCGGTGACGCCCGTCGGATGCGTTGGGTGTACACCGCGCGCATGCGGTCCACATCCTCGCGCCGCGGCCACTCCGCCCCCGAGAGCTCCTCCAGGCGCGCCATTGCCGCCTGCGCCGCTTCTTCGCGCGCGCGCGCCTCCTCGAGCTCGAGTGTCCGATCCTCGCCGAGCTCGAGAAACCGGATCAGCGGCGTCAGGCTGAGGCCCTGCAGGACGAGCGTGGCGAGGATCACCGCGAACGTCACCAGGATGATCTCGCTCCGAAACGGAAACGGCGCGCCCGACGCGGTCGTCGCGGGCAGGGCCAGCGCGGCGGCGAGCGAGACGATCCCGCGCATCCCGATCCACGCCACCAGCAGGATCGCAGACGGGGGCGGGATCGGATCGCGCGCGCGCAGCTTCTTGCTCACAAGCCTCGGGATCACGACCGCCGGCGGCACCCAGATCAACCGGATCACGATCACCGCCAGCGAAATCAGCGCACCGAGCCGCACGAGCGTGACGAGGTCCTCGGCCAACCCCGCCATGCGAATGGCGCCGAGCTGCAGCCCGATCAGCGCGAAGATCACCCCGTTCAAGACGAAGACCAGGACGTTCCAGACTGCGGTGGCCTGGATGCGCGTGGCGGGCGCCACTGCCGCGCTGAACCCCTGGCGGATATAGAGTCCCCCGGCCACGCACGCGAGCACGCCCGAAGTGTGTGTCCGCTCGGCAAGCAGCCAGGCGGCATAGGGCGCCAGAAGGGTCAGGGCGGTCTCGGTCAGGCTGTCCTCGGACAGACGCAACCCCCAGCAGGCGAGCCATCCCACGATCAGCCCCACCAGCACGCCGCCGGCCGAGGTCAGGACGAACTGCCAGAGCGCGTCGCTCAGGGAGAAGGCGCCTGTCACCACCGCGGCAACCGCCGAGCGGTAGATCACCAGCGCCGCGGCGTCGTTGATCAGGCTCTCGCCCTCGAGCACGGTGACGATCCGAAATGGAATGCCCAGGCGACGGGCAATCGCGGCGGCGGCGACCGCGTCGGGGGGCGAGACGATGGCTCCCAGCGCGATCGCCGCGGCCCAGCTCATGCCAGGCATGACGAAGCGCGCCACCACCGCGACGACGGCCGTTGTGGCGAGGACGAGCCCGATCGCGAGCAGCGAGATCGGGCGAAGGTTGGCTCGAAAGTCGCGCAACGACGTGAAGTACGCGGCAAACCAGAGGACCGGCGGCAGGAAGACCAGGAACACCAGATCGGGGTCGAGGCGGAGCACCGGGACGTTCGGGATCAGACTGATCACGAGCCCGCCGAGCACGAGGAAGATCGGATACGGGATCAGCAGGCGCCGCGCCGCCGTCGCGAGGGCCAGCACCGCCGCCACGAGCGCGATCACGATCTCGAGCTGGTGCGCTTCGTCCATTGTTCCTTTCTAGCATTCTCTCGCGGGCGCGAAGAACGCCGCGCGGCATATTCCGCCGTCGCCCTGCGCCGGCTGCCATAGAATGCCAGGCGTGACGAAGTCGCCAGCGGGTGAAAACCGGTGCGCGCAACGTTAGCACCCGGCCGCTTCCGCCTGCTGCTGCTCTCGCTGCTCGTCTTCATCATCGGGACCACGATCTCGGCGCGACTCGAGTACGGGCGGATCGTCGAGTACACCCTGCTCGCCGTGGCTGTCGGCATCACCATGGTCGAATTGCGTGCGCCCGGTCAGCGACGACTCGTCCCGACGCTCGTAGCGGCATGCGTGATCTTCATGAGCGTCATCGACCACGCCCAGCAGCTCCGGCATTGGCCGCTGTTTGCCAGCGCTCTCGTCGCCGTGTTCGCCGGAATCGTCGTCTGGCTCGTCTACGGGTCGGCGATGCGTTCGCAACGGCCGGTCGGTGATCGGATCGTCGGCGCGATCTGCGTCTACGTCCTGATCGGTCTCGGATTCGCAAGCGTGTACGAGACGTTGGACGGCGTGATACCCGGCTCGTTCCGCTTCCTGGCAGACACCGCATGGACGGCGCCGAGCGCTCTTCGCTACCGCTATTTCTCGTTCATCACGCTGGCCACGGTCGGCTATGGCGACGTGACCCCGGCGACGGCGCTGGCCGGGACACTCGCGTCGCTGGAGGCTATAGCCGGTCAGCTCTACATCGGAATCACGGTCGCCCGCCTGGTGTCCCTATCGCTCGTGGAGCGAGGCGGGGCGGGCGAGCGCTCGAAACCTGATCCGTGAGGTGATTGGACCTACGACCAAAGTCGCATGGTGAGACGTGCGCGGTGGGGCTATCGTGCCCGGCCTATGACCGCCCTACGAATCGGATCGAGCCTCCTGCTGTTGCTGGCCGCTGTCGCGAGCGTGAGTGCGGCGCCCCCATACGACGGCACCAAGCCGATGCAGTGCGCGATCGAGACCGTGATGGTCTGCAGCGATCCGTCCGTGTGCGTCCGCGGAACCGCTCAGACCGTCAACCTGCCGTCGGTCCTCAACGTCGATGTCGAAAAGAAGCTCATCAGCGGCGCCGCGACGGGGCGGACCATCAAGATCGCCTGGGTCAATCGCCAGAGCGGAAGGCTTCTCGTCGGCGGATCCGAGCTCGGCGGCGGCTGGACGATGGCGGTGGCGGAGGACACGGGCGTGATGTCGAGCGCCGTGATCGTCCGCGCCGGCGGCTTCATCCTGTTCGGCAACTGCACGTCGAGCTGATCAGTCGCGGCGAACGGCGCTGCGCTCCAGGCGGTCGAAGCGAACGTAGGCTGCCACGCTCAAGAAGTTGATCACGACCGCGATGACGTTCCACACGACGACGGGTCGCGACGCGATCAGCAAGCCGTAGTAGATCCAGGCGATCTGGAACACGCCCATGATCCCCGCCATCCGCGGATTCATGCCCTGGCTCGAGCGGCGCCTGAGCATCGCGATCAGGTCCGGCAAGGCGGCAAAGGTGGTCCCGGCGCCCGCCACGAGGCCTACGAGCTCGGAGCGCTGAAACCTCGGGGCGAGCAGGCTCGTCGTGTCCTGAACGACCAGGTCCGCGCACCCCGCGAGCAGGAGCGCGCACAGCACGAGGAACAGAGTCATATCACCCTCAGTGAGCGCTCACGATCCACTGTTTTGCGGCCTCGCGTTGTCCGGCTGGAAAATGCTTGATCTCGGCCGAGACGAAGTGCGACGCCAGGCGCTCCGCGACGGTCGCCGCGGCGGCGTCGGTGACGAGGCCGATTCTGCGGATGTGCTTGTGATGATCGCGCACGAAACGGAAGTGCGCGGCGAGCGCGCCCAGGCCGTCCCATCCGGGAAATGCAGGGGTCTCGATGATGAGGCCGGCCAATCCGCCCTTCTTCTCGATGTACGGGTCGGCCGCACTCGCGAGCTCCTCGAAGTCGCTCTTTTCGAGCGCCGACTTCGGCCACACGTACAGGATGGAGCTCTCGGCGTCGAGGGAGTACGCGATCATGAGGCACCCTCCTTACACGATCAGCACGATTACCGGGCCGGCCAGCGTGAGCAGCACGTTGGCCACGGTATACGGCACCGTGTAGCCCAGGACGGGCACATTGCTGTTGGCGGCCAGCGACACCGCGTTGATGGCCAGTGTGCTCGCCTGACGCCCGCACAGCGACCCCCACAGGACGCGGACCTTGCCGAGCAGGTAGCCGCGTGCCAGCGCCCGCGCGGGCGCGGCGAGGGGGGCGGCGGCGAAGAAGGCGTGGAGAAGGGCAACCATCGCTCTGTCCGTCCGTGATCATGAACGTCTGCCGGCGAGCATCTATGGGACCTTGGTCTGCCGGCCTAAGGTCCAGTTGTCGCGCGTGAAGCCCGGACGCTAAATGCACCGGGGGGAAGGGGCGACCCTCGTCGAGCCACGTGCGAAGTCGCTTGATTATTACGCCATTCGCGTTCGTCGAGACGTCCGCGGAACTTCAGGGCGAGGTGTCACGAAACGGTCCGAACGCCTGCAGACGGGCGAGTGCGCCTCGTGCATGGGAGGCACCGGGAATGACGAGACCCACGATCCTTGGACTGTCCTTCGCGATCGTTCTGAGCCTGATGATCTGGGGTTGGTCTCTCGGTCCGGCGTCTGCGGAGGACGCGCCGCCACCTCCACTCGCGCCGTTCCTCGAGCGGCTCGTGCCGGGGTTCAAGGAGGAGCGGGCGCAGCTGCCTCCGTTTCTGCGGGACGCCGACGTCACGCTGCATCTGCGCACCTACTACTTCAATCGGACGAAGCCCGACGACTCCGTGAACGAGGCTCTGGCCTTCGGAGGCTGGATCGGCATCAAGTCCGGCTGGCTGCTCGACACGTTCGCGATGGGCGCGACGTTGTACGGCTCGGCGCCGCTGTATGCGCCCGACGACCGTGACGGCACGACGCTCCTCAAGCCGGGGCAGGAGGGCTATTACGTGCCCGGCGAGGCGTGGGGCGCGCTCCGCTACAAGGACTACGCCTTGCTCACGGGCTATCGCCAGATGGTCGACCAGGGGTACATCAACCCGCAGGACAACCGGATGACGCCCAACACCTTCCAGGGCGTCACCCTCGGCGGCAAGATCGACTGGGTCAAATACCTGGTCGGATACCTCTGGGAGATCAAGCCGCGGAACTCCGACGAGTTCATCAGCATGTCGGAGCAGGCCGGCGCGGCGAACTCGAATGACGGCGCTGGGCTGGTCGGCGTGCAGCTCACGCCGGCGAAGGGTTTGAAACTCGACCTCAGCAACCAGTACGGCGTCAACACGTTCAACACGATCTACGGGGCCGGAGACTACCTGGTTCCGCTCAGCGAAACGTGGAAGAGCCGCCTGGGAGCGCAGTTCACCGACCAGCGCGCGGTCGGGGACGCGCTCGTGCGCAACGCGGACAAGAGGTACTGGGCGACTCAGCAGGGCGGCATCCAGGTCCAGCTCATGTACCAGGCGCTGACGCTTACCACGGCGTTCTCGATCACCGGCGCCGGCAACAACATCCAGGCGCCCTGGGGCAGCTTCCCCGGCTACCTCTCGATGATCGATCAGGACTTCAACCGCGCGAACGAGAAAGCCTGGCTGATCGGCGCGGCGTACGACTTCTCGAAGGTCTTGACCGAAGGGCTGAGCGCCTACATGAAGTTCGCCTGGGGCACCGACGCCATCAATCCGACGACACGCCGGGACGCCCCGAATCAAGCCGAGTACGACTTCAACGTCGACTACCGGCCGCCGTGGATCAGCCCGACGCCCTTGCGGGGGCTCTGGTTCCGCGCGCGAGCGGCGGTCCTCGATCAGCAGAACGCCGCCACGACGGGCTATCAGTTCCGAATCATCATCAACTGGGAGCGGGATCTCTTCTGAGTCCCGCCGCCAGATACGGAGGGTTTCTCGGATGAGCACGACATCGACCGACCGGGTTCTCGGTCTGAACCAGTTCTTCGCTGCGTCGGAAGCGCGGGTGGACCGCTGGCGCACGCTGAACCGCGTTGCGCGAGCGCTCACGGCAACCGGCCCCGCCTCGGTGGGAGGCCTGCGACTCGACCCCAAGGAGCTGCTCGTTGAGCTCGCCCCGCTGGAGGGATTCTGCGCGTATCCCGGCCCCGGATTGATGGCCCAGGTCCACGAGCGTCTGCAGACCGGCGACCGGACCGGGTTCGCGCGCCTGGTGCAGCGGATCAGCGGCGCTCTGCTCAGCAACAGCTATCGCGACGATATCGAGCCCTGGAAGTCCGACGAGGAGAGCGACGGCCGTGCACCCGACGTGCTGCCGCCCTCGGTCGGCCGGGGCCAGGCCCGGCGGCCCTACTTCGAGATCCTGTGCGTGTCGCCGGCCGACCGCGTCATGTGGCCCGACATCCGCGAGACCTTCCGTCGCCTCCGGCGCGTCGAGGACGAGTTCGTCTACGAGCCGGTCGTCGTCGGCAACTTCGAGGACGCGGTCCTGGCCATCGTCTTCAATCCCAATTTTCAGGCAGTCGTGATCAGCGACGGCTTCGGGTACGAATCACAATACACGGTGCCGGTGCTGCGCGAGATCCTCACCCGTCAGGTCCAGGTGGCCGACGGCGCGCGCAGCGGGGATCTCGGAACTCTCCTGGCCAGGCTCGCGAAGCGGTGGCGGCCGGAGCTGGACGTCTATCTCACGACCGACCGCGACGTCGCCCAGCTCGCGGGCTCGGACGAGGCGGCGCCGATCAGGCGGATCTTCTACGGCGTCGAGGAGCCGATGGAGATTCACCTCTCGATCCTCGACGGCGTGAAGGATCGGTACGAGACCCCGTACTTCGACAATCTCAAGCGCTACGCCCAGCGCCCGATCGGCACGTTCCACGCCCTGCCGATAGCGCGGGGCAAGTCGATCTTCAAGTCGAACTGGATCCGCGACATGGGCGAGTTCTACGGCGCCAATCTGTTTCTGGCCGAGTCGTCGGCGACCACCGGCGGCCTCGACAGCCTGCTGGAGCCGACCGGCAACATCAAGGTCGCCCAGGACAAGGCGGCCCGCGCCCTTGGCGGCGACCGCAGCTTCTTCGTCACCAACGGCACCTCGACGTCGAACAAGATCATTCACCAGGCGCTGCTGCGGCCCGGCGACATCGTCCTGATCGACCGCGACTGCCACAAGTCGCACCACTACGGCCTGGTGCTGGCCGGCGCCCAGCCCCTCTACATCGACGCGTTTCCGCTCACCCAGTACTCGATGTACGGGAGCCTCGCGATCAAGCCCCTCAAGAAGGCGCTCCTGCAGCTCAAGGCCGAGGGCAAGCTCGATCGCGCGAAGCTGGTGGTGCTGACCAACTGCACGTTCGACGGCCACGTGGCCAACGTCAAGCGGACCATGCTCGAGTGCCTGGCGATCAAGCCGGACCTCATCTTCCTCTGGGACGAGGCGTGGTTCGGCTTCGCGCGCTTCTCGCCGTTTCTAAGAAGGCGTACGGCGATGGGCGCGGCCGCGGCCATTCGTGAGCTGGTGCGCGATCCGGAGTACAAGAAGCGCTACGAGGCGTTCAAGGCGAGCGCCGGCAAGCTCGACCCGAGCGATCCGAAGCTCCTGGACATGGAGCTCCTGCCCGACCCGGACAAGGTGCGGGTGCGGGTCTACGAGAGCGACTCGGTCCACAAGTCGATGTCGTCGCTCCGCCAGGGCTCGATCATCGTCGTCGCCGACCAGGACTTCCACACGGTCGAGGCCTCGTTCAAGGAGGCGTTCTTCACTCACACCTCGACCTCGCCCAATCTGCAGATCATCGCCTCGCTCGACGTCGCGCGGCGGCAGATGGAGCTCGAAGGCTACGAGCTCGTTGGGCGGGCGATCCAGCTCGCGATCGAAGCCCGGCGCGAGATCAACGGCCACCCCCTGATTTCGAAGTACTTCCGCGTGGCCACGCCGGCCGAGATGATCCCGGCCGAGTACCGCAAGTCGGGCTTCAATGACTGGGGCGCGCCGGGGTGGACGATGGCCGACACGATCACTGCGCTCGACAACGACGAGTTCTACCTCGACCCGACGCGAATCACCTTGCTCTGCGGCGCCGCCGGCTACGACGGCACGCAGTTCAAGGGCCTGCTGGCCAGCGAGCACGACATCCAGATCAATAAGACGTCGCGTAACAGCGTGCTCGTCCAGATCAACATCAACAACACGCGGAGCGACCTCGCGCACCTGATCAAGGCCCTGGCCGACATGGCGCGGGCGATCGACACGCGACTCTCCCAGGGCGGGGAAGAGGAGAAGGCGGCGTTCAAGGCTCGGGTGAAATCGCTGGTCGAGGACGTGCCCGACCTGCCGGACTTCCAGCGCTTCCACGACGCCTTCCGCGACGACCCGAAGAGCGCCACGCAGGAAGGTCACATGCGCGAGGCGTACTACATGGCCTACGACGCCGCGAGCTGCGAGTACGTCAAGCTCGACAGCAAGGCGATCGACGAGCGGCTGGCCAAGGGCCCGGAGCTCGTCTCGGCGAAGTTCGTGATCCCGTACCCGCCGGGCTTTCCGATCATGGTGCCGGGCCAGGTCGTGACGAAAGAGATCATCACGTTCATGCGCAAGCTCGACGTCAAGGAGATCCACGGCTACGACGCGCGCCGGGGCCTCGAGCTCTTGAAGCCCGACGCGCTGGCCAAGCACAAGAGCAAGTAACGGAGGACGGTATGATTGAATGGCTCTTCGCGACCTTGCGCCAGTACCCGGAGATCGCCATCTTCCTGGCGCTCGGCATCGGGTACTACGTCGGCGGCTTCACGTTCAAGGGCATCGGGCTGGGCTCGGTCACCGCGACCTTGCTCGCCGCGGTGATCATCGGGCAGATCGGGATCACGATCTCCACGCCGTTGAAGGCGACCGTCTTCCTCATGTTCCTGTTCGCCGTCGGCTACGGCGTCGGGCCGCAGTTCGTCCGCGGCGTCGCCAAGGACGGCCTGCCGCAGGCGATCTTCTCGGTGGTGCAATGCGTGTTCTGTCTCGTCGTGCCCTTCGCGGTCGCCAAGTTCGTCGGCTACGACCTCGGCTACGCGGCCGGGTTGTTCGCAGGATCCCAGACCATCTCGGCCTCGATGGGGCTGGCCACCGACGCGATCAACCGCGTCGGCCTCCCGCCCGAGCAGAGCAAGGCCCTGCTCGATTCGATGCCGATCGCCTACGCGGTGAGCTACATCTTCGGCACGGTGGGCTCGGCAATCGTGATCGCGCTGATCGGGCCCGTGCTCATGCGGGTGGATCTCGTGAAGGCATGCAAGGACTACGAGGAAAAGCACGGCGGCACCCGGGAGATGGGGGGCGCCGGCTCGGCCTGGCACCGCTGGGTAGTGCGGGCGTTCCGCGTGCAGCCGGGCGGCAAGGCCGTCGGTCTCAGAGCCGCCGAAGCCGAGTCGATGGTGCCCGATACCCGCGTCTTCATCTTGCGCCTGCGCCGCGGCGGGACGATCGAGGAGGCTACCGCAGACACCGTGCTGCGCGCGGACGACGTGGTGGCGGTCGCCGGAACCCGCGAGGTACTGGTGCGGTTGATCGGCGAGGGCGCCAAGGAGGTCGACGATCCCGAGCTGTTGAACGTGCCCGTGGAGGGCGTCGACGTCTACGTGACCAACAAGGCCATCGATGGCAAGACGCTGACCGAGCTCGCCCAGCGACCGTCCGCTCGCGGCGTTTTCCTGAGAAAGATCACCCGCGGCGCGACGGCCACGAATATCCCGATCTTGCCGAACACGACGGTGCAGCGCGGCGACATTCTGACTCTGGTCGGCCGCACCCAGGACACGACGGCGGCGGCCAAGGATCTTGGCGTGCCCGATCGGCCGACCGACGTCGCCGACGTCGCGTTCATCGGCGGCGCCATCACGCTCGGCGCCCTGCTCGGCGCGCTGGTGTGGAAGGTGGCGGGCATCCCGTTGACCTTGTCGACGGCCGGCGGCGCGCTGATCTCCGGCATCGTGTTCGGCTGGCTGCGCTCCACCCGGCCGTACTTCGGGCGCATCCCGTCCTCGACCGTCTGGTTCATGAACTCCGTCGGCCTCAACATCTTCATCGCCGTCGTCGGAATCTCGGCGGGGCCGGGTTTCGTCAACGGCCTCAAGACTCAGGGCATCGGGCTGTTCCTGTGGGGCGCGGTGGCCACGACGATCCCGCTGATCCTCGGCATGTTCGTCGGCAAGTTCATCTTCCGGTTCCACGACGCGCTCCTGTTCGGCATCATTTCCGGCGCGCGCACGACCACGGCGTCGCTCGGTCTGGTTTGCGACGCCGGCCGGAGCCAGGTGCCGGCGCTCGGCTACACCGTGACCTACGCCGTCGGCAACACGCTGCTCACGATCTGGGGCATGGTCATCATCATGATGCTGTCGTGACGACGCGCACGCGTGGGCAGGCTTGAGCCGGCGGAGCTTGCTGGTGTTGTTCTTCGCGTCGGTTGGGGTGCTGACCGGCGTCGGGGCCTTCACGTTCGGCTACGCCAAGGGCCTGTCGTACCTATCGACCGATCCACGCGCGTGCGCGAACTGCCACATCATGAACGATCAGTACGCGGCCTGGCTCAAGAGCGGGCACCGGCACACGGCCAGCTGCGTCGAGTGCCATCTGCCGGCTTCGGGGTTGAGCAAGTGGACCGCGAAGGCGGACCACGGCTTCCGGCACTCCGTCGCCTTCACCTTGCAGAACTTCAAGGAGCCGATCGAGATCACCGCCCACGATCGCGAGATCGTTCAGGTGAATTGCTTGCGCTGTCACGGCGACTTCGTGCAGGCCGTTCACGCGAGCTCCGGGCCGCCGGGACGCGGGCTCGACTGCATGCACTGCCACGCGGGCGCGGGCCACGGAGCGGGCGGGTGAGGCGTGGTCGCGACGCGGGCGCCCGGCGATGAATCGCGCGAGCGGCTGGCGTCGATGGCTGCCGATCGCCGTCGCGTTTGCGGGTGTGGCGGGTCTCACCGTCCTGGTGCTGGCGCTCTTGACCAACATCTTCGAGCGCAAGCAGGAGGCGCGGCAGCCCTTCGTGCGGCTGGTCGAGGTGACCGAGGCGACGGACGATCCGAAGGTCTGGGCGCAGAACTGGCCGTTCCAGTACGACACGTACCTCAAGACGTCGGTGCCGACGACGACGAAGTACGGCGGCCGCGGCCTCGGTGCCAGCGACAGTGGGCCGGCCGAGCAGAAGCTCGACAAGGAGCCGTGGCTCAAGCGCATCTTCGCCGGCTACGCCTTCGCGCTCGACTACCGCGACCGACGCGGCCACGCCTACGGCCTGTTCGATCAGGAGCAGACGAAGCGGGTCACCGAGCGCAAGCAGCCGGGCGCGTGTCTGCAGTGTCATGCGTCTGTCCTTCCGCTCTATCGCTTCGCCGGCAAGGGCGACGTGCGCCGTGGGTTCGAGCTCGTGTCCGCCATGCCGTACCAGGACGCCCGCGAGATGAAAGACGACAAGGGTCAGCCTCTCGTCCGGCATGCGGTGGCCTGCCTGGATTGCCACGACCCGCAAACCATGGCGCCGCGCGTGACCCGTCCCGGCTTCATCGCCGGCATCAAGGCGCTCAAGGCGCACCAGGGCGTCGCCGACTACGACCCCAATCGCGATGCCACGCGTCAGGAGATGCGCTCGTACGTGTGCGGCCAGTGTCACGTCGAGTACTACTTCAAGGGCGAAGGGAAGGTCGTCACCTATCCGTGGGCCAACGGAGTCCGCGTGGAGGAGATCGAGGCGTACTACGACAAGGAAGGCTTCACCGACTGGGTGCACGCGGAAGCCGGCACCAAGATGCTCAAGGCCCAGCATCCGGAGTTCGAGGTGTGGCAGCAGGGCATCCATTCCCGGGCGGGCGTGGCCTGTGCCGACTGCCACATGCCGTACCAGCGCGTCGGCGCCTTGAAGGTGAGCGATCACTGGGTGCGGAGCCCGCTGCTCAATCTCAACCGCGCCTGTCAGCCGTGTCACGCGGTGCCGGAGGGCGAGCTGGCCGGCCGGGTGCTCGCGATCCAGGATCGTCACCACACGCTGCTCCAGCGGGCCGCGAAGGCGACCACCGACATGATCGACGCGATCGTCGCCGCGAAGAAGGCCGGGGTTTCGGACAAGGATCTCGAGCCGGCGCGCCAGCTCCATCGTCGCGCCCAGTGGCGACTGGATTTCGTGGCGGCCGAGAACTCGATGGGCTTTCACGCGCCGCAGGAGCTCGCCCGCATCCTCGGCGAAGCCATCGACTATGGCAGACAAGGCCAGCGCGAGGCCGAGCGCACGATCCCGAAGAAGTGAATCCGCAACGACCAGCACACGGAGGCGAGTCGCATGAGTGACATCACAGTCCTGAAAAAATTCGAGACCCTCAGCCCGTTCGAGATCAAGGACGAGCTGATCAAGCTGGCCAAGAAAACCTCTCGGACCACGCAATCGGCGTTTCTCAACGCCGGTCGCGGCAACCCCAACTGGATCGCCACCACGCCGCGCGAGGGCTTCTTCCTGCTCGGCCAGTTCGCGATCACCGAGAGCACGCGCGTCATGGAGCATCCCGCGGGGCTCGGCGGCATGCCGGCGGCTCAGGGCATCGCGAACCGCATGGCGGCCTATCTCTCGAAGCACAAGGAGATGCCGGGTGCTGCGTTCCTGGCGGCGATGGTGCCGTTCGCGGTGAAGCTGTTCGGGTTCGAGCCCGACGCGTTCGTGCACGAGCTGGTCGACTCGATCATCGGCGACAACTACCCGGTACCCGACCGCATGCTCGTGCACAACGAGCGGATCACCCACGAGTACCTGATGTGGGCGATGTGCGGCAACCCGCATCCGAAGGGCAAGTTCGATCTCTACGCGGTCGAGGGCGGCACCGCGGCGATGTGTTACCTCTTCAAGTCGCTGAAGGCCAATCGGCTGCTCAAGCAAGGCGACACCATCGCGCTCGCCACGCCGATCTTCACGCCCTACATCGAGATGACTCACCTGGAAGACTACGCGCTCAACGTGGTCAACATCGAGGCGCATCGCGAGAACCTGTTCCAGTTCACGGATGCCGAGCTCAAGAAGCTCGAAAATCCGGCGATCAAGGCGTTCTTCGTCGTGAACCCGGCCAATCCGACGGGCGTGGCGCTCAGCAAGGAGACGATCGGCAAGATCGCCAATCTGGTCAAGACCAAGCGCCCCGACCTGATGCTGCTGACCGACGACGTGTACGGGACGTTCGTCCGCGGCTTCCGGTCCCTGCTCGGCGAGCTGCCGCACAACACGATCGGCGTCTACTCGTACTCGAAGTACTTCGGCTGCACCGGCTGGCGGCTCGGCGTGATCGCGGTCCACGAAGACAACCTCTACGATAAGGCGATCGCGAAGCTGCCGGACGGAGAGCTGAAGGCGCTCGACAAGCGCTACTTGCCAATAACTCTCGAGCCGCGCAAGCTGAAGTTCATCGATCGCATCGTGGCCGACAGCCGCGACGTGGCCCTCAATCACACCGCCGGGCTCTCGCTGCCGCAGCAGGTCATGATGAGCCTGTTCTCGCTCTACGAGCTCATGGACACCGCCAAGGCCTACCAGGCCGCCTGCATGGAGATCGTCCACCGGCGCGCGAAGGCCATGATCGAGGGGCTGGGCATCGAGGCGCCGACGAGCGACCTCTACGACGCGTACTACGGTCTGATCGACTTCGAGTTCTGGGCCCGCAAGAACCTCGGCGATGAAGCGGTCCAATATCTCAAAAAGAACATCCACCCACTGGACCTCGCGTTTCGCCTGGCCGAGCAGCACGGCATCGTGCTGCTGAACGGCGGAGGCTTCGACGCGCCGGATTGGTCTCTGCGGGTCTCGCTCGCGAACCTCGCCGATGACGTATATGACGACATCGGCCGCGGGGTCCGCTCGATCGCGCGAGGCTATCGAGACGCCTACGAAGCCTCCAAGCGGGCGCCGAAGACGTGAGGTCGGCGGGCGACGAGACGAAGGCTCCGTCACCCACGGGCCGTCGCCGCGGTCGCGCGCTCGCGGCCGCGGCGGTGATGGGGCTTTCACTCGTTCTGGCGCACCCAATGGCTCTTCGAAGCTTTCATCGCGATGGGCCATGAGTCGCGGCCCGTGCCACCGGCGCGGATCGATCCGATGATCGCGCGGGCGGCGCCACCGCGGGGGCTCGGCACGCTGCTGGTCCTGCTCATGGCCGCGGCGTGCTCCAGCCCGGCCGTCGATCCGCGGACCGTACCGGCGCCCGGCGAAACGCGCACGTTCGAGGGGACGTGGCTCGCCTCGGGCTCCCGGCGCACGCTCGAGCTCGAGCGTGGCCACAAGGCGTCCATTCTCAGCTTGACCGGATCTGTCCTGCTCACCGGCGAGCGCGGCCTCGGCGTCGGCTTCCAGGGCGAGGCCATCGGGTTCTCCGACAGCCTGACCGGTGGCACGGGCCAGTGCGTGTGGACCGATGAGCGCGGCGACAAGGTCTTCAGCCAGCTTCGGGGACAGCCCTTCGGAACCGGTAGCCAGGTCGCGGGCACGATCACCGGAGGAACGGGACGCTGGAATGGGTTGATGGGGGAGTACGAGCTCCACTGGCAGTACGTGATCGAGAGCGACGACGGTACGATCAGCGGACGCGCGGTCGGCCTCAAAGGGCGCGTGACTCTGCCTGGAGGTGGCCACCGCCAGTGAGCGCGCCTCCGTCGGTGAGCACCCCTCCGTCGGCGACCACGGGCCCGGCGGTGATCGCGCTCCGTGCGGGGCGTGGCGCGCTACTCAGTCGCGTCGCGACATTCGCTCTCGCGATCGGCCTCTGGCTCGTCCCGATTCCGGAGGGGCTGACGGCCCAGGCCTGGCACCTCTTCGCGATCTTCGCCGCAGCCATCTTCTCGGTCATCGTGACGGCGTTTCCACTCCTGACCGCCGCGATGCTGGCGGCGGCGGCCGCCGTGCTCACCGGTACGATCGCGCCCGCCAAGGCCTTCGCGGGCTTCGCCAACGGCAGCGTGCTTCTCGTGGTGGTGGCCTTTCTCGTCGCCAGCAGCGTCGTGAAGTGTGGGCTAGGGCGCCGCATCAGCTTCGTGGTGGTGAGCGCGTTCGGCCGGTCCACGCTCGGCCTGGCCTACAGCATTTTTCTGACGGACGCGGCCATCGCGCCGGCCTTTCCGAGCAATACCGCCCGCAGCGGCGTGCTCTTTCCGATCGTTCTCTCCGTCGCGCAGGGTGCGGGCTCGAGGCCCGACGACCCGAGCACGCGGCGGGTCGGCGGCTATCTCATGTTCTGCGGCATGGCGAGCCTCGCTGTCTCCTCGGCGCTCTGGCTCACGGCCACTTCGGTGAATCCGATCGGGGTGGAGATCGCGCGGCAGTTCGGTCTGAAGATCAGCTTCGGCTCGTGGCTCCTCGCCGCGTCGGTTCCGGCCCTGGCGACCTTGCTGCTTCTCCCGGTGGTGCTGTACTGGCTGTTTCCGCCGGGCGTGCGTGCAACCCCCGACGCGCCGGCTGCCGCCCGCGCGGCGCTGCGATCGATGGGGTCGCTGAGCCGAGACGAGAAGGTCGTGGCCGTGGCGTTCGTGCTGATGGTCACCGGATGGGTCTCGGCGGGGGCGCTAAAGCTCGACCTCACCGCCGTTGCGTTTGCCGGCCTCGGCGCGCTCCTGGCCACCAGCGTGCTCACGCTCGACGACATCAAGAAGGAGGGCGGCACGCTCGAGACGTATCTCTGGCTCGCGGTGCTGTTCGCGATGAGCGGCCAGCTGAACGAGCTCGGCTTCATGAGCTACGTGGGTGGGCGCCTGTCGTCCGCGCTCGAGGGGGTCCCGTGGCCGGCCGCCTACGTCGCCCTCCTCGTGCTGTACGTGCTGATGCACTACCTGTTCGTGAGCCAGTCGTCGCAGGTCCTGGCTCTCTTCGGAGTATTCGTGGACGTCGGGGTGCGAGCCGGGGTGTCGGCGCCTCTCATAGCCTTCGCGTTGCTGTTCGCCAGCAGCTACTTCTCGACGATCACGCCGCAAGGGGGCAGCCAGAACGTCATCTTCGTCGGCAGCGGCTACCTGACGCAGGGTGAGCTGTACCGGCTGGGGGCGCTCACCACGGGCTTCTGCCTTCTCGTCTTCCTGGTGCTGGGCACGCCCTGGCTTCTCATGATCGCGCGCTGAGGATCCCACGATGGAATTCTTAGTCGCGGCCCTGCGAGAGCATCAGGAGCTGACGATCTTCCTGACCCTGGCGGTGGGCTTCTTCATCGGCCAGCTCCGGTTCGGAACATTCAGCCTCGGCACCGTCGTGGGAACCTTGCTGGCGGGTGTGCTGATCGGGCAGCTCGACATCAAGGTGTCCCCCATCGTGAAGAACGTCTTCTTCGATCTGTTCCTGTTCACCATCGGGTACAAGGTGGGGCCTCAGTTCTTCCGCGGCCTGAAGAAGGACGCGATGCCGCAGCTGGCCGTCACCGTGGTCCTGTGCGTCACGTGCCTGGTCAGCGCCTTCACGGCGTCCAAGCTCCTCGGGTACGACATGGGAACGGCCGCCGGGCTCCTGGCCGGGGCCTTCACGGAGTCCACGGTCATCGGCACCGCCGCCGACGCGATCAACCGGCTCGAGCTTTCGGCGGCCGACAAGACCACGCTGGTGAACAACATTCCGGTCGCGTACGCGGTGACCTACCTGGTCGGGACCGGGTTCATCGTGTGGTTCCTTCCGAACGTCGGCCCCCGGCTGCTGGGGATCAATCTGAAAGAGGAAAGCCGGAAGCTGCAGGCGCAGGTCGCCGGCGGCGACGAGGCGGAGCCGGGCGTCATCTCCGCGCTGCAAACGTTTGCCGTCCGCGCATACCGGGTGACGAACGAGCGATTGTTGAACCGGACCGTCGCCGCGCTCGAGGCGCTGCCGGTCGGCCAGCGCGTCTTCATCTCGAGGATCCGTCGCGACAACGCGGTCGTCGAGCCTCGACAGGATATGGTCATCCGTCCAGGCGACGTCGTCGCGGTGATGACGCGCACCGAGCTCTTGATGGCACGGGGCGCGGAGATCGGCACCGAGGTAGACGATACGGAGCTCCTCGACTTTCCGGTCGAGGTCCTCGACGCGGTGGTCACCAACCGGGCGATCGCCGGCAAGACACTGAAGGAGTTCGCCGTCCTCGAGTCGGCGCGCGGGGTCTTTCTGAGAAAGCTCGTGCGGCTGGGGCAGGAGATGCCGTTCACGCACGAAACTCGTCTCGATCGGGGCGACGTGCTGAGCCTCATCGGCGCCAAGCCTGATGTCGAGCGTGTCGCGAAGGTGCTGGGCTATCCGGACCGGCCGACCGTTACGACCGACATGATCTTCGTCGGCTTCGGAATCTTCATCGGCGGACTGGTCGGGCTGCTCTCGGTCACGGTCGGGGGACTGCCCCTTACGCTCACGGCCAGCGGCGGTGCCTTGATCATGGGCCTGGTGTTCGGCTGGCTCCGCGCCGTGCGGCCGACGTTCGGGCGCATTCCTGAGGCCGCCATGTGGGTGTTCGAGACGGTCGGACTCACGGTCTTCATCGGCGTGGTCGGGCTCAGCGCGGGCCCGAGCTTCGTCACGGGGCTGCAGAAGTCGGGCGTGAGCCTGATCCTCGTGGGCCTGGTCGTGGCCGTGCTGCCCCATGTCACCGCCCTGCTCTTCGGCCGCTTCGTCCTGAGGATGAATCCCGTGATCCTCCTCGGGGCCTGCTGCGGAGCGGGGACCATCACGGCGGGCCTCCGTGCGGTTCAGGAGAAAGCGGAAAGCACGCTCCCCGCCCTCGGCTATACAGTCCCCTACGCCCTCGGCAATATCCTGTTAACCGCCTGGGGACCGGTCATCGTGGCGTTGATGCGCTGATGGAGTTTCGTGAGCTGCTGATCGACCTGATCATCATCCTGGTCGCCGCGAGGATGGGCGGCGAGCTGATGGAGCGGCTCGGCCAGACCGCGGTTCTCGGCGAATTGCTCGCCGGCGTCGTGATCGGACCCGGAGCTCTGGGCCTCGTGCACGAGACCAAGGTTCTCCACGCGTTCGCCGAGCTCGGCCTGATCATCCTGCTGTTCGAGGTGGGACTCGAATCCGATCTCGCAAAGCTGCTGCAGGCCGGGCCGCAGGCGCTTCTCGTCGCGGTGGTCGGTATCATCGTGCCGTTCACGGCGGGGTTCGGCCTCATGCAGGCGCTCGGTCATTCGGGCCTCGTGGCCGTCTTCGTCGGGGCCACGCTGACGGCCACCAGCGTCGGCGTCACCGCTCGCGTGCTCACGGACCTCGGCCAGCTTCAAGATCCCGCCGCCAGCGTGGTGCTGGGCGCCGCGGTGATCGACGACATCCTGGGGCTGATCACGCTCGCGGTCGTCACCGGCATCGCCGCGACCGGGAGCGTCTCGCTCGGCGGCGTCGCGCTGCTCGCCGTGAAGAGCGCGGTCTTTCTGGTGATTGCGGTGCTCATCGCCTTGCGGCGGGCGCCAGTGCTCATGGGTTTGATCGGTCGGCTGCAGGCCCGGGGCGCGCTGGTCGTGTCCGCGCTCGTGTTCGCGCTGGTCCTCGCCCTCGCCGCGGAGTGGATCGGCCTCGCCGCGATCATCGGGGCCTTCGCCGCCGGCCTGATCCTGACGAGGACCGAGCCCCAGGCCCAGATCGAGGCGCGCATCAAGCCGGTCGCCGATCTCCTCGTCCCCATTTTCTTCGTCCTGGTGGGCATGAAGGTCGCGCCGACTCAGCTCAATCCATTTGCCGAGGGCGGGCACCTCTGGGTCGCGCTGGCGCTCACGGTCATCGCGATCGGATCGAAACTCACCGCGGGTCTCGCGGTGTATCATCCCGGCACGCGCCGATGGCCGGTAGGGGTCGGGATGGTGCCGCGCGGAGAAGTAGGCTTGATCTTTGCCGGAGCCGGGCTGGCAGCCGCCGTTGTCGCGCTGGACCTCTACTCGGCGCTCGTGGTCGTGGTGATGATCACGACGTTCGTGGCTCCCGCCTGGCTGAAGGCCTTGTATCGTCCGGATGCGCTACCGCATAGAACTGACCCAGACGACCGGGGAGACAGGGGGATAGAGATGAATCTTTCGCGACTGACTCGCCGGCCCGAGGCGCCCTTGAAGGCATGCCTGGCCGGCATTGCGGTACTGACGCTTGTCGCCGGCTGCGACCGCGGAGACGCTAAGGCCTCCAAGCAGGGCTCGGCCGCGCCGATTCTGACCGTCCTCGTCGCCGAGGTGCCCCAGCGCACCGTGCAGGTGGGCGCCGATTTCGTGGCTCGAACCGAAGGTGTTCCCACCGTCGAGATTCGGGCCCGTGTCTCGGGGGTCCTCGACCAAGTACGGTTCCGCGAAGGGTCCGAGGTGAAGCAGGGCCAGGTCCTGTTCATGATCCAGCCGGAGGAGTACAAGGCGGCGCTCCAGTCGGCGCGCGCCCAGCAAGCCAAGGCTGAGGCCGATCTCCTGCGCGCAAAGGACACCTCGATCGTGGATCGGGCTCGCGCGAGCCTCGATCAGGCGAAGGCCGATCTGGGGAAGGACCGCGCGGATGTGGCGCGCTACCGTCCGCTGGTCGAGCAGCAGGCGATTCCCAAGCAAGACCTGGACACCGCCCTCTCGCGTGAGCAGGCGTCGGCGGCGGGTGTCGCGGCGGCGGAAGCCGCCCTCAAGGACTCGATACTCGTTCAGCGCACCGCCATCCAGCTCGCGGAGGCCGCTGTCGAGTCGGGCAAGGCGTCCGTCACCCAGGCCGAACTCAACGTCAAGTACACCGTCGTCGAATCGCCGATCAACGGCATCATCAGCAAGCTGGCCGTCGACACGGGCAACCTCGTCGGCAAGGGCGAGCCGACCTTGCTGGCCACGGTCTCGGCCGTCGATCCGATCTACGCGGATTTCGCGATCACCGAGGCGGACTATCTACGGCTGGTCAAGCGCATACCCGGTCTCGGTCGCGGTGAGGTGCCGCGGGACCAGCCGGCCACGTTCGATCTGATCCTGTCCGACGGGTCGGTCTTTCCGCAGAAGGGCCGGCCGGTCTTCGTCGACCGGGCGGTCGACCAGAAGACCGGGACCATCCAGGTCCGCGCCGCGTTTCCCAATCCCCAGCGCGTCCTGCGTCCCGGCCAGTTCGCGCGTGTGCGGGCCGTGACGGAAGAAGTTCCCGACGCGATCCTGGTGCCGCAGGTGGCCGTGCAGGACCTGCAAGGCGCAAAGACCGTCATGGTGGTGGGCGAAGACGGCAAGGTCGCGATGCGCACGTTGACCTTGCGCCAACCCTATCAGGACTTCTACATCGTCACGGCGGGGGTCAAGCCCGGCGAGCGCGTGATCGTCGAGGGCATTCAGAAGGTGAGGCCCGGGCTAGTGGTGAAGGCCGAGCTGAAGCCGGCCGCCGACGCGAAACCCGCACCGGCTCAGGCGGCGCCGGCTCCGCCAGCGTCGGCACCACCGCCGCCGCCAGCGTCGAAGCCCAAGAGCGGAAGCTAGGCGAACGATGGCTGAATTTTTCATCCGCCGCCCGATCGTCGCGATCGTCATCGCGATTCTCACCGTCCTGCTCGGAACCTACTCGCTCCTCAAGCTCAGCTTCGAGCAGTACCCGTTCCTCGCCCCGCCGACCATCCGGGTCACGGCCACCTACCCCGGCGCCTCCGCGATCGCCGTCGAGCAGTCCGTGGCCACCCCGGTCGAGCAGGAGGTCAACGGCGTCGACCGGATGATCTACATGAAGTCGTCGAACACGAGCGACGGCCGCATGCAGCTCGACGTGAACTTCCAGGTCGGCGTCGATCAGGATACGGCCAACGTGCTGACCCAAAACCGGGTGTCGTCGGCGCAGGCGCGCTTGCCGCAGGAGGTCATCGCCCAGGGCGTCACCGTGAAGAAGCAGAGCCCCAGCATCCTCATGCTGATCTCGCTCTACTCGCCCGGGGGGAGCTACGACGCCAACTTCTTGATCAACTACGCCTCGATCAATCTGCGCGACCAGATCTTGAGGATTCCCGGTATCGCGCAGGTCGATCTCTTCGGCGGCACCGACTACGGCCTGCGCGTCTGGCTCAGGCCCGACAGGCTCGCCAAGCTCGGCCTCACCCCGTCCGACGTGATCTCGGCGATCAAGGAGCAGAACCTCCAGGCGCCGACCGGCCGGGTGGGCGCGGCCCCGACACCCGCCGATCAGGCGTTCACCTTTACCGTGAGCGCGCCCGGTCGCCTCGTCACGGCCGAGGAGTTCGAGAACATCATCATCCGCGCGGCCGCGACTGGGGACCCGGTCCGCATCAAGGACGTGGGGCGCGCCGAGCTCGGCAGCCAGGACTACAACTCCTTCGGTCGGCTGAACGGCAAACCGTCGGGCGCGATGGCCGTCTATCTCCTTCCCGGCGCGAACCAGCTCCAGGCGGCCGAGACGATCTACAAGACCATGAGCACGGCCAAGGGTCTCTTTCCGCCGGACCTCGACTATACGATCGTGTACGACACCACGCCGGCCGTTCAGGCCTCGATTCACGAGATCGTGAAGACCTTCGTCGAGGCGCTGATCCTCGTCACGATCGTCGTGTTCATCTTTTTGCAGAATCTGCGCGCGACGATCATCCCGCTCCTCACCGTGCCCGTATCCATCGTCGGCACCTTCATCTTCTTCCCGCTGCTGGGTTTCTCGGTGAACACGCTGTCGATGTTCGGCCTCGTGCTCGCGATCGGCATCGTGGTGGACGACGCGATCGTCGTCGTCGAGGCGGTCATGCATCACATCGAGCACGGCATGAGCCCGCGCGACGCGACCGCGCAGGCCATGAAGGAAGTCTCGGCGCCGGTGATCGGGATCGCGCTGATCCTTTCGGCCGTCTTCATTCCGGTCGCGTTCATTAGCGGCCTCACCGGGCAGATGTACCAGCAGTTCGCGCTCACGATCGCGATCTCGGTCCTGCTCTCGGCCTTCAGCGCGCTCTCGCTCTCGCCGGCGCTTGCCGCCATGCTCCTCAAGCCCGCGCGGCCGGCCCGCGGCCCCCTCGGCGCGTTCTTTCGCGGGTTCAACAAGGTGTTCGACAAGGCGACGACGGGCTACATCGGCCTGGCCCACCACCTCATCCGGCGGGGAGTGATCACGATCGTGATCGTGGGCATCGTGGTGGTGGGAGTCGCGTTCCTCGGTCGCGCGCTTCCGGCCGGATTCATCCCGGACGAGGATCAGGGACTCTTCGGGGTCAACGTGCAGCTGCCACCCGGCGCCTCGCTCGAGCGGACGAGCGCCGTGCTGCGCCGTGTAGAGGAGATGCTCAAGAAAGTCGACGGCGTCGATTCGTTCCAGACGATTGGCGGGTACGGCGCGGTCACCAGCACCTACCAGCCGAACTTTGGAAGCATCTTCGTGCGCCTCAAGCCGTGGGAGGAGCGGCACGACGCGTCGCTGCACGTGCTGGGCATCATGCGTCGCATGGCGGTGGAGCTGGCCGCGATCCCGGAGGCGGTGGCCTTTCCGTTCAACATCCCGACCATCTCGGGCTTCGGCGCGTCGGCGGGCTTCAACTTCCTGCTTCAGGATCGGAGCGGCTCGTTGAGCGTCGAGGAGCTCGGGGCCCAGACACGCGCCTTCCTCGCGGCGGCGCGCCAGCGGCCCGAGTTCGCCTCGCTCTTCACGGCGTTCGATCCCACGTACCCACAAGTCAGGGTCGAGCTCGATCGGGAGAAAGCGCGCACGCTCGGTGTGCCGGTGAACGAAGTTTTTCAAGCCATGGCGACGGCGATGGGCGGCACCTACGTGAACGACTTCAACCGCTTCGGACGCCTCTACCGGGTCTACGTCCAGGCCGAGGCTGACTACCGCCGGAAGGCGTCGGACATCGGCGACGTCTACGTCCGCAGCAAGACGACCAACACGATGATCCCGCTCTCGACGCTGGTGACCATCAATTCGGCGACGGGGACGGAGATCACTACGCGCTTCAATCTGCAGCGGTCGGTCGAGATCAACGGCGCGCCCGCGCGCGGTGTGAGCTCGGGGCAAGCGCTGGCCGCGCTCGAGGACGTCTTCAAGCAGACCATGCCGAAGGAAATGGGCTTCGCCTATTCGTCCTTGTCGTATCAGGAGAAGACCGCGCCCCCCGCGGCGCCGACCTTCATCCTGGCCATCGTGTTCGTCTTCCTGTTGCTGGCGGCGATGTACGAAAGCTGGCGCTTGCCATGGGCCGTGCTGCTCGGCTCGCCGCTGGTGGCCCTCGGCGCCTTCTTCGGCGTATGGCTGTCTGGCTTCGACAACAACGTCTACGTGCAGATCGGTCTGATCATGCTCGTCGGCCTGGCCGCCAAGAACGCAATCCTGATCGTCGAGTTCGCCAAGGCCAAGCACGACGGCGGCCAGGGGCTAGAAGAGGCCGCGCTCGAGTCCGCCCGGCTGCGCTTCCGGCCGATCTTGATGACGGCCTTCGCCTTCATCCTCGGCGTCGTGCCGCTGATGCTCGCCAGCGGTGCGGGCGCCGGCGCTCAGAACGTCATGGGCACCGCGGTGTTCTGGGGAATGCTGATCGCCACCGCGCTCGGTGTGTTCCTGATACCGGGCAACTACACCTTCGTCGAGAGCCTGGGGCGCAAGGGCGCGTCGACCAGGAAACCTGTCGCTCAACCTACACCGGCCTCACTGCCCGGAAGGCAGCACGCATGAAAGCTCGCGCGATTGTCCTGTCGGCAGCGCTCCTGCTCGCGGGATGCACCGTGGGGCCGGACTACCGTCGGCCCGAGCTGTCGATACCGTCGGACTTCAGAGGACGCGGGCCCGATGCTCCGGCCGGCGCCGAGTCTCTGGGCGACGTGGCGTGGTGGCAGATCTTTCAGGACGAGACCCTGCAATCGCTGATCCGCACGGCCCTCGAAGAGAACTACGATCTTCGCATCGCCACCGCGCGCATTCTCGACGCGCGCGCCCGGGTGACGATCAGCCGGTCCGCGCAGTTTCCGGAGCTCAGCGCGGCGGCGAGCGCACCGTACACGTACATCACGCGCGACCGCGCCCCGGCGCAATTCAGGGAGACGTTCGCTCCACAGGGCACGCTGGACCTGTTCTGGGAGCTCGACTTCTGGGGCCGGTACCGGCGCTCGACCGAGGCGGCGCGGGGCGAACTGCTCGCCACCGAGTCGGCGCGGCGCTTCGTCGTGACCACGCTCGTCAGCGACGTGGCCACCGCGTATTTCCAGCTCCGAGAGCTCGATCTGGAGCTCGAGATCTCCCGGCGAACGCTGGCGGGCAGGGAAAACTCCCTCCGTCTCGTCAAGCTCCGTCAGCAGGGCGCGGTCGCGTCGATGATGGACGTGCGACAGGCCGAAGTGCTCTTCTACACGGCGGCCGAGACGATACCCGATGTCGAGCGCCGCATCGAGCAGACCGAGAACCAGATCTCGATTCTGCTCGGCCGAAATCCCGACGCGGTGCCGCGAGGACGGCCGCTCCTGCAGCAGCTGGCGCTACCGGCCATTCCGGCCGGATTGCCGTCGAGCCTCCTCGAACGCCGAGCGGATATCCAGGAAGCTGAAAGTCAGCTGCACGCGGCCACTGCCCGCATCGGCGTCGCAAAATCAGACTACTTCCCGCGACTCTTTCTCTCGGGCGCGGCCGGTGCCGGCGGTGTCAACGTCGACGGGCGCTGGTTCGGGCCGCAGGGGATTCTCGCGATCGCCCCGCAGCTCACGTTGCCGATCTTCAACTCGGGCCGGATCGGAGCCGGAGTGGACTCGGCCACGGCGTTGGCGCAAGAGGCGCTCGAGCGCTACCGGCAAACGCTCCAGCAAGCCTTCCGGGAGGTCGCAGACTCACTCATCGAGCATCGCAAGCGGGGCGAGTCCCGCGTCCAGCAGGAAGCGCTCGTCGTGTCACTGCGAGATGCGGCCCGCCTGGCCGACGTCCGCTACCGGGGCGGCGTGACGAGCTATCTCGAGGTGCTGGATACCGAGCGCCAGCTGTTCGATGCCGAGCTGCAGCTGGCGCAGGCCCAGCGTGACGAATTGCTCGCCGTGGTGCGACTGTATCGGGCTCTCGGTGGCGGCTGGGAAGTGGGCGCCGAGCAGCGACCCTCGGCCGCGGCCGGCGCGCCGGCCTTCTGAGCTCGATGCGGTGGTCGATTCACTGGCTGCTGATCGCCATCCCGATCGCGATCGCCCTGAAAGCGCTTGGCGCCTCCGCGCCACTGCTCTTCTTCTGCGCGGCGCTGGCGATCGTTCCGCTCGCGGTGCTGATCGTGCACAGCACCGAGCACCTGGCGATCTATACGGGGCCGGCGCTCGGGGGATTGCTCAACGCGACCTTCGGCAACCTTCCCGAGCTCATCATTGCGCTGGTGGCGCTCCGGGCGGGGCTGCTCGACATGGTGAGGGCCTCGCTCATCGGCGCGCTGCTCGCCAATCTGTTGCTGGCGCTCGGCGTCGCGTTTCTGCTCGGCGGACTGCGCCATCGCGTGCAGGAATACAATCCGGCCGCGGCGAGGAGCTACGCGTCGATGATGCTGCTCGCCGCGGTCAGTATCGTCGTTCCCGGGACCTTCCACCGCTTCCTCGGCGACGCCGCCCCGCGGCACGCGGCAGCGCTCGACCTGGCCGTCGCGGTTGTGATGCTGGCGGCCTACGCGCTCTATCTGGTGTTCATGCTGCGCACGCATCCCGAGGTCTTCGCCGGCATCAAGGCTGAGCACGCGGAGCACGGCGCTCGATGGAGCGTGAGGCGAGCGCTCGGGACGTTGCTGCTGGCCTCGCTCGGCGCGGCGTGGATGAGCGAGATCCTGGTCGGCGCCGCCGAGGCCACGGGACACGAGCTCGGGATGTCGTCGCTCTTCATCGGGATCGTGCTGCTCGCCGTGCTGGGCGGCGCCGCGGAAAGCGGCGCGGCGATCGCGATGGCGCGCAAGAACCAGATGGACCTGGCCGTCGGCATCGCCCTCGGCAGCTGCATTCAGATCGCGCTCTTCGTGACGCCGATCCTGGTGCTGTCGAGTCTGGTGGTGGCGCCCGAGCGCTTGACGCTCGGGTTCAGCCGGCTGGAGGTCGGCGCGCTGTTCCTCGGCGTGCTCGTCGGCGCCCACGTCGCCGGCGACGGCCGCTCCACGTGGTACAAGGGCGTCCAGCTCGTCGCGTTCTATCTGATCCTGGCGACCACGTTCTATCTGGTTCCTGTGGAGTCGGTCCGGGCGCTCGGACGCGCGCCCTGAGCCGGCTCGGGGCGCCCGGGTAGACCTTCGCGGATGGCCCGAGAGAAGTCGCTGCTGTTTGCCGCCGCCCTGGCCCGCACGGTGATGTCGCTGCGCCTTCGGAGCTCGGCAAAGGGCAGGCCCGTGTTGATCTGCCGCCGCTCGTACCCCAGCTCGTCCAGGTGGCCGTTCGCCAGGATGCGCCAGTCGAACGGGTTTCCCGCGGCGACCTGCCGGACGTGGTGGCGGATCGTCGTCGTGCAGTTGTGGGTCAGCGCGTTGTACCACTGGGGCTCGCGCGCCAGCCGGTTGACCTCCTCGAGGTAGTCGAGCAGGAGCGCGCGCGCGAACGCCGGATCGCCGCGAACACGATAGAGCTGCATCGTCTCCTGGCGCGGCCCCGTCCGGACCCCGATGACGTCGCGCTCGTCGGCGACCACGTAATAGAGCTCGAACTGACGGAAGAACCCGAGCACGGGTGAGTAGTCCTGCCCGTTCTTCTTGCGCGTCTCGATCGAGATCGCCAGATGCTGACCGTCGGAGAACTGCCAGCTCGAGATCGTGTGCGCGATGATCTTCGGCCCCCAGTAGGACAGGAACATGTCGAAGCCCTCGATGCGGCCGAGATCGTAGCTGCGCGTCTCCCAGCGCTCGACGACAGCGGCGGCCGACGGATACGCGAAGTTCCGCACGTTGCGGATCGTCACCCGATCGCCCGCCACCGTCGCGCTCGGCAGCCGCGCGACGTCGGCTTGCCAATCCCGATCGTTGCTGGGCGCGATCGAGAGCCACCAGGCCAGGACGACCACGAACGGGACGACGGCGGTCGCGAGGCTCCACCACCACGGCTGGACCACCAGGAGCAGGAGCAGCGAGCCCGCCGCCACCACGATGCAGAGCATGCCGGCGAGCTCGCGGTTCTTCGGCCCATCGATCCAGATCGCGGCGACGCTCCAGGCCACGACGGCGACGACGAGCGCGGTCAGCACCACGCGGAGCAAGACGGCGGCCAGGCTCTTCACCGGGTCGCGAGGTGCTCGAGAAGGATCCGTCTCACCTCGAGAATCGTGTCGGGCTCGGACTGACACGAATGGGACGACCGCACGATCTTCTCGGACTCGGCAGCCGTCAGGTGAGCGCTCTCGTAGGCGACGACGCCGTCCGTCTTTCCGGCCACCGGCCCTGGGCCGAGCACGGCGACGATCGAATGGACCGCGACGCCGTGATTGATCGGGCTCGCGGCCAGGGTTTTCACGAACGCATTGCCGGGACGCATGTTGTCGACGGCCGTCGGCATGTTCTTGACGGCGTTGCTCGCGGCGACGAGATCGGGATTCTCCGCGGCCAGCTCCTTCACGCTCTTGCCCAGGGTGACTGGAAGGGTGACGACGCGACCCACCAGGTCTCGGACGAGCGTCGAGACGCGGAAGCTCCCGTGATGCGGCGTCGCGATGAACACGACGCGCTTCACGGTCGGCACCGGTTCGAAGAACATGCCGTCCCGGAAGATCTTCAGCGCCCCCGGTGGCCCCTTGATCTGGTCGAATGGCTTGTTGGACACGTTGTGCCAGAAGCGGTCGCCGCTCTCGGTTACCATGAGCCGCGCTAGCAGCCCGCCCTGGCTGTGGCCGATCAGGACCATCCGGCGAAGCGCCGGGTCGAGCCCGTTCGGGTCGAGCCGCGTCACGATGTCCTCGAGCGCGTGTCGCAGCTCGCTGGCCGACAAGAGAATCGGATTGCTCGTCGAATACGTGAAGAGCCAGAACTGGATGCGGGTACGTAGCAGGGGATCGTTCTGAAGCTCGTTGATCATGTCGGCCCAGCGCGCGGGACTCGACGCCGTGCCGTGAACGAGCACGATCGGGATCCGCCCCGGGCGATACGGGTGAATCATGTAGAGATTCACACCGGATTTTCGGCTTCCGGGCGAAAGGAAGAAGCCGAACTCCGTGTCCCACACCGGCGCTCCCTCGAGGGCGTAGGCGAGCACCACGCTGGACTCCTGCTCCAGGGGCAGCTTCCGTCCCTCGACCTCGACGGTCAATTCGGCGTCGGCCGGATAGATGTCGAGGCGACCTTGGAGCTGGCCGTCGGCGATTCCTTGCATGACATCAGGGATCCTCACCAATGCCGTCAGCGGCACCTTGACGCGCGCGGGGATGTACTTCCGGGCGATCTCCGCCTCCGGCCCGCTTCCTTCCTGGCTGACCTCTCCGGCCAGCGCGGCGCCGATGCCCGGCTGGCGATAGCGATTGCGCAGTCCACGAACGTTGAACTCGCCGACCGAGATGAACCGATTCATGCGCAGGCCGCCCCAGGTCCGCTCCGCTCGGTCGCCGCGCAGCTCGAGCCGACCGAAGGGCAGCGGGAGCGTCCGATCGGCCAGGTCGACCTCGACCGCCTTCAGCTCGGCCTCGGTCCGGCCGACGACGGCCGACGAGCTGTTGCCGTCGGCGCCCGCCCGGATCGCGAGCGCCAGGCCAAGACCGAAATTGTAGAGATCGGCCGCGAGCCGGGTTCGCGAGTCCAGGGGATCGTCGATCGCGCCGTCCTTTCTGAACAGAAACGCATAGGCGTAGACTGCGGACGCCAGGTAGTAGTCCTGTCGATTTTCTTTCTGCGCGTGGATGAAGGAGAGCTCGGCCAGCGCGAAGAGACGGTCGCGGCTGAGCCCGGCGCCCGTGCCACGAAGCTCTTGCAGCGTGGCCACCGGGTCCTCGTCGAAGCGCTGCACGAGCCCGAGACGATGGAGAAACTGCTCCGTGGCGTGGCTGGGCTTACCGTTGGTTAGAACGCTTCGCGTGACCGCGCGGTGGACTTCTTCCGGCTGTGAGACCGTGACGCCGATCGGCGTCGCGCAGGCGGCGACCGCCTGCAGGACGCCAATCAGCAGCGCGAGGGCGAGAGCTCTACTTGACCGAATACCCACGTCCCGAGAGACACGCCCCGTACGCCTTCTCATAGTTGGCGTAGCCGGCCTGTTGCTGTGACTGCGCCTGCTGGGAGGCTGCTGCGGCCTCGCGATTGTGCCGGTTCTGCCTCATCGCGCCCCCCGTTCCACCGACGGCCGCGCCCACCGCCGCGCCCTTGCCGGCATCGCCCGCGATGGCGCCACCGACGGCGCCGACCGCGGCGCCGCGCGCCGCACCTCTCACCGCGCCACCCTGCTGGGGCGGCGGCGCCGCGGCGGCCTGGGGCGGCGCGGCGGGATTGAAGCCTGACTGCTGCGAGGCCCAGTTGTGACACGCGTACTGGTCGCTTTCGAACGCCTCCTGGCTCTGCCCCTGCTTGGGGTAGACGAACACCTCAGCCTGCGCCGTATCCGCGAGCACGCACGCGGCGAGCGCGGCAACGATGGCGATGGTCCAGCTCTTCATGTCTGCTCTCCTCGAGCTACGAACGAGTTGTCGGCTATCGACTGCGCCGCCGGTCATCACCGCGCGAGCGGCACGATCTGCGCGAGCTGCGCGTTGAGCATGGCGTCGAGCTTGTTGTCGGCCTGAAAGAAGCGCATCACTTTGCGAGCCGGCAGGATCTTCTCGAACCGCGATACGTACTTGCTCTTGACGCCGTTCTTCGCCTTGTCGACGCTGAGCCACTCCTTCATGATGCTCTTGGCCTGCGCGTCGGTGAGATTGTCGTACTGGTTGGAGTACTGGACCAAGAGGTTCGAGGCGCGATCGCCAACCTTGGCCATCTCGAGCCGGTATTCGCGATAGAGCGGCCAGAACGCCTCGGCTTCCTTGGGACTCAGATCCATCACGGCCGTCACGATCGCCTGGCGGCGGAGCTGGATCGACGCGCGCGTGAGCGCCAGGTCGCTCGTGAGGTCCTCCTGCTCGGACTCCTGCGGCGGGCTTGCCCCCGGCTGTGGCGCGGGCGCGGTGGGTTGTTGTGCCGCCACCCAGCCGGACGTCCACACGGCGAGCCCGAGAGCTACCGAGATTGTCAGTCGCGCTGCCTTCGTCATTCCATTCTCCTTGTTGTAGGCGCGCCTCGGCCCGGCGGGGTCCCGGCCCCGCGACGCCCCGCGGCGCGCACTAAATGCGGTCATCGTGATGCTCTGGTGAAGGCCGAGAGCAGCGCTGTGTTGGGATCGGCCTTGCAGTAGCCGAGCGCTCGATCGACCAGCTCGGCGACCTGCCGCTCGTCCCAGACCTTGAGCCCGCGCATGCCGTCCACGTAGCCGTTGAAGTACAGGAGGATCCGACTCTCGTCGGGAGCCGATTGAAGATCCGAGCACTTCAACTGATCGATCTGGATGACGCGCGGCGTGAGGGTGACCTGCGCCGGTGCGCGCTCGGGCACGAGATCCGCCGCCGCCAGGGCCAGGCACGATGCCACCAGTATCGGAGCGCCCCGAGTCATGCCTCACCCCCGCCATGATCTATGGCTACAAACCAGGCGCTGTATCGTACTCAGGGGGGTCGGTTCGCAACAACCCCGGCTAAAGTCGTAGGCGAATCGGTCGGGAGTCTAGTTCCGCGGCAGGTCTAGACCCGAGGGCGGATCTCACGGGCGAACTTCTCGTAGATCGCGACCATGTCGTCGAGATCGCGGACGCGCGACTCGAGGATCACGTGGCTCACCCCGAGCTCGGCGAGATCGTGAATCTCGCGCAAGAGCGAATCAGCGTCCTGGCGGGCCGGGAGCCCGAGCCGGGCGCTGATCGTGAGCGAGCCCAGGTCCCGGCCGACCTTCCGGCAGGCTGTCGCGAGGTCCGCGAGCGAGGCCTTCATCTTCGCCGCGCTCGGGAAGGCGGCGTGCCAGCCGTCGCCGAGCTCGGCGACCCGCCGGAGCGCGCGCGGCGTGTGGCCGCCGATCCAGATCGGGATCGTGCCCTGCGCCGGCTTCGGGGCCACGCCGAGCGCCTCGAAGCGCACGAACTCGCCGCGATAGCTCACGCGCTCGTCGCGCCAGCAGGCCTTCATGACCCGGATCGCCTCGTCGCTCCAGGCGCCCCGCCGCGCGTGGGGCACGCCGAAGAGCTCGATCTCTTCCTTCATCCAGCCCACCCCGGCGCCCAGGATGACGCGGCCCGGCGCCAGGTGATCGAGCGTCGCGAGCATCTTCGCGGCGAGCACCGGATGGCGATGCGGGAGCACGAGCACGGTCGTCCCCAGCCGGACGCGCTCGGTCACGCCGGCGACCAGCCCGAGCGCCACCAGCGGCTCGAGGAAGCTGGTGGCGGGCGCCAGAGGGAAGTCTCCGGTCGGATTGTAGGGATACCGCGACGCGATCGAGTACGGAATGACGACATGGTCGCTCGCCCAGAGCGAGTCGTAGCCGAGCGCCTCCATGCGCCGCGCGAAGCCGAGCAGCACCTCGCGCGTGGCCGCAGGTCCGTAAACAGGAAGGTGACATCCGAAGTTCATAGCCAATCGGTCCATAACGAGAGCCCCGGATCATTCACGAACGCGACCACGCGTGACCGAACGGGTGCTGCGGTGGGCAGGTGCTCCCCGCGACCTGTGTAGGCACGGTGACTTGAACAACAACCGCATGGTGTCGCCGCAAGTCAGATACGCGCGCAGGTCGCGGGGAGCACCTGCCCACCGCAGCACCCGTTCGCCTCCTGCGCGAGCCGTTGATTCAATGATCGGGTTAGCTACCGTAAACCGCGCGCTCGGCGATCGAGTCGTCCTGGATCATCTGGACAAGGCGCGAATGCTGGATCTTGCCGCTGGAGGTCTTCGGAATCGTGCTGGCGCGCACGAGGATCACGCGCGCCGGCCGGTGACCGCTCGCACGGTGGACGCGGCTCGCGATCTCGCGAACGAGACCGTGATAGTCGTCGGGCGCGGCGTCCTCGCTGCGTACCTCCGCCACCACGTGAAGCCGCTGCGTGCCCGTCCGCTCGCTGTCGATGCCGACCGCCGCGGAGTAGCGCACGCCGTCCAGGCGGTCGACGACCTCTTCGATGTCGGCCGGCACCACGTTCTGACCGCCGAGGATGATGAGATCCTTGATCCGCCCGGTCACGAAGAGGAATCCCTCGGCGTCGAGGAAGCCCAGATCGCCCGTGCGCAGCCAGCCGCCGGGCATGAGCACTTTGGCCGTGGCCTCCGGATTGTTGTAGTAGCCTTTCATCACGCCGGGGCTCTTCACGCAGATCTCGCCTTCGACCCCGGCCGACCGCTCGCCGGTGCCCTCGTCCAGCGGCGCCAGGATCTTCACCGAGACGCCGCGACACGGCTGGCCTACCGACAGGAACCGGCCGCTCGGATCGAGCCTCAGTGGTACGCCGCGCGGCCAGATGGCGACCGCCAAGGTGGCTTCGGCCAGGCCATAGCACGGTGAGATGACGCGCTTGAGGCCGAAGTGCGACTCGAAGGCCTCGATCGTGGACGGACGTACCGGCTCGGCGCCCGACAGCGCCGCCTTGAGACTGCCCAGATCGAGCCCGGTGGTGTCGCGGACGTTGCGCACACAGTTGCGATAGCCGAAGTCCGGCGAGACCGTGAAGGTCGCGCGGATCTCGGTGATCAAGGTGAGCCACTGCCGCGGATTGCGCAGATCCGGCGGCAAGAGCCAGATCGGCGTCGGGAGCAACGGCGGGGTGAAGGCGCAGCCGATCAACCCCATGTCGTGATAGAGCGGCAGCCACGAGACGACCCGGTCGTCGACGGTGATACCCGCCGCCTCGGCCATGAAGTGGATGGTCGACACGACGTTCTGATGCGTGAGCATCACGCCGCGCGGCCGGCCCGTGCTTCCCGACGTGTACTGCAGGAACGCCAGATCGTCCGGCCGTGCCTCGACGAGCGGCATCGGCGACGGCGCGTCGATCTCGAGATCCGGCGGCTCGAGCACCATGCGGACGTTCGGCGCGAGCGCGCAGCTCTCGTCGACGCCGGTGCGGAACCAGCCGATCGTCGCCACCGCGATCGATTCGGAGTCGCGGAAGATCGCGGCCGTCGTCTCGACGCCGAGCGTGGGGTAGAGCGGGACCGGGACGGCGCCGACGCGCAGCGCACCGAAGAACGTGTAGAAGAACTCGGCGCACGTCGGATAGATGAGGCAGATCTTGTCGCCCGGGCGCACACCGGCCCGGACCAGGCCGGCGGCGTAGCGCCCGCTCTGCTCCCACAGGCGTCTGTAGGTCACGGTCTCGTCGTACAGGCGGAAGTACTGCTGGTCGGGCGAACGGGCTGCGCGCCGGCGCATCATCTCGGTCAAGGTCGAGGCCGATCTCACATCGTCGTCGACCATTCAGGCCTCCTCGGCGCGGACGGGTCTAGTCACTGCGAGGACCGAGCGTCGCGGACGTCGAGTGCGCTTCTCCGTTTCGGAGATACAGGACCGGGATGGTGTCGCCGGGCTTACGCTCACGGATCAGGGCTCTGAGCTCTTCGAGCCCGTCGACCGCGGTCCCGGCAAATCGCACGATCACGTCGCCCTCACGCAAGCCGGCTCGCTCGGCGCCCGTCCCCGACATCACGCTCGAGAGTCTCAGGCCGTCGCCGCCCGGGCGCGGGACGGCGACGACGCCCAGCAGCGCGCCGCCGGACGCTCCGCTGCCCTGATTCTGGCGCCGGGCCGGCCGCGTGACCTGCGCGTAGACCGGGCGGGCCTCGCTGGCGAGCCCATCGACCACGCGCGCACCGAGCGCGGCGATTCGCGCCATCCCGGCCGCGTCGATCTTGTCGGCGGTATCGCTCGGCTTGTGATAGTCGCTATGGCCGCCGGTGTAGAAGAAGAGCACCGGAACGCCCGCCGCGTAGAACCTGGCGTGGTCGGACGGGCCATACGGCGAGCCGTGCAGGTCGAGCGTCGTCAGGCCCTCGAGCTGCGCCGCCTGGCTCACGAGCGCGCGGAGTCGGTTGCCGCTGTCGCCGCCGCCGACGCTCAAGGTTCGGCCTTGCAGCCGGCCCACCATGTCGAAGTTCACCATGGCGACGGTGCGATCGAGCGGGACGGCCGGCCGGTCGACGTAGTGTCGCGAGCCGATCAGACCGAGCTCCTCGGCGCCGAACAGCGCGAAGATCAGGGTGCGGGCGTTGCCGCCCGCCGCCGCGAACGCGCGCGCCAGTCCGACGACCACCGCGGTCCCGGAGGCGTTGTCGTCGGCGCCCGGGTAGACGACGCCGTCGGCCAGGCCGAGGTGATCGTAGTGGGCGCCGATAACGACGGCCTCGGACGCGAGCGCCGGATCGGTCCCGGGCAAGATGCCGATCACGTTGGCCGCGCGGACCTCATCGACGACCTTCTCGACGCGAAGGTGAACGCGCGTGCCCGTCGGGAATGGCGCGGGGCCGCGCGCCTTCGACATCGCGCTCGCGGCGTCTGCCGTCGTGCGGCCCGCGGGGGCCAGGATCGCGTCGGCGGCCTCACGCGTGAGCGCGGCTGACGGCAGCGCGACCTCGACCGACGTCTTGTCCGGCGACGGAAGCTCGGCGCCCGCGATCAGCACGGCCGCGGCGCCCCGCCGTTTCGCAGCGATGAGCTTGTCAAGGCGAGTCACCCGCGCGTCGGCCAGATGCGAGGGTGCGCCGTCGAGGACGAGCGCGATCTTCCCGCGAACGTCGACGCCCGTGTAGTCGTCGTACTTCGCCTCGGGAATGTCCGCGCCGTAGCCGGCGAACACCACGTCGCCACTGACCTCGCCGGCGCGAGAGCCGCCGTGCGCGATCCATTCGCGGCCGGCGTCGAGGCGTCGCTGGGTCGGAGCGGAGAGCTCGAGGCTGCTCGCCGGTCCCGGCCGTGACGAAGTCTCGAGCACGAACGACTGCAGATACGAGCCCTGATCACCCCCCGGACGGAGTCCGGCGGCCGCCAGCCACTCGGCGATCCGCCGGGCGGCGAGCTCGCCGCCGAGGGTCCCCGATCGGCGACCTTCCATCTCGGGAGTGGTCAGCACGCTCACGCTTTCGGAAAGCGCGACCGCACCCGGCGGCACGACAGCGGAGCGCGCGGAAGCGCCGGCCGTGAGCACGAGCAAGAAAGCCGCAACGAGAAATGTGACGAAACGGCCAGTCACACGCGCATTTTACTCTACCGAGCGGACGAGGGCGCCAGCCGGTAGCCGGCGGCTCTAGGCGCGGGTATCGGACTTGACCGCGGCGACGCGGCCGCCGGTCAGGCGCACGAGGTCGGCCGGGGTGAGCTTGAAGACCGTGTTCGGGTGTCCCGCCGCGGCCCAGATCGCCGGCCACTGAAGGAGATCTTCGTCGATCAGAATCGTGAGCGGCTCGGCGTGCGCGACCGGCGCGACGCCGCCGATGGCGAAGCCCGTGCGTTGCCGCACGAAGTCGGCGTCGGCGCGGCCGATCGGCTCGGCGATGAGCGCCGCCACCTTGCGCTCGTCGACGCGGTTGGCTCCGCTCGCGATGATCAGCACCGCGCGCTGGCTCTGCTCGCCGCGAAAGACCAGCGACTTCGCGATCTGATCGACCTTGCAGCCGACCGCCGCCGCCGCCTCGGCCGAGGTCCGCGCCGACTTCTCGAGGGCAATCACGGTGTGACCGCCGCCGGCCGCGGCAAGCGCGTCCTGGACCCGCCGAACGCTCGCGCCGAGGTCGGTCATGAGCCGAGCTGCCGGACGGCGCGGGCGACGTCGGCGGGGTCGGGCCGGACCTGAATGCTGTCCGCGAGCTGGAGCCAGCGCACGATCCCGCGCCGATCGATCACGACGGTCGTCGGTCGCGCGACGTCCTGACCCTTGTGGCCGCCGTGGGCGTGGAGCAGGCCGTAGCTGCGCGTCACCGCGAGGTCGCGGTCCGTGAGGAATCGGTAGCGGGCGTGGAGCTTCTGAGCCAGCTCCTGGCTCTGCTCGTTCGGATCGGGACTGATCGCGAGGATGTGGACGCCCTCATCGCCGAGCTCGGTCAGGACGGCTCCAAGACCTTGGAGCTCCGCGACGCAAAACGGTCACCAGTAGCCGCGATAGAAGACGAGCACGACGGGCGTGCGCCCGCGGAACGACGCGAGGCTCACCGCGGCGCCGGCCGCGTCGGGCAAGGTGAAGTCCGGAGCCGGCTCGCCGACGCGAAGTGCCACGGGAGTCGACGGCACTCGCGCGAGCACGAAGTTGAAGTACGCGCCGAGGATCAGCAAGACCACCGAGAGCCCGAGCGCCACGAAGTTCGGCCAACGTGCGGCACGCCACGTGGCCATGCCCGCGATCACGGCCGCGAGGGCGAACGCCGCGAGATAGAGCGCGGGGTGATTGCGGATCGCCGGTACGCGCAGGAGCGCGTAGTACCCGGCGATGGCGCCGACGCAGAGCAGCACGCTCGCGAGCGCCGGCCAGTACCGGATCATCGCGCCATGACCACCCGGTCGAACGTCTCCGCGTACGCGAAGCCCTTCGGCTTGCCGAGCTCGGCCGCGCGCTCGCGAATGCGCTTCTCAACCCCGGCGAAGTCGGCGAACTGGCTCGCGTGGCAGGCCAGGGCCTTGAGCTTGAGATCCATCACGTCGGTGATGTCGACCACCAGGTGAGGGTTCTCCCACTGCATCAGGTGGATCTCGAGGACCTTGTGCGGCTCGAAGTCCGGCATCAGCTCGGGGAACGACAGGTGATCGCGCGCCAGCGGATACACGCAGTCGAGCGTGACGCCGGCAACCGTGCGGTGATCGCGATGCGAGCCGCCGAGGTTGTAGGTGCGGTGCGGGTTCATCGTGATCACGAGATCGGGCCGGCGCCGCCGGATCTCGCGGGTGACGTCGCACCGGAGCTCGCGCGTGTCCTCGACCTCGCAGTCCGGGTAGCCGAGGAAGTCGACGTTCGACACGCCGAGCGTGCGCGCCGCGTTGCGCTGCTCCTCCTCCCGGATCCGCGCCAGCCGCTCGGAGGTCATCGTGCGATCGCCCGAGCCCTTGTTGCCGTTGGTCACGATCACGTAGCTGACCTCGCAGCCGTCCCTGACGAGCTTCGCGATGGTTCCACCGGCGCCGAACTCGGAGTCGTCGGGGTGGGCGGTTACGACTAAAACTCTGGCGATCGTGTCAGGCACGAGAATCTCCGTTGTAGCGGGGTCCGTGAGGCCGGCTTGGACCGAGGGTGGCCTGCCTCTGGTGCGAGCCGGCTCCGCTCGCCCGATCAACCGTTCCGTCCCGCGAGCCGGCTCCGCTCGCCCGATCAACCGCTTTGTCAACCGGCGCCGCTCGCCTCGTCAACCGTTCCGCGAGCCGGCTCCGCTCGCCCGGTCAACCGTCTCGCGACCCGGCGCGCTGCGCTCGCCCGATCAACCGTTTGCGGCGTCTGCCCCGCGTGTTCGATGTTCTGGGACAGCATACCGGTTCCGGGCGCGGCGGGGGAACAGCTATAATCTCGTGATGCCGATCGCCGCCCCGCGCCGGGTCGGGGTCGCGGGCCTGCTCGGTCTGCTCGCCGGCGCGCTTGCGCTGATGTTCTCGCCCGGCAATCCCGGCGCTCTGCGACTCCTCGGCGTCGGTCTCTTCTGGTGGTACGCGGCGCTGGCCGCTCCGGTCGCCGCCGTCCTGCTGGTGGCGAGCACGCAGGGTCGCGCGCTGCGTTCCGGCTCGGCCTCGCATCGCGCGACGGTCCTCGCCATCGCGGCCTGGACGTCTCCCGTCCTGCTGGCGCTGGTCGCCGCCCGCGCGCTCGCCGGCGGCCCGGACGCGCCGGCGCTCGCGCTGAGCGCGTTCGTGGCCCCGCTGATCGCGTTTCTGTGCGCGACGGCCGGCAGCGATGAGCGCCCCAACTTCGTCGCCACCCTCGCGGTCGGCGCCGGGCTCGGCTTCATGCTGTGGGCGAACCTGCTCCTGTTCGCGGACGTCGCCGGCCTGCTCGGCCTTCCGCGCTGGGCCACCGCGACGCTCGCCACGGTCGTCGCGTTGCTTACCGTCGAGCTCGCGCATACGGCCGACGGCGGCGCGCGGCGGCAGCCGAAGGGCGCGGGGCGAGCCGCGCGCCTCTACCGCGTTGCGCTCCGCGGCGGCGGGCTCACGCTGCTCTACACGAGCGCGCTGGGATTCGTCGCGCTGGTGGCCGTCATCGCCGTCACCCTGGCGGTTTCCCCCTGGGATGCGTGGCGCGAGGTTGCGTCGCGCCCGGCGCTCACCTTCGGCGAGCGAAGTCCCTGGGTCACGGAGGGCCGGACGCTCGCCAGGCCGACCGCGCTCGATTTCACCGAGGGCCACCGGGTCACTGCGCTGAGCCCTGCGACGTACCGCGTGGTCGAACCCGGTCGCTTCCGCGAGTGGCAGCTGCATCCGGGCGAGACGCTGGCGCTTCGCGCCGGCGATCGCCTGGTGCTCGACGCGGGCGCCCGCGTGAGGTTCGAGGCCGGCAAGCGCATCCCCGGCGCCCCCGCGTCGGGTGTGGCGTGGGCCGACCCTCCCGAGCGGGGCGGCCTCGGAGCCGTGCTCGAGACGCTGGGGTTGATGGTCACCCTGGTGGGCGGCGCGCTGGCGCTCGTGGGCTCCCGGCCGGCGCTCGGCGCCACGACCGTGTACGCGGGATCCGGCCTCTTGCTGGTGCTGGTGCTCTCCGCGTTGTGCCTGGGCGTGCTCGGCGCCTACGCCGCGCCGGGGCTCTCGATCGGCGTACCGGCGCTCGCTGCGACCTTCGACCTGCCGGCCGCGATCGTCCCCGGGCCGCGTGGCCGGGTGCTCGGCGCGCTGGGCGCCGCCGTGCTGCTGGTGCTCTTCGCGGCGACGGCGCTGGCGCTGCGCGACGTCCTCGGCCGCGCCCTGCGCCGCGCGCAGAGCGCCTCGGACGCGACCAAGTCACGCACCGAGCTCACCCGGCCGATCATGCGCCTGTTCCTCATCGTCGCGTGCGTCGCCAGTCTGTGGGGCGGCGAGGCCTCGCGCGCGCTCGTCGTCGGTCTCGGGCTGGCGGCGTCGGCCACCTTGGGCGCTCGCCTCGCTGACGGCGAGCCTGCGACCAAGCTGGTCGGCTCGGTCGTCGGCGTGATCGTCTTCGCGGGCCTCTCGATGCTCGGCACCCGTCTGCCGGCGTGGGCCGGCGTGATCGGCGCCTATCCCGTACTCGCCGCGGTGCCCCTCGCGTGGGCGGCGACCCGGGCATGGGAGGCCACGGCCTCGCGGCGCTGATTCCAGCGTGAGATCCCCACCCGGTGGAGCCGAGCCTTATAATGAAGCGCCATGGCTAGTGATCGGATCATCGTCAGGGGCGCCCGCGAGCACAATCTCAAGAACGTCGACCTCGAGATCCCGCGCGATCAGCTCGTGGTGATCACGGGCCTCTCGGGATCGGGCAAATCGTCGCTCGCCTTCGACACCATCTACGCCGAGGGCCAGCGGCGCTACGTGGAATCGTTGTCCGCGTACGCGCGGCAGTTCCTCGAGCAGATGGAGAAGCCGGAGGTGGACTCGATCGAGGGGCTCTCGCCCGCGATCTCGATCGAGCAGAAGACCACCTCGAAGAATCCGCGGTCCACCGTCGGCACCGTCACCGAGATCTACGACTACCTCCGCGTGCTCTTCGCGCGGGTGGGTATTCCGCATTGCCCGCGCTGCGGCAAGGTCATCTCCGCCCAGACCGTGCAGCAGATGGTCGATCGCGTCCTCGCCCAGCCGCAGGGCACGCGGCTCCTGGTTCTGGCGCCGGTCGTCCGCGGCCGCAAGGGCGAGTACAAGAAGCTCTTCTTCGACCTGCAGCGCCAGGGCTACTCGCGCGTGCGGGTCAACGGCGTCGTGCGCGAGCTCGGCGAGGAGATCGAGCTCGACAAGAAGCGCAAGCACACGATCGACGTGGTCATCGACCGCCTGATCGTCCGGGACAACCTCGGCTCCCGCCTGGCCGACTCACTCGAGACGGCGCTGCGTCTGGCCGACGGCATCGTGACCGTCGAGACCGTCGATGCATCGGAAGGAACAGGGAAGACCGCGGGAGCGGAGCCGGCTCGCGCCCACAGCAGGCCACCCTCGGCCCGAGCCGGCCTCAAGGACCCTGCTACAACAACCCCGGCTACAATTACCTTCTCCGAGAAGCTGGCGTGCGCCGATTGCGGCATCTCGTTCCCCGAAGTCTCGCCGCGCATGTTCTCGTTCAACAACCCGTACGGCGCCTGCCCGGAGTGCGGTGGCATCGGCTCGCGGGACGAGATCGATCCGGATCGGCTCGTGCCCAATCCGGCGCGCTCGCTCAAGGAGGGCGCGCTGGCGCCCTGGGCCGGCCGCGAGACCTCGTATTTCCGCCAGACCCTGGCCGTGCTGGCCAAGCGCCACAAGTTCTCGCTCGAGACGCCGTGGTCCGAGCTGCGCAAGCCGGTCCGCGACGTGATCCTGCACGGCGAGCGCGACGGCGGGTTCGAGGGCGTGATCAAGACGCTCGAGCGCCGCTACCGCGAGACCTCCTCCGAGGAGGCGCGCGCGGAGGTCGCGCAGTTCATGACCGAGCGTCCGTGCCCGGCCTGCGGAGGCTCGCGGCTCAGACCGGAATCGCTCGGCGTCAAGATCGGCGGGCGCTCGATCGCCGAGGTGGTGCGCCAGACCATCAAGGAAGCCGCCGGCTTCTTCGAGAAGCTGAACCTGACCGAGCGCGAGGTGGCGATCGCCCGCCGCGTGCTCAAGGAAGTCCGCGAGCGCCTCGGATTCCTGATGAACGTCGGGCTCGACTATCTGACGCTCGACCGGCCGGCTGGCACCTTGTCCGGTGGCGAAGGACAGCGGATCCGTCTGGCGACGCAGATCGGCTCGAGCCTCGTCGGCGTCCTCTACATCCTTGACGAGCCGTCGATCGGCCTGCATCAGCGCGACAACCGGCGGCTGCTCGACACGCTCAAGCGGCTGCGCGACATCGGCAACACGGTGCTGGTCGTCGAGCATGACGAGGAGACGATTCGCTCCGCGGACTACGTCGTCGACCTCGGACCCGGCGCGGGCGAGCTCGGCGGTCACCTCGTCGCGGTCGGCACGCCCGACGAGATCATGGCGAATCCGAGCTCGCTCACCGGGCGCTATCTCTCGCGCTCCCTCGCGATCCCGGTGCCGGCGACCCGGCGGAAGGGGACCGGCCACTTCATCACGATCCACAACCCGCGCGAGCACAACCTGAAAGGCATGGCGGTGAAGATCCCGCTCGGGACCTTCACCTGCGTGACCGGCGTGTCGGGCTCGGGAAAGTCGACGCTCGTCAACGACATCCTCTACCGCGCGCTCGCCTCGATGCTGCACCGGGCGCAGAACCGGCCCGGCGCCCACGATCGCATCGAGGGCGCCCAGCGGATCGACAAGGTCGTTGACATCGACCAGTCGCCCATCGGCCGCACGCCGCGCTCGAACCCGGCGACCTACACCGGCGTGTTCACGTTCATCCGCACGCTGTTCGCGCGCACGCCCGAGGCGCGGATGCGCGGCTACCAGCCCGGGCGCTTCTCCTTCAACGTCAAGGGCGGCCGCTGCGAGGCCTGCCAGGGCGACGGGCTCGTGAAGATCGAGATGCACTTCCTGCCCGACGTCTACGTCACCTGCGACGTGTGTAAAGGCCGCCGGTACAATCGCGAGACGCTCGACGTGCACTACAAGGGCATGAGCATCGCCGCGGTGCTCGACATGACCGTGCGCGAGGCGCTCTCATTCTTCGACGCGGTGCCGGTGATCAAGTCGAAGCTTGCGACTCTCGACGACGTCGGCCTCGATTACATCCGTCTGGGCCAGTCGGCGACGACCTTGTCGGGCGGCGAGGCGCAGCGGGTCAAGCTCGCGACCGAGCTCTCGCGCCGCGCGACGGGGCGCACGCTCTACATCCTCGACGAGCCGACGACGGGACTGCACTTCGCGGACATCCAGCGGCTGCTGGACGTGCTCAACAAGCTCGTCGAGCAAGGCAACACCGTGGTGATCATCGAGCACAATCTGGACGTGGTGAAGACCGCCGACTGGGTGATCGACCTCGGCCCCGAGGGCGGCGACGAGGGCGGCCGCGTGGTGGCAACCGGGACGCCCGAGGAGCTCACCCGCCGCGCCGAGCGCTCGTACACCGGACAGTTCTTGAGACCGCTGCTGACGGGCTCCTGAGCCATGCGGCGGACCAAGATCGTCTGCACGATCGGTCCGGCGAGCAGCAGCATCGAGCAGCTCGATCGCTTGGTGGCGGCGGGCCTCGACGTGGCGCGGCTGAACTTCTCGCACGGCACTCACGAGGAGCACGCCGACGTCGTGCGGCGGATCCGCGAGGGCGAGGCGCGCTGGGGCCGGCCGATCGCGATCCTGCAAGACCTGCAGGGCCCGAAGATCCGCCTGGGGACGTTCGGCCCCGGCGGCGGCGCCCGCGTCGACCTCGAGCCCGGCCGGCCCTTCACGCTCTACGCGCACTCCGTGGTCGGCACCGCCGAGCAGGCGTCGATCACGCACCCCGAGTACCTCAAGGACCTGCGTGCCGGCGACGAGATCTGGATGGACGACGGCATGATCCAGCTCCGCGTCGAGTCCGCGTCGCCGGACGAGGTGCACTGCCGCGTGGTGGTCGGCGGGCGCATCAGCGATCACAAGGGGCTCTCGCTGCCGCGGGTCAAGCTGCCGGTGTCCTGCATGACGGACAAGGATCGCGAGGACCTGCGCTTCGGGCTGCGCCACGGGGTCGACTACGTCGCGGTCTCGTTCGTGCGCTCGGCGGCCGATATCGACGAGGTGCGTGAGTTCCTGCGACACGAAGCCGCCGCCGACCTGCCCATCGTCGCCAAGCTGGAGCGGCACGAGATCGTCGACAACCTGCCTGGCATCCTGGCCAAGGTCGACGCGGTGATGGTTGCGCGCGGCGATCTCGGCGTCGACGTGCCGCTCGAGGACGTGCCGCACATCCAGAAGGAAATCATCCGCCAGGCCCGCGGCGCGAAGGTGCCGGTCATCGTCGCGACCCAGATGCTCGAGTCCATGGTCACGCATCTGCGACCGACCCGCGCCGAGGTGTCGGACGTCTCGACCGCGATCTTCGACGGCGCCGACGCCGTGATGCTCTCGGCGGAGACGGCGACCGGCCGCTATCCTCACGAGGCGGTGGCGGTGATGGCGAGGGTCGCCGAGCGCGCCGACGACGCGATGCTGACCGTCGAGCGCGAGCGCCGGCGCCGCGCGGGCGCCACGTTCCAGGAAGCGATTTCCGACGCCGCCGCGACGGCCGCGCACGCGCTCAGCGCGCGCGGCATCGTGGCGTTCACCGAGTCGGGCTTCTCCGCCCGGCTCATCTCTCAGGCTCGCCCGAGCGTGCCGATCATCGCGCTGACGCCGTTCGTCGAGGTGCAGCGGCGCCTTGCGCTGTCGTGGGGGGTCGCCTCGCGCCTCATTCGAAAGGTCAAGACCACCGACGAGATGATCGAGGAAATCGAGGCGAACCTGCTGAGTGACGGCGTCGTGCGTCCCAACGACGTCATCGTGATCATCTCGGGCTCGCCGATGTGGGTGCGGGGGACGACGAACCTCCTGAAGCTCCATCGGGTGGGCGAGCGCCGCACGTGACGCGCGTGCTCAGAGGCCGATCGGCGCGTCGTCTGCTCCTGACGCTCGTCGGCCTCGTGATGCTCTGGACCGTCGCCGGGGTCGTCGTCGCGGGATACGTCGTCGCCCGCTACGACCGGGCGGTAACGGCCAGCCTGACCTCGGTGCGCGAGCTCGTCACGACGGCGCTCGACGACGTGCGGCACGAGGCGTGGCTGCTCGCGCACGATCCGGCCGTCGTCGAGGGCACCAGCCACGGCGACTGGGCCACGCTCATCCGCGGCGTGCTGCCGCACATCGCGGCCCTCCAGCAAGAGCGCCTCGCCGATCTGCTGCTGGTCGCGGACGCGAACGGCATGCCGCTCGTCCAGGTGCCACCGGCGCAGCCCCCGATCGCGCCCGCGGTGGTCCGCCCGGCCGAGCCGGTCACGCGGCTCGCCGTCGTCGATGAGCACCCGTACGTGCTCGGGGTCGCCCCGACTCCCGGCGGGATGGTCGTCGTCGGCCGTCGCTTCGATGCGCTCGAGGCCGCCGTCGCGACCCTGCCCGCGCGCGCGGCGCTCGTGGTCGTCGCGAACGACCGCGCGCTCGGCGCGAAGCCAGAGGGCGCTCCGGCATCGGGCTGGGACGACGTGCTCCGAACCGGCCAGGTCGCGATCGGCGGCGAGACGTGGCTGGCCCGCCATCTCGGCGAAGGCGGCGCGGGCCTCTGGACGTTGCTGCCCGCGCGTCAGTATCAGGGCCCAGCGCGGCGGCTGTGGATCTGGTGGGCGCTCTCGCTGGTCGCCGCGGTGGCGAGCGCCGTCGGCATCGCGGCCATCTCTCAATCAGATCACGGCGAGGACGCCTCGGAAGGCCGGTCGGGCGCTGCGCCGTCTGGCCCGCCGCCGCCCGCCGGGCCGGCTTCACCGGCCTTGCCCACCGCCGGCGCCGCGCCCACCGCGCCGAGCTCCGTGCCGGCTGCGCCCGCGTCGATTCCATCGCCCGCGGTGTCGCCTTCAGCGCCGCGCGCGTCGGAGCAGCAGCGCAGCCGCGAGCTGGAAGTGCTGCACGCGGTCGTGGTCGCGAGCGGAACCGGCGACGATCTCGTGCTCACGGCCGAGCGCACGCTCGAGGTCGTGTGCGACGTGACCGGCATCAACTTCGGCGGCGTCTTCCGCTTCGATCGCGGCGCCCAGACCCTGGCGCTCATCGCGCACCGCGGGCTCGAGCGCGCCGACGTCGAGCGGCTGCGCCTGCGCTCGCTCGATCAGAGCCACGTCGGCGAGGTGATTCGAACCGGGCGCGCGACCATCACCGACCTGCCGTCGTCGCGGGTGCTGACGCCGGAGGTGCTCGAGCGCGTCCGGGTCGGCGGATACCGGACGCAGCTGGCGCTGCCCATTCCCGTGAACGGCGAGATCTGGGGCGTGATGGCCCTCATCACGCGGGAGTCGCGGACGTTCGGCGCTGACGAGCTGACCTTACTCGAGGCCGTCGCTCACCAGGTCGGACAGGTCGTGGCGCGGGCGTCGCTCCTGGCCGAGAGCCGTGAGAAGAGCCGGCGGCTGGAGACGCTTGGCCGACTGGCCCAGACGTTGACGGCCACCCTGTCGCCGGACGAGGTCTTCCAGCGCGTGGTCGCCTCGGCCGTCGAGCTCTTCGGCTCGAGCGCCGCGCAGCTCTGGCTCGTCGACGAGGACGGCCGACACGTCACGCTCCGCGCGATCGCGGGCGCACACGTGCCGCTGGAAAGCTTCGAGCGCGTGCGGGTCGGCGAAGGGCTCGTCGGCGCCGTCGTCGCGACCCGCGAGCCGCTCGCGATCGCCGACGCCCTGGACGATCCGCGCGCCCGCAACGTCGTACCGTCCCGCGCCGCCGGTGTGATCAGCGTCGGCATCGCGCCGCTCGTCATCGGCGAGCGGGTGCTGGGGGCCTTGGCCATCGGTGTGCGCGAGCGCCACCAGCCGACGCCCGAGGAGATGCAGCTCCTCGGCTCGCTGGCCTCGCACGCCGCGCACGCGATCAACAACGCCCAGGTCTACCGCGAGGCGACGCGCCAGGCGCAGCGGATGAGCGCCCTGGCCGACATCAGCCGGCTGCTCTCCGAGACGCTCGATCTCGACCTGGTCGCGCAGCGCGTCGCCGACAGCGTGCGCCGGCTTCTCGGTGCGCATTCGTCGAGCATCTATCGTCTGGATCCCACGCGCGATGCCCTGGTCGCGATCGCGGTCTCTGGCGAGAGCGGCGTCGCGATCAGCCGGGACACCGTGTACCCGCGCGGCCACGCCGTTGTCGGACTCGCCATCGAGGTCGGCACGCCGCTCGCCACGCCTGATCTGCTCGCGGACCCGCGGTTCACCTTCACGTCGGCCTCGCGCGCGGCCGTCGAGCGAATCGGGAACCGCTCGGTGCTCGGCGTGCCGCTGCGCATCGGCGACCGCGTAATCGGCGCCCTCGGCGTCGGCGATGTAGTCGGCCGTCATTTCGACGACGACGAGATCCGGCTCACGCAGGCGTTCGCCGACCAGGCCGCGCTCGCGCTGGAGAACGCGCGGCTCTACACGGAGATGACGCGCCGGCGGCTCGAGGCCGAAGAGCTCGCGCGTCTGGCGCGGACCCTGACCGAGAGCCTCGACCCGCGCGACGTCGGCGAGCGCATCGTGGCGAGCGTCCTCGTGCTCTTCCAGACCCGGATCTCCGTGTTACGGTTGCTGCAGCCCGATGGCTCGCTGACCCTGCTCGCGCGCGCGGGTGACCTCGACGACGAATCGGATACCGACGCTGTCCTGCCCGCCGGCGTCGGACCGGCCGGTCGCGCGGCCGTCGAGGGGCGTCCGGTGGCATCGTCCGATGTGTTCAACGATCCCATGATCGTCCTGAGCTCCGAGGTGGCCGAGACGGCGCGGCGTACCGGTCACGGGGCGGTGCTCGCCGTGCCGCTGCGAGCGAAGGGCCGGATCATCGGCACCATGGCGCTGGGCGACAGCGCCGGCCGAGTCTTCTCCGAGAGCGAAGTCACCCTGCTGCAGGCCTTCGGCGACCAGGCGGCGCTGGCGCTCGAGAACGCGCAGCTCTACGAGCAGAACCGCCGGCAGGTCGAGGAGCTGTCGGTGCTGCTCGAGCTCTCGCGCGCGGTCACGGGCCAGCTCGATCGCGCCGCCCTGCTCGAGGCGATTCGCGTCCAGGCCGGCCGCATCCTGGACCCGGCCAACATGGCCATCGTGCTGCGCGACGAGGAGCGGGGCGACCTCGAGGTCGTCCTGCGCGTCGTGGACGGCGTGCCGGACATGCGCACACCGCTCCGGTATCCGGCTCGCACAGTCGGGCTCATGTCCGCCGTGCTCGAGACCGGCAAGGCAGTCCGGACCGACGACTATGTGGCCGAGTGCGCGCGCTTCGGCGTCGCGCCGGTGGAGACGTTTCCCTCCGTGCGCCACTGGCTCGGCGTGCCGATGACGACCGGGGACACCGTGATCGGCGTGCTGACCCTGCGCAGCGGCACGCGCGCGTTCGGCGAGGCCGACGAGCGCCTGCTGTCGAGCATCGGCCACCTCGCAGCGCTCGCCTTGCGGAGCGCGCGGCTCTTCGAGGAGCGCGCCCGCGCGTACAGCGAGCTGGCCTCGGCGCAGGACCAGCTCGTGCGTACCGAGAAGCTCCGCGCGCTCGGCGAGATGGCCTCGGGCGTCGCGCACGACTTCAACAATCTGCTCGCGTCGATCCTCGGCCGCGCGCAGCTCACCTTGCAGCGGCTCCAGGATCCGCAGCTCCGCAAGTGGCTGCAGGTGATCGAGCGCTCGGCGCTCGACGGCGCGCAGACCGTCCGCCGGTTGCAGGAGTTCACGCGCACGCGGCGCGATCAGCCGTTCACCGCGGTCGACCTCAACGAGGTCGTGCGCGGCGCGCTCGAGATCACGCAGTCGCGCTGGCGCGAGGAGACGCGCAGCCGCGGCGTGGCCGTCGAGGCGCAGACGTCGTTCGGCACGCTGCCGAGCGTCGCGGGCGATCCCGCGGAGCTCCGCGAGGCGATGACCAACCTGATCCTGAACGCCGTCGACGCGATGCCGACGGGCGGCACGCTGACCGTGGCGACCAGCGTCGAGAACAATCTGGTCGTCGTGACGGTGGCGGACACCGGCGTCGGGATCCCCGAGGCGATTCGCGGCAAGATCTTCGATCCATTCTTCACCACCAAGGGGCCGCAGGGCACCGGGCTCGGCCTCTCGATGACGTACGGCATCCTCTCGCGCCACGGCGCGCGGATCACCGTCGATAGTCAGGAAGGGCGGGGGACCCGATTCCGTCTGACGTTCGCGCCCGGCGTCGTTCCCGACGTCGAGGCGCAGGCGCCGACCGAGGCGCCGCCGCCCGGCGTGTCGCTGCGCTGCCTGGTCGTCGACGACGAGGCCGAGGTGGGCCGCGTGCTCGGCGACGTGCTCCAGACCAGCGGGCACCGCGTGGTAGTGCTCGCCGACGGCGCGAGCGCGATCGCGCAGCTGCGTGCCGAGCCGTTCGACGTGGTGTTCACCGATCTCGCGATGCCGCGCGTGTCCGGCTGGCAGGTCGCCCAGGCCGTGAAGGAGATCGCGCCCACGGTGCCGGTCGTGCTGGTGACCGGCTTCGGCGTCGAGCTCTCGGCCGAGGAGCGCCGGACGCACGGCGTCGACATGGTGCTGGTGAAGCCGCTGAGGATCCGAGACGTCCTGGACGTGGTGGCGCGCGCGGCCCGCCGCAGCATCGCGTAGAGCTGACGGCCAATCCCGAGGAGATGAGCATGGATTTCAAGTTCCTGACCCTGGAGCGCCGCGACGGCGTCGCGACGATCACCCTCAATCGCCCCGACGCGTTCAACGCGCTGAGCCTCGGTCTGGGCCGCGAGCTCTTCCACGCCGCGCTCGACGTCGACGAGGATCCCGCCGTGCGCTGCATCGTCGTCACCGGCGCGGGTCGAGCGTTCTGCGCCGGCGGCGACGTGAAGGACTTCGTCGACAA
>Ga0209382_10000874_pt1 | contig 48762 bp, 45 predicted proteins | sample SoiMetdeltSBSDD5_FD_187599 | JGI IMG/M metagenome (GOLD analysis project Ga0209382, IMG submission 187599) | Bulk soil microbial communities from a Populus tree surrounding site in Tennessee, USA - Soil MetaG P. deltoides SBSDD5 (SPAdes) (version 2) | ecosystem: Environmental > Terrestrial >...
CGAGCGGCGGCCGCGACGAGGGTGAGTTCGCCGACGGCAAATTCAACGGCCGCGGCGTGCAGACGTCCAGCAACGGCGACCGCTACGAAGGCGAGTTCCGCGACGACAAGTTTAACGGCCGGGGTGTCCAGACCTCCAGCGGCGGAAACCGCTACGAAGGGGAGTTCGCCGACGGCAAGTTCAACGGCCGCGGTGTGCAGACGTCCAGCAGCGGCGACCGCTACGACGGTGAGTTCCGCGACGGCCGGTTCACCGGCCGCGGTGTCTACACGTTTGCGAGCGGCGGTCGCTATGAGGGCGAGTTCCGTGACGGCAAATTCGCCGGCCGTGGTGTCTACGTGTTCGCGAGCGGCGGTCGCTACGAGGGCGAGTTCCGCGACGACAAGTTCAACGGCCGTGGTGTGCAGACGTTCAGCAACGGCGACCGCTACGAGGGGGAGTTCGCCGACGGCAAGTTCAATGGGCGCGGCGTCCAGACGTCGAGCAACGGCGACCGCTACGAGGGCGACTTCGCCGACGGCAAGTTCGCCGGCCGTGGCGTCTACGTGTTCGCGAGCGGGGGCCGCTACGAGGGCGAGTTCCGCGACGACAAGTTCAACGGCCGTGGTGTTCAGACGTTCAGCACAGGCACGCGCTACGAGGGCGAGTTCGTCGATGGCAAGTTCAACGGCCGCGGTGTTCAGACGTCGAGCAGCGGCGACCGCTACGAGGGCGAGTTCCGCGACGACAGGTTCAACGGCCGCGGTGTGCAGACGTTCAGCAACGGCGACCGCTACGAGGGCGAGTTCCGCGAGGGCAAGGCGCACGGCCTCGGCTCCAAGACGATTTCCGACGGCCGCACGTTCACCGGAACCTGGACGAACGGCTGCCTCCAACAGGGCGAGACATGGGCCACGGTCGGGGCGACGGCGGCGGACTGCGGATTCAAGTGATTCCGGCTCTGTCGGCGTAGTCGCTCTGACACCACGGGGGTGACGTCCCGCAGATAGCAAATCTCGGAAAGCTTGTTCCAGGGTTGAGGCGTCTGCTGTCCCTTGCCTTTGGACCAGGCCGAGTCGGCGCGTCCCCAGAAGTCCCGCGGCGATACGAGACACTTTGATTGCGGCACGGTTGATGAACAACATACGCGCGTGGCCGTCGTAAGCGCCCGGCAACTCGGCCCGGTTCGTGTCGAGCCCGTCTCGAGTCGACACGCATGGAACGACTTGATCTGCGGTCTGCCCGATTGTGCGCTCGAGCAAGGCTTCGAGTGGGGAGAAATCCTGAAGGAGTCGGGCTGGGAGCCGTATCGGTACGCCGTCCTCGATGCAGACGCCTGTGTTGGCGCCATCGCGATGGTCCGTTGGCGTCTGCCGATGCTGCGGTCGTCCGTCCTCTACGCGCCGCGCGGGCCGTTGATCGCTCCCGACAACGGTCCGGCTCGACGTGCTCTCTGGCGCGCCGTCCAGAACACCGCCGGGGCGACCCGAGCCGTACTCCTGCGAGTGAGCCCTGGAGCGGCGCCCGACCGTCACGACCTCCATGCATCCCTCATCGAGGGTGGGTTCGTTCGGCTTCCTGAGGAGTGGACGATCTGGAACGCTCCGAGGATCGTGATGACGTTGACGCTGGAGGGTAGCGACGACGCGGTGTGGAAGCGCATCAGCGGCTCCCGACGACGCGAGATCAAGGCCGCGGAGGCAGCGGGTGTCCGCGTCGTCGAATCGCCTGACGCCAGCGACCTGGGGCCTCTGTATTCAATGCTCGTGCAGATGGGCAGACGCAAGGCCTATCCCGTCAGGCGCCGGCGGCACTTCGAGGCGGTATGGCGCGAGTATCGGGCGTCGGGTTCCGGGATCCTGCTCTTGGCCCGATATCGCGGCGAGATCGTAGGTGGGTTGATCGGTACGAGCCTGGGTCGCACCGCGTACTTTCTCTATGCCGCCACGAGCCGCGGCGGCGGGACGAGGAGCGACAGCCTTCACCCGGGCGCGTTGCTGTACTGGTACTTCATCCGGTGGGCGAGAGCGAATGGCAGCGACTCGATCCACTGGGGTGGCAGCGGAACGCAACTGCCGCCGAACCCCGGCGATCCAGGATATGGCGTGTACCAGTTCAAGCGCAGCTTCGGGTCGGAGTGCGTGAGGTACGTCAGCTACTACGATCGCGTCTTCCGGCCAGGTCCGTATCGTCTGCTGCGAACGGCGGAACGCCGCGGGGGTGAGCTCGCCTGGAAAATTCGCGCGCGGATGAATCGCTAGGCTCGCGATGTCAACCCCCGGCGTCAGCGTGGCGGCGTTCGGAACACTGTGGCGAACGTTCAGCGGCTCGCTGGCGCTCGTCACCGGACGCAAATCCTCGACGGAGCTGGAGCAGGGCATCCGCGAAAAGTACGGCGAGCACGTGGAGCTCGAAACGGCCCGCCAGCAGGCCAACCTCGGCCTCACGGGGGGCGAGTGGGACCTGCTCCGGCGACATCTGGTCCCTGGGGCCCGCATTCTCGACGTCGGCTGTGCCGGCGGGCGCGTCAGTCTCGCCCTGGGTCGGACGGGCTTTCGCGTGCTCGGGGTCGACCTGAATGAGGCGATGGTCGGCCAGGCCGCGAAGCTGCTTGCCGACGCGGATCTCACGGTTCCCGTCCAAGTCATGGACGCCCGCCTGCTGGCGTTTCGGAGCGAGTCCTTCGATACGGTACTCCTCGTCGGCTCCGTCATCTGCTACATCCGCGGCCGGCGAAATCGTCGGCACGTGCTGCGCGAAGCGCGACGCGTGCTCCGCCCCGGGGGCAAGATCCTCGTGGTCACGCCGTCACGAGAATCTGCGTGGAGATTCAGATCATGGTCTGCCGCGATGCGGCTTGTGCATTGGCTGCTGGGCCTGGTCGGTCGGGCGGCGAGCGATTGGGAACCAGGCGACCGATTCGGTCCTGCCTGGAGCGGTGATGGTACGCGGCTCGTCTACTGGTACATGTACACACCGGCGGAGCTGGAATCCGACCTCGCGGCCGCGGGGTTCGACATCGTGGAATCCTTTCCCAATGCCTACATGATGACGATCGTGGGCTCGAACCCCGGCTGAAGAGCCATGCGAGAAGTCACGCGCGTGTTGAGCCTCCTGTTGCTGCTCGGCCTCGGTATTCCCATCGATCTCGTGGATGTCGGCAGCGTGACCAGGCGCTGGGCCGGCTTCGGGCGTGTCCTGGGTCGCCGCCGGAGCCGTGACGCTTCCGGCGTCGAATTCCCCAGAGCGTAACGTTCAGCCTCGTCGACCTTCAGGATGGTGTATTTCTCTATCGTCGATGGCAGCACGCTACGACGTCATCGTCGTCGGGGCCGGCATGTCCGGCATGTACCAGCTCCACCGGCTGCGCGGACTCGGTCTGCACGTGCGCGTGTTCGAGGCCGGCGACGGCGTCGGCGGCACCTGGTACTGGAACCGCTATCCCGGCGCCCGGTTCGATTCCGAGTCGTGGACCTACGGCTATTCCTTCTCCGACGAGATCCTGCGCGAATGGGAGTGGAGCGAGCACTTCGCGCCGCAGCCGGAGACGCTGCGCTACTGCAACTTCGTGGCGGACAAGCTGGACCTGCGTCGCGATATCCAGTTCGGGTGCCGCATCACGGCGGCGGTTTACGACGAGGCCGCCCGCGAGTGGGAGATCGAGGGCGAGGACGGCCGCCGGGTCCGAGCCGGGTTTCTGATCACCGCGATCGGGCCCTTGTCGGCGCCGACGATGCCCACGATCCCCGGCGTCGACAGCTTCCGCGGGGAGGCGTACCACACCGGCCTCTGGCCACACGAGCCGGTGAGCTTCGCCGGCAAGCGCGTTGCCGTGATCGGCACCGGCGCGACGGCGGTGCAGGCGATCACCGAGATCGCCAAGACGGTCGGCCACCTCACGGTGTTCCAGCGCACGCCGAACTGGTGCGCGCCGCTGCACAACAGCCCGATCGACGCGGCCACCCAGGCTCGCATCAAGGCCACGTATGAGGAGATCTTCGCGCGGTGCCGCGAATCGTTCGGCTGCTTTATCCACGACGCCGACCCGCGCAAGGCGCTCGAGGTGAGCCCCGAGGAGCGCGAGGCCTTCTTCGAAAAGCTGTATCGCGAGCCCGGCTTCGGCATCTGGATGGGAAACTTCCGCGACATTCTGGTCGACCGCGAGGCCAACGCCATCATCACGGCGTTCATGCGCCGCAAGATTCGCGAGCGGGTGAAGGACCCGGCGATCGCGGAGAAGCTGATCCCGACCAACCACGGCTTCGGCACGCGCCGGGTGCCGCTCGAGAGCGGCTACTACGAGGTGTACAACCAGCCGAATGTCCGCCTCGTCGACCTGCGGGCAACGCCGATCGAGCGCATCACGCCGACCGGCGTCAAGACGAACGACGCGGAGTACGAGGCCGACATGATCATCTACGCCACGGGATTCGATGCGATCACCGGCGCATTCGACCGGATCGACGTCCGCGGGCGGGATGGTCGGCGGCTGCGTGAGAAGTGGGCCGACGGCCCGCGCACGTATCTCGGGCTGCAGATCGAGGGATTCCCGAATCTCTTCACGCTCGTCGGGCCGCACAACGCCGCCACGTTCTGCAACATCCCGCGCTGCATCGAGCAGAACGTCGACTGGGTCACCGCGCTCATCGCGTACATGCGCGAGCGGGGCCACACTCGCGTCGAGCCGACGCCGGAGGCGGAGCGCGAGTGGCTCGCGCACGTGCACGACACCGGTCGGCGCATGCTGTTCACGCAGATCGACTCGTGGATGATGGGCATCAACTCCAACGTGGCCGGCAAGGACAAGCGCACGTTCATCGTGTATGCGGGCGGCGCGCCGAGATACCGTGAGAAGTGTGACGCGGTCGCCGCCGACGGCTACGCCGGCTTCGCCTTCGCATAGCTCACGGAGCCGGATGCCGTCAGGGGAGCAGGACGATCTGACCGGTGGTGCGTCGCGCCTCGAGGTCGCGGTGGGCATCGCCCGCGGCGCCGAGGGGATAGCGGTGCCGGACATCGGCCTTCAAGATTCCATCGCGCAGCGCCGCGAACACGTGACCGGCGATCTGGCGCAGGAACTCTGCGGTGTAGTGGAAGAGCACCGGCTGAGAAAACGTCCCGGACTTCCCGCTCAGGTTCACCGGCTCGAGGATGCCGGTGGCGTGCCCGTGGCTCACCCAGTGGCCACGCATGGCGAGCGCCGCCAGATTCTCCTGCGCCGCCTGATGCCCGAGGCCGTCGTAGATCACGTCCGCGCCGCGGCCGCCGCTGAGCTGCTTGGTCTTTTCCGCGAAGGCGTAGCTGCGCGTCACGATGGGATGCTCGCAACCGGCCGCGCGCGCCAGCTCGGCCTTGGCTTCGCTGGAAACCGTTCCGACGACACGCGCCCCGAGCGCGCTCGCCCACTGGCAGAGGAGCAGTCCGACGCCGCCCGCCGCCGCGTGCACCAGGACGACATCACCGGGCTTCACCCGGTGCGTGCGGTGCAGCAGACATTCGGCCGTCATGCCTTTCAGCATGAGTGCGGCCGCGGTTTCGTCGCTGACGTAATCCGGGAGCCCCACGAGCTGCGTCGCCGGCAGCGTGCGCATGGTGACGTACGCGCCCGGCGGTGTGCAGGCATAGGCGACGCGATCGCCGGGTCTGAACCCCGGGGCGTTGCTCTCGACGACGACACCGGCGGCTTCCATGCCGATCGCAGCCGGCGGCTCGACCATGCGATAGAGTCCCGTGCGGATGTAGACGTCGATGTAGTTCACGCCGACCGCCGTCTGGCGCAGCCGCACCTCGCCGCTCTTCGGCGCGGGCGCGTCGACACGTCGCCGCTGCAGCACGTCGGGACCTCCGAACGACGTCGCCACGATGCCCTCTGAGTCCACCGCGCGCGGCGCGTCCACGGCGTGCGGATGCGACAGCGCGCGTCCGTCCCGTCTCAGGTACGCCGCGAGGCCCGTGAAGCCCGCCTCGTACACGCCGCCGCCGACGAGCTCCTCGAGCTCGCGCTCACGGCCACGCGGCGCGTCGAATGTCGACTCCCAGTGCCAGAAGGTGCGATCGCCATCGGTCACGCGCTTGAGCTGCACGGTCGCGACGTAGTTGCGCATCGGCAGCGAGGCCTCGAGGATGCAGTAGGTGGACACATAGTCGCGATCGGAGAGCGCGAGCAGCTGCTCGCGGATGTGGCTGCCGTCCTTCAGGATGAAATCGCGGACGCAGCCGACCTGGTCGGGCGGCTCGCCATTCTCCATCGTGGACGGCCCGACCGCGGGGTGCCAGGCCGAATGGCTGTTGAAATCTCGCAGGACCGCCCACACCTCCTCGATGGGGGCGTCGATCACCGCGGACCGGCGAACGCGGATTCTCAGCGCGCGAACGCCTTCTTCAGCGAGTCGAACGCCGCCTGGAAGACGCCGTGCCCGATCTGCTCGGCCAGCGCCGCTTCGCGCTCAGGCGCGCAGTCGAACTCGGCCCACCACTCGGCGAACGTGCGGTTGCCGTCCGTGATGGGCGTCAGCTTGAGCGTGGCGACGTAGTTCTCGACGCCCATCGGGCTTTCGAGGATGGAATAGCTGCACTGGTAGTCGTAGTCCGAGAGCGCGAGCAGGCGCTCGCGAATCACGCCACCATCCCTGAGCCGGAAGTTCCGCACACAGCCGATGCGGTCCGGCGGCTGGCGCTCCTCGATGCGGGACTCGACGACGAACGGCGTCCACTGCGGCAGACCGTTGAAGTCGCGCACCCGCGCCCACACCGCCTCCGCCGGCGCGTCGATGACGCTCGACGTGTAGACCTTGATCACTCTTGTGGCCGATTCTCGAGCAGGGCCTTCGCGGCCTGGCCGATGTCGCCGCCGTGCACGCCGATCTCGCGCAGCAGCTGGTCGATGAGCGGCGCCTGAGCCCGGAAGCGCAGCGCCGAGTTCACCACGCTGTCGGCGACGTTGCCGCCGTTGCCCTGTCCGCCGCCCCCGCCGCCGCCCAACCCCTCGACGTGCAGGACGCGGATGCCTTCGATGCGCTCCAGCGGCTTCACCGACTCGCGGATGATGCCCTCCAGCTTGTCGACGAGCTGACGCCGGAGCGCGGACTGTCGCGCCTCGGGCGTAAGGAGGTTGGCCGCCGTGTTCATGAGCGTGAGCCCTTCGGCCTCGACCTCGTGGCGGATCTTCGCCGCCAGCGCGCGGATACGGCTGGCCTCCGCCTCGGCCTCCGCCTGCACGATCTCGACGCGCTTGCGGCGCTCCGCGGTCTCGGTGTCGCGCGCGGTGAACACCCGCTCCTCCTCGGCCACGGCCCTCGCGCGCGCCTGGTCGGCGGCGGCCTGGGCCTCGGACTGCAGCCTCGACTGCTCGGCGACGGCGATGGCCCGCTGCTGCTCGGCGAGCTCGACGGACTTGCGCCGCTCGATCTCGAGCGCCTCGATCTGACGCTCGCGCGCGATGCGCTCCTCCTCGATCGCGCGCTCGGCCGCGATGCGCGCACGCTCGATCGCCTCGCGCGCCTGGATCTGCGCGCGCTCCGCCTCCTGATCCTTGAGCGCCTTCTCGCGCGCGACGTCAGCGCGCTGTTCCGCCCTCCGCACCTCCAGCTCGCGGGACTGCTCCAGGCGCGCGTACTCCAGCTCGCGGTCGATGTCGAGCGCCTGCCGCTCGGTGTCCAGGTTCTTGTTGCGAATCTGGATCATCGTGTCCTGCTCGATGTCGTTGCGCTTCTTCTTGCGCGTCTCGATGGTCTCGGTGAGCCGCGTCAGGCCCTCGGCGTCGAAGGCGTTCGACGGATTGAAGAATTCCATGGCGGTCTGGTCGAGCTGCGTCAGCGACACCGTCTCGAGCTCGAGACCGTTCTGCAAGAGGTCGGCGGACACCACCGCGCGCACGCGTTTGACGTACTCGCCGCGCTTCTCGTGCATCTCCTCCATGGTCATCTCGGCGGCCACCGTGCGCAGCGCGTCCACGAACTTGCCTTCCACCAGCTCCTTCAGCATCTCGGGCTGCATGGTGCGCTGACCGAGGGTCTGCGCCGCGGCGGCGATCGCCTCCCCGGCCGCCTGCACGCGGACGTAGAACTCGGCGGTGACGTCCACGCGCATGCGGTCCTTGGTGATGAGCGCGCGCTCGCGGCCCCGCGTGACCTCGAGGCGCAGCGTGTTCATGTTCACCGGGATCACCTCGTGGATGATGGGCAGCACCAGCGCGCCGCCGTTCAGCACGACCTTCTGGCCACCGAAGCCGGTGCGCACGAACGCCCGCTCTTTCGAGGAGCGCAGGTAGAGCCAGTTGAGCAGCCACGCGACGATCGCGACGAGCGCGGCGACGATGATGACGGCCAGGATGGCCTGTCCGATTTGAGCTCCCGTCATGATGGGTTCTCCTTCCGTCTCATGCCCAGGCGCCTGAACATGCGAGTCGTCTCGGTCACTGCGGACTCTGTGGGCAGGCGCTCCATGCTCGAGGCGCCGTAGAATCCGTGACAGCCCCTGGATTGCTCTAGGATGTAGGCGGCGTCCTCCGGCGTCGCGATCGGTCCGCCGTGACACAACACGAGAATCTCCGGGTTCACCGCGCGGGCGGCGGACGCCCAGGCGTCGATGAGCGGCACGCAATCGTCCAGGCGCAGCGCCGTGCGCGCGCCGATCGTGCCGCCGGTGGTGAGCCCCAGGTGGCACACGACGATGTCAGCGCCGGCCTGGGCCATGTCGCGCGCGTTCTGCTCCGAGAACACGTAGGGCGTCGTCAGCAGGTCGAATTCCCTGGCGCGCTCGACGAGGCGGACCTCGAGGTCGTAGCCCATGCCCGTCTCCTCGAGCTGCGTTCGGATCACACCGTCGAAGAGTCCCACGGTCGGGAAGTTCTGAATGCCGGAAAACCCCAGGTCGCAGAGGCTCTTCAGGAACGGCTCGACCAGCAGGAACGGATCGGTGCCATTGACGCCGGCCAGCACCGGTGTGCGCGTGACCACCGGCAGCACCTCGCGCGCCATCTCGAGGACGATCTCGTTGGCGTTGCCGTAGGCCAGCAGGCCGGCCAGCGATCCACGTCCCGCCATGCGATAGCGGCCGGAGTTGTAGATCACGATGAGGTCGATGCCGCCGGCCTCCTCGCATTTCGCGGAGAGACCCGTGCCGGCGCCGCCGCCGATGATCGGCTCGCCACGACTCACCATCCCGCGAAGCCGCGTCAGGATGTCCTTGCGCGCGATTCTGGCCATGCGGTCCTGATCTCGTGGGAGTGGCGCGACGCAGGATGTCGTGGGGCTGGGGCCCCACCATCCGAGCCGCGCATCTCACGGAAGCTCGCCACCAGCGCGTCGGCGAACTCCGGGTCGTTGATGTGATGCGGCAGCTTCAGCAATTTCTTGTTCGTTCCGGCGCGGAAGTTCGACGCGATGACGTCGAACAAGGCCCGGTTGGCCGCCGGATCCCAGAACGGGCCGCCGGGGCGGTCGAGGCCCGAGAGGCCGCCCTCGGGGATGAGGAAGCGGACGGGCCCCTCCATGCGATTGAGCTTGTCGACGATGAACCGGCCGATTCGTGTCGCCTCATCGGACGTGGTTCGCATCAACGTGACGTTCGGGTTGTGCACGTGCAGGTTGCGATCCTTGAACTGCGGTGGGACGGTCGGCCTGGCCCAGAAGTTCACCATGTCCAGCGCGCCGCAAGAGCCCACGTAGGGGATCGCCGCTCTCGCGAACACGTCCATCCGGGAAGAGCCCGCCGTGAGCACGCCGCCCACGATCTCGTCGGCCACTTCGGTCGTGGTGATGTCGAGCACGCCGGCGAGCAGGCCCGAGTCAGCGAGCTTCTCCATGGTCTGGCCGCCGGTGCCCGTGGCATGGAAGACCAGGCAGTCGTACTCCGCCTCGAGCTGCCTGCGCACCGCCTGGACGCACGGGGTGGTGAGCCCGAACATCGTGAGACCCAGCGCGGGCCTGCCTTGCTGTTCGGCGGCCGAAGGCGGACGCGAGAACGCGAGCATTCCGGCCAGCGCGTGCGCCGCGTTCGCGAGCACCTTCTCGGAGATCCGGTTGATGCCGGCGACGTCCGTGACCGAGTACATCATGCAGATGTCCGATGGTCCCACGTAGGGCTTCACGTCTCCGGACGCCACCGTGGAGACCATCACCTTCGGCACGCCGATCGGCAGGCGGCGCATCGCGCGGGTAGCGAGTGCGGTGCCGCCCGAGCCGCCCGCCGAGATGAGCCCGCCGATGTCGCGCCGGCGCGCCACGAACTCCTCGAAGGCGATAGCCATCTCGGTCACCGCAGAGCCGCGATCGCCGGTGAACACGGCCCGCTCGCCCCCGGGATGGTGTCGGGCGACCTCGCGCGGATGCACCATCGCGGGCGACGGCTTGCCCGATGTGGCGAGATCGACCGTCACGGTGCGCACGCCGAGCTTGTCGAGGCAGGTCTTCAGATAGAAAAGCTCACGCCCCTTCGTGTCGAACGTGCCGGCGATGTAGGCCGCGCGTGACGCGGTCTGCGCGACGGGCAATTCCACCACGCGCGTCTCGGGCGCTTTCGCTTCGTGAGGCTCGTCCGCGCCCACCACGTGGTCACGGTTCGTGGAGCCCCACCGGGTGATGCCGCGGATGGTGCGCTCTTCCCGCGGGGCGGGTGATTCGACCACCACGGAGTCGGCGGCCCGTTTGACCGTCAGCACCTGGATCGGCTCGGCGACGGGTTCGTCGACGATCGCCTCCGGCGCCACGTCGGTGTCCAGCTTCACGCCGAGCAGGCGCTGCTGAAGCTCGCGGTCCGCGGCGAGCTCGGCCGAGCTCATCGAGCGCGCGATGCGGCCGTTCACCATGACATCGATGGTGTCGGCGACGTCGATCGCGACACCGAGGTTCTGCTCGATCAGCAGCACCGAGATCTCGCCCTCGGCGGCGAGCGCCTTCAGCATCGCGACCATCTGCTGGACGATGAGCGGCGCCAGGCCCTCGGTCGGCTCGTCCATGACCAGGAGCTTCGGGTTGAACAGCAGCGCGCGTGCGATCGCCAGCATCTGCTGCTCGCCGCCGGAGAGCTCCGCGCCGCCGTTGCGCTTGCGCTCGGCGAGCCGCGGGAACGTCTCGTAGATACGCTCGACCGTCCACGGGCCACCGCGCCTGGCCAGCCGTAGATGCTCGTCGACGGACAACGACGGCCACACGCGCCGGCCCTGCGGCACGTAGCCGACACCTTTGCCCGTGATGACATTCGGCGCCAGGCCGAGGATCTCCTCGCCGGCGAGCTTCACGCTGCCCGACGCGCGGACCAGCCCGGTGATGGCGTTGCACAGCGTTGTCTTGCCCATGCCGTTGCGGCCGACGACCGCCAGCACACCGTGGTCGAGGGCGAGCGACACACCTTGCAGCGCATGCGCGCGCCCGTAATACACATCCAGGTTGCGGATCTCGAGGATCAGTGGACTCGCTCCCCCATGTAGATCGATTGCACCTCCGCGTCGTTCTCGATCTCGGCGGGGCTCCCATGTTTCAGCACGCGCGCGTTGTGCAGCACGGTGACGCGATCGACGACGCGCAGCGCGATGTCGAGATCGTGCTCGATCAGAATGAAGCCGATGTGCGCCGGCAGATCCCTGAGCAGCGCTACCAGCTCGGCGCGCTCGCCGGGCGACAGCCCTGCGGCGGGCTCGTCGAAGAGAATCAGCCGCGGCGCGCCGGCGAGCGCCATGCCGATCTCGAGCTGGCGCTGCTGGCCGTGTGACAGCGATGCCACGGGCTGCGTGGCGACGTGGGTGAGCCGGACCCGTTCGATGAGATCGCCGGCCGGTCCGTTTCGTGACGCCCGGATGAAACTGAAGCGATTGCGCGACACACCGCGCACCGCCAGGAACAGGTTGTCGCGCACCGTGAGGTCGCGGAACAGCAGGGAGGACTGGTAGGTGCGCCGCAGCCCCATGCGGATGCGCTCGTGGGACGGCATGGCGGTCACGTCCTCGCCGAAGAACAGCACGCGGCCGCGCGTCGCCGGGAAATCGCCGGTGATGACGTTGAACAGCGTCGTCTTGCCGGCGCCGTTGGCGCCGATCACCGCGCGGCGCTCGCCCGCGGCGATCGAGAACGAGATGTTCTCGATCGCCGTGAGCGCGCCAAAGACACGGGTGACGCCCTCCAGCCGCAGGGCGTCATTGGCGTGGGGGGCCGCGGCGGAGCCGTGGCGCGCCTCTGGAACCGCCATTAGGGGCAGTTCGGCTCGTCGCGCGAGCCGATCTTGAACTCGGACGGCGGCACACCGAGCGTCTGGTTCACGTTGTCGATCTTCTTCAGCACGCGGTTGTAGAGGTTGCCTTGCGAATCCTTCACGACCTCGGTCACGAACGTCGTGCCGATTGCCTGCCGGTTCCCGTCGAGCTTCACGTCGCCCACCGGGGTCTTCAGCGTCATCTTCGCGAGCGCGTCACGGTACTTCTTCTGCCCGTCCGAGAGGTCCCCTTTCACGATGTCCAGGCCGTCGAGTGTCGCTTTCATGTTGATGTAGTAGACGAGCGCGAACAGCGACGGGCTCGGATATCCGTCCGGGAAGTTCTTCTTGTAGTCGGCGACGAACGCTTTGAACTCGGGCGCCTCGTACGCGTCCGCGATCGGCGAGCCGGCGATGGTGCCGACCAGCGACTCGCGGCGCTTGCCCTTGTAGTTGAGGATGTCCTGGCTGACCGTGATCGAGCCGCCGATGATCGGCTTGTCGCCGCCCGCCTGCTCGTACTGGTTGAGGAAGTTCACCGCGTCGGCGCCGCCCAGCACCACCGCCAGCGCGTCAACGTCCTTCGGGATGCGCGCGATCACGGAGGCGTAGTCCTTGCCGCCGAGCGGCACCCACGCCTTGACCGGCACCTTGCCGCCGAGCTTGCAGTACTCGGTCATGAAGCCCTGGACCTGCGAGTAGGGGAAGGCGTAGTCCTCGGCGATCACCATCACCTTCTTGTAGCCCTTGTCGAGCGCGGCCTTGCCGACGCCCACCATCCACTGGCCGCCGTCCGTGTTGAAGCGGAAGAAGTTCGGCGACGGATTGACGAGCGTCGTCGCCTGCGCGCCCGACGAGCCGTTGATGAAGGTGATGCTCGGCTGCGTCTTCGAATACTCCTTCACCGCGATGCCCTCGGAGCCCGACAGCGGGCCGACCATGATGTCGACCTTGTCCTGCTCGACGAGCTTGCGCGTCGCATTGACCGCGACGTCCGGCTTGGCGTCGGACGACGCCTTGATGATCTCGATCTTGCGGCCGGCGACGACGCCGTTACGCTGGCGCACCGCCAGCTCGGCGCCCCGCATGCTGTCCTGGCCGCCGGCGGCGAACGGACCCTCGAGCGTCGCCAGCAGGCCGATCTTGACCGGAGGCGCCTGTGCGAATGCGCCGGCGCTGAAGGCGGCGACCACCACCACCACTGCGACTAGCGTGCGTACAAACGTCCTCTTGCCGCTTTCCATGTGGTAGCTCCTCTCTGGGTTGACAACCGAGCGCTCAGGGCCGTCCACCAACCGAGCAGGCCATCGCGCGAGAACAGCACGATCGCGAGGAACACGGCGCCGATCACGAGATTGAACCGCTCGCGATCGATCACGTCGATGGCGAAGTTCTGCAGCAGGACGAAGACGATCGCGCCGAGAAACGCGCCGACGGGATGCCGCATGCCGCCGAGCACCGCGATGACGAAAATGTTGATGAGCCAGTGCGTTCCTACCGAGCCCGGCGTGACGAGCCCGTTGTACCAGGTGAACAGCACCCCGCCCACCGCGGCGATCGCGCCGGCGACCGCATACGCCGCCACGCGGTGCGCGGTCACGTTGAAGCCGAGCGCGTGCATGCGTCGCGGATTGTCGCGGATGCCCTGCAGCGCGATGCCGAAGGGCGTGCGCACCAGATAGACGACGAAGAGATAGCCCGCGAGCGCCCAGAACAGCGCCAGATAGTAGAACGGCGTGGCGTCGCGCCAATACATACCGGCGAGCGTCGGCGGGAACACCTTCTGCTCGCCCTGGAAGCCGTTGAACACCGTGTAGTTCTGTAAAACCAGGTAGTAGAAGGCGACGCCGACCGCGAGCGTGATCATGATCGTGTAGATGCCCTCGGTGCGGACCGACAGCCAGCCGATGAAGGTGGCGGCGCCGGTGGCGATCACGATCCCGAGAAGCACGGCGAGCCACCACGGCCAGCCGAGCGTCACGCCGTCGGTGGCCGCGGTGCCGAAGATCGCCACCATGTAGCCGGCAATGCCGGCCACCGTCATCTGCGCGAGCGAGATCATGCCGCCGTAACCGCCGAGGAACGTGAGCGACAACGCGATCAGTCCCAGCGCCAGCGCCTGGGCGCCGATCTGATACGTGAAGAACGGCGACGCGAACCAGGGGTAGGCGAGCAGGAACGCGAGCACGAGGACATGTCGCGCACGAACGGGATTCTCGAAGCTGAAGCGCCCGACACCGGCCTCGCGCGCGACGCGGGCGGACGCCTGACTCGATGTCGGGAGCGGCCGGGGATTCTGCACGTTTATAGCCCGGCGCCAGTTCGCCGCGCTCACGCGGGCCTCCCGAGAATGCCGCGCGGTCGGAACGCGAGCACCAGCACCAGGATCACGAAGGTGAACACCACGCTGTAGGTGGGCGCGTAGGCGAGGCCATACGTCTCGGCGAGACCGAAGATGGCCGCGCCGATGGCCGCGCCGACGACGCTGCCCATGCCGCCCACGATCACCACGATCAGCGAGGCGAGGAGCAACCGCGTGTCCTCACCGGGCACCATCGACAGCTCGACCGCGCCGATGACGCCGCCGAAGCCGGCCAGGCCGGCGCCGATCGCAAACGTCGTCGCGAACACGAGGTTCACGTTGACGCCGGCGGCCGCGAGCATCGCGCGGTCGTCGACGCCGGCGCGGATCATCATGCCGACGCGCGTGCGATTGAGGAACAGCCACAGGGCCACGCCGATCACGATGCCGATCGGCAACAGAGAGAAGCGGTAGGTCGAGTAGGCCCTGATCACGGGCAGGTTACGGATCGGGCCGTCGAGCCAGGGCGGCGGCGACATCTGATGCACCTGCGCGCCGATCGCCCACATCAGGAGGTCGGCGATCACGATCGACAGGCCGATCGTGACCATGGTCTGCCTGAGGTCCTGGCCCGGCATGAAGCGGAAGATCGACACCTGCATGGCGAGACCCACCAACGCCGCGGCGGCGAAGCCGGCCGCGAGGGCGAGCAGCCAGGATCCCGTGAACTGCGCGGTGAAGTATCCGAGATAGCCGCCGAGCAGGTAGAGCGAGCCATGCGCGAGGTTGACGTTGCGCATGAGGCCGAACACCAGCGTGAAGCCGCTCGCGACGATGAAGTACAGCGACGCGAGCGTGAGGCCGTTGAGAAAGGTGATGACGAATAGGCGCACGTTGTCGTGGAGCCCCCAGGCCGCGAGAGCCAGGATCGGAATCCCGATGACGAGCGCCCAGAACACCTTCCAGGCTCGCGTCATGCGATGAACCGGCTCCGGGTCGAGCGGATCTCGGGCGCCTTCGCGAACTCGCCGTCCTTCATGATGGCGAGCAGCTTGGATTTATCTTGAAGCAGCGAGATGTTCGCGAGCGGGTCGCCGTCGACGAGCAGCAGATCGGCCAGCCAGCCCTCGCGGAGCTCGCCCAGATCTCGGCGCTGCATGATCTGCCCGCCCCAGCGGGTCGCCGAGATGATCGCCTCCATCGGCGTCATGTTGAGGTACTTCACGAAGTACTCGAGGTCCTTCGCGTTCTCGCCGTGCGGCGCCCACGCGAAGCCGTAGTCGCCGCCGGGTAGTACGCGAATGCCACGCTTGAGCATCGCCTTCATGCTGTTCACCGCCGCCTCGAGCTCCACCTCGTAGCCCATGCGCTTGGCGAGGTCGTTGCTGATGCCGACGACCTCTCCTTCGTAGAGCAGCCGAATGATGACCGACAGGCCGGGCGCGACGAAGATGCGGTGCTTCTGCGCCTCCAGCATGTCCAGCCCTTCGTCGTCGGTGAAGCTCGCGTGGTAGATCACCTCGACGCCGTGACGCATGCTCTGCTTCACCGACTCGCTCGAGCGCGCGTGCGACGCCAGACGCTTGCCCCGCACCTTCACCTCGTGCGCGGCGACCGCCACCTCCTCGTCGCTCATCCAGCTGGTCTTCGCATCGGCGCCGGGCACGAGGTTGTCACCCGAGAGGTTGAGCTTCACCTGGTCGACGCCGTACTTGAGGAACATGCGCACCGCTTTCCGCATGCCGTCGGGGCCGTCGATCACGCAGCCGAAGGACATCTCCGGGAACGGCAGGTGCGGCAGCATGTCGTCGCCGAGCGAGCCGGTCACCGTGATCTCCTGGCTCGCCGCGAGGTACCGCGGCCCCGGAATCTGCCCGCAGTTGATGGCGTCGCGAATCACGCAGTCGAGCCGCGGCTTCGGTGTGGCCGCACCGACGCACGACGTCCAGCCGTGGTCGAGATAGAGCTTCGCGACCTGCGCCGCCCAGAGCGTGTGCTCCTCGGGCGGCAGCTTCTGGATGGCGTCGAGCGTCTTGGAGTTCGTCCAGCCGAAGTGGGTGTGGGCCTCGCACATGCCCGGCATCAGGGTGGCGCCGGCGCCGTCGATCACCGTCACGCCCGTCGTGGGAACGCTCCGCGTGCCGCGGCCGATGCGCGCGATCCGGTTGCCCTGCACCAGCACCTCGCCCTGGTAGGGCTGGGCACCGGTGGCGTCGATTACGCGTACGTTCGTGAAGAGGACATTCGCCATGTCGATCTCCTCTCGAGAAATCGCTTCAACAGACCCTCGCATTCCTCGGGTTTCTCCACCGGCGTCCAGTGCCCGCAGCCGCGCAGCACCTCGACGCGGCTGCCCGCGATCCGCTCGCTCATCATGCGGACCGCCTGGGGTGGGGCGACGACGTCCTCGTCGCCGGTGACGAGCAGGGTCGGGCATTCGATCCTGGACGTATCCGCGGGCACCATCTCGGCGAGCGCCTCGCAACTGCGCGCGTAGCCCTCGGGATCCTGGCGCATCAGCGACTCGCGGACGAAGGCGACGGCCGTCGGTCGCCTGGCCCGAGTCTCGGCCGAGATGCTGGTCTGGAGCAGGGCGTCAGCGATCGGCTGCATGTCGCCCTCACGCGCCTTGGCGGCGCGGGCCCGGATCGAGGCGCGGGCGGGCTCCGGCGGCGCGAGCAGCGGACCGAAGAGCGCGAGGCTCTCGACGCGTCCGGGCTCCGACGCGGCGAGGTGCGTGGCGATGATCGTTCCCATCGAGTGCGCGACGACGTGCGCGCGCTCGACACCGATCTGCTGCATGATGCGGAGCGCCCGGTTGACGAACAGCTCGAGGGAAAGCGGACCTTCGACGCGATGCGAGCGTCCCGAGCCGGGCAGGTCGAAGCGTATCGTCCGCTGCCGCGCAAAGGCCGCGAGCACGGGCGTGAAGGTGTTGGAGGTCCCGCCGAGGCCGTGGAGCATCAGCACCGGCTCGCCCTCGCCGCAGATGTCGACGGCCATGCGCTCGACCAACATCGTCTCCTCCAGGAGTCCAGGTTGCCGCACGCCTCGATTGAGACACCCGTCTCAAAAGGGTGTGTCAGACTACCGCCGAGTGAGCAAAGGCGCCAGACCCTTTTACGTCCTCCCCGATCTCGGCACGGGCCACCGTAGCCGGGTGTTCCGTCGGCTTCTCGACGAGGCGGTCCGGATGGTGCGACGCGGGCCCATCCCGTCGGTGGCGGAAGTGGCTCAACGTGCAGGCGTTTCCCGCGCGACGGCGTACCGCTACTTTCCCTCGCGGAGCAAGCTCGTGAGCGCGGTGATCGCCGAGGCGCTCGGGCCGGTCAGACGCGCCGTGCCCCAGCACGGCGACGCCAAGCAGCGCCTGCACGAGCTGCTCGATCGCACCTACTCCCGCTTCGCCGAGTACGAGCCGCACATGCGCGCAGCGCTCCGGCTCGCGCTCGAGCACCAGTCACTGGAAGCCGCGGGACTGCTCGAGGAGGAGCCGTTCCGCCGTGGGCAGAGGAGGGAGATTCTCGCCACTACGCTACATCCCCTCAAACGAAAGCTGAAGCCCCGCACCTATCGGCGCCTGCTCGACGCGCTGGCGGTCGTCTATGGCATCGAGCCGATGATCATCCTCAAGGACATCTGCGGGGCGACCGATCGCGAGACCGAGGCGGTCGTGCGGTGGATGATGGACGCCCTGGTGGACGCGGCATTGCGGGACGGCCGATAGGCGCCGCTGGCGGTCGGCGAATCGAGCGGATCGAGCGCTAACCGGCGCTGGCGGAGCGAGGCACGGCGGCTCGGTATTCGATGACGCCCATCGCCGCGAGCGTCCTTCGGCCGAGCGGCGTCACCGAGAGGGCCCGGCTGTCGGCAATGCGGGAGACCAGGCGTCGGGCGAGGAATGCCTCGGCCAAGGCCGCGCCGACTGCGCCCGCAATGTGGTGGCGCCGCTCGGTCCAGTCGATGCAGCCGCGACAGTAGTGTCGCTTGGTCCCGCGCGCCTTCGGAAGATCGACGCCGAGTCCCGACAGGAATCTCTCGCCACTGGCCGTCACTTCGCCGCCGCCATCGACGAGCACGACATGGTGGCGGCGGAGCAGCATGTCACACACCGCGACGCCGAGCCGGCCCGCCATGTGGTCGTAGCACATACGCGCTTCGCGAAGCGCCGGCTCGACATGACCATGCGGGGGCCAGCCGTTCGACGGGCTGGTCGCCACGGTCATCAGCCCCTCGATGGCGCCGGCGACCTCGGCGGAGCGCAAACGGTAATAGTGGCAGCGGCCCTGCTTCTCCATCACCAGCAGGTGGCCGCCAACGAGGCGCGAGAGGTGGCTGCTCGCCGTCGCCGCCGTCACCCCCGCAAAGTACGCCAGCTCTTTCGCCGTCATCGCGCGGCCGGTGAGCAGCGCGGTCAGGATACGGGTCCGGGCCGGCTCGCCCAGGAGCGCCGCAACGTTGGAAAGCATGTCCGTGTCGCTCATCGCTGAAGACCCACTACAGACTAGAGGGCGGCCACCTTCGTGGCAACTTCCGATGCTTCGGCCTGGATCGAAGTGTTCCGCGTGGACGGATGCACCTGACCTCGCGATACTTCACACGTCGCCATACTTCACGAGAACAAGGAGGGCAGTCATGCTCACACTGTGCATCCGCTATACGCTGGACGCCGCAAAGCTCGCCGACTTCGAAGCCTATGCGCGTGCCATCACCGGCCCAATCGAGCGCTGCGGCGGCAAGGTCGTCGGCTACTTCGTTCCGACGAAGTTCGCCGGGCCCACGAACGTCGGGCTCTCGCTCATCGACTTCCCGAGTCTCGCCGCCTATGAGCGCTACCGCGAAGCGCTGGCCGCCGATTCCGAGCACGCGGACGTGGCGCGGCGCGCGGCCCAGTCCGGCGTCATCCTGGTGGAGGACCGCTCGTTCCTGCAGCGCGCCTCGTAGGCGCGCCGATCGGCATCTCTCGCAGTGCCGAACGGCTCTGGCGGAGTCTTGCCCCCTCACGCAGTCTGGCGTCTGCGCGCAGCAGTCAGCGAGGGGAGGAAACGCTCATGGGCATGTTCACGGATTTGATGAACAAGATCTTCCGCCCGTCAACGGGAGCGTCGGCCCAGCCCGCACCGGGCGCCACGGCCGGGTCCGCCCAGACATCACCGGGCGGTCCGTCCGGCGGTGGCGGCGGATCAGCGGCGGCCGCGGAGCCCGTCGGAGCGGTCGACGTCGCCGCGATTCTCGACGAGATGGCGAGGGAGAACAAACAGAAGCTCGATTGGAGGCATTCGATCGTCGACCTGATGAAGCTCGTCGGAATGGACAGCAGCCTGAGTGCGCGCCGAGAGCTGGCCGCCGATCTCAAGTACTCCGGCGACACCGGCGACACCGCGACGATGAACATCTGGCTGCACAAGCAGGTGATGAAGAAGCTCGCGGAGAACGGAGGAAGGGTCCCCCCGGACCTGCTCGCGGCCTGACCGAATCAGGCTTGCCGCGATCGCGGAGGAATGACGATCGGCGGCTCGATCAATTCCGCCTGCAGCGGCTCGTCGGGTACTACGCGCGACGGCGTCGAGTCGCCGGCTGCGCGATCGCGCCAGCGCCGGGGCACGCGGTCGATCCTCACGGGATAGATCGTCAACGTTCCGTCGCGCGCGATGTGCAGGCGCAGAAAGTTCTTGAAGTCCTCGATCTTGAGCGCGGCGAACGCCTGCTCGCCGTGGCGGCCGAAGACGTTGAGCGAGATCAGCAGGTAGAGTCCCATGACGAACGACCCGACGATCCATCCGGCGGCGAACACGAGCGCGCCGCTCACGATGAAGCGTAAGAAATTACGGCCGGGCAGGATCCATCCCGAGACGATCATCGCGCCCCAGCCAATGTAGAAGATGCAGGCCCAGTGCGTCACGGCGTGGGTCAACCCGGCGGCGAGCCGGTACGTCTTCGAGTGTGTGTCGGTGAAGAGGAGGAACACGGCGGCGACGGCCAGCATCCACAGCGAAGAGCCCGGCTGCACGATCATGGCGAGGCCGGTGAGCCGCAGCGCGTCCAGCGCCCCCGTGGGTTCCTGAAAGCCGATCGTGGATCCAACGATCCAGGCCGTGACCAGGTAGAGCACCGCCGGCACGATCCCGAAGTTCGGGTTCTTCAAAGGGAAGAGGAGATTGCCAAAGCTCAGCCACCAGGACCGCCGCTGATCGGGATACGACACCTTCAGAGCGAACATGCGCGCCGGCGCGCCGGGGTGCGTTGCTTCTTCGAGAATCCTGCTCACATCAGCGTCGTGCGTCGCATGCAAGAATGCGCCTCCGCCGCCCGCCGTGACTTTCTGGACAGGCATGGCTCCGGGCGGCGCTCCCACCTGCTCGTGGCGCCGGTAATGGTGCAGATCGCCGGAAAGCAGCACCGTCACCTCGATGCCTCTCGGAGCGAGCACCTGCTCGCTCAAGTAGATGAGGTCGGTCTCGTCGAACGGCCGGCCGAGCTCGCGGTACTTGTGGGCGTAGACCCAGACCGGCACCGCCAGGCACAGGATCACGCGATCGCCGGGCCGCATATGGTGCGTGGCGATGTTGCGGAAGTACTCGATCTGCGGCGTGTCGAGATCCGACTGTAGCTGCCCGTCGGAGCCGAGGAGCCACCAACGCCCGGGCAGCTTCAGCGCAAAGTAGCTGCGGGCCTGCCGTGTCGCCCAGCCGGCGAACCAGCGCCCACCGACCTCGGAGCAGAAGAGCCGCGAAAACGCGCTGAGGCCGTCGGACCAGTCGTGATTGCCGGGGATCGCAAACACGTGTGGTGCCTCCGTCGGATTCGCATCGCCGAACGCGGTTTCATACGGCACGACCAGCCGGCGCTGATACTCCTCGCGGCTGGCCGTCGGATAGACCTGGTCGCCACCAAACACGAGGACATCGCCGCGCACGGTCGTGTATCGCCGGCCGCTCTTGGTCGCGGCCTCCATGATGGGCTGTGCCGTCAGGTAGGCGACCGCGTACACGGGGTTCCAGCCGTCACCGGTATCGCACACATAGTCGATCCAGATCTCATCACGTGGGCGCTCGCGATCCGCGTGAGGACCGGTCGCCCCGTCCGTGTAGTGCACGGTGTAGTCATAGAACGCCGTCCCGTGGGCGGCGAGCGCGTAGACGAGGCGTGGGTCGGCGCGCTTTCCCACGACGAGCGCGGCGAGCGTCTCTGCGCCGGTGAGCAGAAGCTGGCCGGGATCGAACCAGCTCACCATCGGGAGCCGCTCGACGCCCGCGATACCGGGCCGCCACAAGAGGGGAAACGCGCTGCGCCGACCTGCGAAGCGCCGGATCAACGGCAGCGTATCGTGGTGGTGCTCTTTTTTTTCGGCGTCATGAGGGTGTGTCATTCCTGGCTCGTGAGCATCTTGTGTGCCGTGCTGCGCTTCAATTAGGGCCGTTCGGACGTTTCAGTCGACCTCAATGGGTCTCGCGCCTCAACGTATGAGACCTTCGTCCAATTTCACCTGATGTTCACTCGTCGCACGATCCGGCACGTAACGGCCCGTTGGGTGCCGCTCGTCGTGCGCGGGTTTTGGCCGTTTTTTGGCCCGTCGGAAAAGAGGCAGCCATGAAGCCGCCATGGAACCTTCCCGTCTTGTCGCTCGCGCTGGTTGCTGTTGTGCTGGGGCCCTCGTCGGCATCCGCGGAGTGGTTCCTCGACGTGTACGCGGGGTGGTCGAGCACCCAACGCACGAACGTGGACATCAGTGGCCAGTCGATCAGCGGGGTGCCCGTGCAGGCGAGCCTGCTCGATGTCAAGAGCGATGACTCGGTGCTCGGGGGCCTGCGGGCCGGTTACTGGTTCGGTTTCCTGCCCGAGCTCGGGATCGGCGTGGACGTTTTCTACTTCCAGCCCGACGTACCCTCTCAGCGCATTATCGCCACGGGTGCCGTCACCGGGAAGATCTTCGACGAGCCCATCAGCATCTCGTCGGCGGGCCCGGCCCGCATCCCGTCGATCACGATCCCGGCCGTGGTCTTTGCCGCCGACCTCCTGGCCCGCTTGCGCTTCCTGAAGACCCCCGACATTCCGAATGGGCGGCTCCAGCCCTACATCACTGCGGGGCCCGCGTTCCTGGTCACCGACTCCGAGGACTACGGCACGACGCTGGGCTTCAAAGTCGCGGGCGGCATCGCCTGGCAGTTCCACCGCCGGATGGCCGTCTTCGTGGAGTACCGGTACACGCAGTTCTTGCCGAGGGACATCAAGATCGGCGACCTCCGGTATTCGGCGGACGTCAAGACGAACCACGCCTTGGGCGGGTTCTCGTTCCGGTTCTGATTTCGGGAACGGGGAGAGAACTCCTCATCCTCCCGGCCCGCGGATGGGCTGCGTCAGCTTCGCGGTCCGATACGATACACTGCCGCCGCCATGCCCAACGTCCTCGACGGCATCCGGGTGCTCGACTTCGGCCGATACATCGCCGGTCCCTACTGCGCGGCGCTCCTGGCCGACCTCGGCGCCGACGTGATCCGTATCGAGCGCATCGGTGGCGGCGAAGACCGATGGGTGGCGCCGATCAACGACGACGGCATCGGCGCGATGTACGTGGCCATGAACCGCAACAAGCGCGGCATGACGCTGGATCCGTCCTCCCCCGAAGGACGCGAGATCGTGAAGAGGCTGGTCGCGACGGCGGACGTGGTCGTCGCGAACCTTCCGCCGGAAGTGTTGCGGTCGCTCTCGCTCGATCTCGACAGTCTCAGACGGGTGAAGCCGGACATCATCCTCACGACCGTCACGGCGTTCGGCGCCGGAGGACCGTGGAGCCACAGGCACGGCTTCGACGGCATCGGTCAGGTCATGAGCGGCGCCGCGTACATGACCGGCACGCTCGAGCAGCCGTACCGCGCCGCCGTGGCGTGGGTGGACTTCGGCACCGCATCGCTCGCCGCGTTCGGCACGCTGGCGGCGCTGATGGAGCGTCGCCGGACTGGCCGCGGGCAAAAGGTAGAAGGCGCGCTGCTGCGCACGGCGATCGCCTTCAACAACCCGACGCTCGTCGAGCAGCAGGCGATCCAGGTCAATCGCGTCCCCACCGAGAACCGCGGGCAGACGTCCGCGCCGTCGGATCTGTTTCGCACGAAGGACGGCTGGATCATCGCGTACGCCATCGGCAATCCGATGTTCGCGCGCTGGGCAAAGCTGATGGGTGAGGACGGCTGGCTGACGGATCCGCGCTTCAAGGACGACGAGGCCCGCGGCAATCACGGCGAAGAGATCAGCACGCGCATGAGCGAGTGGACGAGAGCGAGAACGACCGAGCAGGCGCTGAAAGAGCTGGAGGCCGCGAAGATTCCGGCCGGTCCGCTCTACATGCCGCAGCAGGCGCTCGACGACGCGCACATACGCCAGGCCGGTCTGCTCGTGGACACGGACTATCCGGGCGTCGCGCGTCGCGTCCCGCTGGCGCCGACGCCCGTCGATCTGTCGGAGACGCCGGGACGCTTCCGGCATCGCGCGCCGACGCTCGGCGAGCACACGGATGCGGTCCTCGGTGAGCTCGGCTACTCGCCGGCGGAGATCGCTGCGCTCCGAAAGCGCGGCGTCATCTGATGCCGCGCCGCAAGATCCTTATCGCCTCGATGATGCACGAGACGAACACGTTCTCGCCGGTGCCCACTCCGCTCGAGTCGTTCCGTCCTCTGAGCGGTGAGGCGGCAATCGCGGAATTCAAGCACACCAACACGCAGCTCGGCGGCTTCCTGGACGTCGCGCAGCGAATGGATGCGGAGATCGTCCTGCCACTCGCCGCCAACGCGCACCCGTCGGGCTACGTCGAGCGGCGTACGTACGAGGACATGTGCGACGCGATCGTCGGCGGCATCCGCGGCGGCTGCGACGCCGCATTCCTCGCGCTGCACGGCGCGATGGTGGCCGAGCACGTGGATGACGGCGAGGGCGAGCTGCTGCGGCGCATCCGCGCCATCGCGCCGCGCCTGCCCATCGCCGTGGGCCTCGACTTCCATACACAGCTGACGTCCACGATGGTCGAGAACGCCACCGTCATCACCGGCTACCGGACGTACCCGCACATCGACATGGCGGAGACGGCCCAGCGCGCGGCGACGACGCTGGTGCGCGCGCTGGACGGTCAGGTGCGGCCGGTGATGGTGTGGGGCATCCGGCCGATGCTCACGAGCACGCTCGAGCACACGCCGTCGCGTCAGCCCATGAAGGACATCATGGACATGGCGATCGAGGCCGAGACGCACGGCGTCGTGCTCAACGCTTCCGTGCTCGGCGGCTTCCCGCAGTCCGACATCCCGCACCTGTCGTGCTCCGGCATCGTCGTCTGCGACGGCGATACGACGTCGGGCCAGGCGCTGCTCGAGCGCATGCTGGATCTCGCGTGGCGGCGGCGCGCCGACTTCCTCTACAAGAGCGCGCCGCTCGCCTCGCAGATCGCCCACGCGCGCACGCTGACGGAGGGTCCCGTCATCCTCGTGGATCACGGCGACAACACGGCGTCCGGTGGCACCCAGGACGTGATGAGCGTGGTGGCGGAGGTGATGCGGCAGCGCCTCGACGACGTGCTCGTCGGTCCGATCTGTGACCCCACGGCCGTCGCCCGTATCGTGTCGGCCGGCACCGTGGCGAGCGTCACCATGGATCTCGGCGGCCGCATCGACATGCCGCAGCTCAACCTCAAGGGCACGCCGCTCACCGTCACCGCGAAGGTCACGCGGATCACGGACGGCGAGTTCACCGTCACGGGCCCGATGGCAACCGGCGTGCGCGTCCGCATGGGTCGGACGGCGGTGCTCGACACCGGCTCGATGCAGATCGTCGTCTCGGAGCGGCGCGCCGAGCCGTCCGATCTCGGCGTGTTCACGCACGCGGGCATCGATCCGCGCCGCAAGCATTACGTGCTGATCAAGTCGCGGCAACACTTCCGCGCCGGCTTCGAGCCGATCGCCCGCCACATCGTGCTGTGCGACGGCGACGGCGTCACGAGCTCGGATCTCTCGCTCTTCGACTACCGCAAGCGGCGCCGCCCGCTCTATCCGTTCGAGCCGTTGTAGGAAGCGACGCTCGAGGACGTCGCCGATCGGCTACGCGAGCCGGCTCAGGACCTGCTCGCCGAGCGCGCGAATCAGCGCCCGACGCTCGTGCACGAATCCCGTCACCAGCAGGCCGCTGATCCCCGCGTCCACGACACCGCGAAGCTTCTCCGCCACGGCGGAGGGCGGGCCCACCGCCGCGAAGCGCTCCGCGAGATAGGCGCGCAGCGCCGGCTCGGCGTCGAGCAGCGCCGCGTTCGGGCTGGGGCCGAGCGCCTCGTGCGCGGCAGGCTGATAGCCCTTCTGCACGCGGACGATCGCGTCGGCGAGCGCGGGCGGCACGTGCTTGCCGTCGAGCGTGAAGCGAAAGACGTGATGCGCGTTCGAGGCGAGCTCCATGCGGATCTCGTCGACGCCGGCCGCGACGTCGTCGGTGACGTTGGCGCGCACCATCGTCCACAGGTCGATCGATGACGGATCGCGGCCGGCGCGGCGCGCGCCGGCGCGCACACGCGCCACCGCGTCCCGCACGAGCGCGGGCTCGAGTCCGACGTTGACGATCACCCCGTCCGCGATCTCTCCGGCGAGCTCCAGCGTGCGCGGGCCCTCGGCCGAGAGATAGATCGGAATCGCACGCGTGGCCCAGGTGAGGCGCACCAGGCGGCCGCGCCATGTCGTCTCGCCCTTCGTGTGGAGCGCGCGCACCGTCTCGATGTACGCGCGCAGATCGGCGAGCGTCGACGGGCGCTCGGCGAGGTTCAGGATGGCGCTGTCGCCGGAGCCGATGCCGAAGAACGCGCGGCCCGGCGCGGTCTCGTCGACGGTGGCGATGCCGGAGGCGGCGACCGCCGGGTGGCGGGTGATCGGGTTCGTCACGCTGGGGCCGATACGCACCCGTCGCGTCGCCTGCGCGCACAGCGCCATCGTCGCGTACATCTCGCGGAACAACGACTGGCTGTCGGCCACGCCGACCATCGAAAAGCCGACGTCTTCGGCCAGCCGCGCGTCGGCCACGGCCGACGCGACGGAGCGCGGCAGGCACAAGAGCCCGAGGCGCGGCGTAGTCATTGCGGCGCCAGTGTCATTGCGGCGCCAGTATAGTGGACGCGCTCACCGGGAACGACCGGCGCGCAGCCCCCACGTCAGCGGCGCCGCCGCGGCACAGAGCAGCGCCATCACGAGGAATGCGCGGGCGCCGAACGTTCCGTAGAGCCAGCCGGACGCCAGGGTCAGGACTGCGGTCGTCGTACCCGCAGCGAGCGCGTACATCGCCTGCGCGGTCGCCGCGAGCGGTCGCGGGACGATCGATGCGATGAGGTGCATGCACGCCAGGTGCAGCGCCGCGAAGGTGAGGCCGTGGAGGGGCTGCACGAGCGCGAGCGCGATCACGCTGGTGGACGACGCCATGACCACCCAGCGCACCACGCCGGCCGCCGCGGCGAGCGCGATGACGCCGGCCGGCCCGAGGCGCTTCAGCAGTCGCGGACCGACGAGGAAGAAGACGACGACCTCGGCGGCGACCGACTCCGACCAGAGGGCGCTCGCCGTGGGCGGCGTGACGCCCGCGGCGCTCCAGCGGATCACGGCGAACGTGTCGTGCATCGCGTGGCTGCCGAGCACGAGCGCCGCGAGCAGCATGATGCGCCGGAACCGGGGCGTGCGCAGCAGCGCGACCATGCCGCCCGGCGCCGCGGGCTCGGCTGCGACCGCCGGTTCGTATCGCTCGAGCGTGGGTACCAGGCTCGCCGCGCCGGCAGCGGCCACGAGCAGCACGGCCTGGAGCACGACGATCGACGAGAGTCCCCACGCGCCGACGACCTGTCCGCTGATCAGTGTGCCGATAACGAAGGCCCCAGAGCCGGTGCCGCGGACCCAGCCGTATTCGAATGCCGGGCGGCCGTTCCGCGGCTGAGCGGCGCCGAGCGCCAGCGCATCGGCGAGCGACGTGGTGGGCGCCAACACCGCAGCATAGAGTAGGTTGATCAACAGCAGCGGCATGAAGCTGGACGCGGACAGCAGGCTCAGCGCAACCCCGGCGGCGAGCAGCTCACAGAGTACGAGAACAGCGCGGAGGGCTTGGGTGAGGTCGGCGATGCGTCCGCCCAGCGGTCCGGAGACGAGCCGGATCGCCGTACCGGCGCCGAACAGTACGCCGAGCTGCTGCGGCGCGAGCCCTCGTCCTTCGAAGAACGCCGGCATGAACGGCGAGGACACGCCGAATGCTCCATACATGAAGGCGTAGAGAGCGACGAACCGGTGCAGGGCGCTCATGGCCGCGGCGTCGTGCAGTCTACGCCGGCCGCAGCCGCCGCACGGCTGGCGGCCCAGGAGGCCAGCGATGACCGACGCCTACACGAGGGCGGTTCTCACGGTAATTGCTTTCGCGCTGATGGTGCTGGCGATCCGGCCGCTCGTCGAGCCGGACAGAGTCGCCGCGGAGGGGCCGATCAACAAAGACACGCTGTTCGAGCAGATCATGCAGCGCGTGACCAAGCTGGAGCACAACGCCGAGGTCATGCGCGCCGCGGGCAACCTGAATGCCCACCGCACCAACGTGCGATTCTCACGCGCCGGCTGGGGCGTCGAGGTTGTGCTCGTCGACGTCGACGCCGCCGGGGTGATGGGCACGCGCTCGGAGCCCGCGATCCAGACGCCCGAGCAGCCGAACCCGTTCTGATCCGGGCCGCTGACTCAGACGCTGGTGCCGACGGAACCCGCCGCGATCAGCGCGTCGACCGACTGCCGGGCGCGAATCACCGCGCGCTGCTCGGCGACTTTTGCGCTCGGTCTGCGGCAGATCAGACGTTCGACGCGCGCTCTCGTCTCGGACGGGATGCGGCGAATCCGCACCTCGGCATCCCAGGCGCCCTGCGCCTCGATCGCGACCGCTTCGATCCGGAAGCCGCGGTAGTCGGATTCGACGATCATCGGACACTGCTGTTGGCAATCCGTAGACCAAACCGTGCCGAATCTGCAAGTGACGGGAATTCCGGTGGTTGGGCGCACGCTGCCGCGCTCGTGTGGAAGCGGATCATCCGGGCGACGTGGCACGCGCTGGCTACGTTCTGATCAATTCCACCAGCCGGCGCGAGCGACCTCGGCCCGATCACGCATGACGTCGTCGGCTTCCTTCTCCGCTGCGCTGCGGAGGCCGGGGTCCCGTCGACACTCCTCCACCAGTCGTGAGCGCACGCCGAGCTTGAATGGTGGAAGCGCCACACACCGAAGGAACCCTTCGAGCTCGCGAAATGTCATCGTGGAGGGTGAACTCTAGTCCGGGCCGTCCCGCCGCACAATGTGTCGAATGATTCATGGGCGGAGCAGCTTGCCGTCGTAGGGATACGCGCAGATCAATCGCGGGCCGTCCTTCGTCACGAGCACCTGGTCTTCGAGCTTGACGCCGAACGGCGCGCCGGGCTTGCCCGCATAGCACTCCAGACACAGCACCATGTTCTCCTTCAGCTCTCGCTTCGGCATGATGCGGCGCGGGCCGCGATCGTCGTCGGGGTAGGGAATGCCGGGCCCTTCGTCCTCGAGTCCCGCCTGGTGCACCATCGTCGGGTAGCGCTGCGCCGCGTACGCGTCCGGCACGCGTGGCGCGCGGCGCGCGAACTCCTCGAACGTCAACCCGGGGCGAACGAGGTCGAGCATGCCCTGCACGCAGTCGTACGCGACGCGATAGGCCTCACGCTGTTCCGGCGAGGCGACGTCGCCGCACAGAAACGTCCGCGAGATGTCGATGACGTAGCCCTCGACACCGTTGGCGTCGGTGTCGACGCCGACGAGATCGCCCGGCATCACGGTCTTGTCCTGCGCCTCCGTCAGCCAGGGATTCGTGTTCGTTCCCGACGTGACGAGCCGCGTGAACAGGCCTTCGCCGCGCCGGCGGAGCAGCGCGTCGCTGAGCACCGCCAGAAGCTCCCACTCGCGGATGCCCGGGCGGATCGCCGCCTCGAACTCGGCCAGCATGGCGTCGCCGATGGCTCCGTTCAGCGCGAAGAGCTGGATTTCTTCCGGCGTCTTCACCTCGCGCGCGTCGACCGCGGCGGGGCCGACGTCGACGATGGTGAAGCCTTCCTCCTGCAGGGCGAGAAATCCGACCGCGTCGAGCTTGTCGATGGCCAGTCGCTCACCCTCCAATCCCATTTCGGAGAGCGTCGCGTGGATCGAGCGCGCCCACTCGCGGGCTTTGTCGCGCGCGGCGACCCCGCCGTATTGCCAGGTGTAGGCCGGACGGACGTCACGCATGATCTTTCGCGAGACGTGCATCGAGCCCTTGTACTCGAACAGAACCGGCTCGCCATGCGCCGGCACGAGGCTATAGCGCGCGAACGTCCCCGCCGTCCACACCGCCATCACGTCGACGCCCGTGGCGTAGCGGATGTTGGCGGTGTTGTACAGCAGGGCAACCGGGAAGTCGTGCCGCGCCAGCATCGTCTGCAGCCGCGCGAGCCGACCGGCCCGCAGCGCGGCGAGATCGATGGCGTCGAGGCTGGGCACGGCCAGCCGTTCGACGCCGGAGCGATTCGACATGGGCGAGAGGATAACCCAGGCCACAGTCGCCGGCGTTTGTGGTATATGGTCCGGCATGCCGAGCACCAGGCGCACACCGCAGAAGCGACAGGCCCCGTCGAAGAAGCCGCAAGGCCTGATGGAGCGGCTCGCCGCCGGCCCCGTCATCTGCGCGGAGGGCTATCTCTTCGAGTTCGAGCGGCGCGGGTATTTGCAGGCCGGCGCCTTCGTTCCCGAGGTCGTCCTCGAGCATCCGGAGCTGGTGGAAGGTCTCCACCGCGACTTCGTGCATGCCGGCTCCGACGTCGTGGAGGCGTTCACCTACTACGCTCACCGGGCGAAGCTCAAGATGGTCGGACGCGAGAAGGACCTGGCGAAGATCAACCGCACGGCGCTCGCCATCGCGCGGAAGGTGGCGCGGAGCACCGGCACGCTGCTGGCGGGGGACATCTGCAACACCAGCATCTATGGTCCCGACGACACGGCATCGCACCGGCAGTCGCGGAAGATCTTCGACGAGCAAATCGCCTGGGCCGTCGATGCGGGGGTGGACTTCGTCGTCGGTGAGACCTACTCGTTTGGCGGCGAGGCGCTGCTCGCGCTCGAGGCGATCAAGCGCTCGGGCAAGCCGGCGGTGATGACGCTGGCCGTCCCGCGCGAGGGTCACATGCGCGACGGGTGGACGGTGACCGAGACCTGCAAACGGCTGCAGGGCGCGGGCGCCGATGTCGTCGGGCTCAACTGCGCGCGCGGCCCGGCCACCATGCTGCCGCTGCTGCGCGAGGTGCGCGGCGCCGTCACCTGCCAGGTCGCTGCGCTGCCGGTGCCGTATCGAACGACGCCGGCGGAGCCGACGTTCCAGAGCCTCGGCGATTCGCAAGGGCGCAGTCCAGACGGCCGGCCGTTTCCGACGGCACTCGACCCCTTGCTGTGCAGCCGGTACGAGATCGGCGAGTTCGGCAAGGCGGCGCTCGATCTCGGCGTCCGCTACCTCGGCGTGTGCTGCGGCGCCGGCCCCCACCACATCCGCAGCCTGGCCGAGGCGCTCGGTCGCAAACCGCCGGCAAGCCGGTATTCCCCGGATATGTCCAAGCACATCCTGTTCGGCACCGACAAGCGCTTGCGTCAAGACAGTCTCGAGTACGGCCGGCGTAACTACCGCTCCGTCACGCCCTCGTCGGGCTGAACGGCAAGACGCGCGATGGCGCGTTTCTTCGCCAAGCACGCAGCGTTCCTGCTCCTGACGCTCCTGGTCGTCTCGTTTCTCGTCTTCACGCTGAACGAGTTCTCCCCCGGCGCCGTCGGCCGCAAGATCCTGGGCGCCTACGCGACGCAGGAGCAGGTCGATCTGTTGACGAAGCAGATGGGACTCGACCGTCCGCTGCTGATCCGCTACGTCGACTATCTGAGCGCAGCCGCGTCCGGCGACCTCGGCTACTCCGCGCGCTACAAGCTTCCCGTCAAGGACGTGCTCGTGAAGCACCTGACGAACACGGCGCTGCTGGCCGCCATCGCGTTCGCCTGCATCGTCCCGCTGTCGATGCTGCTGGGCGTGGCGGCGGGCATGCGCGAAGGGTCCCGGCTCGACCGCACCATCCTCATGCTCAGCACCGTGGTGGCGTCGATTCCCGAATTCGCGCTCGGTGTGTTCCTCGCGAGTGTCTTCGTCGTCTGGCTCCACTGGCTGCCCGGCACCGCCACGCTGGTCGCCGGCGGCGGCTGGTCCGCAGCCTCGCAGCTCGTGCTTCCGGTGGCGGTCATCGTGCTGTTCGACGCCGGCTACGTGGTCAGCATGATCCGCGCGTCGATGGTCGAGGTGATGCAGCGCCCGTACATTCGCACCGCGGTGCTGAAGGGGCTGCCGTTCCGCCGCGTCATCCTTCGACACGCCGTCCGCAACGCGATGCTGACGCCGATCACCGTGATCATGCTGCAGATCAATTACCTCGTCGCGGGCGTCGTCGTCGTCGAGACGGTGTTCGCCTATCCGGGGTTCGGCCGCATGATGCTCGAGGCCACGCTCTTCAAGGACATCGCACTCATCGAGGCCGGGGCGCTCGTCGCCGTCTTTCTCGCCGTCGCCACCAACATCCTCGGCGATCTGGCGTACATCGCCCTCGACCCACGGATTCGCGTGTAGCGGCCATGAGCACGCCGGTCGCCGCCGACGTCCTGACTGGATCACCGCCGGCGGCGGCACGGCTTCGCCCGCTCGCGCGGTGGCGCCGGCGCGTGGCGGTACTCGGCGAGTCGCGACCGGCGGCGGTGGGCCTCGCGATCATCCTCGTGTGGATCGTGCTCGCGATCCTCGCGCCGACGCTCGCGCCCTATGCGCCGAACGCCAACGACGTGACCGCGCTGGCGCACCCAACGCCGTCACGAGCGCACTGGCTGGGCACCGATCATCTCGGTCGCGACATCATGTCGCGCATCCTGTGGGGGGCGCGCCCGGTCCTCATCATCGCGCCGCTCGCGGTGCTGGGCGCCGCCGCGCTCGGCTCGCTGCTCGGCCTCACGGCCGGCTACCACGGCCGCTGGGTCGGCATCGTGATCACGCGCGCGTGCGACATCGTACTGTCGTTCCCCGTGATCATCCTCTACATGATCATCCTGGCGCACTTCGGATCCTCCGCCTGGAACATCATCGGCGTGCTCACGCTGACGAAGGCCCCGATCATCGCGCGCATCGTGCGCGGCATGACGCTCGATCTGCGCGAGCGCGAGTACGTCGCGGCCGCCAAGATGCGCGGTGAGTCGGCGCTCTACATCATGCTCGTCGAAATCCTGCCGAACGCGCGCGGTCCGCTCGTCGTCGACATGTGTCTGCGCACCGGCTACAACGTCATCATCATCGGCGTGCTGGGATTCCTCGGCATCGGCCTGCCGCCACCGGATCCCGACTGGGGCGGCATGGTCAAGGACACCTACGGAATGATGATGGTGTGGCCGCACATGGCGTTGTTCCCGTGCGCGGCGATCTCGTCGCTCGTCGTCGGCTTCAATCTGCTCGCCGTCGGCCTGCGGGAGCTCGGCCTCCGTGACTGACGCTCCGCTGCTCGACGTTCGTCACCTGCAGCTGCGCTACAGCACGCGCGCCGCCGAGGTGACGGTGATCCCCGACCTCAGCCTCGCGCTCGACGCGGGCGAGGCGTTCGGGCTCGTGGGCGAATCCGGCTGCGGCAAGTCGACGGTCGCGCTGTCGATCGTTCGCTACCTCGGACGCGCGGGCCGCGTCGCCGGCGGACAGATCCTCTTCGAGGGCCGCGATCTGACCACGCTGAGCGACGTGGCGCTGCGGACGATTCGCGGCCGTCGCATCGCGATGGTCTATCAGGATCCGATGGCGAGCCTCAATCCTGTGATGACCGTCGGCCGTCAGCTGATGGAAGTGCCGATGATCCACGAAGGCGTCGGCGCGCGGGCCGCGCGTGAACGCGCGATCGCGATGCTCGGCGAGGTGAAGCTCGCCGATCCGGCGGGGGTGATGGAGCGCTATCCCCATCAGCTCTCCGGCGGCCAGCAGCAGCGCATCGTCATCGCCATGGCGCTCATCGCCGGCCCTGCGCTGCTGATCATGGACGAGCCGACGACCGGGCTGGACGTCACCGTCGAGGCCGCCGTGCTGGACCTCGTGCGCGAGCTGCGTCAACGCCACCGCTCCGCCATCCTGTTCATCAGCCACAATCTCGGCAGCGTCGCCCGCGTGTGCGACCGCGTCGGCGTCATGTACCGCGGCGAGATCGTGGAGGAGGGCCCGGTGCGGCAGATTTTTGCCGATCCGCGCCACCCGTACACGCGCGGGCTGCTCGATTGCTTGCCCGCGCTCGGTCGCGACAAACGGCAGGCCCCGCTCGTGCCCATTCCCGGCCAGGTCGAGTCGGCGATCTCGCGGCCGCTCGGCTGCGGATTCGCGCGTCGTTGCGCGTACGTCGAAAGCGGCCGCTGCACAGCGGGTCCGATCCCTGCCGCGCCGGTCGACGGCGAGCCCCGTCATCGGGTGGCGTGCGTACGCGCCGGAGAGCTGCCGCCCTGGCGTCGCCGCACGAGCGCCGCCGTGTCCGAAGACCGCGAGCTCGAGACCGAGCCGGTCATCGACGTTCATCACCTGACCAAGGTCTACGAGCCGCGGCGTCGCCGCCGCCGGCTCGGCGGCGTCCGCCCGTCGGTACGCGCGCTCACCGACGTCAACCTGGCCGCCGCGCGGCGCCAGACGCTCGCGATCGTCGGCGAGTCGGGCTGCGGCAAATCGACGCTGGCCAAGGTGCTGAGCGGCATCGAGGTCGCGACCGCCGGCGGCGTGACGCTGGACGGAATCGAGGTCGGCTCGCTCGCCGTCGACGCGCGCAGCGCGGCGGTGCGTCGCCGGCTGCAGATGGTCTTCCAGAATCCCGACAGCACGCTGAATCCGAGCCACACCGTCGGCTACGCGATCGCCCGCGCGCTGCGACGACTGCGCGACCGCGCGCCGGTCGACGTCAGCGCCGGCGTCGCGCGGCTACTCGACGTCGTGAAGCTGGCGCCGGCGATGGCCGCCCGGAGGCCGCACCACCTGTCGGGCGGCGAAAAACAGCGCGTCGCGATCGCGCGCGCGCTCGCCGGCGATCCCGACGTGATCGTGGCCGACGAGCCGGTGTCCGCGCTCGACGTGTCGGTGCAGGCGGCCGTGATCAATCTCCTGAACGAGATCCAGGCCGCGCACGGCGCCACGCTGGTCTTCATCTCGCACGATCTCGGCGTGGTCCGCTATCTCGCCGACCACGTCGCCGTGATGTATCTCGGCACGGTGGCGGAGGTCGGTCGCGTCGAGCGCGTCTTCGCGCCGCCGTACCACCCGTACACCGAAGCGTTGCTGTCGGCGGTGCCGGTGCCGGATCCCGATCACGACGTCCCGCGCATTCTCCTGGAAGGACCGGTACCGCGCGCCGACGAGATCCCACGCGGGTGTCCGTTCGCGACGCGGTGTCCGCGGCGCGTGGGCGCGATCTGCGACGACACGCCGCCGCCGGTGCAGCAGCTCGCGGCGGATCATCGCATCGCCTGCCATATCCCTGCCTCCGAGCTTCTGCGGCTGCAGGCAGCACTTGTCGGACAACCACCGGGTCGACGATGATGGACGCCGCATGACGACACGTGGCGCGGCGGTGGTGATCGTGGGCGGCGGCGTCACCGGGCTGAGCGCCGGCTGGTGGCTGGCGCGCGACGGCGTCGACGTGCTCGTGCTCGAGAAGGGGATCGTCGGCTGGGAGGCGTCGGGCCGCAACGGCGGCGGCGCCACGCACGTCTACAGCCCCTTCGGACTCGAGGAGCAGCGGCTCTGGCCACAGATGGACGCGCTGCTCGGCTATCCCACCGAGCACCAGTCGTTCAGGATCGGCGTGGCGCTGAGCGAAGCGCAGCTGGCGCTGGCGCGACGCTGGGCCGAGATCGGCGAGGCGCGCGGCTTTCGCTGGGAGCTGCTCGATCGCCGTCAGCTCAAGGAGCTCGTGCCGATCGTCGGCGACAACGCGATCGGCGGCACGTACCTGCATTTCGGCGGGCACGCGAATCCGCAGCGCACCGTGCAGGCGTACGCGTGGGCGCTGGCCGACCTCGGCGGGCGGATCCTGCAGCACACGACGGTCACGGGACTCGTACAGCGCGGCGGCCGCGTGAGCGCCGTGGAGACGACGCGCGGGACGTTGGGCGCCGACGCCGTGGTCGTCGCCGCCGGACCGCAGACGGGGCTCTTCGCCGACATGCTCGGCGTGACCCTGCCGCTGGCACCGGCGCGGGTGGAGATGATCGCCACCGAGCCGATTCCGCTCATGCGTGTGGGCGGCGTGGCCGGCAACGGGCTCTACGGACGGCAGACGCTGCGCGGCAACCTCGTCTACGGCGGCGGCCCGCACGAGTGGATCAACGTGCCCGACATGGCGACGCCCGAGCATCGCAACACGCCGCTCGTGCGCAATCTCGCGCGGCGTCTCGCGGAGCTGTTCCCCGGCGCCGCGCACGTGCGGCTGATCCGCGCGTGGAGCGGTCTCGTCGAGAACACGCCAGACGGGCTTCCCGTCGTCGACCGGCTGGTGAATCCCGACAACGTGGTGATCGCGACGATGTCGAGCGTGGGCTTCGGACTGTCGCCGGCGTCCGGCCGGGCCATCAGCGAGCTCGTGCAGCACGGCCGCTGCTCGTTCGCCGATCTCGGTGCGCTGGCGCTCAGCCGTTTCGCCGACACGCCGGATGACTGGCGCGAGCGGGCCGGCTGGGTGGCGACGCACGCGGAGGTGGAGCTGGCTGCGGGAGGCGACGACTGATGCGTGCCGTCGATCGCCGTTCGCTCACGGGCAAAGGGCCGCGAGCCGATCGCCACGTGCCGCTGATCGTCATCGGCGCCGGAGCGGCCGGCGTCGCCGCCGCCGTCGAGGCCGCGCGCAGCGGCGTCGAGACGCTGCTGATCGACGAGCATCCGGTCGACAACGACATGATGGCGATGGACGTTCCGCTCTGCTTCGGCCAGCGCATGCAGCCGGCCATCCGCAACCGCGCGCTGATGCTCGAGCGCGTCGTGGAGACCAACCCGGCGCTGGCGAGCGCGCACGAGGCCGGCGTCGATGTGCAGCTCGGCACGTACGTGTGGGGCGCGTTCGTCGGCGGACCGACGGTGCAGGAGCTGCCGAGCCCGATGCTCGGCCTCGCCGACGAGCGCCGCTCCTGGCTCGTGAGCTACGACCGGCTCATCGTCGCGGCCGGCGCGCGGGACGTGCTGCTCGGCTTCGCCGGCTGGGAGCGCGCGGGCACGCTCGGCGCGGGCGGCGCAGCCGCCCTGGTCACTCGTTACCGCGCGCTGTCGGCGCGGCGTCTCGTCGTCGTCGGCTCCGGAGCGCTGGGACTGCACACGGCGGCGCTGGCGCTCGATCACGGCATCGACGTCGCCGGCGTCGTAGAGGTCGAGAGCCGAGTGCGGGGTGATGAAGCGACCGCCAAGGCGCTCGCCGAGCGTGGCGTCCCGTTCTTCACCGGCCACACGATCCGCGAGGCCCGTGGCCGTGTCGGTGAGATCGAGTCGGTCGTGCTCGCGGCCCTCGATGGCGACGGGCGTCCCATCGCCGGGCGTGATCGCGAGATCGCCTGCGATGCGGTGTGTCTCGCGGTCGGCCTCGTTCCGAGCGTCGAGCTGCTTCATCTCGTCGGTGCTCGGCTCCGCTTCGAACGCGCGCTCGGTGGCTGGGTCCCCCAGGTCGACGCGTGGATGCGTACCAGCGTGCCGACGGTCTTTGCCGCCGGCGACTGCGCCGGATTCCACGACGCCATGCTCGCCGCGCCGGAGATCGCGCGCGAGCAGGGCCGCCTCGCCGGGCTCGGCGCCGCCGTGTCGCTCCATGCGCTCGACCGTCACGAGGCCGACCGACGTCGCGGCCACGCGTCGCCCGCAACGCCGGCGTCGGCGGACGTCTTCGCCTACTGGCAGGCCTGGCTGCGCTCGCTCATCGAGGCGAGCGGCTGGGACGTGAACATCTGTCAGTGCGAGGAGGTCACCCGCCGCGAGCTCGTGCAGACGCGCCCGCCGCGATATCTCGGATGGGACTCGCCGCAGATGAAGGCGCGCGATCTCACAACGCTGCTGCGCGATGGGCCGCTGAACCAGGATCAGATCAAGCGCCTCACGCGGGCTGGCATGGGCCCATGCCAGAGCCGCCGCTGCCGCGAGCAGGTGGGGCTGCTGCTCGCGCACGCCGCCGAGACTTCGATCGAGCAGATTCCGCTGCCGACGTTTCGGCCGCCCGTCCGCCCGCTCCCGCTCAACGTACTGTGGCCCGCCGACGAGCCGAACGCCATGCGCGAAGACTGGGTGAGCTGGTTCGGCATCCCGACGCAGTTCAGCCCGCACTGGGAGCCCGGTATGGTGCTCGACGAGCCGACGGCCCACGCGCGGCTGATCGTGAGCGACGAATAATGGGGGGCCCCGACATGGCCCCCCATACCCCCCTGTCGCTCGGAAGCGCCTCTGCAAAACCGAGGCGCTCCTCGTAATGGTCGACGTGCCGCGCAGCGCGGATGTCGTGATCGTCGGCGGCGGCGTCCATGGCGCCAGCCTCGCCTACCATCTGGCGCGCAAGAAGGCCGGCCGCGTGCTGCTGATCGAGAAAAAGTTCGTCGCGTCGGGGCCGACGGGACGCTCCACGGCGCTGGTGCGCCGGTTCTATGCCATGGACTTCTTCACGCGGACGGCCAGCGCCGCCGCCGAGATGTTTCGCCACTGGAGAGATGTGATCGGCGGCGACGGCGATCCGGGGTTCCGGATGGTCGGCATGCTCGCCCTCGTCGGTCCCGACACGGCGTCGCGGCTCCGGGAAAACGCCATGCACGCACAGAAGCTGGGCGCGCGCGTCACGCTGGTCTCACCGACCGACGTCAAGACGCTCGTGCCCGCCGCCAACGTCGACGACGTCGCGCTCGCGTCGTACGAAGCGGAGTCGGGCTACGCCGATCCGTCCTCGACGGCCAACGCGTTGATCAATCGCGCGCGCGATCTGGGCGCGACGATCGTCCAGTACCGCCAGGTGGATGCGATCCGCACGGCCGGCGGGAAGGTGGTCGGCGTGAGTTCGGAGGGCGTCGACATCGACGCGCCGGTGGTCGCGAATTGCGCCGGCCTCTATGCCGACCGGCTGCTGCGTCCGCTCGGCATCGAGGTCTCGATCAAGCCCGAGCGCCACCAGATGTGCTTCTTCCGGCGGCCCGGCGATTTCGCCTCACACCCCGCGATCGCCGACCTCGTGCTCATGACCTACATGCGTCCCGAGCACGGCGACCTGATGATTCACGGCAAGCTCTCCTACGACGAGATCGTCGATCCAGACCACTACAACGAAGGCGTCGATCCCGATCAGATCGTGACGAACGCCGAACTCATCGCGCATCGCTTCCCGGTGATGGAGCACGGCCTCGCGATGGGCGGGTACTCAGGGCTCTACGACGCGACGCCCGATCACCACCCGGTGCTGGGCGCGATTCCGGAATACGGCGGACTCTTCGCCGACTTCGGCTGGAGTGGCCACGGCTTCAAGCACTCGCCGGTGATCGGTGACATCATGTCGGACGTCGTCCTGCACGGTCGCGCCACCGGCTACGACCTCACGCCGTTCCGCTGGACACGCTTCCGCGAGAACGACCTGGTGCCGAGCGCGCGGTGGAACGCGGAGCCGCATCCGAAGCATCGGCGGTAGGCGATCACTTCGTGCTCGATTGGCAATACGGGCGGGGCCGTGAGTAACGGCTGCTGCAGGGGGATGTCGCGCCCGGCGCCGCCGGCTTCCACCCGAGCGCCTCGAGGCACTCGACGTAGGCCTGGTCGATCTCCGAGGGGCTGAAAAAGCCCAGCGTGACCCGGTGGGCGTCCCCATAACACACGCGGTGATCGCGCTCGAAGTCCTGAATCGTGCGGCTCGCGGGAATCTCCCAGGAGCGATAGGGCGGCAACGAGCAACCGGTTGATATGAGAGCGGCGAAAAGACAGACCACCGTCGCGGTGAACCTCATGACGCGGCGGTGAGCCACCCGGCATCCTCGGTCTACGTCGTCATCGCCAGCTGGTGGCCGAAGATGTAGCCCGACGGGTGCGCCTTGAACCCCTGCACGCGCTTGTCGTGGAACGTGAAGATGGCGCGCCACACCGGCTGCACGATCGGCCCGTCGTCCTGTAAGATTTTTTCGAGTCCGGCCATGATCTCGCGCCGCGCCGCCACGTCGATGGTGCCCTCGGCCATGGTGAGCAGGCGATCGAACTCGGCATTGGAGTACTTCGACTCGTTCCACGGCACGCCGGTCCGGTAGGCGAGCGCCAGGCTCATGACACCGAGCGGCCGATGCGCCCACGTCGTGAAGCCGAACGGCGTCTTGGTCCACACCTCCCAGTATTGCGTGGACGGCATCACGTTGATCTTCACGCGAATGCCGGCGTCCTTCCATTGCTCCACCATCGCCTGCACGGCGAGCAGCTCCCACCCCGGCTGCGGCTTGCAGGCGATCTCGGTGTCGATGCCGTTGGGATAACCGGCGTCGGCGAGCAGGCGCTTGGCCTTGGCAACGTCCCGGGTCATCGGCGGCAGCTTGGCGTACTCGGGATGCACGGGGCTCACATGATGGTGCTCACCGGGCTGACCCAGGCCACGGTGCGCGATCTGGAGGATCACGTTCGAATCGATCGCATAGCGCAGCGCCTGGCGCACGCGCTTGTCGTCGAAGGGCTTGACCGGCTGCACGCGCGCGGTGGCCGTGTAGGCCGTCGTCACCTGGTACATCTGTACGTGCGGGATCTTCTGCAGGGCGTCGAGCTGGACGATGTCGGCCAGGTAGAGGCCGTCCACCTGCTTGCTGGCCAGCGCGCTGACGGCGGCGGCCGGATCGTCGCCGAGGTCGATGAACTGGAGCTCGTCGAGGTACGGCCCGCCACCCCAGTAATCCTTGCGCGCCTTGAGCACCTGGCGTCGTCCGACTTCGCTTTCCACGAGCGTGAACGCGCCGGTGCCGTTGGAGCCCACCTTGAACTCGCCGTTCTCGGCCGGATCCATGATCAGCAGGGGATAGTGAAAGAGCTGCTCGGGCACCGCGAGCTGCGGCGTCTTGCCGTTGAGGCGGACGGTGTACGCGTCGACCTTCTGGATGGCGTTGGCGTCCCACAGTCGCACCGACTTCTTGGCGTTGCCCTTGTCGTCCTTCTCGCCCGTGTCGTACTCCTCGAGCAGGAAGCCCTTCATGAGACCGACGGTCGACGACCCGGTCTTGGGATCGAGCACGCGCTTGAGATTCCAGACGACGTCGTCGGCCGTGAACTGGCGGCCGCTATGCCACTTGGCGTTGCGGCGTACGCGCAGCGTCCACGTCTTGAGATCCGCGCTCGCCTCCCATTTTTCGATGAGGCCGGGCCGCGTGATGTTGTCGGGCCCGGTGATCGTGAGGTAGTCGAGGACCTGGCGCGCCGAGTTCGCGGACTCGATCCAGCTGTACGTGTGTGGGCTCTTGAGGTCCTGGCAGCGCATGCCGAGGCGCAGCGTTCCGCCGCGCGGCAGCGTCTGCGCCGCCGCCGCCGGCGCGAACGCCTGGCCGGTGATCGCGCGCACGGCGGCATAGGCGGCCGGCGCCGACATGCCCAGCAGCGTCGCCCCGCGCAGGAACTCTCGGCGGTCGATCAGTCGCTCGGCGAGCTGCCGCTTCAGGGTGGGGATGAGGGCGTGCTCGTGGGCATCGCGCATCGCTGGCACCTCCGTCGTCTCGCGGGCGGCGACAGTGTCGGTGGCGGACGCGGCATTGTCAACCTCGAGGCGGCATCTCCGGTGCCGCGCATCTTGCGACGTCGCGACGCGAGTTCGTGTAGGCTCGGCCCGGGGAGGCGAAGGAGGATCTATGCGTCGGGTCATGGCCACGATGTGGCTCCTGCTCGGGCTCGCGGTGACGGCGACGCCTGCCTGGGCACAGAATCCTCTGCCGCAAGATATGTCGCTCACGATCGGCGGGCGCGTGTGGATCACGACCGGCTACAGCACGAACAGCACCGCCTTCTCCGAGCTCCGGTGGCGAGGCGTGGACAGCATCGTTCCCGAGGTCAACGCGGACTTCGTCTGGAAGCGCTTCGTGCTCCTCGGCGCGATCGGCGGCGGCGCGATCAAGGAAGGCGTCCTGATCGACGAGGACTTTACCGACCGGGACCATAACAATCGATTCTCCCGCACGCGCTCGGACACCGATGACACCGGGTTGGTCTACGTCAACCTCGACGCCGGGTATCGACTCGCGCGCTGGGGCTCGCGTGAGGACCCCGGCTTCGTCGATGGACTCGTCGGATTCCAGTACTGGCACGAGCGCTACGTAGCGTTCGGCGTCACCTCGGCGTTCCCCGATGTCGTTCCCACGCTGCCCTCGAGCGAAAAGGTCATCACCCAGGACTGGAATTGGTACAGCTTTCGCCTCGGCGCCCGAACGCAGATCCCGATCGCCGGCGGGCTCAGCGCCAAGGCGCGCGCGTACGTGATTCCGTGGTCGAAGAGCGTCGTCGAGGACACCCATCACAAGCGGACGGACCTGCTGCAGAATCCGAGCTTCCATGACGAGGCCAACGGCGGCGTGGGGGTCCAGCTCGACGCCGCGCTGACGTACCGCATCTGGCGCGGATTGTCCGCTGAGGCGGGCTTTCAGTACTGGTGGGTGAAGTCGGGCGAGGGCACCTCGACGGTGCGTACACCGTCCGGAGAGTTCGACGGCCGGCTCCTCGAGAACAAGACCGAGCGCTACGGCCCGTACGTCGGAGTGCAGTATCGCTTCTGAGCCCGATTTCAGCGGGAGAGACACATGAGCGACACGGCGTACAAGATCGTCGGCGCCATTCTCGTGGCCGCGCTCGTCGTGGACTTCGCCTGGGTCATTCGCACGGCGCTGAGCGTGCACTGACGCCCGAGCGCCGGGCGTGACCGCTCAGCGGCCCGCGCGGAGCACGCGGCCGGGGAGCTCGCCGGTGTGGCGGCCGTGGTCCAGCACAACCTTGCCGCCGACGATGACGTGGTGGACGCCCTCGGCGCCCTGCACACGTCGCGGCGTGCCCGAGGGACCGTCGCGCGAGATCTCGTCCTCCTTGACGCCGATCGTCGCGGGATCGAACACCATCAGATCCGCCGCGAGCCCCTCGCGCACCAGGCCGCGGTCGCGCAGGCCCATGATGCGCGCCGGCTGGAACGTGTAGCGACGGATCGCGTCTTCCAGGCTCAGCAGCTGGCGCTCGCGTACCCACTCGGCGAGCACCCAGCTCGATTCGCCCGCCGTGCAGAAGTTCGTGTTGAGGTGCGCGCCGGCGTCCGATTGCGACGGAATCGCGTGACCCGTCTGCACGAACTCGGCGAGCGCGACGTCCTCCGCGGGCGGCCGTGACTGCAGCTGGAATTCGGTGTCGAGGCCCTCTTCCAGCGCGAGGTCCAGCATCACGTCGGCGACGTGCTTGCCCTGCTCGGCCGCCAGCTCCGCCAACGTCCGGCCTTCGAGCGCGCGGTTGTTCGACAGCGCCGCCTTCTTCACCACGATCGACGACCACTTGATGAACCGTCCCGGCACGCCGGGCCGGCGGCGCTGACGCTTGTCCGCCCACTCGCGCAGCTCCGCGCGCTTGGCCGGATCGGTGAGGGCGGCCACGCGCTCCTCGAGCGGCTTGGCCATCACCACGTCCCACACATCGAGGTTGCTGAAGAACGTCGTTCGCTTCAGCGTGAACCGCGGGTTGAACGGGATCGCGCGCAGCAGCGCCACGAGCTGAGCGCCCTCGCGCGTGGCCGCCTCCACGCGCGAGCGCGGCGCGGCGTCGAACGTCAGGAAAAAGACCGGTCGACCGCTCGCATGGGCGACGTCGGTGAGGTGGGCGTGATCGGCCTCGGTCGGCGCGGCCGCCCCTTTGGGCAAGATCTCGATGATGCCGCGGTTGAACTCGGCGAGCGTGCGCCCGAGCGCCACGCGCTCCTCGTCCGCGGCCAGACGCGTCGGCACCGGCTCGCCCTTCGGTCCCGCGTGGGTGGGCGAATCCGTCGTGCTCCAGCCCCACGCGCCGGACTCCATCGCCGCGGCCAGGAGATTTTGCATCACCGCGATCTCGTCGGCGGTGGCCGGCCGCTCCCAGGCGGCCTTGTCCATCGCCGAGAGGCGAAGCGGATTGTGGCCGACGAGCGGCATCAGGTTCATGCCGAGGCCGATGTCGATCGCCTTGAGATATTCGTCGAAGGTCTCCCACGTCCACGGCAAGACAGCGCTCAACGACCGTACGGGCAGATCCTCGACGCAGCAGAACGTGGCGAGCATCGCCTCGCGATGCTCCGGGCGCAGCGGGGCCAGGGTCAGTCCGCAGTTGCCCATGAGGGCGGTCGTGACACCGTGCCAGACGGACGACGTGCAGAGGCGGTCCCAGAACGGCTGCGCGTCGTAGTGCGTGTGCAGATCGATGATCCCGGGCGCCACGACGAGCCCGTCGGCATCGATCGTCCGCTCGGCGGCGGCGCGCACGCGACCGATCTCGACGATCGCGCCGTCCTTCACCGCGACGTCGGCGCGGTAGCGAGAAAAGCCGGTGCCGTCCACGACCATGCCGCCCTTGATGACCAGGTCGTACGCCATGTCTGTCCCTCGCCGGCGCCGCTCAGCGCGCCTTCGCCCGACCGTGAGCCCGAAGCGGTCTTCCACCACGTGCGTGACGCCCGAGAAATCCTGTCCGGGCCACTTCGCCCTGGCCGCAGTGTACGCCGCCAGCGTGTCTTTGAGGATCGGCATCCGCTCGAGGTCAGCGCCCGCCAGGCGCGCGGCGAGCGAGACGTCCTTGTGCATGAGCTCGACGGTGAACGTGGCGTCGTAATTGTCCTCGACGAGGCGCATCGCGCGGCGGTCGAAATACGTCGAATACGCCATCCCGCCGCCCTGTCGGACGACCTCGTAGTAGGTCTGCAGATCGACGCCGAGACGTGTCGCCAGCGCCAGCGATTCGGCCACCGCGACCGCGTTCACGGCGCCCAGCGCGTTGTGCAGCAGCTTGATGCGATTGCCGGCCCCCGACGGCCCGACGTGCATCGTCAGGCGCCCGATCACGTCGAGCAGCGGCTGCGCGGTTGCCAGCGCGTCGCGCTCGCCGCCGACCATGAAGAACACCTCGCCGCTCTCCGCCTGCGGCGAGGAGCCGAGCATCGGGGTGTCGAGATGGGTCACGCCCCGATCGCTCGCGGCCGCATGGATTTTCTGCGAGGTCTCGGGTGTGACCGTCGAGCAGTCGCAGGTCACGAGACCGGCGCGCGCGCCGGCCAGCACGCCGACGGCGCCGAGGTAGGTCTCGAGCACGATTTCGTCATTGGGCAGCGCGCTGAACAGCACGCTGACGCGCGGTGCCACCTCCCGCGGTGCCGGGTGCACGGTGATGCCGGACACCGAGCCGGCGCGCTTGGCGGCGTCCGGGGAGACATCGTGCACGTGCACGCTCCACCCGGCCGCCGCCAGATTACGCGCCATGGGAAATCCCATGCGTCCCAGTCCGATGAAGCCCACCTCGCCCTTCGCCATGTGGTCCTCCCGAAGGGCGAGCTTATCGCGTCGCCGGGGGCGGCGCGACCGCCGGCATCCGGACGCGCCACCAGATATTCGCGACGAACAGGAGCACGCCCAAGAGCTGGCCGAGCCCGCCACCGGCGACGACCGCGCGCAGCAGCGGCGCTTGAGAGAGGCCGGCGGCGAGCTCGGCCGCCGCGCGCAGCGCCGTGGAAAGCGTCATCGCGCGCGGGACGCGGAAACATCCAGGTCGCCACGCCCATCACCAGCATGAGCATGAAGCCCACGAGAAGGAGGTGAACGTGCGCGGTGATGAAGAGCCGCGGCGGGTACGTGCCGAGAACGAACTCTCCGACGAGAATCCAGCCGCCCAGCAGGAGTCCCGCGATCAGAAACACAAAGCTCGTCTTGATGTAGCGGCGGATGAGTGGTGGCATCGGCTCAGTGTCGCGTTTCCCGCGTGGGGGAGAAAGCGCTCGAGCAGCGCGCGCATCTCGGCGCTGTTCCACTCGCGCGCGCCGACGGCCATGCCGACCGCGTCGCCGCCGGGTCGCACGACGAACGTCGCCGGCAGGCCGTGCACGCTCCAGGCGCGTGAGGCCGCCAGATCGGCGTCGAGAAGAATCGGGAACGAGAGGCCGAGCCGCGCGACGTAGGGCTCGATGAGCGGCCGCGGCGCGCCGCGATCCACGGACACCGCGAGCACCACGAGCCCGCGCTCGCGATACTCGCGCCAGAGCGCTTCGAGCGTCGGCATCTCGAGCGTGCACGGCCCGCACCACGTCGCCCAGAAGTTCACGATCACCAGCCGCTCGCGGTGCTCGTCCAGCGCCGTCACGCCGCCGTCGAGCCGCGGCAGCCGCAGCGGCGGCGTGCGGAGGCCCTCGCGAAGCTCGCTGACGCCGGCGCGCTCGAAGGGATCGAGGACGGGCGTATGTGCCGCGTGATGGCCGCCGTCGACGCCCGGGCGACGGACCGGCAGCGCCCAGACGAGCCCGCCCACGAGCACGATGGCCAGCGCCGCGCGCACGAGCTGCGCGCGGCGGCCGGCGCCGAGCAGCGTGCTAGACGCCCAGCTTTTCACGGGTGATGGGGCTCTCGCGCAGCTCGCGAGAGGAGGCCTCGAAGACGATCACGCCCTTTTCCATGATGTAGCCGCGATCGCACACGCTGAGCGCGACGCGCGCGTTCTGCTCGATGAGCAGCACGGTGACGCCGAGGCGCTTGAGCTCGCCGATCATGTCGCGGATGTGGCGGATGAACGCCGGGGCGAGCCCCTGCGTCGGCTCGTCCATCAGGATCAGCCGCGCGCCCGCCATCATCACGCGCGCGATCGCGAGCATCTGCTGCTCGCCGCCGGACAGCGTCTTGCCGGGCTGGTCGAGCCGCTCGCGCAGGCGCGGGAAGTGCTGGAAGACGGCGGCCAGGCGCGTCTCGCGCAGCGCACCGGAACGCTGGCCGGCTGCGGACAGCCCGAGCTCGAGATTTTCGCGCACGGTGAGGCCGGGAAAGATGCGCCGGTTCTCCGGCACGAGCCCGACGCCGAGGCGCGCGATGTCGTGCGGCGCCAGCCGCGTGAGGTCACGGCCCTCGAACTCGATCGCGCCGCGCCATGGCTTGAGAAAGCCGATGGCCGTCTTCATGAGTGTGGTCTTGCCCATGCCGTTCTTGCCCAGCAGCGCCACCGCTTCGCCCTCGCGCACCTCGAGCGAGACGCCGAACAGGATCGGCGTGGCGCCGTAGCCCGCGTGCACCTCGCGCATGCGGAACACGTCAGTCGTCTCCGCCGCCGAGGTACGCCTCGATCACGCGCGCGTCGCTGCGAATGGCCGCCGGCGTGCCCTCGGCGATCTTCTCGCCGAAGTGCAGCACGGCCACGCGGTCGGAGATGCCCATCACGACCGACATGTCGTGCTCGATCAGCAGCAGCGTGAGCCCGCGCTCGAGCACGACCTCGCGGATCAGCGCCGTGGCCTCGCGCGTCTCGCCGGGCGTCATGCCGGCCGTCGGCTCGTCGAGCAGCAGGAGGGTCGGGTTGGTGGCGAGCGCGACGCAGATCTCGAGATAGCGCTGCTCGCCGTGCGAGAGGTCTTTCGCGTGCGCGTTGCCGCGCAGGGCGAGACCGAACGACTCCAGCAGCCCGCGCGCCACGCCGTCGACGTCGGGGCGTCGCCAGAGTGATGAGACCCGGCCGGACTCGGTCGCGCGCGACTGCGCGGCCACCCGCACGTTGTCGAGCACCGAGATCTCCGGAAAGATGTTCGTGATCTGGAACGTCTTCGCGACGCCCAGACGGTTGATGCGCTCGGGCGGCAGGCCCGTGATGTCCTCGCCGCGGAAACGGACGGCGCCGGTGCTCGGCGCGAAGAGCCCCGACACGACGTTGAAGAGCGTGGACTTGCCGGCGCCGTTGGGGCCGATGACCGAGAAGATCTGCCCGGCCTCGACGGCGAAGCTCACGCGTGTCAGCGCGGCGAGGGCGCCGAACCGCTTCGAGACGTCGTCGACCTCGAGGATCACGCTGCGGCCCGCCGCTCGCGCCGGGCGAAGAGCCGGCGCAGCCCCAAAAGCCCACGCGGCATGAACAGCACGATGACGATGAGGACGACGCCGATCACGATGAAATACCAGTCGACCACCGACGAGACCTTGTCACGCAGGATCGTGAAGAACGCGCCGCCGATGATCGGGCCCACCAGCGTGCCGAGCCCGCCGATCATGACGGAGATGATGAACTCGCCGGACTCGGTCCACAGCATGAGATCGGGCGTCGCGAAGGCCGAGCGCATCGGATAGATCGCGCCCGCCACGCCCGTGAGCAGCGCGGAGATCATGCACACGCCCATCTTGTAGCGCTGCACGTTGTAGCCGAGGAAGCGCGCGCGGTCCTCGTTTTCACGAATGGCCACCAGCACGCGGCCGAAGTGCGACGCCACGAGCACGCGGCAGATCGCATAGGCGACGATGAGGTAGACGAGCACCAGATAGTACTTGCGGGTCGGCGTGTCGATGACGAGCCCGGGCAACAGTATGGCATCCGGCAGCCCTTGGATGCCGTCGGAGCCGCCGAAGGTCTGCGTGTAACGGAAGAACGTGTAGACGACCTCGGCGAAGATCAGCGTCAGCAGCGCGAAGTAGATGCCTCGACGCGCCGTCGCGAAAAAGCTCACGACGAGGGCATAGAGCCCGACCACCAGGATCGCGAAGCCCACGCACGCCCACACCGACTGGACACCGCGCTCCATGAGGATCGCCGTGGCGTACGCGCCGAGGCCATAGAACGCGGCGTGGCCGAAGGACACGAGGCCCGTGTAGCCCATCAGGAGGTCGAGGCTCATGGCGATGGCGCCGAACAGCAGCGCGTCGAACGCGAGCAGCAGGTAGTAGCGCGACATGCCCGGCACGAACGGCACCGCGGCGAGCAGCGCGAACACGACGAGCGCGCGCCAGCCGAGCACGCTCACTCCAGCACGCCCTCGCGCCCGAAGAACCCGCGCGGCCGCACGATGAGGACCACGATCATGATGCCGAAGATCGCGATGGCCACGCGCTGCGGGTTCATCCAGAGCGAGAACAGGCTCTGAGCGATCCCGATCACGAACGCGGCCACGACGGAGCCGCCCATGCTGCCCATCCCGCCGAGGATGACGACAATGAACGCGAGCAGGATCATCTCCACGCCCATCTGTGGATAGACGGTGAACACGGGCGCCA
>Ga0209382_10000875_pt1 | contig 48698 bp, 52 predicted proteins | sample SoiMetdeltSBSDD5_FD_187599 | JGI IMG/M metagenome (GOLD analysis project Ga0209382, IMG submission 187599) | Bulk soil microbial communities from a Populus tree surrounding site in Tennessee, USA - Soil MetaG P. deltoides SBSDD5 (SPAdes) (version 2) | ecosystem: Environmental > Terrestrial >...
GATGCCCTGATTGGACAGGATCGCAGGTAGCACGCCAACCCGGCCACGAGCGCCGAATTCGCCGCCGAGCACGGTGATCACGCTAAACGTCCGGCGCGCGGACGAGACCAGCGCCTCGGTGACTCGTGTTGCGGCCAGCCCGAGCGCGAAAGAACCGGGTGGCCAGAGACGCGCCAGGCGATTCTCGATACGTGAGACCTGGACTTGCGTCAGGACACGCTCCAACGCGTGGCCGCCAATCGACGCCTCGCTCCACGGGACCACGAAGCCGCGCGGAGGCGCACCGAGCACGGTCAGTCCGATTTCCGTGGGCGAGCACTGTGCCTCGATCGCCACCATCGACTTCACAGCGCCACATAAAGCCTCCGCCGCGGAACCGATCAGGCGTTCGCGCCGGATGTGCAGTTCGCGTGCGGCACTGGCGATAAGCGCCGCCTGAGATGGCCCCGCAAACACGATGGGAGATTCAGTGAGATACGGAGCCAGGCGGCTCATCATCACGAGCGCTTCGTCGCCTTGCCACTCGTTCGACGACCGGCCGCTCCGATCCGCGATGATGCAGACCGCCGCTCCGATGGCGCGAGAGAGGTCGGCGCTTCCTTCGAGATGCGTGTGAGAACCGTCGACGGCTCCTGCCTGTTGAATGTCCAGCGCCTTGCCCGCCGCCACCCCGGCCGCGTCATCGAGGAGGATGATGCGGCCCACGCGTTCACTGCGTGCGAGCGCGTGGGCGCACGCGCCCCCGAGTTCTCCGGCCCCGATGATGCAAACAGTCGACACGAATCTGTGGAGTATTCTAGTTCGGCCCCGCTCCAGGGGGCCCCTGACATGCGTATCGACATATGACTCTCACTGGTAAGGTCGCGTTCGTAACGGGTGGTTCGCGCGGGATCGGTCTGGCGTCAGCGAAAGCCCTGGTCGCAAGCGGAGCTGCGGTTGCCATCACGGGAACGGATCAAAGTCGCATCGACTCGGCGGTGAAGTCCCTGGGCGGGACCGTCCTGGGGCTTCGCGCTGACGTTCGGAAATATGCCGACGTCGAGGCTGCGCTCGCGCAGACGGTGTCGAAGTTCGGTGGTCTCGACATCCTCATCAACAACGCCGGCGTCGGCGTGTTTCGCTCGGTGTCGGAGATGGCGGTCGACGAGTGGCACCGCATCATCGACACGAATCTGAGCGGCGTCTTCTACTGCTGTCATGCGGCTCTGCCGCATCTCAAGACGCGCGGCGGCGGCTGGATCATCAACATCAGCAGCCTGGCCTCCAAGAACGCGTTCGTGAACGGCGCCGCGTACTGCGCATCGAAATCGGCCTTGAACGCATTCAGTGAGGCGCTGATGCAGGAGGTCCGCTACGACGGCATTCGCGTCGCCTACGTGCTGCCTGGATCGGTGAACACCGGCTTCGGGGGGTTGTCGAACACGAAGTCGGAATGGGCCCTGATGCCGGACGACGTCGCAGAGGTGATCGTCGATCTGATTGCCCATCCCGCGCGCAGCCTGCCGAGCCGCGTGGAGATCAGGCCCGCTCAGCCGCCGCGGAAGGCGTAACCTACATCTTTGATTGCTGATCTTGGATTGTTGAAACGTTGTTGATTGACGATTGTTGATTGTTGATTTCGTTCGGTTTGTTCAGCGCGCGCCCGTTGTCCAATCGCCAACCACCAATCAAAAACGATTCAATGATCCAAGACCTTCAAATCATCAATGAGTGATTCAGCATTCAGCAAACACCACGAGACGCTCGAAAAACACGAGACCATGATGGGCCGCGATCGCGGCCGGCTGGCCGTGGCCATGGACCTCTTGACGGACGCGCTCGCGATGGTGGGACAGCACGGTGTGTACTGTCAGAGTGCCCGGCATCCTGGGCGTCCGACGATGGACATCACCATGGTGCTGGAGCAGATCAGCGACGCGAAGGAGTTGGTGCAGAGCGTCATCGAGGCCAGGCACACGTGACCACATCGCCGCCCTCCCCTCTGGGGGTCATCGCTCACTACAACCTGCTCGAGCGGCTGGAGCCATCCGGTCCGGGCGACCTCTATCGGGCGCGCGATACGAAACTCGGACGCACCGTCGCCGTGCGGCTGCTGCCAGCCGATTTCACCATCGATCGTCAGCGTCTGATTGCGGGAGCGCGCGGCCTGGCTGCGCTTTCCCATCCCAACGTCACGGCGCTCTTCGACGTGGGCGAACACGAGGACCGTATCTATCTGGCGTTCGAGTTTCAGAAAGGGCAGTCGCTTCGCGCGGAGACGGCAGGCCGCCAGATGAACGTCCGGCGTGCAGTCGAAATCGCCATTCAAATCGCCGACGCCGTTGCCGATGCCCACGCCCACGGCTTTGGACACGGTGGACTCAGCCCCGACTCCGTCGTCATCAGCGCTAAAGGGCGGGCGAAAATCCCGGCATTCGAGCTGGCGTCGCAGAGCGGTTTTGACAAGAACGACAGCACCGGCCGCCTGATCGATTACGACGCTCCCGAAGAAGCACGGGGCGCGGCGCCCGACGATCGCTCCGACGTGTATTCCATCGGCGCCATCCTCTACGAGACGCTGACCACGCGACGGCCGCTGCATCGCGGCGCGTCGGCGCCGAGCGCGTCGAACCCGAAGGTGCCGAAGGAGCTCGACGACATCGTGCTGAAGGCGCTGGCGCCAAATGCTGATTCCCGTTTTCAGAGCGCCGTTGCCCTCGCCGGCTCGTTGCGGGGATCGATCGCGGTGCTGGATGCGCTCGGCATCGCCGGCGAAGAGGAGGAACTCGGTCAGACGCAGGCGACCAGCTTTGGCCGCGTCGCGGCGATGGCCGGCGGGATGCTGCTCGTGGCGGCCGCGCTCGCGTGGTGGTTGTGGCGGTGAAGGCGCTGACTGTGCCTCACGCGCCCTGGGTTCCGGATCCCGGATCCCGAGTCCCGGATCCCGTCAGGATCTCACCCAATCTCTCCGAGAAGGCCGAGCGCGCCAGGACTTGATCGATACCGGCGGCGCGCGCGCGTTCGATGGTCTCGGAGTCGACATGCGCCACGTAACCCAAGGTGCGAATCGATTTCAGGGTCGGGTCGTTCTTCATTGCCACGATCGCCTCGATCGGCGCGAGCCTTCCGCTGTTGAGATCGAAGATCACGAGCGTGGGCTGCTTGTCCCTGATCGTCTGCAGCACGTTCTGTTTCACCCGCTCGAAGTACATGGGGATGCCGAGCTGCTTGGCTGCAGTCGAGATCTTGATTGAGAAGATCAGGTCGTCCACCACGCAGACGATCATGTTTACCCCAGACCGACGCCAAAGGCCTCAACACAAGCGAGCGGTAGAGTAATAGGATTGTAGCCGCATGATCCTCGAAGTTCGCGCAGTGCCTCCTTTTGACAAGAACGGCTTCGTCGTGGGATGCGAGAGGACGCGCGAGGCCGTCATCATCGACCCTGGGGACGAGGCCGATCAGCTGGTTGCCGCGGTGCGCGATCTGGACGTCGACGTCCGATTGGTCCTGCTCACGCATGCCCACGTGGACCACATCACGGGTGTCGCGAGAATGAAGGACGAGTACAGCGCGCCGGTCTACCTGCACCGCGACGACCTGTTTCTGTACGAGGGCGCCGTTCAACAGGGCGCGATGTTCGGCTTCTCAGTTCGCCAGCCGCCGCCGGTCGATACCTTTTATGACGGCACGCCCATCACCTTTGGCGACTACGTCGTGCACGTGCACCATACGCCGGGACATTGTCCAGGGGGCGTCTGCCTGCAGATTGGCCGCAGCGGTGAGGCGGGCAAGGATCTCTTCGTCGGCGACACGTTGTTTGCCGGTTCGATCGGCCGCACCGATCTGCCGGGCGGTGACCACAACGTGCTGATGCGATCGATCACGCAAGTGCTCTTTCCTCTGGGAGACGACGCGATTGTCCATCCGGGACATTTCGCAGACACGACGATCAAGCGTGAGCGGACGACGAATCCATTCGTGCTGGAGTACCTCGCGCGCAGGCCGTAGAGGCGGGTCCTTAGACCCGCCTGGTCACGGTTCAATCTGTCTGGTGAGTTGCAACAAGCTCGACGCGCCCCACTCTCAAGCGATCCCCGGATGAGAGACGGGCGGTCTCAACCCGCGCGTCGTTGACGTACGTGCCGTTCGTGCTGTCGAGATCTCGCACTTCGAGGTCGCCGTCGGGCAATGCCAACAAGCGGCAATGAATCCGTGAAACCAGTGGCGCGTCGACGATGAAGTCGGCGCCGGTCGAGCGGCCGATCGTGCGAACACCACCAGCGAGAATACGGAAAGTACGTTCGGGGAGATCCTCTGTGATCGTTTTCAGTATCCACATGCGTGCGTGAAGCATCTTACCGCGACGATGGCGCGCGCGTGCGCGCGCGCACCTAGTAGGCGACGAGCGATCGCGCCGCGCGCTCGATTTCCGCCTGCGAGGGAAGGAAGTACGCCTCGAGCGGCGGCGAGTACGGCACGGGGGTGTCGAGGGCGCCGATGATGCGTATGGGCGCGTCGAGCGACTCGAAGGCTTCTTCCTGGATGATCGCCGCCAGGCTCTCTCCGATACTGCCGGTACGCGTGTCCTCGAGGACGATGAGCACGCGGTTGCAATGACGCGCGACGGCGAGCACGCAGGACCGATCGAGTGGCGACAGCGTGCGCAGGTCGAGCACACTGGCCTCGATGCCCTCCGTCGCGAGCGTTGCCGCGGCTCTCAACGCGACGTGCACATAGGCGCCATACGAGATGATGGCGAGGCTGTCGCCGGCGCGGCGAAGCGCCGCCTTCCCGAGTGGCGGCGGCGCGGGAGGCGCGGCGGGTAACGCCTGTTTGATCGCAGGGTCGCGATAGAGCGCGATGTGCTCATAGAAGAGCACAGGATCTGGATCGGCGACCGCCGACGCCATCAACGCCCGGGCATCCTCCGGTGTCGACGGCACGACGATCTTGAGGCCCGGCGTGCGATAGAACCAGGCCTCGGTATTTTGCGAGTGATACGGCCCGGCGTGCCGCAGGCCGCCCCAGGGCATGCGCACGACCATCGGGACGGAGCCGCCCCACCGATAGCGAATCTTGGCGGCATTGTTCACCAGCTGATTGAAGCCGCTGGCGACGAAGTCATTGAACTGCATCTCGCCTATCGGCCGTTGACCGGCCAGGGCGGCGCCGACGCAGACACCGAGCACGCCACTCTCAGCAAGCGGCGAGTTGATGATGCGATCGCCAAATTCCTCGAGCAGTGGCCGGAGCAGCAGGAAGGAGTTGCCGTACTTGCCGCCGACGTCCTCTCCGTAGACGAAGACACGCGAATCAGCGCGCAGCGCGTCGGCGAGGCCAAGAGCAATCGCGTCGAGGAATGTCTGCCCCTTGCGAACGAATGGCAATCCAGGATCCTCGGGCGGAAGTGGGGGATGCAGGCCGATAGCCAGACGAGACTCAGGCTCGAGCAATTCGCGGCGTGCCGCTGTCGCGTCACCGGCGTACACGCGCGTGCCCGCTTCGGCTGGCTGCGGCCATGGCGCATCGATGATCGCGCGCGCTTCGTGCTCGACGATCTCCTGCGCCTCCTTCTTGTAGCGATCCACGCCAGAGGCGTCGATGACACCGGATAACTCGAGCCGCTTCGCATAAGCGGCAATCGGATCCCTTGCCGCCCAGAAAGTGTAGAAAGCCGGATCGGCGTATGCACCAGACGACAACTTGGGGTACTCCCACGTAATAGGAGGCTCTTTACCGAGAAACAACATGTCGTCGTGATGCGCGTGCCCTGACATCCTCATCGACGCGAGCTCGATGAGCGCAGGCCCAGCACCCGAGCGGGCGCGGTCGGCGGCCCAGGTGAACGCCGCCGCGACCTGGTCCGGATCGGTTCCGTCAATCGTGATACCTGGAATCCCATAGCCCCCTGCCTTGTCGGCAAAGACACGAGCGGCGGACTGTTCACCAACGGGTGTCGAGAGCGCGGTCTGGTTGTTCTCGATACAGAAGACAGCGGGCAGTCGACGCGCCGCGCACAGGTTGATCGCTTCGTGCCATTCACCCAGCGAGGATCCCCCTTCGCCGATGAACGAAAGTGCGACGCGCTGCTCCCCCCCACGAGAGAAGGCCATCGCGATCCCGGCGATCGAAAGCGTGCTGATCGACAGCGGCGCAGTGGCCGGAAGGATTCCCCACTCCCAGTCTCCGATGTGCAAATCGCGGCCATCCATGGGAGGCCCGCTCTTGGCCATCTGAGCGTTGAGCACCATCCGGACCGTCGAGGGATCGAGGCGCATCGCAAGCGCGACGCCGAGGTCGCGGATGATGGGGCCAACGACATCGCCCTGCCAACCACGGGCAGGGTCACGAAATGTGGGACCACGCTTCAGGCGAATTGCGGCCGCATAGATCGCTTCCTGCCCCAGCGACCGAAAGCCCTTCCCCTGGAACGGAACATCGTCGTAGCTGACCTCGCCGCTGAGGAAGAACTGCTTCAGGCGGTTGTCGATCGCGCGAACCAGGATCATCCCGCGCAGGATCTCTCGCCGCTCATCGTCAGTCAGCGACGCGGCGATGGCTTCGCGGATGAGAAGACCGTCACAGGCGTCCACCAGTTCGTCGCGTGCCGCCTGCAGTCTCGCCGCGGCCGTGACGCCGGGCGTAGTATCTGGCAGGTCGCTGGCTGAGATTTCTGCGAGGTTCCGGGTGAGCTCCCGGCAAAGAAGCGGTCGCAAATCATCGATCGCGCGTTGATTGGCGGCGCGCCCGGCGTGGTCACACGACATCAGCGCGCGTTGCACGGCCGGCAATGCAAACGGATATCGCTCGACGACGAACGATAACAGCCGGTCCGCCACGGTCGGCATGGAAAATGACCCCGGGGTAATTTTCTGCCTGATGCACGATGAAAATCACCCCCGGGGTCTTGAGAGGGGCCGGCAGTTGACAGAAACTCACTTCAAAGGCTGGGCAAAACCAGGGCCGGTTCCACCAGGCGCGCTGGCGGCACCTGAGGTTCCACCCGACGAGACGCTCGACGCCATCAGTGGGCATTTCCGAATCTTTCAACTGCGCGATGGGCACCGTTTTTCGACCGACGACGTGCTCACCGCGTGGTATGGGACGAGCTGGGCGCCAACAGCGTCACGTGTACTCGATCTTGGATCCGGCATCGGCTCAGTCGGGATGATCGCGGCCTGGCGCCTGCCCGGCGCACGCGTCGTGACGATCGAAGCGCAGGAAGACAGCGTTCGCCTGGCGCGGAAATCGGCGCGCTACAACGGGGTCGAGTCGCGTTACGAGATTCGACACGCTGACTTTCGTGACGCCGAGGCGCTGGACTCGAACGAGACGTTCGACCTTGTGCTCGGAAGTCCACCGTACTTCCCTCTCGGAACCGGCGTTGAAAGCGAGCATCCCCAGAAGATCGCCTGTCGATTTGAGCTGCGCGGCGACATCGTCGACTACTGCCGCATCGCCGCGAGGCATCTCGCCGCGGGTGGTGTTTTCGCCTGCGTGTTTCCCGAAGATCAGCGGGAACGGCTGGAAACGGCCGCCTGCGCCTCAGACACGATCATCGTCCGGCGGCGTCCCGTCGTCTTCAGCGCAGGCGAGGCGCCGCTCATCGGGTTGTTCCTGATGATGCGCGCGACCGACCTGCCGGTGCAGGCTCGTGGCCGAACCTGGCTCGAGCCGTCGCTGATCATTCGAGCCGCCGACGGCTCCGTGCACCCGGAGTACGCCGCGGTCAAATTGTCGATAGGATTTCCGCCATGATCCTCGCGCCGAAGGTCGAAGGGATCCTCCCGCTTCACTCGTCCCCGGCGGCGTTCATTCGTGCGATTCGCGACCGGGTTGCGTCGGGCCTGCTCGGGCCGAATGTTCCGCGCTCGCGTTATGCCATTTCGCATTCCACACCCGATAGGGTGCGAATCCATGCCGCTAATTGGCAGACCGCGATCAACGTCGGGCTCAACGACCTGGAACTCCGATTCGACCATGTTGGAAAGCTGGAGTACCGAGTTCGGTACTGGCGTTGGGCGACCTACGTTCTTGCAGTCGGCGGAATCCTGGGCGTAATCGGCCTCGTCGTGCTCGTCAGCTTCGATGCGCGCGGTTACATCGCCAGCCATCCGGCAACGCAGGTTCCGGGGTTTTCGATCGACCAGCATGTGATCATCGCGTGGATGATGGTGCTGTTTTGGGGATTTGTGTGGCCGTGGCTGCTCATTGCACTACACAAGCGCCCCGTGCAGCGTCTCGTGGAGCGCATCGTCTCCGATGTCGATGCAAGTGGCCGAACGATGTCTGCCATCGACTGACTTCGCCCGATTGACATTCGTCTTTCGTTCAGCGAGCATCGCGGCCGCGCCATCGATTACACTCGCCGAACGATGGCGCGTAGGAATCATCCAATGACGAACCACCGCGGTCTGGCTGCTCTTGTCCTGCTTCTGGGGGCCGCACCGGCGCTGGCCCAATCCTCGCAAGCGTGCGACGGATTGCGATCGCTCGCCCTGGCGACCACGGTAGTGACAACGGCGGCAATTGTCAGCGGCAGTTTCACGCCTCCTGGCGCGACCAACGCCAACGCAACGATTCGAAATCCACAGGTGGCCACGTACAAAGGAACCGGCAGCCTGGACGATGCCGCGAATTACACTTGCAAATGAGACGCGGTCAGCCGCGAATGACACATGCAAATGAGACGGGGTCAGACCCATTCCCACGATCACATGAGTGGCGTATGAAACGAAAGAATTTGTCGATCGTTGTCGCGGCTACCCTCGTCGTCGCGATCTTTTTTACGTCGCGAGGCCTGGGTCAGCGCGGACAACCGGCCCCCAGTGCCGCGCCTGCAGGCGATGTCGTTGTCGGCTCCGGCAACTACAGCCCGATCGTCAACGACCTCGACAAGGCGATCGACTTCTACGGCAACCTCCTCGGATTGACGGTGCCGCCTGCGCCGGCGCCCGGCCCGCGACCGTTCAGCACCGATCCCGCAATTCGTAACATGTTCGGGATCCCGTCAGCGCAGTTGCGTTGGGTCGTGGCCCGCGTCCCGGGGCCGAATCTCGGAGTCGAGATGGTCGAAGCAGAAGACATCGACCGAAAACCGATGAATCCACGTCCGCAGGATCCCGGCGGCATGACGCTCGTGCTGATCGTCCGCGACATCGACAAAGCATTCGCACCGCTCAAGAGTGCCGGCGTCGCGGTCGTGACGCCAGGCGGAGCGCCGCTGACCTTCGGTACTAACAAAGCGCGCGGCGTGATCGTCAGGGATCCGGACGGCCATTTCGTCGAGCTGCTGCAGCCGTCACCGCTGCCCGAAACAAGCGCGCCGCCCGAGAGCAACATCATCGACGCCCGCGTCCGGATCACAGTCGCCGATACGGACAAAACGATGCAGCTTTATCGCGATCAACTTCAGTTTCAACCTCAGGTCGGCTCGTTCGGCACCACTCCGCTGCTGGATTTGATGGGGCTGAAGGGCTCTGAGATTCGATTGACGACGGCTCAAGTGCCGGGATCGGCGCTGCGGATAGAGTTCGTCGAGATCAAGGGAGCGGACCGATCGCCGATTCGTCCGCGGATCCAGGACCCGGGCGCTACTCGCCTGCAAATTCGAGTGAAAGATCTCGACTCGACGATCGGCAAACTGAAAGCGTCCGGATCGACCGTCGTGTCAGCGGGCGGCGTGCCGGCAACGCTGCAAGGAGGTATTCGGGCTGCAATCATGCCGGATCCTGACGGCTTGTACTTCGTTCTCATCCAGGCGGCGCCGCCTCGTGCAGAGGCGGGCAAGTAAGGAGGCGTTATGAAGTCTTTGAAAGCCATGGCCATCATTTTCGCGATGGCCGTCGTCGTCCGCGCAGATGGCGTTCCTACGGTGGTTACCTACGTGCCGCACGACAAGGTCACGTCCACGATGGCCAAGGGTGGGCAAATCATCAACGATCACGGCCTGATCGTTCTGGCGCAACGTCGTGGCGCCGGCGAGGTCGAAGTTCACGAGAAGACCAACCACGTCTTCATCATCGTCGAAGGTGAAGCGACCTTCGTCACGGGTGGGACGCTCGTGGGGGCCAAGGACACGGCGCCCGGTCAGAAGCGCGCCCCGAATGTGCAGGGCGGCGAGGTTCACCACTTGACCAAGGGCGACGTCATCACGATTCCGGCGAAGACACCGCACTGGTTCAAAGAGGTTCCGAGTAAGTCGATCGCCTACTACGCGATCAATACCGAGCCCTAGGGCGTGGGTGTGCCCGGCGTTCACGATCTGGTGCCTGACACCAAGAATTTCCCGTTCACGGATCTGGCGTCTGACACCGGAAATTTCCCGGGAGAGCATCTATGACGACAACGCTCGCCTCGCGACGAGACTTCATCCGGACAAGCGCGGCAGCCATGATGGGCGCGGAGTACAGCGCACGGCACGCAATGGCTTTCGGTCAGACGCAAAGCAACAGTCGGCTCAAGCCCGAGCTGACGGGAGTGAGAGCGCTGGTGTTCGACACTTTCGGTACCGTCGTCGATTGGCGCACGTCGGTGACGCAGGAGGTCGAGCAGTTGGCGAAGAAGAAGGGCTTCAAGGTGGACCCGGCGAAGTTTGCCGACGCCTGGCGCGCTGGCTACGCGCCCAGCATGAACCGCGTGCGAACAGGCGAGTTGCCGTGGACCAGGCTCGACGGCCTGCATCGAATGATCCTCGACAAGATCCTCGTCGACTTCGGGATGACCGGGCTGTCGGAGAGCGAGATCGATACACTCAACCACGCGTGGCATCGCCTGCGACCGTGGCCCGATTCGGTGAGCGGGCTCACTCGCCTCAAGAAGCGCTTCATCATCGCACCGCTCTCGAACGGCAACATCGCGTTGATGACGAACCTGGCCAAGTACGCCGGCCTGCCGTGGGATTGCATTCTTGGGGCGGAGCTCGCGCGTCATTACAAGCCTGACCGCGAGGTCTACTTATCGGCAGCCGATTTCCTTGACCTGAAAGTCGATCAAGTCATGATGGTGGCCGCTCACTTGGGCGACCTGCGCGCAGCGAAGGGCCTGGGACTGCGGACGGCATTCGTGCCCCGACCTCACGAATACGGACCCGGAGGAAAGCCCGATCTGCAGCCGGACGCGGCGGTGGATTTGCCCGCGACTGATTTCAACGACCTGGCGCGTCAGATGGGTGCATAGGCGGTACCCGCCGCGGTCGCTTACGCCGGCTGCTTGCTGGCTGACATCGCGGCCGTGACGGCGCGCGTCATGTCTGCAGTTGTCGCGCGACCACCGAGGTCGGGCGTCTTCACCCGTTCATCGGCGAGCACGGATTCGATGGCGACGAGGATGCGTTCGTGCGCCGCGCGTTCGCCGAGGTGATCGAGCATCATCGCGCCCGCCCAGATCGCAGCGATCGGGTTGGCGATCCCCTTGCCCGCGATATCAGGCGCCGAGCCGTGAATCGGCTCGAACATTGACGGCGTGGTGCGATCGGGGTTGATGTTTCCGCCCGGCGCCACGCCGAGGCTCCCCGAGATTGCAGAGCCGATGTCTGTGATGATGTCGCCGAACAGGTTCGACGCGACGATCACGTCGAGCGTCTGCGGGTGCGTGACCATTCGCGCGCAGAGCGCATCCACGTGGTACTTCTTCAGCTCGACTTCGGGAAATTCTTTTGCAACGCCGGCCACCACTTCGTCCCACATCACCATCGCGTGCTGCAGCGCATTCGACTTGGTCGCGCTCGCCAGCATCTTGCGCGGACGTGAGGAAGCCAGCTTGAAGGCATAGCGCGCGATGCGCTCGATGCCGTGGCGCGTGAAAACACCAGTCTGCTCCGCCACTTCCTGCGGCGTGCCTTTGTGCAGCCGCCCGCCGATCCCGCAGTACTCCCCCTCGGAGTTCTCGCGCACGCAGATCATGTCGATGTCGGCGGCGCCGCGCCCGGCCAGTGGAGACGAGATGCCCGGCAGCAGACGCATTGGACGGAGGTTGACCCATTGTCCAAGTCGCTGACGTAAGGGCAGGATTAACTCGCGAGCCGAGATGTGATCGGCTACCCGCGGATCGCCAATCGCGCCAAGGTAGATCGCGTCGAACTTCATCAGGCGATCGACTCCGTCGTCGTCCATCATGCGACCGTGCTGCAGGTAGTAGTCGCACCCCCACGGGATCGGGGTGAACTCACAGCGGAAGCCGCTTTGTTCGGCGGCATGGTTCAGCACGTCGATGCCGGCCGGAACCACTTCCTTGCCGATACCGTCGCCCGCAATCACTGCAATTCGATGAGTTTTCATGTCGATCGTCTGGATATCATCACGCCAACAAACGCCACGCCTGCCGCGACGAGCCCGCACAGTGTCGGGTCCAACCACAGGTAACGTCCGGCAAACCCAAAGCGTACCACGAGCAGCGTGAGGACACCCGCCACGATGGCGGAGAGCGCCTCGGCCTGACCAGCGCGGCGCGAATACAGGCCGCCGAGTACCGGAACGAACAGGCTCACACCAAGCAGCGAGTAGAAGACCGTCATCGCCTGGACGATCGTGCTCAGGTAGATGGACAGCAGCACGCCGAGCACGCCCCCGCCGACGGCTGACATGCGAGCCACCCCGAGCAACTCGCGGTCGGACGCTGCCGGGCGCACGTAGCGCTGAAACAGATCCTTCGAGATCGAGGTCGAGATCATGAAGAGAATCGCGTCACAGGTGTCGACCTCGGTGGAAAAGACAGCGGCAAGAGCCAGGGCTCCGATCCAGGGCGGCAGAAGTTCCGTGAGCGCCGTCGGGAGCACCAGATCCGGTGCGCTCGCGGGCGGCAGCGCCACGCGCCCGGCCATCCCCAGCAGTACTGGCAGGAATGCGAAGAGCATCAGGCCCACGCCGTTCAGCGCGACTCCCAGACGCAGTGCCCGGGCGCTCTCGGCACCGTAGGATTTCTGAATGAGCCCGGGCGAAATGACGAAGGCCGGTCCGGTCAGTGCGAGCAACGTCCAGCCCGATCCTGGTCCCGACGAGTAGGTGATGTCGGCGAACGTCGCGGGCAGCGACGACGACGTGAGAGCGGTGAAGCCTCCCACTCCAGCAACAGCAAAGGGCACCGCCACCGTGAACCCAACGAGCATGACGATCAGTTGCAGTGTGTTGACCCACGCCGTGCCGAGCAGTCCACCGGCGGTGAAGTAGATCGTCATGATGCCGCCGCCGATGAGCGAGCCAACCCAGCGAGGCGCGCCGGTCAGGACGCTGATGATCGCGGCACCAGCAATGAGCTGGGCGGCCAGAATCCACAGGCTACCGAAGCAGACGAGGCTCGTGATGACGGCGCGCACCATGGCGCCGTAACGGAATTCGAGGAAGTCGCCAGTGGTGTAGAAGCCGTGTTCCTTCGCGAGTCGCCAGATTCGCGGACCCACCCAGAAGGCGAGCGCGAACGACGCGATACCGGCTGACCCACTCCACCACCACGCGTTCAGCCCCTCGCGATAGGCCAGCCCGGCGACGTTGACCGTTGCGCCTGCTCCGATGTTGGCGGCCAACATCGACGCCAGCACGAGCCCGGGACCCAGACTCCGCCCGGCGACGAAGAACGCACTGCTCGTCCGCACGAACCGTGCGGTCCACAGCCCAAGGCCGACGACGGCGCAGGAGTAGATGATGAGAAGAGCGAGGTGGAGGCTCACCGAAAGCGCTGGGGCACCGTGCCCAGATCCCGAGCGGCGGGAAGACCTCCTGAAGACGTCGCGTGAACCGCAGCACGCACGATCGCTTCCGACAGGACATCAGCGGCAAGCGCCCCAATCGTTGTGATGTCGGGCTGGCCTTGCCATGTTGCCGTCGCCAGCGAGAACACCGTGTCTCCATCGCCGATGGTGTGCGATGGCGACACGGCTCGAGACAGGCCATCGTCGGCCATCAGCGCCACGCGATTGACTTCGGCCTTCGTCAGACGGGCGTTGGTCGCGACGACCGCGAGCGTGGTGTTGCCTCCGGGACTGGGCCTCGCCGCCGACGGTAAAGGTGACCGCAGCAACGCGCGCGCATCGGCGAGCCGCTTGCCATCGTCGGTTCGTATGCCCGCGACAACCATGCCCGTCGCGGGATCGATGACATCGCCCACCGCGTTGACCGCGGCAATGGCGCCGACGACGAGACCGTTTGAGAGAGAGATCGAGGCCGAGCCGAGCCCTGCTTTCATGGCGCGCTCGTTCCCGCCCAGCAGCTTCCCGACAGTGGCGCCCGCGCCCGCGCCGACGTTGCCTTCGGCGACCGGTCCTGTACTTGCCTCAGTCGCGGCACGGTACCCGCAGTCAGCCGTTGGCCTGATCGTCGAGCTGCCGCCGAATGCCAGATCCATCAGGACGGCGGCCGGCACGATCGGCACCACGGTTCCGGCGATCGGGTAGCCGATCTTCCTTTCTTCGAGATAACGCACGACGCCTTGTGCCGCGTCGAGTCCGTACGCGCTGCCGCCAGTGAGCACGATGGCGTTGACGCGCTCGACCATGTTCAGCGGATCGAGCAGATCGGTCTCGCGGGTGCCCGGTGCAGCGCCGCGCTGTGAGACTCCGCCGACGGCGCCCGCCCCGTCGACGAGGATGACGGTGCATCCTGTCGGTCGCTCGCTCAGCGTGTGATGGCCAACCTTCAGCCCGGTGACTTGCGTAAGACCTTTATCGGGCGCCATCGGCTTCACCGTCGACTGAACCTGGCTTGAAACCGTCGCGGCGGTCGCCAGCGTCGCGACGATCACCGGCAGCTTCCACGTCATGCACTCCACCCTACGATTCTCCCGGAACACAACGCATGTTGTCGATGAGACGCGTCGTCCCCACCCATAGCGCACCGGCGGCGACGACGGGGCCGGTGATAGCTTCGACGGGCTGAAAATCGACGGGATCGACCAGCTCGAAGTACTCGAGTCTGAGGCTTGGATCAGGCGGAATCTGACTGGCGGCAAGTCGCTTCAGGTCGCTGACGCTGGTGACGCCAGCGGTGATGGCTGCCTTCACCAGCTGCAGCGCGTGAAAGAGCGCCGGAGCAAGTCGCCGCTCGCGTGAATCGAGCCGTTGGTTGCGCGAGCTCAGTGCCAGGCCGTCTGATTCGCGGACGGTGGGGACTCCCACGATGGTCGTCGGCACGTTGAAGTCCGAGACGAGTCGTCGAATCACCGCTAGCTGCTGCGCGTCTTTTTCGCCGAAGTACGCCCTGTCCTGCTGCACGATCTCAAACAGTTTCAGGACCACGGTCGCAACCCCACTGAAGTGACCTGGTCGAAAGCGTCCACACAAGTGATCGGACAGCCTCCCGACTTCGATTCGACATTCGGGCGAGACTGGATACATCTCAGCGACTGAAGGCGCAAACACGAGATCGACACCTAATGATGCGCACAAGCCAGCGTCGACATCGAGCGATCGCGGGTAGCGCTCCAGGTCTTCTGATCGATCGAACTGAATCGGGTTGACGAAAATACTGACCACCACGGTCGAACACTCCGCCCGAGCCTGTCGAATCAGGCCGGCGTGCCCTTCGTGGAGCGCGCCCATCGTGGGAACGAGACCGAGCAGACCGGTCGGACGCCTTGTCGCGACCCCGGAGCGCAGGTCGGCGATCGTCTCGACAATCTCCATCCGGACTTATCGGTCAGAGACGGAAAGCTTCAACAACGACTGCGGGTAGCGCCCTTCGCGTACGTCTTCCACGTAAGTTCGGGTCGCCGCCTGGACCGTCTCGGCCAGGTTGGCGTACTGCTTTACAAATGACGGGATGAAGCGGTCGAACAGTCCCAGCATGTCGTAGCTGACGAGGACCTGGCCATCACAGTGGGGACCGGCACCAATGCCAATAGTTGGAATCTCCAGAGAGGTACTGACGCCCTTGGCGACGTCCTCCGGGATCGACTCCAGGACGATGGCAAACGTGCCGGCGTCCTGCAGCGCGATCGCATCCGCGGCGAGGGCATCAGCGTCTTGCGGGCGAGTGGCCTGTTTGATGTAACCGCCGAGCCGATGAACCGATTGCGGCTGAAGCCCGAGATGTCCCATCACCGGAATACCGACGTCGACCATCCGGCGGACGGCCTCGAGCACCGGACGTCCACCTTCGATCTTGACGGCGGCCGCCCCCCCCTCCTGGAGCAAACGTCCGGCGTTGCGCACGGCCTCCTCGGCACTCACCTGGTACGACAGGAACGGCATGTCGGCGACGATCAATGCACGCGTCGCGCCGCGTGCGACCGCGCGCGTGTGATGGAGCATGTCGTCAAGCGTGACCGACAGCGTGTTCTCGTAACCGAGTACGACCATGGCGACCGAGTCGCCGACGAGCAACGCATCAACACCCGCCTGGTCCAGCAGACGCGCCATGGTGGCGTCGTAGGCCGTCAGCATGGCGATCTTCTCGCCACGCGACTTCTTCTCTTTGAGATCGGGGACGCGAATGCGGGAGGGGCTCATGACTACCTGGCCGCCGTTATCGAATTGACGCGAAGGTCTTGCTCAACCAGGTCGTCACGGCCATCGTGACGTCCTTGCTGACATTGCGATCGGTCAGCGTTCCGTATTCGCTGGCCTCTCCGGTCGTGGCCGGCACGAGCAAATGGTTCACACCGCGCACGACCACGACATCGACCGACTTCGACTTGCTCTCCTTGCGCGCCAGATCGGAAAGCTTCTCGACGTGTTCAACCGGGACCTGGCGATCAAGAGCGCCGTGGACGAACAACATCGGTTGCCGCACATCCTCGAGCACCTTCGCCGGATCGAACGTCAGCAGGCTCTGGAACCATGGGGTGTCGGCCTCTCGGCGAAGTTGCGGCGGCACCGTTTCCCAGCCTTTGCCGGTCAACACGGCGGAGTGAATTTGTTGCTGAAGCGCGATTCTTTTGTCGCGCTCCTCGACCGGGAGCTTCAGTTGATCGAGGGAATAGCGCTGCTGCTCCAATATCAACTCTGCCCCTCTGCTCGCCGGCCCGGCGATCGAGACAACAGCGGCGATGCGTCTTTCGCGTGATGCGGCGAGCAGGCCAATCCAGGCGCCTTCACTGTGACCAGCGACGGCGATCCGCTTGGGATCGATGTCGGGCCGTTTCTCCAGCCAACGCACGATCGCGCGTACGTCCTCGGCGAAATCGGTAACAGTGGCGGACTCCGAGCGACCGCCGCTCTGTCCGTTGCCGCGCTTGTCATAGCGCACGGCCATCATCCCGGAATCGGCGATGGCTCCCGCCAGTTGCGCCAGTGTCGGGACGCCGTGGACCACCCCGTCGCGGTCGCCGACACCAGACCCGGCGACAAGTACGACCGTGGCGAGCTTCGTGTTCGGTGCTGATTTTACGGGTCGCGTCAGCGTTGCGCCGATGTTGAAGCCCAGCGCCGGAATGATGACGGCTTCGTCTCCAGGGTTCGAGTGGATCTGTGTGCGCGACGTGGTCGAGGCGACGTCCTCGCGCACGATGTCCAGTGAATCAACTGGTACGTTGACGCGGACAAGTCCGCCATCGTCATTGGCCGTGAGATTGACGGCGACCTCACCTGACGGGTTTGCGTAGACCAGCTCGAAGCGGCGAACGTCGAGAACCGTCGTTCCTACTTGCATCCGCTCGCGGTGGATGGCTTTCACCTTCACCGCGATCTCGATCTGCGGGACGACATAGACGCGGAATTCGGCTCCCTCCTCGGAGTTCTCGACGAGACGACGCGCGAGCGCGACGTATGAACCAAAGACGCCGTTGACGTGGATCAGCGTCTTGGGAGCGACGTCGTGTGTGGCTGATATCGGCTGGCCGGGCGCGACTCCATCGGTCGCAGCCTTCCCGTTGGCAAACGTCGTCTTGAGCTGGAGCACACTGTCATTGACGGTTGCGTCCAGCGACAACGTCGTCGGTGTCCAGTCAGCGAGGTACTTGAACTCAGCGTTGCGCACCGTGATGTTGAGCGGGGCCAACATCCGGCCCTGGGTCGTGATCGTGATACCGCTCTGGTCGCGATTGAACGTGACGAGCTCGCGGCCAAGGGGGTTACCGCGCACAAAGACCAGGTAACCAGCGGTCTGACGAGGAGAAGCCGCCTGTGGCTGGGCTGCGGCAAGGTAGGGGAGACCCAGCAGAAGCAGGTAGATACAATGTACGAGATATCTGAAACGAAGCACTTCAGCGATCGTATCAGGTCTGCACGGCCGATGACTTCCGCGGACGGCTATCGGGTTATTCAGCAGCAGGCGGCTATCGGCGCGGTGGCTCCGCGCCTCCAGATTGCCGTCGCCGGGCAGGACCGCGCCGCCTACCTTCAGGGCTTGCTGACGAACGACATTCAAGGGCTGACACCGGGCACCGGCTGCTATTCCGCGTGGCTGTCGCCGCAAGGCCGCATGCTTACAGATTTACACGTCCTCGAGTCGGGCGGCATGATCCTCCTCGACGTGCCGGCGGAAAACCTGGACTCCACCATTCAGCGCCTCGAACAATTCGTCTTCACCGAGGATGTCCGCGTCGGCTCACTGGCCGAGAGCCTGAGCAGCGTCTGGATCCATGGTCCTCGGGCTGCCGCGGTGCTCGAGCAGGTCATCGACGGCGCACGTGGCCTGGGCGAGTGGCCGGAGTACCGCCACTCGCAGTTCGAGTTCGGTGATTCCCCGGTATCGGTAGCCCGCATCAGTCAACTCGGCGTGCCCGGGTTCTGCGTGTACATGGAGCGGGCCCGGGTGGGCTCGGTCGTCTCAGCGCTGACCAACGCCGGCGCCGTCGCTGTTTCGGCGGATGCCATCACTGCGGCGCGGATTGAGGTCGCCTATCCTGCGTTCGGGGTCGACATGACAGAGGAGACGATTCCGCTCGAGGCCGGTATCGAGTCCCGTGCGATCTCCTTCACGAAGGGGTGTTATGTCGGACAGGAGGTGATCATCCGCGTTCTGCATCGCGGTCACGGACGCGTCGCGAAGAAGCTGGTCTCGATGCGGATCGACGGTCAACGACCAGATCGTGGCGCGAAGATCTATGCGAGCGATCGCGAGATGGGATGGGTGACCAGTGCGGCCGAGTCACCTCGTTCGGGCATGATCGCGCTGGGATATGCGCAACGCGATTTTGTCGCGCCCGGAACTGTGCTCGAAGTCGAGACGCCCTCGGGACGAGCGTCTGCCGTTGTGACTGAAGTTCCCGTACCGTCAGCGGTCTGAATCAGTCAGCAGAATGCCGCCGCCTTCGAACGGCACGTCCGATTCCAATCGCCAGGAAGGCTGCTCCCAGTCCGATATAGGCGCCGGACGAATTGGAGATACCAAGCACCAGGAAGGCGACTCCGAGCGCGACCCAGACTGACCCGCTCCTGCTTACATCCGCGCAGCGCTCGAGGAATCCTTTACGACTGTTGACGTTGTCCGACAAAGCGGCCGGATCGTAGCACGACGAGGGGCATCCGCCTTCGCCTGGCTCCGGCGAGGCCGGATCAGCGGGGCTCGGATTCAGTCAATCGTCTGATCAGTTCTTCGTCCGCCGGCGGAAAGTCGAGCGCGCGCAACTCGGCTCGCCGGACCCACTTCATTTGCTGACCGAGCAGCGGCCGCGGTGCGCCACGCAGCAGGCAATGGTAGAAGTGCAGCGAGAGTGTTCGCTCGGCGTAGTCGAACTGAGTCTCGAATAGCAGCGCTCCCACTTCGACGTCCGCATCCAGTTCCTCGCGGATCTCACGGGCCAGCGCCTCGGCGTGGGTCTCGCCGGTTGCGATCTTCCCGCCAGGAAACTCCCAAAGCCCCTCGAGATGTGCGCCCTCGATTCGTCGGGTCACCAGGAAGGAGCCGTCCCGTTCGATCACGGCAGCGACGACTACGATCACGACTCGCGGCCTGACGACAATTTTGGGAACGAACGGCACATCCTCGTCATCGGGCAGCCGATGCATTTTGGCTTTCGTGCGACGCAGACGGTTGCACCGAAGTCCATCAGCCCCTGATTGAAATCGAAAACCTGTTTGTGCGGGACGAGCGTCTCGGACAGCGCCCACAGGTGCTTGCGCATCGCGTGTGATTTGGGATCACCGCGTCCGATGAACACGCGAAACAACACGCGTGCGACGTTGGTATCCAGGATCGCTGCGCGCTGTCCGAAGGCGAAGCTCCTGATGGCGCCTGCCGTGTACGCGCCTATGCCCTTGAACGAAAGCAATGTTGCCTGGTCGGAGGGTAACTCTCCGCCGTAGCGCTCCACCGACTCGCGCGCGATGGCGTGCAGCCGGCGCGGCCGGATGTTGTAGCCGAGCGGCCTCCAGGTGTTCGTGACGTCATGCTCGTCCGCGGTCGCAAGCGCCGCCAGCGACGGATAGCGCTCGAGCCACTCGTGATACTTGGGAAGCACGCGGTCGACCTGCGTCTGCTGCAGCATCACTTCCGACACCAGGATGTGATACGGGTCGCTCGTGCGACGCCATGGCAAATCACGGCCATTGGCGCGATACCACGTGAGCAATCGACGACGAAAACGCTGACGGGTTGGCGGATTGGGTAACGAAGGCGCTGGCATCAAACCCATATAATTTCACGGGGGCGGAGTCGGGACGTGAAGATTTACACAAAGACCGGAGACACGGGCGAGACGTCGCTGTTCGACAACTCACGTGTGTCGAAGGCTGACGCCCGCGTCGAGGCGTACGGCGAGGTCGACGAATTGAACGCGACGCTCGGCGCCGCGCGCGCCGCGGGGCTGGACGCGGATCTCGCGGGTGCGCTCGAAACGATTCAGAAAGAGTTGTTCGCAGTGGGCGCGAGACTGGCCGATCCGTCGAAGCGCATCGCCGGCCGAGTCGAGAAGGCGGCAGTGCTGCAGGCCGACATCGAGCGGATGGAACAGGCGATTGATCGGCTCGAGACTGAGCTCGAACCGCTTCGCCGCTTCATCCTGCCGGGTGGTGCGCTGCCCGGTGCCTTGCTGCATGTCAGCCGAACGATTTGCCGCCGTGCCGAGCGGCGCGTCGTCGGCCTTGGTCCGGGCGCCGTTGAGCCAATCGTGGTCGTGTACCTCAACCGGCTCTCCGATCTGCTCTTCGTCATGGCGCGGGCGGCGAATCGTCGCGCGGGTGTTGTCGAGACGGAATGGTAGATCTCGATGCTGCCTACGCGGCGTGCGCTCGCGACTGTCGTGCGCACTACGAAAATTTTCCTGTGGCATCGTTGCTCTTGCCTCGTCGCATGCGTCCCCACATCGCGGCGGTCTACGCATTCGCGCGGGCCGCAGACGATTTCGCTGACGAAGGGGACCGCCCCGCGGAAGAGCGCTATCGGCTGCTCGATCTGTGGCGTTCCCGGCTGCGCGAAGTGGTCTCGGGAACGTCATGCACGACGCAGCGACCACCGGAAGCGGGCGAGCCGGTTCACACGCGCGAGATCTTCCTTGCCCTCGGGGTCAGCATACGAAGGCTGCAACTCCCTGCCGCTCTCTTCGAGGACCTGCTGAGCGCGTTTCGGCAGGACGTCACGGTCACGCGTTATCAGAGCTGGACTACCCTGTTCGACTATTGCCGGCGGTCCGCGAACCCGATTGGCCGCCTCGTCCTCCGCATTGGTGGCTATACGGCTTCCGATCTCGACGCGTGGTCGGATGCGATTTGCACGGCGCTGCAGTTGACCAACTTCTGGCAGGACGTGAGAAGCGACTATGCCCGGGGTCGCATCTATCTTCCGCTCGAGGAGATGCGCAACCACGGGGCGGATGAAGGCGCGCTCACGGAGGGGCGAATCACGCCGGAATGGAGGCACGCCGTCGCCGCCGCCGTCGTGCGAACCCGTGCGCTGTTCAACAATGGTTTGCCTCTCTGCGATCGACTCCGAGGACGACTGCGATACGAGATTCGTGTGACCTGGCTCGGTGGAACCCGCATCCTCGATCGCCTCGAAGCAATGGGCTTCGACGTGTTGAGCCATAGACCGACCATCGGCACGACCGACATTCCGTGGCTGGCGGGAACGGCACTCGGCTGGCCCAGGTCGATTCGCCAACGCGCGGCCAGCACATGAGCCGCGACACCAACTTCTATTACTCGTTTCTCGTCCTGCCGCCGCGCAAGCGCAGCGCCATCATCGCGACGTGGGATTTCTGCCGGGCGGTCGACGATGCCGTCGACGAGATCGTGCCTGAGCACGAATGGGCCGGCGGGCTGAGCAACGATGCGCGAGCGAAGGCCACGGTGAGGCTAGCGCACTGGCGCGCAGAGCTCGCTGCAATGTACGAGGGAGTACCACGCACCACAGAAGGCGCGGCGTTGCAGCCATACGTTCGCGAGTTCCACCTGCCGCGCGCGCGCTTCGAGGACTTGGTCGACGGCGTGGAGATGGATCTCAAGCAGGTCCGCTATGACAGCTTCGCGGCCCTGGTCGAATATTGCCGTCGCGTCGCGTCGGCCGTCGGTCTGATTTGTCTCGAGATTTTCGGGTACCGCAATCAGTCGGCCAGGCTGTATGCGGAGAACCTGGGGCTGGCGCTGCAATTGACGAACATCATTCGTGATGTCAGCGCGGACATCATTCGTGGACGCGTCTATCTGCCAACCGAGGACCTGCGGCGATTTGGCGTAACCGAGGACGATCTTCGAGCCGGCCGCATGACTGAGGCAGTCGTGCAACTGCTCCGATTCGAGTGCGACCGCGCCCACGACTACTATCGTCGCGCCGCACAGCACCTGCCCCCTGAGGATGCACGAAGTCTCGTCGCGGCCAAGATCATGGGCGCCATCTATTTCGAGATCCTGAGACGTATCGAGCGCAACGGCTACGATGTTTTCAGCGCGCGTATCCGCGTGCCGCGGCCTCAGCGAGCGGTGATTGCATTGCGCATGTGGATTACCGCGCTTCTTGGAGGGCCCCGGGGGTGATTTTCGACCCGGCCGCCCACCAAGAATCACCCCCGGGGTCTTCTTACGACGTCGTCGTCATCGGCGGCGGCTTTGCCGGGTTGAGTACGGCAACCGCTCTGGCCGAGAAGGGCATTCGCGTTCTCGTGCTCGAGGCGCGGCCGGCGCTGGGCGGCCGCGCGTCAGCCTTCGTCGATCCCGCGACCGGCGAGCGCGTGGACAACGGCCAGCATGTGCTGACCGGCGCGTATCGCGAGACGTTTCGCTTCCTGCGTCGCATCGGCACAGAGGCGCAGGTGTACCTGCAACCAGGACTTGCGGTCGACATCATCGACCGGGACGGGCGCGCGTCTCGTCTTACCTGTCCCGAAATTCCAGCGCCGCTGCACCTGCTCGTCGGTGCCTTACGGTGGGATGCCATTGGCTGGCGGGATCGGTTCGCGCTTGCTCGCATGAGGAATGGCGGCCGGCGCGGCGGCTATCCCGGCGCAACGGTCCGCGAGTGGCTCGCGGCGCACGGGCAGACGCCTCGCCTTGTCGATCTCCTGTGGGAGCCGCTGGCCGTGGCGGCGCTGAACCAATCGATCGACGAAGGCGCCGGCGAGATGTTCGGCGAGGTGCTCCGCCGCATGTTCACGTTCGAGCGACGGGATTCTTCGCTCGGGCTGGCGCTGTGCGCGCTCGATGACTTGTACGTGAATCCGTCCACAACGTACATCGAGCGATCCGGTGGAGCAGTCCGTGCGAATGCGGTTGCGCGGGTTCGCGCCGACTACGCCGCGGCGTCCGTCCGCGTGAAAGACGAACTCTTTCATCCACGCGCGGTGATTTGTGCGACCGCGTGGTACGCGTTGCCGACTCTGTTCGAGAACAGTCCACCGGCCGTTGCCAACATCATTCGCGCGGCGGAATCGACGCAAGCGTCGCCGATCGTGACGGTCAATCTCTGGTTCGATCGCCCGGTGACGTCGAGCACGTTCGTCGGGTTGCCCGGGCGCTCGATGCAATGGGTATTCGACAAGCGCGCGCTGTTCGGGGGATCCACGTCGCATTTATCGCTCGTCTCCAGCGGAGCCGAGGCGCTGGTGAACTCGAGCAACCAGGAACTGGTCGATCTTGCGCTCGATGAGTTGAGGGCGGCGATGCCGCCGGTCCGCTCGGCGACGCTGCGTCGCGCCGTCGTTGTGCGTGAGAAGCGAGCGACCTTCTCCGTCGCTCCTGGTCAGCCCACTCGACCACGGACGGCAACGCCGGTTCCGGGTCTCTTCCTGGCCGGTGATTGGATCGATACCGGCCTGCCCGCTACTATCGAGAGCGCGGTCGTAAGCGGCCACGCGGCCGCGGCCGCGGTCGTTGATTTCTTACGCGCGGGCTGAAGCCCGCGCTCTACGATCTCGTTGGGAGTGGGCAGTTGGGACATGATCCCGATCAGTCTATGAACTCGATCGTCGTCCATTACCAGGAACTCGCGCTGAAGGGGAAGAATCGTCCTTGGTTCCTGGCGCGCCTCGTGCGAAACCTGAGGGAGGCCCTGTCAGACCTCGACGTCCGTAGCGTGCGCGCGCTGATGGGCCGAATCGAGGTGGTCCTCGGGCCTGATGCGTCTCGCGAAGCCGTGGGCGAACGCATTCGCCGGACGTTTGGCGTCGCCAACTTCTCTTACGCAGGCCGGACGGCGCTCGACCTCGACGCGGTGTCGGCGGCGATTCTGAACGCTCTCGGAGATCGGACCTGCTCCAGCTTCCGCGTCTCGGCGCGTCGCGCCGACAAGCGCTTTCCAATGACGTCGCCGCAGATCGAGCGCGACGTCGGCGGCCGCATCAAGGAGGCCCGCGGCTGGAAGGTGAACCTGGACGAGCCCGACCTGACGATTCACGTCGAGCTGCTCACGGATCAGGCGTTCTACTTCTTTGGCAAGGAGCGCGGGCCGGGAGGGCTGCCGACGGGCACGGCCGGTCGCGTGGTGAGCCTGCTGTCAGGCGGGATTGATTCACCCGTCGCCGCGCATCGCATGATGAAGCGCGGGTGCGCGGTCACATTCGTGCATTTCCACAGCTACCCGATTCTCTCCCGTGCATCACAGGAAAAGGCACGTGAGCTGGTCCACCTGCTGACGAGGTGGCAACACCGCTCTCGCTTGTACCTCGTGGCGTTCGGCGAGATCCAGCAGCAGGTCGTGTTGTCAGTGCCCGGCCCGATGCGTGTGGTGATCTACCGCCGGCTGATGATGCGCATCGCCGAGGCGATTGCGACGGAGCGGCGCGCCCAGGCGCTCGTCACCGGTGAAGTCGTCGGTCAGGTCGCTTCGCAGACGCTGGAGAACCTGGCCGTCATCGGCAGCGTCGTGACACTCCCGGTCTTCCGGCCGCTGATTGGAATGGACAAGGACGAGATCACCGCCGAGGCAACCCGGATTGGCTCGTATCCCATCTCCATCATTCCCGACCAGGATTGCTGCACACTCTTCACGCCGCGCAACCCCCTCACACGCGCGCGCCTCGCCGATATCGAGGCGGCGGAGCAGGCGCTGCCGATTGACGAAATTGTCGCTCGCGCGGTCAAAGAGGCCGTCATGGAGTATGTCGAATTCCCGGCGCCCGCCAGGGCTGTGAGCGAGGTAGGATCAAAACAAGAGGTGTAACCGTGGCTTCAACCGCGAGCGTCGAACTGACCGTCCCGGGCATCAAAGGTATTGCATCCATTCTTGGAGACGACGTGCGGCTTCTCGAGCACCAGTGCAAGACGATCCCGAAGGACAGCCTTCTGCTGCCGGGGCCTGACTACGTGGATCGCGCGTACGGGCTATCGGACAGGTCGCCACGGGTTCTCGCCGCGCTGCAGTCGATACTGAACACCGGGCGGCTTGCGGGGACGGGGTACGTGTCGATCCTGCCTGTCGACCAGGGCGTCGAGCATTCGGCGGGCGCCTCGTTCGCCCCCAATCCCGCCTACTTCGATCCCGAGAACATCGTGAAGCTGGCGATTGAAGGCGGGTGCAACGCCGTTGCCTCGACGCTCGGTGTCCTCGGCGCGGCCAGCCGCAAGTACGCCCACAAGATTCCTTTCATCGTGAAGCTGAATCACAACGAGTTCATCTCGTACCCGAACTCGTTCGACCAGATTCGGTTCGCCAGCGTCAGGCAGGCCTTCGACATGGGCGCCATGGCTGTTGGCGCCACCATCTACTTCGGATCGGAAGAGTCGAAGCGGCAGATTCAGGAAGTGAGTGCGATGTTTCAGGAGGCGCACGCGCTCGGGATGTTCACCGTCCTGTGGTGCTACTTGCGCAACTCCGCCTTCAAGACCAAGGAAGCAGACTATCACGTGGCGGCCGATCTCACCGGCCAGGCCAACCACCTCGGTGTGACGATCGAAGCCGACATCATCAAGCAGAAGATGCCCGAGAACAATGGCGGATACAACGCCATCAACTTCGGGAAGACGCACAAGGCCGTCTACTCACAGTTGACGAGCGACAGCCCGATCGATCTCACGAGGTACCAGCTCGCCAATTGCTACATGGGACGAGCCGGTCTCATCAACTCTGGCGGAGCGTCCTCAGGCGAGGGAGATTTGAAGGAAGCCGTGAAGACGGCCGTGATCAACAAGCGCGCCGGCGGCATGGGCCTCATCTCCGGGCGGAAGGCATTCCAGCGGCCAATGAAAGAGGGCGCTGCCCTCCTCAACGCGATCCAGGACGTTTACCTGACAAAAGAAGTCACGATCGCCTAAGGAAGTATCTCTCGCGTGGAGCGGCGGGGCTGCGGGTCCCCGCCGCGCTTCAGTGTGCCTTGCCCGCGATTACTGAATGCTGACGATCCTGATAACGGGCTGCATGGTGTAGCTGCTCCCGTTCTGAATGATGGACGACTCGCCGTCGAAGTCGACCAGGACCGTGGTTGCCGCGCTGCTCGTTAAGCCGAACGATCCATTCAGTCTCACTTCACCCGACGGAATCGTGAGAGGCGACGAAGCACCAGCGGGCTCCCCGATAGACGGGGCGCACGGTGTCGACGACTGGGCCGAGTTGTCAAAGTAGATCTTCGCGCTCTGGACGACCAGCCTGATCATCGTGTACGTCCCGGGCTCGATGGCGCCTCCGCCGAGCAGGTCCTGAGCGGCGTTCTGCAGCTTCTTCAAGTCGCAGGTGCGAGTGGAGCCGCCGGGGAATGGAAGCCTCGTCCAGTCGCCGTTCCGATGGGTGGCCACCTCCGAGAACGTCACCAGCACAGCCTTCGCACTGCCGTAGGGACTGTCGGTGATGCGCACGTTGAAGGTACCCGCTCCTCCGGTGCCAGATCCGTCAGAAGGACTCGAGGGATTTGATCCTCCGCACGCGACGGAAACGAGCAAGGCGGTCGCAGCGAGAACGGACGTTAATCGCATGTTTTACTCCTGGATGCAGAGGGGGCAAGACATGAGCCACCCCGGCCGGTTGCACGCAAGATGTTCCGCTGAAAGAGGTTGTCTGTGGGTGCGCCGAGTGGGACGGGTCAGACTTGCACGAAAACCGTTACCGACTTTTCAATTTGGTCAGAACAGCGAGGCGGGTCCCACGACCCGCCTCTAAAGGACGTGCAAAACCGTCTCTAATTGACGCGGGTGATGCCGATCACCGGGCTCATCATGTACGTGCCGTTGCCCGTCTGGTGAATCGATCGATCCCCGTCGAAGTCGATGACCATCGTCGTTGCAGCTTCGGTTGTGAGCGTGAATCCGCGATTGAGCTTCACCTCGCCGGAGGGGATACGGAGATCCGCCATCCTGCCGGCGGGAGCAGCGATTGTCGCGGCGCACGCAGGTCCGTCCGCTGGATTATCGAAATAGAGTCGTGCGCTCTGTACGACGAGCCTCACCTGCGTGTAGTCACCCGGTGGCAGTGGACCGGTGCCGAGTACGTCTTCTGAATTCTGCAACTTCTTGAGATCGCAAGTTCGAGAGGTGGCGCCACCGGCGAAAGGCACCCTGGTCCACTCGCTATCACTTCGATGCGCGGTCACTTCAGAGAACGTGACCAGCACGGCGCGCGCATCGCTGAATGGGCTGTCGGTCAGTCTGAGATTGAACGTCGCTAACCGGCCGGAGGGGCTCGATGACGGCGAGTTGTCGCAAGCAGTTGCTCCCAGGACGAGAACGACGGCGAGCATCAGCGCTGAAGGGCTTTTCATTAGCAATCTCCCAAACCCATCGATAGCAAAACTACGTCCATTTGGTCACTTCTGGGCTAAACGTCGATGGAAAAGGAAGATCCGGCCGTACTCATTTTTGTATTCACTCGTGGTTGGGTCGAAACCGCCGAGGTCGATGTAAATTCGGCCAGTTACTGCTGCAGGTACTCACGAAGGGCGGCCTTTGTGCTCGAGAACGCCAGCTCGCCCCAGGGGATCTGATCCGGCGCAAACAGCCGGACCTCGAGGCACTCGTCGTCGCAGGTCAGCGTCCCTCCGGTCATCGTCGCGACGTACACGATGATCACCGGCGCGACACCAGGATACGAGTACACATTGAGCAGGCGGTCGATACGGATATCGACGCCTGCTTCCTCGCGTGCTTCGCGAATCGCGGCGGCAAGCACCTCCTCACCGCGATCGACGAATCCACCAGGGCAGACCCACTTGCCGTATCCCGGTTCGATGGCCCGCCTCACGAGCACGATGTGATCGTTGTCGCTGCGGATAATCGTTGCGACTGCGACCTTGGGATCCTGGTAGAAGATGAAGCCGCATTGTATGCAGACGAGCCGGTCAGGCTCGGTCGGCTTCAGCGTACGCAGCTCGAGGTCAGCGCCACACAACGGGCAGAAGCTGTAGGGGCGCTCATCGTGCGGATGCATCCGGCTCTCGAGCCATATAATTTACCCCTATGTCCATCCTCAAGGTCGCGCGCATGGGGCATCCTGTCTTGCGCGAGCGCGCGCGACCGGTCGCGAAGTCCGATTTACGCGATCCGCTGATGCAGAAGCTGATCGACGACATGATCGACACGATGCACGAGTATCACGGGGTCGGCCTGGCGGCGCCGCAAGTGCACGAAGGTCTGCGACTGTTCGTCGCACTGCTCGAAGATGACCCCGGTCCGAAAAGCGAGGCGACCGTCATCATCAATCCGGAAATCCTCCCGTCCGGCTCGACCAAGGAAGAGGGGTGGGAGGGTTGTCTGAGCATCCCGGACATCCGAGGTATGGTGCCCCGCTTTACCGAGATCACGGTATCGGCGCTGGATCGCAACGGCAAATCCATCGAGCTTCGAGTGAAGAATTTCCCGGCGCGCGTCGTCCAGCATGAAACCGATCACCTGGACGGGGTGCTCTTCTTCGATCGCATGACGTCAATGCAATCGCTCACCTATCTCGACGAATACTCTCGGTATCACGCCAAAGACGAGGATTGATCGATTCTTGATTGCTGATCGTTGATTGTTGAATCGTTGTTGATTCGTGATTGCTGATTGTCGATTGAATGGACTCGTTGCTTCGGCCAACCACTTACTCATCCTCAATCGAAAATCTGCAATCAACAACGAATCTCTAATCAAAGATCAACGATCACCAATGTTCTATAATTGCGCTTCCAGTGCTCTCCAGTGGTGCGCCCATCGTGACGCTGCGAACAGCGCCGCAGACGCCATACGATGGCGCGATCGCGGCGGCACGGACCTGTTATTCCCCGCGCGTGATCGGCGCGAACGAAGTCACCGAATCGCAGCGCGATTCGATTGGCGTGCTGACCTTCGACGCCGGTCATCACACGGTCTATCAGCACGCGCATTTCGAGTTCGGGCTCGAGAACATCTCACGGCAGTTCGTCTGGACGTTCCTGCATTCCTACCCGTTTTACAACTCCGAGCAATCCAGCCAGCGCTACGTGAAGCTCAAAGAGCCGCGCGCCTATATGCCGCCGCTGGTCGGGCAGGCGCGCAGCGTGTATGAAGCCGCCGTCGTGCGCGCGTGGGATCGTTACGCGGAGCTGTCGGCGCTGCTCAAAGACGACGCGCTCGCGATCCTGAAAGAGCTGCGATACGTCCGTCCCAACACGAATGCCGAGCGGCTGAAGCAGATTGAGAAGGACGCCGAGAAGCGCGCGATCGAGACCGCGCGCTACGTCATCCCGATTGCCGCATTTACCTCGATGGTGCACACCGTTTCGGGCATCGTCTTGCACCGGCTGCACCGGATGATGAACACCGGTGACGCGCCGCACGAAACGCGGCTCGTGATCTCGGAGATGGTGCGCCTGGTCAAGGAGTGGGACCCGTACTTCTTCGACAAGGTTGGTCTCGCTCCGATCCCCGATGAGGACGTGCAGGAGGGCGCTTTCCCGCGACCTCGCAGCGGTGGAGACTGTTTCGCGGCCGAGTTCGACGCGCGGCTGAACGGACGATGGTCACGTCTGCGCACCTCGTCGCCCGACGCGGAATCGGTCGTGGCCGAGTCCGTGCGATCGGTGTTTGGCCTCGCGGCCGGCGAGATGGAGGACGAGGAGGCGCTCGACCGCGTCCTGAATCCGGCACGGAATCGCTACCGGCTCGACGTGCTGAATGTTTCCTATCATTCGCCCCTCATGCGCGCGCTGCATCACCCGACCTACGTGTTCGAGAAGCGGCTCAGTCACACCGCTGATTCGCAGGACCAGCGCCATCGCATGGTGCCGGCTTCACGACCATTGATGACGTTCGCCGACACCGCGCGTCCCGACTACATCACGCCGCGACTGATAGCTGCCAATCCGCGCGCACGAGCCGTCTATGACGCCGCGATGCAGGAAGCATGGGAGGCCAAGAATCAGCTCCTCGCGCTCGAGGTGCCGCTGGAGCACGCGTTGTATCTGCTGCCCAATGCCAAGACGCTGCGCTTCGTCGAATCAGGATCGCTGCTCGCGCTGCTGCACAAGTGGACGCTGCGTACGTGCTTCAACGCGCAGGAGGAGATCTACCTCGCGTCGATGGATGAGATCGATCAAGTGCGGACACTCCACCCGCGCATCGGCCGCTACATCGGCCCGCCCTGTGTCATTCGCAACGGCTTGATTTCGCCGCGCTGCACCGAGGGCTCTCACTTCTGTGGCGTCCCCGTCTGGCGCGATTTTCCAAACGCCGTTCGGCGGCTGTGATCGGAGCCTGGCTCGTCCACGCATACACGGCGAGCGGACTACTTCTCGCGCTGCTCGCCACGCGCTCCGTCATCGACTTCAACTACCGCGCCGCGTTCTTCTGTCTCTGGCTCCAGGTCGTCATCGATGCCACCGACGGCTTTCTCGCTCGCCGCGCACGTGTCGCCGAACGGATTCCGTGGTTCGACGGTGGCAAGCTGGATGATGTCGTCGATTACCTGACCTACGTGTTCGTTCCCGCGTTGTTCGTCTGGCGTGCTGTGCTCGTGCCTGGTGAGTGGACGATCTGCATTGCAGCAGCGATGCTCTTATCGAGTGGGTACGGGTTTAGTCGCCGCGACGCCAAAACAACTGACCACTTCTTTACCGGCTTCCCGTCCTACTGGAACATCGTCGTGTTCTATCTGCTGGTCGCCGGATTTCCCTCGTCAGTGAATGCGGCGGTGTTGGCCACCTTCGTCATCCTGGTGTTCATTCCGATTCGATACGTGTACCCATCCCGGACGCCGGTTCTGCGGCTCTTCACGAATGTGACGGGTGGGATCTGGTCCGCGTTGATGCTGCTGATGCTGTGGCAGTATCCGGCGGTATCGCGGGCGGTCATGTGGGTCTCGCTCGCGTTTCCTGCTTATTACTTCGCGCTGTCCATCTGGTTGAACCGAGTCGATCAAGGGGTCAGACCCCTTGATACACGATGACTCAGGGGGTCTGACCCCATGAAGCCGATTGCGGTTCACGCCTTCAATCCCGGCCCGATGACGGGTGGAGGTAACTGGACGTGGCTCATCCCGGGGCGTATCACGACGCTCATCGATGCCGGAACGGGTGAGCCTCAGCACCTTGCGGCGCTGGAGGAGGCGCTCGCCGGCGCGCGTCTCGTGCAGGTGCTGGTGACGCACGCACATGTCGATCACGCCTCCGGCGTGGTTGCGCTCGCGCAGCGTTACCGCGGCGCGCGATTCCTGAAGATGCCGTGGCCGGAGCGCGATGGCCGTTGGCCGGCGAGGTGGGAACCGATTGAAAACGGGCAGATCATCGAAGTGGGCGACGGTCGGCTGCGAGCGGTGCACACGCCGGGTCATGCGCCCGACCACTTGTGTTTCTGGCACGAGGAATCGCGGACACTGTTTTCCGGCGACCTCGCGGTGAAGGGAACAACTGTTTATATTCCGCCGAACCTGCAAGGCGACCTCGCCGACTATCTGGCGTCGCTCGAGCGGGTCCGTGCGCTCAAGCCGGCGCGTCTGCTTCCGGCGCACGGCCCCGTCATCGACGACCCCGACGAGGTCCTCCGCGGATACCTCGAACATCGGCGCGAGCGCGAAGAGCAGATCCTGGCGGCATTGCGAGAGGGAGAGGCGACACCGGATGCGCTGGTGCCGGTGATCTACCGCGGCCTCAAGGACAGCCTGCTCCAGGTCGCGCGTGAGACTGTACTCGCGCACCTCGTGAAGCTCGAACGCGATGGACGCGCGCGGCGGCGCGGAGACGCGTGGCATATCATTGAGCCATGAATCAGGTCGTCGATTTCATCAACGTCAACCGTGACAGGTACGTCGAGGAGCTCAAGCAGTACCTCGCGATTCCGAGCATCAGCGCGCTGCCCGCGCACATCGCCGATGTTCGGCGCGCCGCCGAGTGGACGGCGGATGCGCTGCGACAGGTCGGCATGGAGAACGTGCGGCTGATCGACACGCCCGGGAATCCCGTCGTCTACGGCGACTGGCTCAACGCCCCGGGCAAGCCGACCATCCTGTTCTACGGGCACTACGACGTGCAGCCGGTTGATCCGGTCGATCTCTGGACCAGTCCTCCGTTCGAGGCGACGGTGCGCGACGGCGAGATCTACGCGCGCGGCGCCGCTGACGACAAGGGCCAAGTGTTCATGCACATCAAGGCGGTCGAGGCACATCTGAAGAAGAACGGCAGCCTGCCGCTCAACATCAAGTTCTTCATCGAGGGCGAGGAGGAAGTCGGCAGCGTTCACCTGGACGACTTCGTGCGATCGCACAAACAGGAACTCGCGGCCGATGTTGTCGTCATCTCCGATTCACCGATGTTCGATCGCGGCATCCCGTCGATCTGTTACGGGCTACGCGGACTGACGTACTTCCAGATCGATCTGCGCGGCACGAAGAGCGATCTGCACTCCGGCTCGTTCGGTGGCGCGGTGGCGAACCCTGGCTTCGTGCTCGCGAACATCCTCTCGCAGATGAAGGACCGCAGCGGCCGGATCAAGATTCCCGGGTTCTACGACGATGTCCGTCAGTTGAGCGATGCGGAGCGGGCGGAATGGAAGAAGCTGCCGTTCAACGAGACCAAATACCGGAAGGAGCTCGGCGCCCCGAAGCTGTTTGGCGAGACCGGCTACTCGACGCTCGAGCGTGTCTGGGCGCGCCCTACGTTCGAGGTGAATGGACTGCTGTCAGGATTCACGGGCGAGGGCGCCAAGACCGTGCTGCCGGCGACCGCCATGGCCAAGGTCAGCATGCGGCTGGTGCCCGACCAGGAACCGAAGAAGATTGGCGATCTCTTCGAGGCGTACTTGCAGAAGGTCTGCCCGAAGACGGTCGAGCTGAAGATCACGCGCATGCACGGCGGCAAGCCGTGGATGACGGAATTCGACAACAAGTACGTGCGCGCTGCCGGCCGCGCGATCGAGCAGGGCTTCGGTCAGGCGCCGGTCTTCAACCGCGAAGGCGGCTCGATTCCCGTCGTCTCGACCTTTCAGCAGGAGCTGGGCCTGCCCAGCGTGTTATTCGGTGTGGGGCTGCCCGACGAGAATGCGCATGCGCCGGACGAGCGGCTCGACCTGGGCAACTTCCACAGCGGCATCATCGCGTCGGCGTATCTCTATCAGGAAATCTCGCAACTCACGTAGGTGCGATCTCTTCTTCGATCATCGGTGCGATCGCTCTGACGCTGGTCGATGCGATCTTTCTAATGCGTGTCGGTGCGATTGGTTATCTGCTTGGTCGGTGCGATCCCGCTACTTGTCAGTGCGATTTGTCCTGCGCTTGTCGGTGCGATGTCTCTAGTGCGGATTCCATTTCCGTGTAGCGTGTGACGAGAGAGGTGAGCCCATGACGAAGCTGTCGTTGTGCGTGGCGATGGCCGGGGTGAGTTTGTGGATCGTTCCACCGGCGAGCGCTCAAGTCAAAGACGTGGATGTCACCGGTGGCAAAGTCTCGGGCGTTGTCGCCAACGGCATCGTCTCATTCAAAGGGATTCCCTTCGCCGCTTCGCCGGTCGGGGCGTTGCGCTGGAAGGCGCCGCAACCCGTAAAGCCGTGGACCGGCGTGAAGCAGGCGTTTGAGTACAGTGCGAGCTGCATGCAGGATGCGAATTTCGCGAAGATCTTCGGTACGTCCGCGCCGATCAGCGAAGACTGCTTGTACCTCAACGTCTGGACCCCGGCGAAAACCCCGGGCGACAAGCTGCCGGTGATGGTCTGGATCTATGGAGGCGGTTTCGTCGGTGGGATGACAAGTGTTCCGGCCTACGACGGAACGCGGCTGGCCGAGCAAGGTATCGTCCTGGTCAGCGTTGCGTACCGGTTGGGTGTTTTCGGTTTCCTCGCACATCCTGAGCTCAGTAAAGAGAGCGGGAAGGGGTCTGGAAACTACGGTGTGCAGGACATGATCGCTGGTCTGCAGTGGGTGAAAGCCAACATCGCGAAGTTTGGCGGCGATTCGTCTCGCGTCACCATCTTCGGCGAGTCTGCCGGCGGCATCGCCGTCAGCATGCTGGCTGCCTCGCCCGCGGCGAAGGGTCTGTTCCAGCGCGCCATCTCGGAGAGCGGCGGCAACTTCGCCCCACCACGTTTCGCGAACGAAGGCGGTGTCAGCGGTCCGCCGCTCAAGTTTGCGGAAGCATCGGGTCAGGCCTTCCTCGCCAAGCTTGGCGCCAGCGACTTGAAGGCCGCGCGCGAGCTCCCGGCAGAGAAACTTCAAGCGGCTCTCGGCCCCGGATTGCAGGGCGGATTCTGGCCCGTCTTCGACGGTGACGTGCTGCCCGGCGATCAGTACGAGCTTTATCTGGTGAAGCGCTTCAACGACACGCCGATCCTGATCGGCACCAACTCCGACGAGGGCGCGCTGTTCGCTCCGCCGGGAGCGACCGCGGCGCTGTTCGAATCGTTTGTTCGCCCGAGTTACGGCAAGCACGCCGACGCGATTCTTGCGGTCTATCCTCACGCGACCACTGAAGAAGCCGCCAAAGCGAGCAGGGACATCTTCCGCGATTCGGTATTTGCGTGGTCCACGTGGGCGTGGGCGATGCTCCAGGCGCAGAAAGGCACAGGCAAAGCCTTCGTCTACTACTTCGATCATCGACCGCCGCAGTCATCAAATGGCGCGAACCACGGGTCCGAAATCGGATACGTCTTCAAGAATCTCGGGAGTGGCGGAGCGCTGGGTCTGCCCGGTCCTCCCCGGCCCGAGGACCTGGCGATGTCCGATCTCGTGAGCAGCTACTGGGTGAACTTCGCCAAGACGGGCGATCCGAACGGACCCGGCCTGCCCGCGTGGCCAGCCTTTTCCGTGACCAGCCAGAACGCGATGCATTTCGATACGAAGTCGAGCGCCCGGCCCGTGCCCAACATGACGCAGATCAAAGCGCTCGACGATTACTTTGCGTGGCGACGCGAGGAAGCGAAGTCTACGAAGTGATACGTGTCGGTGCGACTCAGATACTTGTCGGTGCGAGCTAATCGGAGGCGGCGCGGCAGTGACGCAAGAGGAAACAGGATTGAGATTCGTCGGCGCGTGGCGATTGCTGTCATGCGAAGCTCGCGACTCGACCGGACAAATCTTCTACCCGTTTGGTGAACGCGCGACTGGTCAACTGTTCTATGACGCGGCCGGCAATATGTCCGCGCAGTTGATGAGGACCGATCGCACGCGCTTTGGGTCGAGAGATCCCGCGCTTGGTACCGACGCCGAAGTGCGTGACGCGTTTGATGGGTACGTATCGTATTTCGGCACTTACTCCATTGATGACTCGCAGAGCAACGTGACGCACCATGTCACGGGCGCCTCGTTCCCGAATTGGATCGGCATAGACCTGGTCCGTCGCTACTCGTTCGAAAATGCAGGGCATCTCAGACTGTCCACGCCTCCCATTGAGGTCGGTGGCCGGACCCTCGAGTACGTGCTGTTGTGGGAGCGAATGGCTTGACCTGAAGTCGGGATAGAGTAGTGGCGGATTGGAGGCCGGCATGAGAAGACTCCTTCAAGTCGCGTGCATCCTGTCTGTCTCGTCCACGGCGTTCGCGCAGTGGGCGAATATCCCGCCTCCTGGCATTCCGCGGACGCCTGACGGCAAACCGAATTTGTCTGCCCCCGCGCCGCGACTGCCCGACGGCAAGCCGGATCTCTCCGGCATCTGGAACCCGCCGACGGGTTACTTGAGGAATCTTGCGAAGGACCTGAAGGACGAGGTCCCGTTCCAGCCCTGGGCCAAAGCGCTCTACGACGAGCGTGCAGCCGGAAAGTTCTGGAGAGAAGAACCGGACGCCAACTGCCTGCCGCAAGGTGTCCCGAAGGTGCTGCTCGCGCCGGCGCCCTGGCAGATCGTGCAGACGCCGAAAGTCGTGTTCTTCATCCATGAAGCCTTCAATCTCTGGTGGCAAGCCTTCATGGATGGGCGCCGGTTCGTGCCGCACCCGGACGTTGCGCCAACGTGGCATGGATACTCCACGGCCACATGGGAAGGCGACACGCTGGTCGTCGAGAGCGGCGGCTTCAACGGCAGGGTCTGGCTCGACCAGCTGGGCAAGCCGTCGACTGAGGCACTGCACGTTACAACGAAGTTTCACCGGAAAGATTTCGGGCACATGGACATCGGCATCACCATTGACGATGCGAAGGCATATACGAAGACGTGGGGTACGACGGTCGAAGTCACGCTGTTGCCGAATACGCAATTGATGGAATTCATCTGCCTCGAGAACGAGAAGAAGACAGGCGGGAAGTGATGGCGACTCCACAGTTGCTGCGCGGCGCGCCGTACTTTCCGGTTTCCGATGTCGAACAGGCGGTCGTGCACTATGAGCGCATCTTCGGCTTCGCGCGTGAGTACATCGCCGGCACACCTGCCGAATTTGCGATGGTCAGTCGCGACGGTCACTGCATCATGCTTCGACGCGTCTCGGGTGACATCAGCCCGAACGAGCGGCAGGGAGGCACGTGGGACGCGTTTTTCTGGGTGCGTGATGTGAATGCGCTACACGACGAACTGAAAAACCGGGGAGCGATTGTCGTTTACGGACCGATGCTGCAGCCGGCGTACAACATGCTGGAATTCGCCGTTCGCGATCGGGATGGCTACGTCCTCGGGTTCGGTCAGCCGGTTGAATAGAGACCGCTTGTCGACTCGCAACTCCCAACTCCCAACTTCCACCTTCCAACCGTCTCCGGTTCGTATTGGGAGTTGGTGATTGGGAGTTGGGCACTGATCTTCCTCCTCGGTGTGTTCGCCCTGGCCGTACTGAGCGGCAGCACCGCTGCAGTGGCCGGCTTCGGCATCGGCAGTCTGCTCACCCCATTGCTCGCGGCAAGCTTCGGAACGGCAACGGCAGTGGCCGCGGTCGCGATTCCGCATGCAGCGGCGACAGCGCTTCGCTGCTGGCGGCTGCGATCGAACATCGACTGGACCGTCGTACGAAGCTTCGGCCTCCTGAGCGCCGCGGGCGGCCTGATCGGCGCGCTGCTCTACACGCGGTTCTCCAACGCCGCGCTGACCTTGATCCTCGGTTTACTGCTCCTCTCGACGGCGGTCGCGACGATCGTGGATCTGCCGTCACGCCTGCGCGTCAGGGGCGCGGTGATCGGTGTGCTCGGGCTGCTGTCCGGTCTCTTCGGCGGACTCGCCGGCAACCAGGGCGGGCTGCGCGCGGCAGCGATGCTTTCGTTGTCGCTGTCGCCGGTGCGTTACGTGGCGACGGCAACGGCGACGGCGATGATGGTCGATCTCGTCCGGACGCCGATTTACGTCTGGCAGGCGGGCGGCGTGCTGCAGTCTTTGATTGAGCCCCTGAGCGTTGCCACTGTCGGTGTGCTGATCGGTACGGTGCTCGGCGAACGCATCCTCCTGGGCCTGTCGATCCGTCAGTTTCGCTACGCCATCTCCGTCCTGATCGGAATGCTGGGAGTCTGGCTGGTTGTTCAGGGCTCGAAATGAATGGACAATGCACTCGAGAGGCTTTATGAGCTGGCCGCGAATGCTGATGTGTTTCATGGTCGGGTCCGTCGTCGCAACACACCCGGCGCAGGCGCAGGATGTCAAGTCCGACCAGGAAGTCCTGATCGAGCTCGAACGGAAGTGGGACGCGGCGTTTCACAGCCAGGATGCGGCGTTCATCGAAACCGTGCTCGCCGACGAATTCATCGCCACCTACGGCGACGGGAGCCGCGGCGACAAAGCCAAGGAGCTCGCTCTCGCCCGCACATTCGATCAGCAGGTCGACTCTTCTCGCCTCGACGACTTCATCGTCAAGGTCTATCGCGATACCGCCGTCGTCTGGTTCACGCAGTACCTCGTCGGGCCGGTCCAGGGAAAGCCCACCGAAGTGCAGTATCAGTACATGGACGTCTGGGTCGTACGCGATGGGCGATGGCAGGCGGTCGCCAGTCAGAGCACGCGACTCGGCAACAAATGAACGCGTGATCAGCGGCACACGTTACGTTCACACCAACCTGATCGCGCGGGATTGGCGAGCGCTGGCCCGCTTCTATCAGGACGTTTTCGGCTGCGTCCCAGTGCCGCCCGAGCGCAAGCTCTCGGGCCGGGAGATGGAAGCCGGCACGGGGGTGCCGGGGGCTCGCCTGCGAGGCATGCATCTTCGACTGCCGGGGGTCGGACCAGACGGTCCGACGCTGGAGATCTTCGAGTACTCCGAGCCGGCGGCCGACGCGCCGCGTGTCGCTAACCGGCCCGGCTTCGCACACATCGCATTCGCCGTGGACTCGGTCGCCGACGCGCGCGAACACCTGTTGTCCCGAGGCGGAGCGCCGGTTGGTGACATTGTTACCGTCGCGGTCTCATCGACGGTCCATGTCACGTGGTGTTACGTGCGGGATCCCGAGGGAAACATCATCGAACTTCAGGCCACGAAGGACACAAGGAAACTCTAATCAGCCACGAAGGTCACAGCGCGGCGAAGCCGCAACCAAAGCCGCGCTGTGATCAAGATCCTGTGCCTTCTAGTGACACTCTCGCGCCAGCAGTATTTGCCAGAAAAACAAACTTCAGCGCGATAGTGTCACGAAGGGGTTGGTTAGTTCAGCGCCGCCACGCGACGTCGCAGTGTCTTGACGTGCTCCCAGATTTGCTGGTGCTCCGCCCGCGCTTCCTTGTCCGGCTCGCCCATGCTCGACAGCTTGAGATACGCCTGCAGATCGCGCAGCGCGCCGGTGACGTCGTTCAACTGATACGCGAGTAGGCCGCGATCGCGTAGTTCGCTGAGGGCCGATGGCGTGAGCGCGAGAAGCAGTTGCGTGATGTCACGCGCCTGGGGAAACGACCGCATGTGCACGTAGATGCGTTTCAGATTGAGCAGCATCCGGACGAGGATCTGGTTGCGCGTGGCCGGCGCGAGAAGCGACCGGCTGAACGCTACCTCACTCCCAACGTGTTTCTGAAGAAGCAGACGGCAATTCTGTTCCGACAGCAGCGCCCCTGAATGGAACGGGTCGATGACGAGCTGCCCTGCGTGCGCCTGCGGGCAACGCACGAGGAAGTGGCCGGGAAAGTTGATGCCGTCCACCTGCAGCCCGGCCCGGCGCGCGACCTCCATGTAGACGATCGAGAGTGTCAGCGGGATCCCGGTCCGTCGTTCGAGCACCTCGTTGAGGCAACTGTTACGCGGATCCTCGTACTTGTCGCGATTACCCGTGAATCCGAGCTCGTCAAAGAGATATTCGTTGAGCGCCTTGACGCCGCACTGCGCCGACATGTCGCCGCTCGAGGATGCGTGGCGCTCGACGACGCGCCGCGCGGCGTCGCCCATGGCATCGAGACGCGCAATGTACGGCTCGGGATCGAGGCGCGGGCATTCAACGCGCGCGATGACGAGCGCGCCCGGGGCGAGCGCCGTTCCGGGAGCATTCGATGCATCGACGAGCGCAGCAACCAGTTCCTTCTTCACAAACCTCGCCTAGCTTCGCAGTCCTGCGGATAACGGCGTTTCACGCGCACAGAGCTCGTCCAACGCGTGGAGAGTCAACGATCCCAGCCCGTTCACGACGAGCTCGGCACTCGAAAGCTCGTCAGCCGGGTAGCTGGTGGTCACTCCGACCAGCCTGAGGCCGGCGCCGCGTGCAGACTCCAGGCCCCAGTGCGAGTCCTCGATCGCCACGGAGCGTCGCGGATCCAGCGTACGGCCCGTGTGCTGCCGCAGTTGCTCGAACGCCAACCGATACGGTGCGGGCGACGGCTTGCTTTCCGGCGTGTCACCCGCGGCCACAATGGTCGAAAACAGATCTCGTACACCAGCTGCGCCGATGATCTCGTCAATCTCATGGCGGAGTGCGCCGGAGGAAATCGCGATCGGCACCGCGGCTGCGGCCTCGCGGATGAACTCGAGCGCGCCTGGAAAGAGCACAGAGCCCGAACGCAGGAGAGACTGCATGTGGTCGCCCTTCCGGGCGACGAGCTCCGCCACGCGTCCTGCAGCCATTGGTAAGCTACGATCGCGTCCCAGCGCCTCGAACATCCCCACATCGTCGTAGCCCAGATACCGCTCGTAATACTCGCTGGCGCTGAGCTCGACGCCATCCTCGGCGAGTGCCTGCTTGAACGCGAGCAGATGCAGCGGCTCGCTATTGGCGATCACGCCATCGAAGTCGAACACGATCGCTTGCAGCGGCCGGCTCATATTCCTGGTGCCTTTTCGCCCGCGCGGACCGCCAGCTTCAGACGGTTCGACGGCGGCGGGAACGGACACTCGTAGGTGTCGTTGTACGCACAGTAGGGGTTGTATGCGCGGTTGAAGTCGATTGCATAGATGCCGGTGGCGGTCGGATGCAAATCGAGGTACCGGCCCGCCGAGTATGTTTCCTTGCCTGTCGTCTGATCGGCGAACGGAACAAAGAGCGTTTCGATACGCCGAGTTCCCTCTTCGACGAAGGCGGCCAGCGTCATCGGCTGTCCGTTCAGGACAAACTCGAGCACGCCGACGCGTTCCATCCGTCGCAGCGTACCTGTGGATGTCGGCATCTCGAAGACCGGGCGATCTTCGGAGACCTTCAGCGCCGCCGGCACGTTGTAACTGGCGTCGATCTCGTAATAGCGGAGGGGCAGCAGCTTGGCGCGTCTGGCCTGCGGCACGGGCGAGCAGTCCTCCGTGGCCGTGGGCGCGCCGCATTCAGCAGCTTGAGAGAACACCTGATCACGGATCGAGCGCCAGGAGGCTACATCCGAGGCGGTTGTGCTGGGTGCGCCCGGTCCAGACGAACATGCGGCCGCGAGCGCGACCGCCACATAGATCACCGAAAGGGAACGATTCACTCGATTAGAAACCCAATACGTATTTTCCCTCAGCTACGGCCACGTCGGCCAGCGTGCGCCGTAGTGCAACCGTGTTCACTGGCGTGACCTTGAGAACCCGGCGAAGTGCCGCCAGCAGGGTTCGCAGCGTGTCGCCCTCGGCCACTGCTGACAGCGCCGATCGCGCCGCCGCCTCGATCCGCAGCCCCGCGTCGTGCACGAAGACGCGAGCGGCCGCAATGTGCAGGTCGCTTCGACGCGGGTCGGCAGTGGTCGCGCTCCTGGCCCGCAGCACAGCGCTCTCAGCTGCGTAGGTATCCATCAGGATATCCGCAGCGTACCCGAGCACTTCCTGCTGATCGGCGAGCTTCTCGCCGTATGTCTGCATCGCCGTTCCCACAACCATCAGGGCCACCTTCTTGAACGCGGCGATCGTCCGCGTTTCATCGCTGAGTACCTCATCGTCCGAGCCCCCGAGAGCGCCGAGGGAAGGCGACAACACCTCATCCTGCAGCCGCCGAGCGGCAGCGATCAGGGGAATGTCACCCTTGATTGCCCGGCGTACGAGCATCCCGGGTATGAGCAGCCGGTTGATCTCGTTGGTTCCCTCGAAAATCCGATTCACTCGGGCATCGCGAAAGTAACGCTCGGCCGAGTAATCCTTCACGAACCCATTGCCTCCATGAATCTGCACGTTCTCGTCGAGCACGAAATCGAGCGCCTCACTGCCCGCAACCTTGGCGATCGAAGCTTCGACGGCGTATTCCTCGAACGCCTGCGCGATCGCGGCGCCATCATGCGTGGAACTGGCGAGCGTCCCATCGATAAGCCCTGCCGTCCGGTACACGAGGCTCTCGACCGCGTAGGTGCGCGCGATCATCTCCCCGAGCTTGTGTTTGATCGCGCCAAACGACGCGATGGGCTGGCCGAACTGCCGTCGCGAGGCCGCGTACGATGCGGCGTCAGCGATGGCCCCCCGCGCCCCGCCGATGCACATCGCGCCCAGGCTGAAGCGCCCGTAGTTGAGCGTGTTGAGCGCGACCTTATGCCCCTTGCCGATCTCGCCGAGCACGTTGTCGGCCGGCACGCGCGCATCCTGAAGCAGAATTGGCGTCGTCGAAGAGCCGTGCAATCCCATCTTGTGCTCTTCGTTGCCCGAAGTCACGCCGCCAAATGCGCGCTCCACGATGAACGCCGTGAACTGCTCGCCATCGACCTTCGCAAAGACGATGAAGACGTCGGCGAAACCGCCGTTGCTGATCCACATCTTCTCGCCGTTCAACAGCCAACTGCCATCCGGTTGTTTCACAGCGCGGGTCTTCGCTGCGAGAGCATCGGAGCCAGATCCCGATTCGCTGAGGGCGTAAGCGCCAACAATCTCGCCGCTGACGAGGCGAGGCAGGTATTTCTCTTTCTGCGCCGGCGTGCCGAACAGTACGAGCGGCAGGATCGTGAGGTTCGCTTGACCGCCGAACGTCGTTGCAAACGACGCCGACGGACCGATCCGTTCGATAACGGCCAGGGAAGACGCCTTATCCAGATCGAGGCCGCCGTATTCTTCAGGCACAGTGATGCCAAGCAGGCCAAGTTCGCCACATCGCTTGAGGAGCGAGCGCGCCAGTTGCCAGTCTTTCTGCTCCAAGCGATCGAGCACCGGGAGCACTTCAGAATCGACGAACTCCGTCGTCGTCTGTGCCATGAGCCGATGTTCGTCACTGAGCTTCTCAGGCGTGAAGATGTCCGACGCCTGGGTCTCGTCGAGAAGCCACGAGCCGCCCCTGAAATGGGGTCGGGAGTCATTTGAAGAGGACACTTCATCACGCGCGGTCTTAGGACTGGCTGTACTCATCACCGCTCTCCTACCACCGTTCAAAGATACCAGCGGCACCCATTCCGCCTCCCACGCACATCGTGACGAGCCCGTAGCGCGCGTTGCGACGCCGCATCTCGTAGAGGAGCGTCGTCGTCAGCTTCGCTCCGGTGCAGCCAAGAGGATGACCAAGCGCGATTGCGCCGCCGTTGACGTTGAGGCGATCGGGATCGATTGGCAGATCGCGCAGGCAGGCAAGCACTTGAGCCGCGAAGGCCTCATTCAGCTCGATGAGGTCGATCTGATCGAGCGTGAGCCCAGCGCGCGCCAACGCCTTGCGCACGGCAGGAACAGGACCAATGCCGAAACGCTCTGGTTCTACTCCTGCAGTCGCAAACGAGACCAATCGAGCGAGTGGCTCGAGTCCGCGGTCGCGTGCGGCCTCAGCCGACGTCACGATCACGGCCGCCGCCCCGTCGCTCGTCTGGGACGAGTTGCCTGCCGTCACCGTGCCCGTCACATGGAAGGCAGGTCGGAGCTTGCCGAGCGCCGACTCAGACGTATCCCGACGCGGCCCCTCGTCCTGGGCGAATGTCATCGTGCGTGAGACCGGCGCTCCGTTCGAGCCGGGAGTCGCGACTTCGAACGTGAGCGGCGTGATCTCGTCTCTGAAGCGCCCGGAATCGATAGCGGCGATCGCACGCTGATGGCTGCGAAGCGCGAACTGATCCTGTTCATCGCGCAAAATCTCGTACTCCCGGGCATGGTTCTCTGCAACCAGCCCAGTGCTCAGGTAGACGTCCGGATACTTTTCAACGAGCGTCGGGTTCGGGCAGACTTTGTTGCCACCCATCGGCACCAGGCTCATCGACTCGGTTCCGCCTGCGATCACGATGTCAGCGAATCCACACATCACATGCTCGGCGGCCGAAGCGATCGCCTGCAGACCGGAGGCGCAGAAGCGGTTCATGGTCACCGCTGATGCGTCTACCGGGACGCCCGCGCGAAGACTGGCGATGCGAGCGACGTTGAGGCCTTGCTCGGCCTCCGGCATAGCGCAGCCCAGCATCACATCGTCTACATCCGCCGGCCGAAGTGACGGCACGCGACGCAGCGCCTCGCCAATGACCGCCGCCGCCATCTCATCGGGGCGTACAGTTTTGAGGGCGCCATTCGGTGCCTTGCCGACGGCGGTGCGTGTCGCCGAAACGATTACTGCTTCCCGCATGTGAAATCCGTCAACAGTTCCTCGAGTGCGTCGGCGACCTCGCTGGCCTGCCCGTCGAACAGGTGGTTCGCGCGGTCGATCTCGACGAACTCCTTGGGCTCCTGGAGCTGCGCGTAGAACTCGCGCACAGCCTTCAGGGGGATCAACTCATCGCTTTCGCCGTGCACGATGAACTTCGGCTTCACCGACAACTTCACCGATGCGAACTCATAACGATTAACCGGCGGCGCGATTCCAATCAGCGTGCATATCCGATCGTCGTCTACACCTGAGGTCATTGCAATGTACGAGCCGAAGGAGAAGCCTGCCGCCCACATCTCCAGATCAGGATACCTCCCCGAAAGGAAGCCCACTGCCGCCCGGTAATCGTCCATTTCACCCCGTCCGTTGTCCCATGATCCGGCGCTGCGACCGACGCCTCTGAAGTTGAACCTCAACACCACGCAGCCGATTCGGCTCAACGCCTTCGCCGACTGGAACACGACCTTCGTATGCATCGTCCCGCCCTTGATCGGTAGCGGGTGCGCGAAGACGACGGCCGCACGCGGTGTGCCCGCAGGCAAATCCAACAAGGCCTCGAGTGGACCGACTGGCCCTGGGATCTCTCGTACCGGCTCAGACAACGATGCGTCTCCTTTCGTCGCGTTGACGAGGGATGCTCCCGGCAAAGCTGGCGACGAGCTCAGCAAACTCGTCGGGCCTGGTGATCGAGCCCAGGTGGCCGCTTCGCGCAATGGACGCGAGACGGGCTTGCGGCCATATGCGGAGATAGTCGCGAGTCAACGAGACGGGTACAACGCGATCGAGCTCAACCTCGCCGGTGATGATGAGCGCGGGGGCGTGCAACTGAGCGATTTGGGCTTCCAGGTTGCTCGCCTCCAGCAGTCGTACGCGCCGAGCCATGAGGACGGGCGAGAACCTGTGCCTTACGACAGTGGCAAGGTGTCGAGCTGCGAACACAATGCCGCCTCTCATACCTTCTCTTGCGACTGCCATCTCCTTGAACAGCCTCAGCGAGTTGATACAGAAGAGCGGGGACGTGAGTCTCGGTGCCTTGATCAGAAACTTGACGCGGCTGTCGGGCGCCCAGGCGGGTGGGATTGCCGAGACGACAATCACGCCGCTCGTCCGGCTCGGATAGCGAGCGGCGAACGAAGCCGCGATCAGGCCGCCATAGGAGATGCCGCAGATGATTGCCGAGGGCGCGCCGATCGCATCGAGCGCGTCGTTGATCTGTCGCAGGTAGTTGTCGAAGCCGGCAGCTTCGTCAAAGGCGGCACCGCTTGTCGGCTCATCGGCGAGCGAGAACGTGATTACACGACATCGCCTGGCCAGCGCATCGACTGCGGGTTGCATCCATTCCCAGCGGCCCTGTATCCCAGGAACGAGTACCACAGGTATGCCGGATCCTCTGTCGACAATCGTCATGCGTTGCTCTCGCGCTCTCGCGCACGCTAAATCGTGCGCTCATCGCCCGTAGGCCGGGTCCTGTTCCCGCCTCCGCCAAGGCTACGGCGAGGCTCGCCGAAGCGCTATGCGCGAAGGCGGCTTTGGACCCAGCGGGCCTGAAAAGCAAGACCCGCCCTACGCTGTCAATTTCTCAATGTCTTACCTGTCTTCAGCGTGTGCTGAATGCGCTCGCGCGTTTTCGGTTCGGCCAGCAAGCCGAGGAACGCCTCGCGCTCGAGGTCGAGGAGGTGTTGTTCCGACACCTGCGACGCGTGCGGCAGATCTCCTCCAGCCATGATCGTTGCCAGTCTCCGGCCGATCAGCTTGTCATGATCGCTGATGCGACCGGCCTTCCACGCGAGATGGACTCCCAGCTTCAGCGTCGCGCTTACGCTGTCACCACCAACGGCGATTGCGATTCGTCGCGCCGGCGCGGTGTAGCCTTCGCGCACCCGCTCGAGCGCGCGTGCCTTCGCGTCGCTGATCAGCCTGTCGCGATTCATCGTCACCGCATCAACCGGGCGCAGATAGCCCAGTCGGATCGCGTCAGGCCCGCTCGCGGAGGTCTTGGCGAAGCCGATTGTCTCGAAGGCGCGTTGCACCGTCGGCAGGAAGTCCGTGCTTCCAGGAACCATCTGCTCGGCGGCGCGAGCGACCATCTCCTTGGTTCCGCCGCCTGCGGGGATCAGGCCAACGCCGACCTCGACCAGCCCGAGATATGTTTCACCCGCGATCTGGACGCGATCGGCATGCAACGCGATCTCGCATCCACCGCCAAGGGTGAGTCCGGCAGGAGCCACGATCACCGGGACTGCCGCGTAGCGCAGCCCCATCGTGGCCTGTTGGAACGTCCGCACCATCAGATCGAGCTCGTCCCAGTTCTCTTCCTGCGCCTCGAGGAGGACGAGCATCAGGTTCGCGCCAGCCGAGAAGTGCGCGGCCTCGTTGCCCACCACGAGCGCCGCAAAGTTGCGTTCCGCTTCTCGAACGCCGGCTTGCAGCATCTGAATCGTGTCGCCGCCGATGGCGTTCATCTTCGAGTGGAACTCGACGCCGAGCACGCCGTCGCCCAGATCCACGAGACTCGCGCCAGGGTTTTTCTTGACGATCTTCGAACGGTCCTTTGCCGCCCGCAGGATCAACAGATCGGGCGCTGCCGGCGATACTTCGTTGCTGCGAAGTCGCGTGCTGCCGCCGTCGAGTGTCGGCTGCCAGATTGCAGAAATGCCCTTTGGCAGCTGCTCCGGATCGACTTCGCGGGCCGATTCGATCACGCGATCGATCCCGATGGCATCCGCCGTTTCGAATGGTCCAAGCTCCCATCCGAATCCCCATCGCATTACGCGGTCGACGTCATCGGGTGAATAGGCGATCTCAGGAGTGACATCGGCTGCGTAGACAAGTGCGGGCGCCAGCGTCGAACGAAGGAACTGCCCGACTCGATCCTTGCCGTTGAACAGCGTCTTGATCCGTTCAGCTGTATCGGGGATCGCGTTCGCCGCATCGAGAGCGGGAAGCTTCACGGGCTTCCGGGGCCGGTACTCGAGCGTCTCGTGGTCGAGTGTGAGGATCTCGGATTCTCCATCTGCGCGTTTGACGCGCTTGTAGAATCCCTGGCCGGTCTTTTCCCCGAGAAGTCCCTTCGCCACCATCTGCTCGACGAAGGCGGGCAAGACGAAACGGGCGCGAGCTTTCTCGTCCGGCAATCGCTCGTGCAGGTTACGGATGACGTGCACGAGGATGTCGATGCCCGCCAGATCGAGCGTTCGGAACGTCGCGCTCTTCGGCCGGCCGATGGGCGGCCCCGTCATCGCGTCGATTTCTTCGATCGTGTAGGCGCCTGCGGCGACCCGCGAGAGCAGATGAACCACCCCCGCGAGAGCGAGATGGTTGCCGATGAAGTTCGGCGTGTCTTTCGCAATCACCACCCCCTTGCCGAGGTGATGATCGGCAAACGCGCTGATCTCGTCGACGACTGCGCGACTCGTGTCCGCGGTTGGGATGATCTCGAGCAGATGCAGATAGCGCGGCGGGTTGAAGAAATGTGTGCCGAGCCAGTGGCGCCGGAAGTCCTCGCTCCGCCCCTCGGCTAATGCGTGAATCGGAATACCTGACGTGTTCGAGCTGACGATGGAGCCTGCCCGCCGGGCTTGATCGACACGGGCGAGAAGTCCGCGCTTGACGTCGAGTTGTTCGACGATGGCTTCGATGATCCAATCGGTCTCGCCCAGCCTCGCGAGTCCCTGATCGAAACTGCCAGTGGTGACAAGCTTCCAGGTGTCGGGCGTGAAGAAGGGATCGGGCTTGAGCGCGCGGGCCCGCTTGAGTCCTTCCGCTGCAGCCTCGGCCGTCACGTCGAGCAGGAAAGCCGGCACTCCGGCGTTGGCGACGTGCGCCGCGATCTGAGCGCCCATCACGCCGGCGCCCAGCACGGTAACCGAGCGAATCATGGAATCAAGTCTACGTCACGCGAGGATGTTGACTTGCCACACAGCGAGGCACCGAGCAGCAGGAAATACCAAAATTCCAGCCAGTCCTCGTGATTCTCCGGTTCTCTTCCTCGTCATCGCGCATGCAGCCTTCGCAATCGCCGACCGAGACGCGCTCGGCGGTGACGCGACCAGAGGCGCCGTCCGAAGCGGTCACCTTCGGGCACGCTGACGTGGTCCACGCGCTGGTCGACGCGGGGGTGAACGTTCAGTTAACGGAGAGGTCGGGGATCAATTTGCTGCATTGGGCCGTCATCACCGATCGCGCGTCTGTGATCCTGTCCTCGTGAAGGCTGGCGTGCCCCTCAATGCGACAGACGACATC
>Ga0209382_10000876_pt1 | contig 48665 bp, 50 predicted proteins | sample SoiMetdeltSBSDD5_FD_187599 | JGI IMG/M metagenome (GOLD analysis project Ga0209382, IMG submission 187599) | Bulk soil microbial communities from a Populus tree surrounding site in Tennessee, USA - Soil MetaG P. deltoides SBSDD5 (SPAdes) (version 2) | ecosystem: Environmental > Terrestrial >...
ACAGGGCCAGAAGGGCCCGCAGGCGGAGCAGGTCCGGGTTATCGGCTGACCGCCAGGACTTCAGACTTCAGACTTCAGACGCAAGAGCGAGGGACGAGCCTTCGGCGTGGAGGCCGTCCTTCGCTTTTGCCTTTGTACGGGGAGTTCACACGTCCTCTGACATCCCGCAGGGGCACCTCCCGCCCGACTCCGCCTTCGCGCAGCCGATGGAGTTAGCCCTCGCCGACGATCCCCTTGTCAATGACGCCTGTAACGGCATCAATGGCTGGTTCTCCCGGGTCGGCGGAGCCCTGAAACGCGCGCTCGGGCGCTCTTTCAGCCTGTTCCACGGTGCGCCGGGCCACCGCCGCCTTGATCAGCGCGGCGGTCGAGGTGCCCGTCACGATGGTGACCTTCGCCGGGATCCTGGCCACGTACGCCGAACCCCGAGGTGACGAGGGCTCGCCCCCCGATTTGGTCAATGAGCTTTAAGCCGTTCAGCTTGCACTCGATGGGTCAGAGTGCTAAACAGGGTATTGGCACTCGCCCTTCGTGAGTGCCAATCAACAAGACTAGAAGTCGGGGCGGTGGGGCTGCCGAATGGTGGCAGCCGGTCGTCGCGGGCTAGCCGTCCGACCTCGGATTTGTCCAGGAGGACAACGCCGTTATGGCCAAGATGATCGCGTTCGACGAAGAGGCGCGCCGCGGCCTCGAGCGGGGCATGAACACCCTCGCCGATGCCGTAAGGGTGACCCTCGGCCCGAAGGGCCGCAACGTCGTGCTCGAGAAGAAGTGGGGCGCTCCGACCATCACCAACGATGGTGTGAGCATCGCCAAGGAGATCGAGCTCGAGGATCCGTACGAGAAGATCGGCGCTGAGCTGGTCAAGGAGGTCGCGAAGAAGACCGACGACGTGGCCGGTGACGGCACGACGACGGCCACCGTGCTGGCCCAGGCGCTGGTGCGCGAGGGCCTGCGCAACGTCGCGGCCGGCGCCAACCCGATGTCGCTGAAGCGGGGCATCGAGGCCGCCGTCGCTTCGGTCGTCGAAGAGCTGGCCAAGCTCGCCAAGGACGTCGAGACCAAGGAGCAGATCGCCTCGACCGCGTCGATCTCTGCCGCGGACACCACCGTCGGCGAGATCATCGCTGAGGCGATGGACAAGGTCGGCAAGGAAGGCGTCATCACCGTCGAGGAGAGCAACACCTTCGGCCTCGAGCTGGAGCTCACCGAGGGCATGCGCTTCGACAAGGGCTTCAACTCGGCCTATTTCATCACCGACACCGAGCGCATGGAGACGGTTCTCGAGGACCCGTATCTGCTCATCGTTAACAACAAGATCTCCAACGTGAAGGACATGCTGCCGATCCTCGAAAAGGTCATGCAGTCCGGCAAGCCGTTGGCGATCATCGCTGAGGACGTGGAGGGCGAGGCGCTGGCCACCCTCATCGTCAACAAGATCCGTGGCACCTTCAAGTCGGTCGCCGTCAAGGCTCCCGGCTTCGGTGACCGCCGCAAGGCCATGCTGCAGGACATCGCGATCCTCACAGGTGGCCAGGTCGTCTCCGAGGAGGTCGGCCTCAAGCTCGACACCATCGGCCTCGACATGCTGGGCCACGCCCGCAAGGTCGTGGTGACCAAGGACGAGACCACCATCGTCGAGGGCGCCGGTGACGTCGACCAGATCAACGGCCGGGTGAACCAGATCCGCGCCGAGATCGACAAGTCGGACTCCGACTACGACCGCGAGAAGCTGCAGGAGCGCCTGGCCAAGCTGGCCGGCGGTGTTGCGGTCATCAAGGTCGGCGCCGCCACCGAGGTGGAGCTCAAGGAGCGCAAGCACCGCATCGAGGACGCCGTTCGCAACGCGAAGGCCGCCGTCGAGGAGGGCATCGTTGCCGGTGGTGGCGTGGCCCTGGTGCAGGCCGGCAAGACCGCGTTCGAGAAGCTTGACCTCTCGGGCGACGAGGCGACCGGTGCCAACATCGTGCGCGTCGCGCTGGACGCCCCGCTGCGGCAGATCGCCGTCAACGCGGGCCTCGAGGGTGGCGTCGTGGCGGAGAAGGTGCGCAGCCTGGAGATCGGTCACGGCCTCGACGCCGCGACCGGTGAGTACGTGGACATGATGAAGGCCGGCATCATCGACCCGGCCAAGGTGACCCGTTCGGCGCTGCAGAACGCGGCCTCGATCGCGGGTCTCTTCCTCACCACCGAGGCGGTTGTCGCGGACAAGCCGGAGAAGACTCCGGCTGCCCCGGCAGGCCCCGGCGGCGGGGACATGGACTTCTAAGTCTAGACAGCACAGGAAACCGCGCCCGGATCACCGATCCGGGCGCGGCTTCGTTTTCAGATCGATTTGGAGAACAGGAAGAAGACCCGATCGATATAGGCGCCAACCGCGTTGGAGTAGAACGGCACCGGCCCCACCCAGCCGATCTGCGCGCTGTCAAGCCCCAGTGCGGCCTGGTCCTCCAGGCAGCGCCGCAGCAGGACCGAGCCGAGGCCCAGCCCGGACGCGGCGGGCAGCGTGCCCATCGGCCCGAACCAGCTCGGCCGGCAGCCACCCCAGGCCGCGAACGCGACAGGCTCGCCGTTGCGGAAAGCGGCGTGCACCCCGCCTACGACAGGGGATCTACGATTGCCTGTCTGCGGCCTACGGGCAGCGCCCTCCGCGCCTACGACAGGGGATCTACGATTCCCTGGCCGCGGCCTACGGGCAGCGCCCTGCGCGCCGGAGCCGGTTATGGCGCGCTCCACCTCGGCCGTCCAGGCCGGGCCCCATTCGGCGGAAACCATGGCGCGCAACCGATCCAGGTCTGCCTCGGCGGCGCGCCGGATCTCGATGCCTTCTATTTCCTTCGGTTTCCTTTCAGCGGGTACCGGAAGGGGCGCGGTCATGTTCCAGGCAGTCCGATCGTGGGTGTATCCCGCCGCCTCCAGGGCGCAGATCGCCGCCGTGTAGCGGACGTCCACGCCGGGCCAGGCGTAGTCGGGGGGGTTCCCCTTGACCGAGATGCTGGTCATGCCCCGCGCCTTCAGCAACCGTTCGAGCTCGGCGAGCAGGCCGCGCGCGATGCCACGGCGGCGGTGCTCCGGGTCGACGAGGAGCAGGTCCAGATGGGCGGCGGTGGGGTCCTTGTGGCTCGCGCTGGCGATCGCCGCCCCGACTAGGCGGCCGTCCACCATGGACACGACTCCGATCGGGGCGCGCGTGAGCACATCGACGATGCTCTCCGCCTCCGCCGCGTCCTCTCCAAGCAGGCAGCGTCGGGCCAGATCAATCAGGGCGTTGCGATGCGCGGGTGTGTACACGGCCTAACCGATTGTTCCGGAACCGATGGCCTGACGAGCGTTGACGATGCCCGCACCCGCGTCGGCCGTGCCGCCGCAGATCTTGCCGCCTACCACCGGCGTCGCTGTGCTCTTGATGCGCGAGTAGGTGGTCTGGAGATTGCCGACCAGCTCCGGCCGCGCCGACCAGAGCAGGGCGACCACCCCCGCGGCGTGCGGGGTCGCCATCGACGTGCCGTCGAGGGTCGCGTAGGTGTTCCCGGGCATCGCCGAAAGGATGTTCGCGCCGGGCGCCGCCACGTCCGGCTTGTTCGAGCCAGGCTCGCCGCGGCTGGAGAAGTCGGTGACCGATTGGGACTGGTCGACGGCGGCGATGGTGAGGGTCGCCGGATCGGGCGCGGGGGGGTCCTCGATCGAGCCGCACCGGCTGCCGGTGTTGCCCGCGGCAGCGACGAAGGCGATGCCCGCGGCGGCGAGGGCGTTGGTGGCAGGGCGCATCGCGCCGAGGTCGCAGCCCTCCAGCGGCGGGCAGCCCCACGAGTTGGTGAGCACATGCGGGGCGCGGTTGGGGCGCCCGTCCTTGAACGGGTCACCGCCGGCCGGGAACGGCGCCAGCATGAACTGAAGGCACTCAAGGTAAAGCGAGGGGCTGCCGAGGTTGCGGTCGAGGTTGACGCACGAGATCCACTGGGCGTCCGGTGCGACGCCCACGTTCTGCCGCCCGACCGCGGTGGCGAGGGTGTGCGTGCCGTGGCCGCCGCTGTCGTTGGGCGTCAAGGTGTCGTTCCACGGGTCGTACCAGGAGTCGTCACCGCCGCGGAAGTTGCCGCTCAACGCCGGATGCTTGCCGTCGGCACCGGAGTCGGAGCTGCCGACCACGATGCCCTTGCCGGTGGCCCCGATGCGCCAGGCGTCGGGGGCGCCGACCATGCGGATGTTCCATTCCGGGGTGGAGGGCGGCTCGCCGATGCCGCCTGTGGTGTCGGCGGGGTCGGCGGGCAGCGGGCGCAGGCGCTGATCGAGCAGGACCCGGTCGACGTCGCCGCGAGTCTCGAGCCACGCCCTGATCTCCGGCCCGCCGTCCACCCTGATCGCGTTGACCAGATAGTACGGGCGGTAGCGCAGCTTCCACCGGTCCAGCTCGCCACGCAGCGAGGCTTGCGTGCGGTTGGCGTGCTCGACAAGCCGCTGATAGACCGCGCTCACGCGGGCGTCGCGCCCCGGCCCGAGGCCCGTGATGGTGGGCAGTCCAGCCAGCGGGGCCTGATCCTTCATCACCACGAAGAGCTGGTCGCCGAAGAAGCCGGGCTGACCGGCGCCGGCATAGACGGCGCCTCCGGCGAGGGCGAGCACCGCTGCGGTACCAAATGCCAGGGCTCTAGGGGTTTTAAAGACGCCGAAGGCGTAAACCAAGCCAACGACGAGCGCGATCCCCAGCCCCGCAAGGGAAGCCATCATCGCCCAGTACGGCACCTCCCGGCCCTGAAGGAGCAACGGCACCATCTCGACCGGGTCGATGAGCGCGAGCGGTCCCAGGACGGCGACGCCGACCAGCGGCCAGGCGCGCTTGAGCGCGGCGGCGGCGAACGCCAGGGGCGGCAGGAAAAGCAGGAGCAGCACCTGCACGCCGTTGCCGCCCGTGCCCCCGGCGAAGAGCGCCAGCGCCGTCCCGCCCGTGAGGCCGCCTAGCAGCACACGGCGGGCGGTGCCCTGGTCATAGACTGTCCAGAAGCGATAGTCGAGAGTGGACGCCGCGAGGGCGCCGATCGCCGCGGCGGCAAGGATCGCGAGGAACGTCTCGAGCCAGCCGCCCAGCGCGCCCACCCACAGGAACGGGATGAGCACCAGCACCCCGGCGACGATGCCCCAGCCGGCCGCGGCGGGGAACGGCCCGGCCGGCGGGGTGACCGGTTTCGGCGGTGGCGGTGGGGCCACAGTCGGTGTGAAGTAAGGGTTTGGGGGAGGGGGCAGCCACCACCCCGGTGGCGTGCCGTCCCCGCTTGGCCCGACCGGCGCGGGTGTCGCGGCGGGAGGGGCGGACTGCTGCTCGGGCCTGGCGGGCGGTTCGGGCTCTTGCCGCCTGCGGCGCACAAGGAGGGCACCGATCCCCGCCAGCACCGCCATCGCCAGCAACAGCCAGTCGTTCTCCGTGCCGGGGATGGCCCGCAGCGCCGAACCCACCGTGAGCGCGCCCGCGCCGATCGTCCACACCCGACCGGCCTCGCGCGACGGCGCGTGCTTGGCGATCACCAGCAGTAGGATCGCGGGCAGCCCGGCCAGGAGCACCAGCACGAGGGCAGTGATGGGCCAGACGTAGACGGGGGTCTCGAGCCCGGTCGCGATCAGGACCTGCGTGACCAACCACATGATTAACTGGCTCGCCATGGCGACGATGACCAGCCAGACACCGATTAGTACCGCAGCGATGATCGCGCCGGTGTGTGACTGTGGGCGAGGAACCGGCGGGTACATCACCATCGCACGGTACCGTGGGCGCATGCGTGACCGCAGCGAGTCCCGCTATGCCGCGGGCGCACTGTCCCCCCAGCGTCGCGAGGCCGACCTGCGCCGGCTTCGCGACGAGGAGTTCGACGTGCTCATCGTCGGGGGCGGCGTGACCGGTACGGGCGCGGCCCTCGACGCCGCCTCGCGCGGGCTGAGGGTGGCCTTGGTGGAGGCGCGCGATCTGGCGGTCGGCACGTCCTCGCGTTCGTCAAAGCTGATCCACGGTGGCCTTCGCTACCTGGAGCAGCTTGAGTTCCCGCTCGTGCACGAGGCGCTGCGGGAGCGCGGGCTGCTGGCGACACTTCTCGCGCCGCATCTCGTGCGGCCGGTGCCGTTCCTCGTGCCGCTGCCGCAGGACGGCTTGCTGTCCAAGGTCTGGCATCGGGTCTACTACGGTGCCGGTGTCGCGCTGTATGACGTGTTCGCCGGGCTGGTCGGGCACGGGCGTGGCATGCCGCTGCACCGGCACCTGACGGCGGGCAGCGCGCGGCGCCTGTTCCCCTCGTTGCGCGAGGATGCCGTCTCCGGGGCGATCCGCTACTACGACGGGCAGGTCGACGACGCTCGCTATGTGGTGAACCTGGCGCGGACCGCGGCGAGCCTGGGCGCGGCGATCCTCACCGGGGTCTCGGCGAAGGGACTGGTGCGCCATGTCCGCGAGGTGACCGGCGTGGTCGTCTCCGACGGCGAGTCGGAGTTCCCCGTGCGGGCGCGCACCGTCATCGCCGCGACCGGGGTGTGGAGCGATGATGTGTCGTCGTGGCTGCCCGACGCCCGCGTGGGCCTGCGGGTGCGCGCCTCCAAGGGCGTGCACCTGGTCGTGCCCAGATCCGCCATCACCGGGGAGGTCGGCCTCATCCTTCGGACCCCCCGCAGTGTCCTGTTCGTCATCCCGTGGGGCGGACACTGGATCATCGGGACCACCGACACCGAGTGGTCCCTGGACCGGTCGCATCCGGCGGCGTCGGCGAAGGACATCGAGTACCTGCTGTCCCAGGTGAACGCGGTGCTCGATCGGCCACTGCGCCTCGACGACATCGAGGGCGTCTACGCCGGGCTGCGGCCGCTACTGTCGGGCGAGTCCGACGTGACCTCTGCCCTTTCGCGCGAGCACGCGGTTGTGGAACCGTTGCTGGGCTTGCTTTTGGTGGCCGGGGGCAAGTTCACGACCTATCGCGTCATGGCGCAGGATGTGGTCGACCGGGCCGCTCGGCGGTTACCGGGGACTCGCGCGAGTTCCACCGACAGGTTGCCGTTGCTCGGGGCGGACGGCTGGCCCTCGATGTGGCGCGACAGGGCGGACGTGGCCCGGCGCCACGGCCTGAGCGCGGGCGTGATCGAGCACCTGCTCGAGCGCTACGGCACCCTCACCACCGAGGTGCTGGCGCTCATCGACGCCGACCCGTCGCTGGCGGCGGCCCTGCCCGGGGCGCCGGAGTACCTGTCGGCCGAGGTGACCTATGCGGTGCTGCACGAAGGCGCGCGCCACCTCGCCGACGTGCTGGCCCGGCGCACCCGGATCTCCATGGAGACCACGCACCGCGGGGTGGAGACCGCCCGCCGCGCCGCCGAGCTGATGGCGCCCGTGCTGGGCTGGTCACCCTCCACTTTGGAGGAAGAGATCGGCTCCTATCTGGCGCGGGTCGAGGCGGAGCGCAAATCGCAGCGCATGCCCGACGACCTGACCGCCGACGCCGCCCGCTTGTCGACCTCGACCCGCTAGACCGCCGGCAGGACCTTGCCCGGGTTTAGCCGGTTGGTGGGGTCGAGGGCGTGCTTGATAGCGCGCTGGATGTCCAGGCCCACCGGGCCCAGCTCGGTCGCGAGCCAGTCCCGCTTGAGCAGACCCACGCCGTGCTCGCCGGTGCAGGTGCCTCCCATCGCCAGGCCACGCTCCATGATCTCGTCGAAGATGGCATGCCCCTTGGCGACGCTGGCCGGATCGGCGCGGTCGACCACGATGTTGGGGTGGAGGTTGCCGTCACCGGCGTGGCCAACCACCCCGACGGTCAGGCCGTGCTTGGCGCCGATCAGCTCGATCTCGTCGAGCAGCTCGGCCAGGCGGGTACGGGGGACCGCGATGTCGTCGAGGATCAGGCCACCGTGCTCGAAGGTCTCCAGCGCCAGCTTCTCCATCGCCGGGTAGGCGAGGCGTCGGGCCTGAAGCAGCTCGGCGGCTTCGACGGCGTCGGTGGCCTGCCAGATGTCGGTGGCCCCGGCCGCCCGTGCCTGCTCGGCGATGGCGTCGAGGTTGGTGTCGGCCGCCGCGAGGAGCAGAGCTTTTGCCGAGGTGTCCAAGCCCATTGGACGGTACCCCTCGATGGCTTTCAAATGCACCTGATCAACGAGTTCGAGCAGCGCCGGGGCGAGCCCGGCGGTGAAGATCCGGTTGACGGCGTCGCCCGCGGCCGCGGTCGAGGGAAAGACAGCGACGAGCGTGAGCGGGTCTTCGACTGCCGGGCGGAGGGCGAGCGTGATCTCGGTGATGATCCCGAGGGTGCCCTCCGAGCCGACAAAGAGCCTGGTCAGGTCGTAGCCGGCGACGCCCTTGGGGGTGCGGCGGCCCGTGCGCAGGACGCGGCCGTCGGCCAGGACGACCTCGAGACCCAGGACATACTCGGTGGTCACGCCGTACTTGACGCAGCACATGCCGCCCGCGTTGGTGGCGACGTTGCCGCCGATGGTGCTCGTCTCCCACGATCCGGGGTCGGGCGGATAGCGCAGGCCTTCCGCCTGCGCGGCCCGGCTGATCGCGGCGTTGATGACGCCGGGCTGCACGACGGCGATCCGGTTGGAGCGGTCGATCTCCAGGATGCGGTCCATGTTGACCATAGAGATGATCAGGCAGCCGTCGATGGCGTTGGCGCCGCCCGCGAGGCCGGTCCGCGCGCCCTGCGGCACGATCGGCACCCCGTGCTCGGCGGCCCACTTGACCGCGGCGACCACCTCCTCGGTGGAGGCCGGGCGGATCACGGCGAGCGGCCTGCCCGACTCGCACAGGTCCGCCTCGTCCCGGCGGTAGGAGGCCAGCAGATCCGGGTCGGTCAGGGCGCCCGTCAACCCGTTCACGTCCGGGATGGTCACAGGGCAACGTTAACGTGGGAATCGTGATTTACGTTGACCGGCCCGTGTGGCCGGCTCGAGGCCGGCTCTGGTCGCATCTGATCAGCGACGCCTCGGTGGCCGAGTTGCATGCCTTCGCCGAGCTGCTGGGCGCGCCAAGGCGCGGCTTCGATCGGGATCACTACGACATTCCGGCGGAGAGAGTGCGCGTGGCGATCTGGCTGGGTGCTCATCTGGTACCCAGTAAGGAAATTGTTCATCGTCTGACACTGTCCGGTTTACGGCGGCCTAAGCACCTGCACTCTGGTGGAGTTGCGTGAGCTCGCGGTGCAGGTTCGCCCGCGCGGGCTCCTCGCGCTCGGGGTGGAGGTGGAACATGGCGGGCAGGTCGAGCAGGCTTTCCAGGATTGCCGCTCGTCCTGCCCGCCATAGATCATCGCTCACGTGGGCGTACTCCCTGCGCACGGCGTCTACATAGGACAGATAGCTTGGCCACGGCCTGGTCAGGACGTTGAGGTCGGCATCGGCCAGCATCTTGCCCCGCTCGTCGCCCGGATCCACCGCGTGGCCCTTCGTCAGCCTCACCAGGCGCGCGGCCTCGTCCCTGATGTCCGGCGGCGTCTGGCACCGGTGCAGCAGGTGGGTGAGGAGCAAGGCGCTGCGCTCCTCGTTGGCGGGCGAGCGCGAGTCATAGATCGCGTCGTGCCCCCACGCGGCGAGCCGGGTCACCGGATCGTCGATTTCGTCGAGGCAGGCCTCGAGGTGGGCCAGGTTGTGGTAGTGCCGGTGCGGCTCCGACCACCTCGCGATCAGCTCCCCGGCGACCGCCTCGAGGGTGGCGTCGGGTGCGCTCGCCCCGGCGGCACGGGCGTCCTCGGCGAAAACAGCTTCGAGCGGCATTTCCCGAGGCTACTTTGACCGCATGGCCGTCGAGAGCGTGCGTGACCGGATTCATCGGGTACGCGTCAGCGTGGGCCTGGCCCTGCAGGCCGCCATCGCCGCGGGCCTGTCGTGGTACGTCGCGTACAACCTGCTCGGCCACGCCCAGCCGTTCTTCGCCCCCATCGCCGCGGTGGTGGTGCTGGCGGTCTCGGTCGGGGAGCGGCTGCGGCGCGCCATTGAGGTGGTGGCGGGAAACGCGGTCGGCATCCTGCTCGGCGAGGTCCTCATCCTCCAGATCGGCCGGGGCGCCTGGCAGGTCTCGCTGGTCGTGCTCCTCGCCATCCTCATCGCGCTCTTCGTCGGCGGATCTGCGCCGCTGATCACCCAGGCCGCCGCGTCGGCCACGTTGGTCGCCACCCTGATCCCCTTCGGGGCGAGCTACTTTCTCAGCCGATTCATCGACGCCGTGGTGGGCGGCTCGATCGGGGTCGGCGTGATGGCGCTGCTGCTGCCGCTCAACCCTTTGGCCGTGGTGAAGCGGGCCGCCGTGCCGATCCTGTCGGAACTGGCCTCCGCCCTGTCCGCCACGGCTCGCGCACTCGAAAAGCGCGACTCCGACATGGCCAACTCGGCGCTGGGGAAGCTGAACGAGACCGAGGCGCGCCTGCCCGGCTACGACGAGGCGATCGATGCCGGGCAGGAGATCGCCGCGGTCGCGGCCCTGCGCTGGCGCTCGCGCGGCACGCTTGGGCGATATATCGAGTCATATCCGCATCTGGCGCGGGCCTTGCGCGACACCCGGGTCCTCACGCGCCGGGTGCAGACCATGATCCAAGACGCGGAGGCGGTGCCCGACAAGCTCGTCGGGGCGATCGACGGGCTCGCCGAGGCCGTGACGCAGCTGCGGTACGAACTCGCCTCCAACGCCAAGCCGACGGCCACGCGCGCCGCCGCGCTGCGGGCGGTCCAGGTGAGCGCTGAGGCCTACCAAGGCGACCTTGGCTTCTCGGGCGGCGTGGTCGTCGCCCAGATCCGCTCCATCGCCAGTGACCTGATCGCGGCGATGGGTGAGAAGCCAGGCGACGTGCGCCGGCTCATCCGGCAAACGGCCAAGTTGAGCCGCAAGCCTCCCGGGAAGTGACGCGTTGTCTCAGGAAAGCTCCTCGGCAAGGGCGGTGATGAGGGCGTCCACATCGGACTTGGTGGTGCCCAGGCCGATGCTGGCGCGCAGGGCCGTGGCGGGGACACCGTCCCAGCCGGCGCGCACGCTGGCCTCGCCGAGCAGGCGCCGCGCCAGCGGGTGGGCGCAGAAGAGGCCGTCGCGCAACCCGATGCTGTGCTTGCGCGCCAACGTCTGCGCTATCTCGCTGGAGTCGCGGTTGCGCACGGCGAAGGAGACGACGCCGATGCGCGGGGCGTCCGGCTCGAAGGTCCGCAGTTCCTCCACACTGTCCAGTGTGGACAGGCCAGAGCGCAAGTGCGCCAGCAGGTTTTGCTCGCGGCGGTGCAGGGCTTCGCGGTCGGCTGCCTCGAGGGTGGCGCAAACCTTGGCCAGCGCCACGGCACCAAGGAGATTGGGGGTGCCGGCCTCGTGGCGGGCCGGGCCGGTAGTCCAGCGGATGTCATGCGTGGCATCGCCGACACGGGCCGAAGCGCCGCCGCCCTTGGTCAAAGGGTCCGCGTTGTCCAGCCAGTCCGAACGGCCGGCGAGCACACCGGTACCAAATGGTGCATAAAGCTTGTGGCCGGAAAGCGCCAGATAATCAATGTCCAGATCGGACAGGCTCACCGGCACGTGCGGGGCCAGTTGTGCGGCGTCGACGGCGATGCGAGCACCATGGCGGTGCGCGATGAAGGCCATCTCGGTCACCGGCCAGAGCTCGCCGGTGACATTGCTCGCGCCCGTGACGGCGACAAGGATCGGCCCGCGCGGCTCGCGGCTCACCTCGGCGAGCGCCGCGGCAAGGGAGCGCACGGCCTCGGAGCGGGAACCGGGCACCGGCAGGCGGATCGGGCGGTGCCACGGCAGCAGGTTGGCGTGATGCTCGCTCGCGAAGGTGATCACCGTCGTGCCGGCGGGGAGTACATGGGCGAGGATATTGAGGGAGTCGGTGGTGTTGCGGGTGAAAACCACGTAGTCATCGGGGCGGGCGCCGGCGAAATCGGCGACGGTCTGGCGGGCCCGCTCGTACTCGAGAGTGCACCGTTGCGACAGCGCCCCGGCGCCCCGGTGCACCGAGCCGTACCAGGGCAGCAGTTCCGTGACCGCGTCGGCGGCGGCCTTCAGGCACGGCGCGGTCGCCGCGTAATCAAGGTTGATCTGTCCCGGGACGCCCAGGACCTCAAGAACTCCGGCGGGCAGGGGTTCGAAGACATCGGTGAGTTCGATGTTGCGACAGACGACAGCGGACACCAAGCACCTCCACGCTTGCCACCCGGCGCGGCCATCGCGCACGGGGCCCGGTCATCACCCGGGGCACCCCACCGTGGCGGAGGGTTGCCGGCCAGCAAGCCGGGGCTTTGCCTCGCAGCGAAACGCGGGAGGCGGCTGGCACTCGTGACCTGCCACAGATCGTAGCGTCCGACGGACGCAAACGCGAAGCTGTTGCTTCGGTAGGCTGGCGCTCATGGGGTATCCGCAACCGCCGCAACCACCGCAACCTCCGCCTGCCGGAAATACGGCGGCGATAGCCGCGGTGGCCAAGCGAAAGCAGATGCTGCCACGCTGGTTGCTCATCACCGGCGCGAGCCTGGCCGTCGGCGGTGCGGCCATCGGCATGCTGCTGATCCTGGGCTTCAACTTGGGCCCGCTCGGGCTGACGATCGGGTTGATCGCGGCAATCCTCCCGGTACCCCTGCTCATCGCTTGTTTCCTGTGGCTCGACCGCTACGAGCCTGAGCCAATGCACTACCTGCTGTTCGCCTTCGGCTGGGGCGCGGCGCCCGCCACGTTCGTGGCGTACTGGACCAACACCGCCGCGGCAGATTGGATCAAATTCCCCGAGGCGGTGGTCGGTGTGCTTGTCGCGCCGTTCATCGAGGAGCTGATGAAGGCGCTCGGGCCGCTGATGATCCTTTGGCTGCGCCGTTCCCGCGTATCCGGCATCACCGACGGCATTGTCTATTGCGGACTGTCGGGTGTCGGCTTCGCGATGGTGGAAAACGTGCTCTACATCGGCGGCCACGGGTTCATGTCCGGCTACGAACAGTACGGCCCGGCCTCGGGCACCCAGCTCGTCTTCGGCCTGTTCATCGCCCGCATCTTCATGTCAGGCTTCGCCCACCCGCTGTTCACCTCGATGACCGGCATCGGGATCGGTGTCGCGGCCCGCTCCGCCCACACCGCGGTGCGCCTGCTGGCCCCGCTGCCCGGCCTGATCCTGGCGATGATGCTGCACGGCGCCTGGAACCTGATGGCCATCCTCAGCGCCGAACGCAGCCCATATGTCTTCCTCTATGGATATATATCCGTGATGGTACCGGTGTTCCTCGCCATGGTCGGGGTGGCGCTGTGGGTCCGGGCCAGGGAGGGGCGCCTGGCCATCAGCGTGTTGCCGCCCTACGTCCGGGCCGGATGGTTCACCCCGCCCGAGCTTGCCGCCCTCGGCACGCTCGGCCGCCGCCACGCCGCACGCGCCTGGGCCAAGCGGGTGGCGGGCGACACGGGCCGCCGCGCGATGCGCGACTTCCAATACGCCGCCACGAGCCTCGCCCTCATCCGCGACAGCATGGACCGGCAGCTCGACCCGCGGCCGGAGCGCCTCGAGCACAACCAGGCCGAGGAGCGGGACCTGCTGCAAACGATCCAGCAGGCGCGGTACTTCTTCAGCGGGCGCGATCCGCAGATGCCGCCCGCGCAGTGGGACGGAAGCGCCTATCACCTGACCTTCCCGGACGGGGTGACGCGGCGCGTGCCAGCGCCGCCCGAGCCGGTGGTTCCCTTGCCCGTGTCGATGCCGGCGCCGCTGTCGCCGGTGGCTCCTCACTACTAGGCTCACCTGGCATGGGCCGGTTTGATCAGATACGAGCCAACATCCAGCGCGCCTACGAGGCTGGGCGCGCGACAGTTCGTGCTGCGAAAGAGGAAGAGGAGCGCCCTTACGCCGAAGCCGAACCGCCGCCGGCCGACCCGCCGTCCCCACCGCCTCCGGTGCATTTCGAGGAGCTGGTGCCCAGGCCGCTGAAGATCGTGGCGGCATGGTCGTGGCGGCTCATCGTGGTCGGCATCGTCCTGCTCTACCTGCTCAGACTCATGGGCATACTGAAGTTTGTCGTTGTCCCGCTGGCGATCGCCCTGCTGCTGGCGGCGCTGCTCAGCCCGGCGGTGGGCCGTTTGCGCCGGCTCGGCGTCCCCCGCTCGCTCGCCACCGCCATCGTGCTGATCGGCGGGCTCGCCGCGGTGGTCGGCACCATCACGCTCGTCGTCAATGCGTTCATCGACGGCCTGCCCGAACTACGGGAGAACTTTCTCCAGGGTCTCAAGGAGATCCAGAACTGGCTCCAGACAGGGCCGTTCCACGTCACCGACCTGCAGCTGAACCGGCTGCTGGAGAACGCGCAGAACGCGGTCACCGAAAACCAGGACCGCCTCACCGATCTCGGCCTGACGACCGCGAGCACCGCCGCGGAGATCCTCAGCGGCACGTTCCTTGTGCTCTTCGCGCTCTTCTTCTTCCTTCGTGACGGTCGCATGATCTGGCGCTTCAGCGTCAACCTGCTGCCCGGCCAGGCGCGCGAGCCGCTTGACCACGCGGGCCTGGCGGCCTGGCGCTCGCTGGTCTCCTACGTACGCGCGACGGTGCTTGTCGCCTTCATCGACGCCGTCGGCATCGGTGTCGCGCTGGCGCTGCTCAAGGTGCCGCTGGCGCTGCCTCTGGCCGCGCTGGTCTTCCTTACCGCTTTCATCCCCATCATCGGTGCCACCCTGTCCGGTGTGGTCGCCGTGCTGGTGGCGCTGGTCACCAACGGCCTGTTCACGGCGTTGGTGGTGCTCATCGCGGTGATCGCGGTGCAACAGATCGAGGGGCACCTGCTCCAGCCACTGATCATGGGCAGGGCGGTGGCGATCCACCCGCTCGCCGTGATCGTCGGGATCGCGGGCGGGTTGGTGCTGGGCGGCATCATCGGTGCGCTGATCGCCGTGCCCATCATCGCCGTGCTCAACACGGGCATCAGGCACCTGGCCAACCACCGGCCCGCTGTCCTACAACAGGCACCACCGGCCGTTAAACCCGGAGACTAGGTTCGCGCTAATCTCATCGGCGTGACGACCTCCGACAACGAGAACGGCCTGCCCATCCGGCTGCTACACGATCGCGTGCTGGTGCGGACCGAGGTCGCGGAGGGCGAGCGACGGTCGACGGCGGGGCTCGTCATTCCCGCGACGGCTTCCATGGGGACCCGTTTGAGCTGGGCGACGGCGGTCGGTGTCGGCCCGCACGTGCGCTCCATCCAGGCGGGCGACCGCGTGCTTTTCGACCCGGACGACCGGTCGGAGGTGGAACTGCACGGCGAGTCATTTGTGCTGCTGCGCGAGCGCGACGTGCACGCCGTCGCCGCGACCCGGGTCGAGCCCGACGCCACCGGTCTTTACCTCTGACCGCCCATCACTGCGGGCGGCAGCCCGAGGACAGCTCGACAACGACGGCGCCGGGGCCTTCGACCTGCCCGCGCACCGACACGAACGTGCCCGCGTCGGCGTAGAAGCTCTCCGCTGGGCCGTTGACCGGCTTGAGACGTGCCTGGCCGACCGCTGAAGCGATGTGGGTGAGGGCATCGCTCTCGGTCGCGGGCGGTCCGGAAAGGCGGAGACTGCGGTTGGCTCTCCGGCCGTCTCTAACGACCGTGAGGCGGCACGGCTCCTCCCGGTATCCATCGTCAAAGAATTGCCAATCGGGCGGGACATTGCCGCTGATCCGGCCGACCACCTGGTCCATGACCTGCTTGGCGGAGCCCAGGTCGCTCTGTTCCCGGACCGACACGGGGCCGCGCAGGGCGGACCACGTCCCCAGCGCGAGCAGCAGCAGGCCCCACGCCACGATCACCGCCCACAACAGGCGACCTTTAGTAGACAAGGGCCTGCACACCCTCGGCGAGGCACTCCTCGACGAACGCCGCCGCGCCCGCGATGCGGATGCCCTCGATCACGTCCTCCTGCTTGATGTCGCGGCGCATGGCGCACTGCGTGCACAGGGTCACCAATCCTCCTTTTAGGACGGTATCGAGGAGGTCGGGGAGCGGCGCGGAGTGCGGCAGCTCGAACTCGGCCGCCCTGCCGGGCAGGGCGAACCAGCTCGACTCGCCGGTCAGCCAGAGGGAGACCTCGGCGCCGGCCGCGAGCGCCGTGGCCGAGACGGTAAAGGCTTGGGCGCAGCGCTCGGGGGCATCAGCGCCCGCCGTCACTTTGACAACGAGCTTTCGTGTCAGCGGTCGTGTCATGGGGTCAGCCTAAGATGTCTGGTGTGGTCACCGAGATCGGGTTCGTCAGTCTGCTCGTCGCAGGCTTCGGCCTGCTCTCCGGTGGGCTCGTCTACCTGGCACTGAAGATCGCAAGGGGTCGCTGGTGAGCGATAACGGCAAGGACAATCCGATGCAACCGCCGCCGTGGCTCAACGCGCCACCGGTAGACCCCTATCCCTTCGAGGAGACGTTCGATCTGCGCCACGGCCCGGATCTCCACCCCTCGCTGCTGGGCCTCCTGCCATATGTCGGCTTCTGGCGTGGCCGGGGCACGGGCGGTTACCCGACCGTCGAAGATTTCCACTACGCGCAAGAGATCAAGATCGTCCATGACGGCCGGCCGTTCCTGCACTACGAGTCGCGCTCCTGGATCCTCGACGACGAGTCCAAACCGGTGCGCCCGGCAGGCCGCGAGCTGGGTTGGTGGCGCCCGGTCGGCGACGGCCAGGGCGACGAAATCGAGGCCTTGATGATCAGCCCGACCGGGGTGATGGAGCTCTACCTCGGCCGGCTCGACGGCACGAGGCTGGAGATGGCGACCGACTTCGTCGCCCGCACCCCGACGGCCAAGGAGGTCCGGGCGGGGCACCGGCTGTTCGGCATCGTGGAGGGCGCCTTGCTTTACGCACAGGAGATGGCGGCGATGGGGCAGCCGATGTCCCCCCACCTGAGCGCAAGGTTGATCCGTGTCGGCGGGTGAGGGCCCGACCCGCTGGGGCATCCTGGCCACCGGCGGCATCGCGGCCAAGTTCGCCTCCGACCTCCAGGAGCACGTGCCGTCCGCGGTGATCACCGCGGTGGGCTCGCGCTCGCAGGAGGCGGCGTCGCAGTTCGCGCAGCGGTTCGACATCAAACGGGCCCACGGGTCGTGGCATGGCCTGGCCGCCGACCCCGAGGTGGACGTCATCTACATCGCCACCCCGCACTCGCACCACCACGAGGCCGGGCTGCTGTGCCTGCGCGCCGGCAAGCCGCTGCTGGTGGAGAAGGCCTTCACGCTCGACCTCAGGCAGGCGCAGGAGCTGGTGACCACCGCCCGCGAGCGCGGCCTGTTCCTGATGGAAGCGATGTGGACCCGCACCCTGCCGGCGACCCTCAAGATGCTGGAGCTCATCGACAGTGGTGCGATCGGCGAGGTCACCTCGGTGCAGGCGAGCTTCGGGCTTGGCCTCGACTTCGAGCCTTCGCACCGGCTGCGCGACCCGGCCCTGGGCGGCGGCGCCCTGCTCGATCTCGGCGTCTACCCGGTGGCCTTCGCGCAGCTGCTGCTTGGCGAGCCGCATCAGGTGCGGGCCTGGGCGTCGCTGCATCCGGAGGGGACCGACGCGCGCACCGGCATCGTGCTCGGCTTCCCTAGCGGGGCGGTGGCGACCCTCTACTGTGGCGTGCGCGGTGATGTGCGGTCGGCGACGATCGTGGGCACCCAAGGGCGCATCGAGTTCCCCGAGGGGTTCCACGGCACCGACCGTTTCGTGGTGCACAGGCCCGGCGAGGTCGCCGAGACCGTGGTGACGCAGGAGGCGGGGCTGCACTGGCAGGCGGCAGAAGTGGGCCGCTGCCTGCGCGCGGGTCTCGCCGAGTCGCCGCTCGTGCCGCTGTCGTCGACGTTGAGCGTGATGCGCACCCTCGACGCGGTCCGCGCCCAGATCGGGGTCCGCTATTAGCAAGGTGCCCTTCGACGTCGCCGGCCGTTGTTGTTCAGGCCTGCCAGGAGGCTTCCCATGTCTTGGGGCCGACGATCCCGTCGACCTCGAGACCCTTCTCCTGCTGGAACTCGCGGGCGACCCTGGCCGACTGCGGACCATAGATGCCATCGACGGCGATCTCGTGTCCCAGATCGGCCATGCGCTGCTGCCACATCCGCACGTCGTCGCCGCGCATCAGATTATCCGGCTTGTGGCGCAGGTGCCGCCCAGGCCAGGCCGGGACGCCCCCGCCATTTGGATGCAGGCCGGTCTCGATGGCCGCTGCCGTCAGGCCGCGGGCGGCGTTCCAGGACAGCTCGACGTGGAGATGATCGCGGTGTGGATTGCTGCCGTTGTAGTCGCGCCAGCCGTCGAGGGGGCGGCGCCCGGACCACACCTTCCTGTCGTAGATGACGAGCTGTATCCCCAGCTCGCCTGAGCGGTCGACGAGTGTATTGGCCAGAGTCTGCGCCCAGCCCGCGCCGACCGGTACCCCCAGGTCGCAGGCCCGTCCCTCCCCATGCAGGGACAGCGTCTCCGATCCGGCGACCGGGCGGCAGTTGTAGATGCCGAGGTTCGTCGCGCCCTGCGCGCCGTAGGCGCCCAGGTACCAAGCCATAAGCGCCTTCGCGCCCTGCTGGCTGTGGCCGGTGCATCCCGCGGCGGGCTCGTATCCGGTGTGGATGGTCATCACGACTGCCCTCCGATCGGGGTCGCTTCCGGGTACGGCGTAACGAAGTCTCCGTGCGCGGGATCGGTGATCTCGGCCGGAGTCGGATCGGCGGCCGCCGCGTCGATCTCGTCGGCGGTGTCGCGCAAGTCGTTGGTGAGCAATGGTTCTCCGCTTGCTTGAAGCGGAGGCTTCGGGTTGTTCATCGGCGCTCCCTTGTAGAACCTTCGCGAAGAAAGACTCGAAGGTGGGAGTTCTGATACATGGCCGATCAGCCCGCCCCGATCGCCACGAACGACAGGCCGACGGCTCGCGACACCGGATCGCCGGGCAGGTGGGAGCGGGCGAGCAGGAGTGCCTCCGCCAGTGACGCCCCGCGCTGAATCTCCTGATGCAAGGCGAGCATGAGCGTGACGGTCGCGGCGTCGTTGACCGGCACGACGCTCGCGACCATCCCGGCCGTACCCAGCGGCAGCAGCGCGGTGGCCAGTCCCAGCAGCTCATCCGCCCCAGCCGGGGTGAGGCGGCCCGAGTCGCAGCTCGGCAGGATCAAGCGATGGGGTGCTCGCCGCAAGTGCTCGAAATCGTGGACGGTCAGGGGACCGTCGGTCAGCCGGAGGGAGGAGAAGTATGGGCTTCCGGCGCGGAAGGTGCCGTGCGCGGCAACATGCGCCAGCCGGCTGCCGTCAAGCGCTCGCAGGACCCGGGTCGCCGTGGCTTGGGCGTGCTCAAGCAGGGTCGCACCCGGATACATCGCGGCGATCTCGGACAGCTCGCCTCCGCCGCTGTCAAGGCCTGGACCGCGTACCAGGACCACCTGGCCGGATGCCGGTCGCGGCGTCCGGTGAGCCCGCAGCCAAACCCGTGCTGAAGGGGCGATGCTCAGCGCGCAGCCGTTCAGGGCGGGCAGGACCGGCCACGGCACGCCATGCAGTGAGGCCGGCGGTATGACGACCACCGGGGAGCCGTCCAGATGTGGCACGGCGGCGCCGAGAAGGATCCGTTGCAGCCGGGCCCCCGAGGTGGCCAGCCTCGCCAGCGTCGCCTCGCTTGCGGGGTGAGAGGCGGCCGGATAGGCGAGGCGGCGCAGGGCGGCTCGCGCGTGCTCCAGCTCGGCTGCTGCCTCGTCCGCCGATCCGGCCGCGAAGCGGCGCACCCTGCCGCTCGCGCACAGCAGCACGTGGATCCCGCCGTCCACCACCACGATCTCCAGCAATTGGTTGTCGCCCAACGCTTCTAGCAGATCAAGTATGCTCAGCGGCCTGTCCCGGCCGGCCCCGATCCCGCGCAGGCGCCGGGTCCGGGCACGTATCTCGTCCTCGACGCGGGCCTGTTCGCGCAGGAGCCGGGGTACCGCGGTGCCGCGAGCCCGAGTCGCATCGACCCGCGTGGTGATCTCGCGCAGGCGGGTGAGGTACCCCCGAAGCTTGTTGTCCTGTTTGGAAGGCCCAGGGGCAATGGCGACGGCCGTGGCCCGGGAGCGTTCGGCCCACGTCAGCAACTGTCTGGGCCGCCCGGAGCGCAGGCAGGTGCGCAGGGCCACGGCCGCCAGTTCCGCGCCGTGGGCGCTGGCCTGAGCGCGCAGTTCCGGCGCGCCCAGGGTGAGTTGGTGCTCGTCCACGTGCTCCAGCCCGCGGCCGCAGGCGTCCAAAGTGGAGCGCGGCCGGTTCGCCGCCTCCGCCCGCAGCGCCTGGGCGAGCCAGCCGCTGGCTCTTGCGAGTGCCGGCCCTCGGTTGCGGGTGCGCGCGGCGGCAGCGAGATGGCGCTCGGCTTCGGATGCGCGGCCGAGGGCCAGGGCGACCTTGCCGGCGAGCAGGTGAGCCCGCACCGCGTCGGTCGCACCGAAGGCGGAAAGGCGTTGGGCCACAGATGCTGTCTCGCGCGCCAGCCGGCCGGTGGCCGCCCTGCCACCGAACTCGATCTGGAGGAGCAGCAGGCGGCAGTGGGCCGCCCACCACTCGCGCCGCTGGGCGGCAAAGAGGCGTGCCGCCGCTCGGGCGCGGTCGCGCGCCAGGGTGGGCTCCCCGGCGGCGAACGCGGCGTGAGCCGCGGTCAAGAGCAGCTCCGCCCGGCGGGTTGCCCACCCACGCCGGCGTTGCAGGCGATCGATCGCGGCATCGGCCACCTCTTGCGCCTCGCGAGGCAGCCCCGCGGCCAGCAGCAGGGCACAACGGTCGGCGCTCAGGTCGGCCATAAACGTCCCCAGGGCGGCGTAGCGCTTTTCGGCCTCATCGAACCGGACCAGCGCGGTGGGCAGGTCGCCGCTGCGAAATGCGACAAGCCCGCGATTGTGCACAGCCGTAACGGCATCGTGCTCTTGGTCGGCGGCGGCGAACATCCGCCCGGCCGCCACCAGATCCTCGTCGGCGGGTTCGGCCCGGCCCAGGGCCAGCAGGATCAGCGCGCGAAGGCTGACCGCACGCGCCTCCCAGATGGTGTCACCGGCCCGGCGCAGGGCGGGCAGCGCGCGCTGAAGCTGTTGCAGCGCGGCGTCATGACGGCCCAGCAGGCGCAATGCTCCGGCGAGACGGTAGCGGACCCGCGCCGCGGTGAGCCCGCGCGCGAGCGTGGTCGCGTTATCCAATGTGGACAGCGCGGCGCTCGTCCGCCCAGCATACAGCAGCGCCATCCCCAAAGCGGCCATCGCGTCCGCCTCCCGGTCGGCCGAGCCCGACCGGCGACCCAGCCGGACCGCCCGCCGCAGATGCGGCACGGCGGCGGCGAGGTCACCGAAATCCCGCTCCACCAAACCCATGGCCTGGTAGGCGATCGACGCGTCGAACGCCGAAGGTTTGCGGGCCAGCACGGCCTGCGCACCCGCGAAAGCGCTTGCCGGCCGGGCGAAGACGAGCGGCAGCAGGGCCGCCGGCCCACCGGCATCGGCGCGAGACAGCCCGGCCACATGAGAAGGATAGTCACACGGTCGGTGTCGGTCGATCATCTGATCGATGTATCACGCCGGAGAGGGTTGTCTCTTACCAAGTGAGGAAACCACTAAGCGGGAGGCGGATGCCGATGAAAAAGGGAAGGTACGCCAAGTTCTGGTCGCAATTCGACACCGTCAAGGAGGGTGCCCGGAGAAATGGCGTCTTCCTCGCCGTGTGGCCGCCGAACGCGCAGGACGACTGGGATATCGAGCCCGAGTACGTTTACGAGGACCGCTGGGTGCTGATGGACGAGCACGCCCACGCCGACGACTCGCTGCACCGTTATCTCGGCACCGACAAGGCGGCATCCACGAACGACGGTCCGGTCAAGCGCGTGCCGTTGCGCGATCCGCAACGCGATCCGATGCCGGACGTGGTGGAGCGGATCAAGAGAAGGCCGGCCAATGACACGACGCCGAACCACCTGATGTCGATCTGCGACGTGAACATGTGCCCGGCCGACGAGCCCTTCCCTATGCCGGCCAACGCCGAGCTGTGGCCATCGCAGGAGCCGGGGGACGGCGGAGCGGGCGTGGACATCAGGGTCATCGACACCGGCCTCGTCAAATGCCACGAGGAGATCCCGCTGCTGTCGCAGAACGTCACCGGCAACCTCAACACTCTCATCGACTATCGGGCCGAGCGGATATTGACCTATGGGATGCACGGGAGTGTCATTGCCGGGCTGATCAAGAGCATGGCGCCGAAGGCGGTCGTGGAGGTGACCAACGCGCTGACCATGGCGGGTACCGCCCTGGAGCTGGACCTCGGCAACGCCCTGTGCGAGGCGCTCGCCAAGCGCCCCGACATCATCAGCCTGTCCGCCGGCACGCTCACACAGAATCGGCGGGAACTGTTGGGGCTCAATAGGTTCTGGACCGAGTTGCAGGACAATGGCCATACACTGCTGGTCGCCGCGGCAGGCAACGAGGGGACAGTGCAGGCGCTGATGCCCGCGGCGCTGGGCCCGTCGTCCGGCGGGGCGATCCTGTCGGTCGGCGCCTTGCGGGCCGACTGTACCGGCCTGGCGTGCTTCAGCAACTGGGGCCCGGATGTTCAGGTCTACGCGCCGGGCGAGCGCCTGATCACCTTGTTCACTGAGGGCGACTATCAGTACGCCGACCCGCCGGTGCTGCACTGCCGTTACCACGATCCGTGCCTCTACTGCCCCTGCACCTGCGTGACGGCGCCGCCCGAGGGTGCCCAGGTGCGCTTCGAAGGGAGGGCACGATGGAGCGGTACGTCGTTTGCGACCCCGATCGTGGCCGGTCTTGTCGCGTCCTGCATGAAGGAGTTCGACCTGGATCCCCGATCCGCGGCGCGGAAACTGCTGCAGGACAAAGGGTTCGCGTTCGACCTCCCGTTGGCTCACCCGGCCTTGCCGCAGCGGACAGGTCTGGCCCTCATACCCGCCTCGATCGGGCGGCACGCCCTCACAACCTGACCGACCAAGTGTGCCCGCCCGGCCCGGGGACGTACGATAAGCGCGACCACGAGGACGGGCGGGCCATGCAGACCGACGATGTGGGCGCTCTGGTCAGAGCCGCCGCCGAGGGCGACAAGTCCGCCTGGAATGCGCTGGTGATGCGATTCAGCGGGCTCGTCTGGTCGGTCGCGCGGGCGCACCGCCTGAGCGCGACCGATGCCGAGGATGTGTACCAAACCACCTGGCTGCGCCTCATGGAGCACATCGGAAAGATCAAGGAGCCCCAGCGGGTGGCTGGATGGATCGCCACCACCGCCCAGCGCGAGGTGCTGAAGGCGTTGCACATCGGCCGGAGAGCCACGCTGGTCAGGGATCTCGATCTCCTCGAAGGCGGGATCGATGATGCCTCACCGGAGTCCGCGGTGGTCGCCTCCGAGGACGAGGCGGAGCACGGCGAGCGGGCCAGGCGGATGTGGTTGGCGCTCAACGCTCTGTCCGAACGCTGCCGGCGACTGTTGCGAGTGCTCGCGGCAAGCCCACCACCGAGCTATGCCGAGGTGTCGGCAGCGCTGGAAATGCCGATCGGCAGCATCGGTCCGACACGGGCGCGGTGCCTCGAACGGTTGCGCATGGCTTTCGCCGCCCAAAGCGCGGCGCCAGAGGTGACCCAGTGACCGCCGGGAGTGGACCGAGCCCGCCAGACGACGACCTCGCGCTTGAGGCTGAGCTTCGTGCCGCCGCGGCTATGTTCGACCCGGTCCCGCAGTGGCTGGAGCGGGCCGCCGTCGACGCGTTCGACCTGCGGGAGATCGATGCGGAGCTGGCCGAACTGGTCTTCGACTCGTCGCTTGAGCGCGCCGTTGTCCGCGGCGATCAGGAGCCCAGGCTGCTGACCTTCCAGGCCGGCGATGTGATCATCGAGGTGGAGCTTTCGGGATCGGGTGGCGCCCGGCGACTGGTCGGGCACCTAGTCTCACCCGGCCCGGCGCAGGTGGAGCTTCGCTCGCCGCAAGGCACGGTCTTGGTCCAGGTGGATGGGCTGGGCCGCTTCGCCGCGCCCGTTTCTGAGGGCCCGTTCAGCCTGGCCTGCCGCTGGCCGCAACGCACCCCGGACCAGGTTGTGGTCACCGATTGGGTCACCGGTTAGGGAGCCGGAAGCTACCCGAACAAGGGACGGCAGATCACATAGGCGATCGCGGCGATCAAGGCCGCCCCGGGAAAAGTCAGGATCCACGCCAGCACGATGTTGCCGGCCACGCCCCACCGCACCGCGGAAAGCTTCTTCGTCGCGCCCACGCCCAGGATGGCCGACGTGATGGTGTGCGTCGTCGAGATCGGCAGGCCCAGCTGGCTGTTGACCCACAGGACGGTGGCAGCGACCGATTCGGCGGCGAAGCCGGCGGGCGGGTCGAGGTGGATGACGCGCCGGCCCAGGGTCCTGATGATCCGCCAGCCGCCGGCATAGGTACCCAATGCCAATGCCGCCGCCGAAGCCCAGTAGGCCCATTCCGGGGTGTCGGTCTTGCTGCCCTGCAGTTTGGCGGTGTAAAGCGCGAGCACGATGATGCCCATGGTCTTGGCCGCGTCCTGCATGCCGTGGCCGACCGACATGGCCGCGGCCGACACCGACTGCGCCAATCGGAAGCCGCGGTTGAGCCGGCCCGGGTGGCTCCTGCGGAAGATCCATATCACCAGCAGCATGGCCAGCGCGCCGAGAACGAAGCCGGCGAGGGGCGAGGCGATCATCGGGATCACGATCTTCAGGAGGATCCCGTCCCACTTCACCGAGCCGCCCACGCCGAAGAGCAGTGAGCACAGGGTGGAGCCGACCAGCCCGCCGATCAGCGCGTGCGAGGAGGACGACGGCAGGCCGAAGTACCAGGTGATCAGGTTCCAGCTGATGGCGCCGAGGACCCCGGCGAGCACGACGCCCAGCGCCTCCATGCCGGTGGGCAGCCCGACGACTCCGTCACCCACGGTCTTGGCGACCGCGCCGCCGAAATGCGCTCCGACGAAGTTGCCGACCGCCGCCATGCCAAGCGCCACGCGCGGCGTGAGGGCGCGGGTGGACACGCTGGTCGCGATGGCGTTGGCGGCGTCGTGGAAGCCGTTGGTGTAGTCGAACACCAACGCCACCGCGATCACCGTTATGGCCCCGATGAGCAGAGGGTCCACTCAGGACTCCTTGACCGCGATGGTCTCGAGGGTGTTGGCCACGTGTTCGAACGCGTCGCAGGCGGCCTCCAGCTCGTCGGCGACCTCCTTCATCTTGAGCACGGTCAGGGCGTCGTATTCGCCGCTGAACAGGCGCACGAGCAGCATCCGGTAGGCCCGGTCGCCCTCGTTCTCCAACCGGTTGGTCTCGACCCAGTAGTCCTCGAGGGACTGCAAGCCCTTCATCCTCTTGACGCCCCTGGGGCGCCTGACCCCGGGTGCCCCGATCCGCAGCCGCTCCATCGCCTCCGCGGTCAGCTCGGCCTGGCGGTTGAGCACGTCGACCATCTCGTGCATCTCACGCGGCAGGCTGGGCAGCTTGGTCAGGCCGTAGAGGTAGACCAGGCTGCCGATGGCCTCCATGTGATCCATCACATCGTCGAGCCGGTGCCCCAGCTGGTAGATGTCCTCCCGGTCGAACGGCGTGACGAACGTAGTGTTGATCTTGTTGTATAGCTCGTGCGTGATCTGATCGCTGTCGTGCTCAAGCTCCGCCAGCCGCTCGCTGACCGAGTGCACGTCCGCACCGGGCAGCGCCAGCTCGGTCAGCAGGACGGCGCCCTTGACAAGGTTTTTGGCCGCCCGGCCGAACATGTCGTAGAACATCGCCTCGCTGCGACGGAGCGAGAACTTCACGTCGTCTTCCTTCCTTCAAGCCGTGCGCGTTCGCGCGCGACGTCGAAACTCGCCGGCGGATAGCGCAAACCGAGCCCGATTAACGCGTCGAGCAGCAGGGTGGCCACTGCCCAGTCGCGGTACCACTTGTGATCAGCCGGCACAACGTACCAGGGTGCAAGATCGGTGCCGCATCGCGCCAGCACCTCTTGATACGCCTCCTGGTAAGCGGGCCATAACGCCCGGTTGTCAACGTCCTGCGGGTTGTACTTCCAGTGCTTGGTGGGGTCATCAAGCCGGGCGAGCAACCGCTTCCGCTGCTCCTCGAAGGATATGTGCAACATCACCTTGACCATGGTGATCCCCGATGCGGCAAGCTCTTCCTCGAATTCATTGATCATTTGGTACCGGGGCCGCCACACCCTCTCCGCAACGAGCTTCAGCACCCGCACCACCAGCACGTCCTCGTAGTGGGAACGGTTGAAGACCCCCATGGAGCCGGGTTTGGGCAGCGCGTTGCGGATGCGCCAAAGGAAGTCGTGCTTCAGCTCGTCGCTCGTCGGCGCTCCAAAGGAGACGATCCGCATGCCCTTGGGGTTCATGGTGCCGGCGACCTTCTTGACCGTGCCGTCCTTGCCACCGCAGTCCATCGCCTGCAGCACAAGCAACACCCGCCGCTGGTCCTCAGGGTTGGCCGTGGCGTTGGCGAAAAGCATCTCCTGCTGGACGGCCAGCCGCTCACCCAGTTCGGCCAGCTCCGCCCGCGCCCAAGCTTTGGGGTCTTTGTGCACCGACTTGCGGTCGGGCAGTCCGGGGGTGCCGGAGGCGTCGATCGCGTTCAGATCGGCATCCGGTCCCACCCGTAACACGCGTAATAGTTCGGACACACATCGATCATCTCGCAGTTTTGAACGTGGTGTGCTGGAAGAGTTCCAGCCAACGGTGGAAATGGCCTCCGAACGGCTCCGCCTCGCCATGCAGCGAGTCGAGCAGCCAGGACGCGGCTGCCCTCGCCTGTTTGATCACTTCTTCCGGGTACCCAAAACGCCTGACGTGCTCGGAAAACTCGTCCTCGTCGACGAGCTGGACCTCGCCCGTCTCACGGATCTTGCGCACGTCCAGGTCGAGGTCGGTCATGACGACCGTGTTCGCCGCCCAGTGCGCCGGGGTGGTGATGTCGCAGTAGACCGACGTGTTGCGGGGGGCCGCGTTGAAGATCGCCGTCCACCAGCCATAGTGCGGGACGAGCAGTACGCCAGGGATCTCCCACACCTTGCCCGAGTCGGCGACGGTGCCGCTGGGAATGCCTAGCCACGTGCCGTGCCTGTCGCGGCCGAGCAGGCGGGTGACCATCCCCCGGTGAGCACTCCCGTCATACTTTCGCATCAGGACCCGGACAGCGGTCATGTGACTACCATAGGCCGCTCGCTCACCCTCGCAGGGTCTAGGTCCCGGGGCGGCGTTTCGCGTCACGCTTCCGCGGCTACCTGCCGGTGCGCCGCTTGTTCGAAGATCATCCGATGTGGTGTGACTTCGATGTCCGGCCGACGGCGGATGACAACTACCTGACGGCGACTCGGAGATGACCCTCTCGCCACCGGGCAACAATGTCGGACCGAGGAGATACTGTCTCCAGCATGCCGGACGCAGCTGAGCTTCTCGCCGCCGCGATCGCCGCGGTTCCCGGTGGTGTCTCCCGTCCCGGGCAGCAGGCGATGACGGCGGCCATCGTCGAGGCCGTGCGCGACAGGCGGCATCTGCTGGTGCAAGCGGGCACGGGCACCGGCAAGTCCCTGGCCTATCTCGCCCCCGCGCTGACCATCGACGGGCCTGTCGTCATCTCGACGGCGACCCTTGCCCTCCAATCCCAATTGGTGGACCACGATCTGCCGCGGTTGAGCGAGGCGGTCGCGCCGCTGCTGGGCAGGGAGCCGACCTTCGCCCTCCTGAAGGGCCGGCATCACTATGTATGCCTGGCCAAGCTGGAGCATGCGGAGCAGGACGAGCCGCAGGACGCGCTCTTCGAGCGGACCAAGTGGCTGGGCGAGGCCGGCAGGCTGGGCAAGCAGATCGTTCGCATCCGCGAGTGGGCGATGGAGAGCGACACGGGCGACCGCGACGAGCTTGATCCCGGTGTCGACGACACGGCCTGGCGTTCGGTCTCCACCCCGGCGCGCGAGTGCGTCGGCGCGATGAAGTGCCCCTATGGTGCGGAGTGCTTCGCCGAGCTGTCGCGCGCCCGTGCCCGCGAGGCCGATGTGGTCGTCACCAACCACTCCCTGCTCTCCTATGACATGCTGGCGGGCCGGCACATCGTGCCCCCGCACAAGCTGCTGATCGTTGACGAGGCGCACGAGCTGGCCGACCGGGTCTCCAGCGCCGCGCAGGCCGAGCTGACCTCGGCCGGGGTCGACGGCACGGCTCGCACGGCACGCTCCTTTGTGGAGGGTGAGCACTATCAGGGCCTGCTCGAGGGCGCCGACGCGCTCACGGTCGGGCTGGCCGAGGTGCCGCCGGGCCGCCTCACGGCCGGGTTGCCGCCGGCGCTTCAGGAGGCGTGCGTGCTTCTCGACGCGGCGACGCGCGGTGCGCTGACGGCGGTCGGCGAGATCAAAGCCGACGATCCCGACCCGGTGCGCAAGCAGCAGGCCAAGTCCATGCTGACCGACGTCTCCACGACCGTGCAGCGGCTGCTGGAGGGTTCGGGCGCCGACGTGGCCTGGGTCGAGCACGAGCCGCGCCGCGCCCTTGTGGTGGCGCCACTTTCCGTCGCGGGGCTGCTCAGCGACAAGCTTTATGAGGACCGCACGGTCGTGGCGACCTCGGCGACGGTCGCGCTCGGCGGCAAGTTCGAGACCATCGCCAAGTCCCTCGGCCAGCCCGACGGGTTCCGCACGCTCGATGTCGGCTCCCCGTTCAACTATCCCAAGCAGGGCATCCTTTACGTCGCCGCGCACCTGCCCCGCCCCACCCAGTCCGGGCTCTCCGGCGCGGCCGGTGCCGAGTTGCTCGGCCTGGTCAGCGCGCTTGGCGGGCGCAGCCTCGGGCTGTTCTCGTCGCGGCGCGCGGCGCAGCAGGCGGCGGAGCTGGTGCGCGCCAAGACCGACCTGACCGTCCTGCTGCAGGGCGACGAGTCGCTGCCGATCCTGGTGCGCCGCTTCCGGGACGAGCGCAACAGCTGCCTGTTCGGGGTGATGTCGCTGTGGCAGGGCGTCGACGTGCCGGGCGACGCTTGCCAGCTGGTGGTGATCGACCGGCTGCCCTTCCCGCGGCCCGACGAGCCTTTGGCGGCGGCGCGCTCCGAGGCGGTCGACGCGGCGGGCGGCTCCGGGTTCGCCGCAATCAGCGTGCCGATCGCGGCCGTGCGGCTGGCGCAGGGCGTCGGCCGGCTCATCCGCTCCAACGACGACCGTGGCGTCGTGGCCGTGCTCGACTCGCGGCTGGAGAAGGCACGCTCCTACGGCTCGTTCCTCCGCAACACGCTGCCGCCTTTCTGGTACACCACCAATCCTGTGGTGGTCCAGGGAGCGCTCAAGCGGCTTGCCTCCGCTTAGCGTAGGAGCGCAGCGCCCGCCGGAAGTGCGCCTTGGTGAAGCCGGGCCAGTAGACGTCGCAGAAGTGGAGCTCCGAGTGGGCCGCCTGCCAGATGAGGAAGCCGGAGAGGCGCCGCTCACCGCTGGTACGGATGACCAGATCCGGGTCGGGCCGTCCAACGGTGTAAAGGTGCCGCGAGATGTCCTCAATGGACAGTCTCGTCGCCAGCTCGTCTGGCGATACCCCTTGCGCCGCCTCGTTTTGCAACAGAGACCGTACCGCGTCGACGATCTCGTCGCGGCCGTCGTAACCGATCGCCACCGTCAGGTGACGCCCGGTCTGGTCAGTGTCCGCCTCGGCCCGCTTCAAGGCCAGCCGGGTCGAGTCGGGAAGGATGTCGAGGCGCCCCGCCACGTGCAGCTGCCAATCCCGTTGGCGCTGGCCGACTATCACCTCCTCGACCATCCGCATCAGGTGGTCGACCTCGTCGGAGTCGCGCTTGAGCAGGTTGTCGCGGGAGCACACGAAGACCGTGACGTTGTTGATGCCCAGCTCGGCGCACCAGCCCAGCAGGTCCTCCACGTGCTCGGCGCCGTAGCGGTGGCCGACGCTTGGGTTGTCGAACCCCATCTTGCGCGCCCACCGCCGGTTGCCGTCCATCACGACCGCGACATGTTGGGGCAACCTCATCCCGAAGATGATAATGGGTCACCGCCGTCGGGCGGTGACCCATTATCGCCAGTGAGTCAGCTCACGGTGACCGCGAACTGGTTCACTCCACGGTCGGCGGTGACCTGTGCGTCGCCGTTGCCAAAGCGCGACAACGCGCGCAGCGTCCACGTGCCGGGAGCGGCGAAGAAGCGGAACTGGCCGGAAGGAGACGTGACCACCTCCGCGGTGAACTCGCCGCTGCGGTCAAGCAGACGGACGTAGGCGCCCGCCACAGGATCACCGCCGGCCGCCTGCACCACACCGGTGATTACCGTTTCCTTCTCCAGGTCGACGCTGAGCGGCAGCGGCGCGGCCTGATCGGGCGCGGCGCAGGAGGCCGCGGTGCTGCTTGGTGCGGTCATCGTGATCACGCCTCTCCGGGCTCGTCGCCCAATGCCACCGGCACGCCGACCAGCGAGCCGTACTCTGTCCAGGAACCGTCGTAGTTCTTCACGTCCTGCTTGCCGAGGATCTCGCGCAGCACCAACCAGGTGTGCGAGGAGCGCTCACCGATGCGGCAGTAGGCGATCGTCGGCTTGCTGTCGTCCACAAAGGAGTAAAGCTCGGCCAGCTCGTCGTCGGAGCGGAACGTGCCGTCCTCGTTGGCCGCCTTGGACCAGGGCACGCTGACCGCGGTCGGGATGTGGCCGGCGCGCTGCGCCTGCTCCTGCGGCAGGTGCGCGGGGGCGAGCAGCCTCCCCGCGTACTCGTCCGGGGAGCGGACGTCGACAAGGTTGTGAGTACCGATCGCGTCGAGCACGTTGTCGCGGAAGGCGCGGATGGACAGATCCTGCTCCTTGGCGGTGTAGGTCGTGGCCGGGCGCTGCGGCACGTCCTCGACTAGCGGGCGCGCGTCGAGCTCCCACTTCTTGCGGCCGCCGTCGAGCAGCTTGACGTCCTCGTGCCCGTAAAGCTTGAAGTACCAGTACGCATAGGCGGCGAACCAGTTGTTGTTGCCGCCGTAGAGGACCACGGTGTCGTCGTTGCCGACGCCGCGCGAGGACAGCAGCGCCTCGAACTGTTGCTTGTTCACGAAGTCCCGGCGGACCGGGTCTTGCAGATCGGCCTTCCAGTCGAGCTTGATGGCGCCGGCGATGTGGCCGCCGTCATAGGCGGTGGTGTCCTCATCGACCTCGACGAAGACGATGCCCGGTGTGTTCAGGTTTTTCTCGGCCCAGTCGGCTGTGACGAGGGCGGATTCGCGACTCATGGAAACGTCTCCCTAGATGGATGCTTTGGGGAACACGAGCGCGAGGTGACAAACTCCGGATTTGAAACCGTCGCGCATTGATCTGCGGAGCGACGGCGGGGGCTAGCTCAGCGATGAGAAGCGACGAAAGAGCACGCTCGAAGCTGGGCCGCCGTCAGATGACGGGGCAACACAGGCACGCGGCCACGCGGCACAGGTCGACCGCGCGCCGTTTGGTGAGCAGCGCACTCATGCCGCAGACCATATCAGCCACGGCCGCGTTTGGAGAATGTGTCGTCCATCATTTGAGAGAAGTTGCCTCACCCTGCTAGCTCCACCTCGCTGGTGGTCATGCTGACGTCCAGGCCGCCCAAGGCAGGACGCACATCGACGAGCTTCAGGTTGAAGGGCATCGGCGGGAGGCTGAAGGTGACCGCCGCGAGCCGGTCCTTGTACTGGTTGATCAGCTGTTGGGCGGGCGCCGCGAGGTTGGATGCGGTGAGCTCCTTGACCTTGATGCGTACCTTGCCGTCGACGACCGTCACCTCGGCCGCGCCATTGAGCACTCCGGCCACCGGCACGTTGCCACTGATGCGCAGATTGGTGCCGTCGCCGCTGAGGGTCATGTCCTTCAGGCCGCTCGCCTCGACCAGGCTCGTGTAGGAAAGCGTCGCCGTGCCATCGATCTTAGTTGCAATCACCTTGCCGGTGCCGTTGAGCATGTCCTGCGCATCGGCCCTGACGTCGTGGGCGCGCACCCGCAGCAGCGGGATCGGCAGGCGCTCGGCCTTCACGTCGCGCAGATCGACGTGGATCTCGTCGTAGTTGCCGCGCAGCACCTGGGTGAGGAAGGGGTACCCAGTGATCGTCACCTCCGGCGGAGAGGACTGGATCTGCCGCTGGGTCAGCTGCGCCGAGACCCGCTCGGCGATGAACGTCTCGGCATAATGCGCGCCCACCCTGTCGGCCACGGCCAGGAGCACGACGACGACCAGCAGGATGACAGCGGTGATGTTGACTGATCGCCTCACTTTGCCTGCCAAAGCAGGTTGGTGATGAGGTATGCCACCGGGGCTGCGAGGGCGAACCCGGCCAGCGGGCCCTGCATGTGCCGGGCGAGCCACATCGTGGGCGGATCTCCGGCCAGCTCCCGTCCAGCCTCGGCGAAACCGATCGTGAGGTCGGCCAGGACCGCGGCGGCCGCGGCGGCGGCGCCGACCGTGGCGGCCGAGCCCGGGGTGAAGCCGACCATGTAGCTGCCGAGGTAACCGGCGACACCGGTGCCGATCATCGTGCCCAGCACGATGCCGACGGCGCCCCGCGGCACCTGGGGCGCGAGCCGTGGCAGGGGGACAATGACATCGGTGAATCGGGCCACGCTCAGGGCTACCCCGCATGAGGCCAGGCAAACCGTGATTGCCTGGGTGCCCAGCGGGATGCGCACGAGCACCAGCAACGTGGCGAAGGCCACCACACCGACGACGATCACCGTGGTCGCGCCGAGCGACTCGGTGACCCTGACCCGGCCCTCGCGGAAGATGATCTGCCCGAGCACACCAACCACCATGCCGCCCGCGGCGACCAGGCCCAGCGGCCCGATCGTCGCCTCGTTGGGGCTGTTGGCCGCATAGTCGGCGGCAAGCGCGCTGAGGATGCCCACGCCGGCGACGACCTTGACCGCCGGCGGGCGCAGCGCCATCGTCGTCGCGAAGACGTAGAGCATCTGCGCGCCGAAGACGACGATCGCATAGGGCAGCCGCTGCGCCACGCCAGAGGTCTGCGCGCCCATGATCAGGCCGACGGTCAGCAGCGCGGCGAACCCGCCGATGGTCAGTGACAGCAGTCGCCGGACCGGCACCACCTGGATCGGGAGGTCGTCGACGGGCAGCGGGCCGGCCGGCGCGGGGGCCGGGCGGGCGCGGCGGGCCACACGCGCCTGCCGCGGAGCGGGGCTGACCGGCGCCGCGGAGGTGATGAACGGGTTGGCGCCGGACCTGCGGTTGCGCGGGCTGTCGTCGGAGGGGGGAGTGCCGAACACTCACTGATCCTGCCACCACCGATAGGACCATAGCCACCCCGGACCATGATTGAGTATGCTCTTGGCTTAATACCGCCACCAGCCCGCCAGCGACGTCGGGGAAAATGAGACGTCGCGCTCCGAACGCGCGAGGACGGAGGCGATTCGTGGAGATACTGCTCCTGGTCAGTCCGCGGGTGACCGACCCATCGGCGGTGCTGCCGTCGATGGACCTGCTCCCCCACACGGTGCGCACAGCCCCTCGTGACGTGCGCACGCTGGTGTCCGCACCCACGCCCGACGCGGTTCTTGTCGACGCGCGCAGCGAGCTTTCCGACGCGCGCGCCACCTGCCGCATGCTCAACGCGACCGGGCTGGGTGTCCCGCTGATCGCGATCGTGACCGAGGCGGGTCTCGTCGCGATCAACGCCGACTGGGGCGTCGATGACGTGATCCTGGCCGGCGCCGGCCCCGCCGAGGTCGAGGCGCGGCTGCGGGTCGCGGTCGGCAAGCTCAACTCCGCCTCGGCCGCCGCCGGTGGCCTGATCCGGGCGGGCGAGCTGACCATCGACCCCGACACGTACGCTGCCAAGCTCAAGGGCCGCCCGCTCGACCTGACCTACAAGGAGTTCGAGCTGCTCAAGTTCCTGGCGCAGCACCCCGGCCGGGTCTTCACCCGCGACCAGCTGCTGCGCGAGGTGTGGGGCTACGACTACTTCGGCGGCACGCGCACGGTCGATGTGCATGTGCGGCGCCTGCGCGCCAAGCTGGGCTCGGAGTACGAGTCGATGATCGGCACGGTCCGCCAGGTGGGCTACAAGTTCGTGGTCCCGTCCGCGCGGCAGTTGCCCCACAGCGAGCTTGAGCCGCTTTCCTCGGAGTCACTATCCGCATTGCTATAAAGCCGTCTACCCTATTTAAGTGATCAACGCCGCGACGGCACAGAGGCTTGACCGACTCGCCCCGGCCGAGATCGACGCGGTTCTGGAGTTGGCGCGCGCCGCCGGTGACACCGACGGCGCGCTTCCTCTTTCGGAGCACGTGGTGCTGCACCTGCGCCACGGCGGCGACTTCCCCAGCGTGCATCTGGTGGTCCGCGACGGCGACATGCTCGTTGGATATGCGCACGTCGATGTCACTGACGAGGTCGAAGGACCGTCGGCCGAGCTGGTGGTGCATCCGCTGCATCGCCGCCACGGGCTGGGGCGGGTGCTGGTGCTGGCGGCGGTCGAGGCGGCGGAGGCGGCCGATCCGCTCGGGCGCCTGCGGCTGTGGGCGCACGGCGATCACCCTTCGGCGAGCGCGCTCGCGTTGAGCCTGGGGTTCACCCGGTCGAGGGTGCTTTGGCAGATGCGCCGGTCGCTGTTTGCCGAGCTGCCGGAGGTGGTGCTGCCGCCGGGCGTCCACCTGCGACCGTTCCGGCCCGGCGAGGATGACCAGGCGTGGGTCGACCTCAACAAGAAGGCGTTCGCCGACCACCCCGAGCAGGGCAAGTGGGAGCTGCGCGACCTGCGGCTGCGCATGCGTGAGCCGTGGTTCGACCCGGCCGGATTCCTTCTGGCGCAACGGGAGGGTGGGTCGGCGGGCAGTGGGATGAATAGCGACCTGCTGGGCTTCCACTGGACGAAGGTGCACGGCGAGGTGCGCCGGGCAGGCGAGTTTGGCCACCATCACGATCCGATCGGCGAGGTCTACGTGCTTGGTCTGCACCCGCAGGCGCAGGGTCTAGGCCTTGGCCGCGCCCTGACCGTCGCCGGACTGCGCTACCTGCGCGCGCGAGGCCTCGACCAGGTCATGCTCTACGTCGACGAGTCCAACGCGGCCGCGGCCGCCCTCTACACCCGCCTCGGCTTCGCGCGGTGGTCGACCGACGTGCTCTTCAGGCGGAAGACTTCCCTGAAGCGGTGACGCGCGTCACTATCGTTTCATGCGCGATCAGTGGGTGGCGCCACCGGAATTCGTGTCCTATGTGGACAAGCGGCTGCGCGCGCTCGAGGCCGCCGCCCTGCGCCTGACCGGAGACGAAGCGCAGGCCGAGCGCATGGCCGGGGAGCTGATGACCCTTGCCGCGCTGCGCTGGGGGCGCCTGTCCAAGGCCGACACCCGGCACGACCTCGCCGCCGGTACCTCCGCTGATGTCTATATCACGAAGCTCTTTCACCAGGAGGCGTCGGAGTTCGGGTACCCCCGCGTGCTTTTAAATCTTGAGAATGCGCCGGTGGGGCGCCGCCGCGCGCTGCTCGCCGGCCAGCTGCCAGCCGAAGAGGAGGCGGCTCTGCTGTGGGATGCCGCGCGCCGCAAGCTGCGCCGCCGCCTGCTGATCGCCGCCGGGGCCGGTGCGGTCGTGGCCGTGATCGCGCTTTGCCGCCGCGGTGGCGCGACCGAGCAGCAGCCGCAAGGCGAGACCACGCCGCTTGCCGTCCCGACCGGCCTGCCGGATGGCGCGCAAGCCATGCCCACGGGGGTTTTGAATTCAAGGACGATCGAGGGGGTACCGGAGAAGCTTTCCCTGCCAACGACAACGCCGCCCGCCCTGTCCGCCAGTCCGCTGCCCCGCGCGATCCTGCTGGTCGGGTCGACAGTGCTCGCTGGGGAACCGGTGTATGCCTTGGCGGACAACGGAAGCTGGCACTACCTCGATGACGCCCCGCGCGCCGCCGGCACCCTGCTGTCGCCCACTTCCCTTTCCCCTGACGGGAAAGTGGCCGTCTTCACGGTCGCCACCGGCGCCGTCCTCATCGATCTGACCACCGGCGAGCAGCAGTTGCTGCCCGGGGCGGTCGCGTCGGCGCGGCCGGTGTGGCTCAGCGAGCAGCAGCTGCTGTTCAGCTCCGCCGCCCTGCTCGACCGGGCGTCGGGCAAGATCGGCCCGGCCGGGGCGGGTCCGGAGAACGCGGTGACGCCGCGGGTGCGCGAGTCGGGTGATCGCACCAACACCATGATCGAGCTGCTGCCGGCGGGGCAGCCGCTGACCGCGCCTGCCCGGGTGCGCCGGTGGAACCTGACGGACCGGACATCGGTGACGATCCCGTTGTCGGGGCCGCTCGCCGACCTGGTCGGGCCCTGGGAGGGCCCGGGGATCGGCTATGGCGACGACCGTGTGGCCCGCCTTTGCCGCCCGACCGGGACCGTGCCGGCCTCGGTGCGCGTCTCCTGGATGGTCGCGATAGTCTCCCCGAAGTCCGGCGAGGTACCGCGCCTGCTGATGATCGACTCGGCGGCTTCGGGCGTGCCGACCCTGCTCGGCTGGGAGAGTGAGCGGCGGCTGCTGCTGGCGCTCAGCGTGCACGGAGGGCAGGAGATCGTGAGCTGGGATCTGTCCTCCGAGGTGGTGTCGCGTGTCTCCCACGCGGACTTCGTGGGGACGCTCTCGATGCGCGACTTGAGCAGGGTGACGTGAGGCAGTTCACCTTTTGGCCATTCTCTGCTGCCGTACTGGTCAGCCAGCCTATCCGGCCTGTTCACTGCTAGTTCACCTGATCCGGGCGAGTCCGCTACCTAGGACGGGCATCGTGGCGATCGTCAGGCCGGGCAACGGCCAGTCACCCCATCTAGGAAGGCATTTCACCTGTGAACCGAAACGTGCTTTCTCGGCGCGGCCTCGCCGGTGTCGCAGTCGCCGCGATTGCCGCGATCGCCATCGCCGGGTGCTCGAAGAAGGAAGAGCCGGGCAACACGCCGGCCTCCACAGATAACGGCATCGCCAGCCTGTCCGGAGACCTGAAGGCCTCTGGCGCCAGCTTCCCGGACGCGTACTACCAGGACGTCATCGATGAGCTGAAGACCGCCGCTCCCAAGCTCAAGCTCACTTACAACCCGGTGGGCTCGGGCGCTGGTAAGAAGGAGTTCGGCTCCGGACTGACCGATTTCGCCGGCACCGACAGCACGGTCAAGGACACCGACGGCGTTCCTGCGGGTTCGTTCTACTACATTCCGACCGTCGCCGCACCGATCACGGTGTCGTACAACCTCAAGGGCGTTGACAAGCTCCAGCTGAGCCCCGCGACGCTCGCGAAGATCTTCCAGCGCGACATCAAGGTCTGGAACGCTCCTGAGATCGCCGCCGACAATCCGGGCGTGAACCTGCCGGCGACCGCCATCCAGGTGGCGCACCGCTCGGACGGCTCGGGCACCACGAACAACTTCACCAAGTACCTGGTCGCCGCGGCCAAGGACACGTGGAAGCTGTCCAGCGGTGACACGGTGCAGTGGCCGACCGACACGCTGGGTGGCAACAAGAACAGCGGCGTCGCCGCGCTGGTGAAGCAGACCGAGGGCACGGTCGGTTACGTGGACCTCGCCGACGCCACCACCTCGGGCCTGAGCTTCGCCGCCATCAAGAACAAGGACGGCAAGTTCGTCAAGCCGTCGCTCGAGGGCGCAACCGCCGCTCTGGGCGGCGCGACCGTCAAGGACGATCTGACGTTCGACCCGATCAACGCGGCTGGGGCGGAGACGTACCCGATCACCGCTCCGACCTACATCCTGGTGAAGCAGAAGTACGACAGCCCTGAGAAGGCCAAGCTGGTCAAGGGTTTCGTCAAGTACCTGCTGACCGATGGAGCCGCTCTGGCCAAGGACACCCACTTCGCGGTGCTGCCGGCCGACCTCAAGAACAAGGCGCTTGCGCAGCTTGAGAAGGTCAGCTGAAGTTAACGCAAAGCACAGGCGGGCCGGGTGACCGGCCCGCCATACCCCTTGGAGAGCACAGGAATCCAATGACGACACAGGCAACAATGCTGACCCGCAAGGACCGCGGCAGGATCACTGACCGCGGGTTTTGGCTTCTCTGCCTGATAGCGGGCGTCACGGTGCTCGCTATCCTCGCCGCGATCCTGGTGAGCACCCTGCGGCAGTCCTGGCCGGCGCTCTCGGAGGCGGGGGCCAACGGTTTCTTAACGAGCAAGGTTTGGGATCCCAACAACGAGCTCTTCGGCACGCTCGCGTTCCTGTACGGCACGATCGTCGTGTCGATCATCGCGGTGATCTTCGCCGTACCCATCTCGATCGGCATCGCGCTCTTCCTGACGGAGCTTGCGCATCGCAGGGTCAAGGGGACCATCGTCACCGTCATCGACCTGCTCGCTGCCGTGCCGTCGGTGGTTTTCGGCCTTTGGGGGGTTTTCATCTTCGGGCCGGCCATGGTGCCGGTCTACGACTGGCTGCACGACGTTTTGGGCGGCATACCGATCCTCGGTGCCCTTTTCGGTGATGTCGCGGCCAAGAGCTTCATGACCGCCGGCCTCATCCTGGCTATCATGATCGTCCCGATCATCACCTCGATCACGCGAGAGGTCTTCGACACCGTGCCGGAGGCGGACAAGCAGGCCGCCTGGGCGCTCGGCGCCACCCGGTGGGAGATGATCCGGGGCGCGGTCTTCCCGCACAGCTTCGGTGGCATCGTCGGTGCGGTGATGCTCGGCCTGGGCCGCGCGCTGGGCGAGACCATCGCCGTGGCCCTGCTGATCGGCTCCGCCATCCAGATCACGCCCAATCTTTTCGCCCCGGGCTACTCGATCCCCGCGGTGATCGTGGATCAGTTCGGCGAGTCGGGCGGCAAGGCCACCGCCGCGCTGATCGGCATGGGCGTGGTGCTGTTCATCCTTACGGTCGTCATCAACCTGCTGGCTGAGGTCGTCGTGCGGCGCGCCGAGATCCGGATGAGGGGAGCGAGGGCATGACCGCCACCCGCACTGAAGCGCGGCCGCGAACCGTGAACCTGCGCCGCGGGACGCTGCCGCTGCGCCGGCGCCTCGTTGACATGATCAGCAAGATCCTCATGGCGGTGGCGCTGCTGGTGGCCGTGGTGCCACTGGTGCTGGTGATCTATCACGTCCTGGTCAAGGGCCTCGGTGTCATGAGCGCGGACTTCCTGACCGGCAACATCGTGTCCCCGCGCCGCGCCGGCGGGGGGATGGGCCCGGCCGTGGTGGGCACGCTGACGATCACCGCCGCGGCCTCGCTCATGGCGATCCCGCTCGGCGTGCTCGGAGCGGTCTACCTGAACGAATATGGCAAGCAAAACCCGCTGGCCCGGTTCATCCGGATCATGGCGGACGTCATGACCGGTGTTCCCTCGATCGTGATGGCGCTGTTCATCTACGTGGCGGTCGTCCTGGTCACCCAGGAGAAGTCGGGCTTGGCCGCAGCGTTGGCGCTGGCGGCGCTCATGCTTCCGGTGGTCTTGCGCAGCTCGGAGGAGATGCTCAAGCTGGTACCGGACGAGCTGCGCCAGGCCAGCGCGGCCCTGGGCGCGCGCCGCTGGAGGACCACCACCTCAGTGGTCCTGCCGGCCGCGATCTCGGGTATCACGAGCGGCATCATGCTGGCCATCGCCCGTGCAGCGGGCGAGACCACGCCGATCGTGGTGTGCGCCGGTGTCGCCACGACCATCACGTGGAACCTGGCGGACGAAAACACGGCGCTCCCGGCTCAGATCTTCCGCAACGCGACGGAGCCGTACCTGCCGGCGCAGGAGCGCGCCTGGGGTGCGGCCCTGACCCTGATGGTGATCGTCCTGGTCTTCACCATCATCGCCCGACTTATATCCGGCCGCTTCGCTATCAAGAACCGCTGAGGTGTAGAAACGATGACATCGCTAACCGCAAGTACTCCTCTGATTCCGGGAGCAGTGCCCGCAATGCAAGCCGCCTCAGCCAACCCGATCATGCAGCTTGAGCAGGTGAGCGTTTTCTACGGCAGCTACGAGGCTGTCCGTGGGACGACGATGCCCGTGCGCGAGCACCAGATCACGGCCATGATCGGGCCGTCGGGGTGTGGCAAGAGCACGATCCTGCGTTCGCTGAACCGGATGAACGACCTGATCCCGGGCGCTCGCATCGCCGGGAAGATCACCTTCCACAGCCAGGACCTCTACGCGGACGACGTCGACCCGATTCAGGTGCGCCGGCGCATCGGCATGGTGTTCCAGAAGCCCAACCCGTTCCCGAAGTCGATCTATGAGAACGTCGCCTACGGCATGAAGATCAACGGGATCAAGGGCGACATGGACGGCCGTGTAGAGAAGGCCCTGCGCGACGCCGCCCTGTGGGACGAGGTCAAGGACAAGCTCAAGTCGAGCGGTCTGGCCCTGTCCGGCGGCCAGCAGCAGCGGCTGTGCATCGCCCGCGCCATCGCGGTCGAGCCCGAGGTGATCCTCATGGACGAGCCGTGTTCCGCGCTCGACCCGATCGCCACCGGCAAAATCGAAGACCTGATGCACGAGCTGGCGAGGAAATACACCATCGTCATCGTCACCCACAACATGCAGCAGGCCGCGCGGGTCAGCCACTACACCGCGTTCTTCACCGCCGAGGTCGACGAGCAGCAGGTGCGGCATGGCCGGCTGGTCGAGTTCAACGACACCGGCCGCATCTTCACCAACCCCAGCGACAAGCGCACGGAGGACTACATCACCGGCCGCTTCGGCTGAGCCCTGCGGAGACGCACGGGGCAACTGTGCTGCACGTCACAGCGACTATGAGCAGATAGCCGCCGTGACCGGACAGCCCGTGCACAGCCGGCGGACGACCCCTATAGCTCCGGCATGAAGGGCTTGCTGACGTCGCGCACCACGGCCAGCATCTCCTCCCGGCTGTCGTAGTTGGACAGTTCCGTCAGCGTCATCAGCGTGGGCGGCAGCATGGGCAGGTTTCCCGCGCCGTGCTCGGTGAGGGCGCGGGCCGGGGTCAGCCAGCGCACCTGGTCGGCCTCGCCAGGCGGCAGGTGCGGCTCCTGCTCGTCGGGCATGGCCGCGAGGTAGAAGAACGTGTCGAACCGGCGGGGCTCGAAAACCGGTGTGAGCCAACGGTGCCAGGGCACGAGCGCGTCGGGGGAGATCAAGACTCCGGTCTCCTCGCAAAGCTCCCGCACGGCCGCCTCGACGGGGGTCTCGCCCGGTTCGAGGGCGCCGCCGGGGAAGGCCCACATGCCGCCGAAAGCCATGCCGCGCAAGCGTCTGATCAGGAAGACGCTGCGGTCGGGCCGGATCAGGACCACCGTTGCGGCCCGGCGCGGCGTCGCGGGTTCGCGCCCCGACTCGCGAAACTCGCGGGCCCGCTTTATCAGCCGTTGCAGGATGTCGTCGGAAAGGCCAAGGAACTCAGCCGACATGCACCACCACCGCCTGCCCCTGCCCGACGCCGATGCACGCCGCCGCGACACCGTAGCCGCCGCCGCGGCGTCGAAGCTCGCGGCACAGGTCGACGATGACGCGCGGCGCGGAGGCGCCAAGCGGGTGGCCGATCGCGATCGCCCCGCCGTTGACGTTGACCCGCTCGCGGGGGATCGGTAGCTCGTCGAGGCAGCTGAGCACCATGGCGGCGAACGCCTCGTTGATTTCCCACAGCGCGACGTCGGCGAAATCGAGCGATGCCTTGCGCAGGGCGGCTTGGATGGCGGGGACGGGCCCCATCGAGAACCGGTCGGGGGAGACCCCCGCGACGGCGCCGGCCACGATGCGCCCCAACGGTTCCACGCCGAACTCATCCACCGTGGACTGCGAGCCGACGAGCACCGCGATGGCGCCGTCGTTGATGGGCGACGAATTTCCGGCGGTGACCGTGCCGTCCTTGGTGAACGCGGGCTTGAGCGCCGCCAGCTTCTCCAGCGAGGTGCCGGGGCGGATGCACTCGTCGGATTCAAGCCCGGCAAAGGAAAAGACACCCTCCCGCGGAGCCTTCGCGGCGAGCTGGTGCGAGCGCAACGCCCACTCGTCCTGGGCCTGCCGCCCGATCCCCTTCTCCAGAGCCACCTTCTCGGCCGCGGCGCCGAGCGGCACCGTCCACTCCGGACTGAACTTCGGGTTGACCATCCGCCAGCCCAGCTGGGTGTTCCACAGCTTCGCCTCGGCCGGGAACGGCACGTCCGGCTTGGGCAGCACGAACGGCGCGCGGGTCATGCTCTCCACCCCGCCCGCCAGGATCAGCGAGGCGTCACCAGCATCGACGGCCCTCGAAGCCTGCACCACCGCCTCGGCGCCGGAGGCGCACAGCCGGTTGACCGTCACCCCCGGCACGGTCACCGGCAGGCCGGCGAGCAGCGCCGCCATCCGCGCCACGTTGCGGTTGTCCTCGCCCGCACCGTTCGCGTTGCCCAGGACGACGTCGTCGACCTCAGCGCCCGGATAGCGCCTGAGCAGCTCGATCAGGGGCGCGGCGGCGAGATCGTCCGCGCGCACCCCGGCCAGCCCGCCCCTGTGCCTGCCGAAGGGCGTCCGGGCGGCATCGATGATGAAGGCCATGGCTAGAACCCCAACAGATCGCGCAAGGCCTTGTGTTTCAAGGATTCTTTGACCGGTACCCCATCGACGCCGCGGATCGGGGCGATGCCGCGCACGCTGGAAACCAGCCACGCCCCGGACACCTCCGCCAGCTCCGCCGGGGTGATCATCCGCTCGGCAGGGGTCAGCCCGAGGTCGCCCGCGTGTGAGAGGGCGTAGCCGGCGGTGATCCCGGGCAGGATGCCGGTGCCGGCGGCCGGGACGGTCACCAGCTCATCGGCCTCGTGCCAGATCAGGGTGGATGTCGGGCCCTCCAGCGCGAAGCCGTCGGCAGAGACCCACAGCGCATCGTCGAAGCCCTGCGCCTGCGCGTGCCGCTGCGACGCCATGTTGATCGCGTAGGAGAGGGTCTTGGTCCCGCCGAGAAGCCATGGGGCATCCTGGCGCGCTCCCGATGGGTACCCGTAGGAAAGGGTCTTAAGAGAAAGTCCGTTGTCGCGTGCGGCCTTGGACGATGGCGGCACGGGCGTGATGGTGCCGAAAACCGTTGGCACACCGGCGCTTTCGGAGCCGCGCGTGCACACCATCTTGAGCGCGCCCTCGAGCTGCGGATCCCACTGCGCACAGGCCTGGCCCGCCAGCTCGGCGAGCACGGTGGGGTCGGGCAGGTCGAGGCCCATGCTGGCGGCGGAGGCTTGCAGCCGCAGCAGGTGATCCTCGAGCAGCCACGGGTTGCCGCCGCGCACGTGCATCGTCGTGAAGATGCCGTCGCCACGGGTGAGGCCGAGATCATCGGCTTTGAGGAAGGGGTTGCCCGCGGGGATCACGCCCCGGCCGAGCACAGCAAGGATTACCACAAGGAGGAGATTATTAGTGAACGGCTAAATTTGACGAGTGTCCGACCTAGCCAACCTGCTGCGCGAGCGCGGCCTGAGGTTGACGCCGCAGCGCCAGCAGGTCCTGGAGGCGCTGCGCCGCCTCGGCCACGCCACGCCCGAGCAGGTCCACGCGGAGGTGGCGGCCAAGGTCCCCGGGGTCAACATCACCACGATCTACCGCACCTTGGAGCTGCTGGAGGACCTCGACCTGGTGACGCACGTGCACCTGTCGCACGGCGCCCCGACGTACCACTACACCGCCGAGGGTGACGAGCTTCACGTGCACATGGTGTGCCGCAACTGCGGGATGGTGCGCGAGCTCGACACGGCCGAACTGGCGCCTTTGGCGGCGCGCCTGGACGAGCAGTACGGTTTCCGTCTGGACATCGGCCACGTGGCCCTGTTCGGCCTGTGCAGGGGGTGCTCATGATCACGGTGGGTCAGCTCGATCCTTCCTCGCCCGACGCGCCGGTCGCGGCTCACTTCGGGGATCCGCTGCGGGAGCAGCGGCTGGAGGAGGCGATCGTCGACCGCTCGCATCGCGGTTTGCTGCGCCTGACCGGGCCCGAGCGGCTCGCCTTCCTGCACAACCTGTCCAGCCAGTACCTGCTGGACCTGGAGGATGGGCAGGCGACGCAGTCGCTGATCCTCTCCCCGCACGGACACATCGAGCACCACTTCTGGGTGTCGGCGCTCGGCGACGAGCTGTGGCTCGATGTCGAACCCGGCTATGTCGACTCGCTGCGCGACTTCCTGCTCAAGATGCGCTTCTTCAGTCAGGTCGAGATCGAGGACGGCTCGCTGCGCGTTTTCAGCGCGGTCGGTCCCACTTTCGACCTGCCCGAGCCGGACATCCTGGACGTTCCCGGGCCGAAGTTCGCCACCGGCACCGTCCCGTCCCGGCCGACGTCGGTGTTCGCGCTTGCGCCCCTGCCGGGTGGAGGTTTTGTCCGGCGCACCCCGCTCGGGGTTGACCTGCTTGTGCCCTCGGAGGACTCGCTGCCCGACCTGCCGCGGGCCGGGCTTTGGGCCTACGAGGCTTGGCGGGTGGCAAAACGCTTGCCCCGCTTGGGTTTTGACACCGACCACAAGACGCTTCCGTCCGAAGTTGACCTGACCGCCGCCGCCGTGCACCTGGAGAAGGGTTGCTACCGCGGGCAGGAGACGGTGGCGCGGGTGCATCACCTGGGCCGCCCGCCGCGTGCGCTGCGCCTGCTGCACCTCGACGGGATCACCTCCGACCACCTGCCCGCGACGGGCACACCCGTCACGTTGGGCGAGCGGGCGGTGGGTTTCGTCGGCACGGCCGTGCGCCACTTCGAGCTGGGGCCGATCGCGCTCGGCATCCTCCGGCGCAACATTTCGGGCGACGCGCCCCTGATTGCCGGAGAATCCACGGCTGCGGTTGAATCTGAGGATGACTAGCGGGACGTTGATCACGGTTGCCCCCACCGGTGCCGAGTCGAGCAAGGCAGAAGTGCCGGCGCTGCCGGTGACCCTCGATGAGCTGGTGACCACGGCGGTCGGGTGCGAGTCCGAGGGCGCGAGTGTGATCCACGTGCACATCCGCGACGCCGCCTACGAGCCCACCCTCGACCTTGGGCTGCTGCGCGAGACCGTGGCGGCGCTGCGCGAGAAGACGGACCTGATCGTCCAGCTGTCCAGCGGCGGCTCGGTGCACGACCCGGAGGAGTCCCGCCTCGCCGTGCTCGACGCCGCGCCCGACATGGCCAGCTGCACCATGGGCACGGTCAATTTCGGCGACGACGTCTTCCTCAACCGCTGGAAGTTCATCGTCGACCTGCACACCCGCATGCAGGAGCGCGGCATCGTCCCGGAGTACGAGATCTTCGACCTGGGTCACCTGTGGGCGCTGGAGCGCCTGCTCGACAAGTACGGCCCGCCCGCCGGTGGGCATGTGCACGTCGACTTCGTGATGGGTGTGCCCGGCGGCATGCCAGGCACCACGGCGGCCTTCGCCTCCTGCCTCGCGGCTCTCCCCCAGGGCGCCACGTTCTCGGCGACGGGCATAGGCCGGTTCAGCCTGCCCGTGATGTTGACCTCACTCGGCGCCGGAGGCCACCTGCGCGTGGGCATGGAAGACACCATCACGTATGCGAAAGGCCAGCCCGTCGAGTCCAATATGCAGCTTGTCGCGCGGGCCGCGGCTTTTGCCCGGCTGGCCCAGCGGCCCCCGCTCACTACGACTCAGGCTCGGGATCTGCTAGGCATTAAAGGGTGAAGAAATATTCGGGTGGCACAGTCCTGGCCTCGGTTGAGCGGAGCGGTTTCGAGGAGAGCCGGCATCACGGTTCGGTCGTGGTGCTCTCGGGCTCGGGAGACGTGATCGCCTCGGCCGGTGACATCGTCGGCCCGATCTTTCCGCGCTCCTCCAACAAGCCGTTCCAGGCCATTGGCATGCTTCGCTGCGGCCTTGACGTGCACGGCGCGGATCTGGCCCTGGTCGCCGCCTCGCACGCGGCCGAGGACTTCCACCTTGAGCGCGTTCGCGCTCTCCTTGGGAAGGCGGGTCTGACCGAGGACGATCTGCGCAACCCCGCCGTCGACGAGACCCATGGCCGGATTTACCAGAACTGCTCCGGCAAGCACACCGGCATGCTGCTCACATGCGTGGCCAACGGCTGGCCGATCTCGGACTACTACGAGCCGGCGCACCCGCTGCAGAAGGCGCTCATCTCCGCGATCGAGGATTATTCGGGCGAGTCTGTCGCCGCCATCGGCGTCGATGGTTGCGGCGCGCCGGTCGCCGCGATCTCGCTGACCGGCCTGGCGACCGGGTTCCTGCGGGCATCCACGCACGAGGTGGCCGAGGCGATGCGCACCTATCCGGAGATGACCAGCGGCACGGGCCGCCGCGATGCCCTGCTGATGCGCGCTGTGCCGGGCCTGTTCTCCAAGGGCGGCGCCGAGGGGGTGTGGGCGGCGGCGATGCCGGGCGTCGGCGCCGTGGCGCTCAAAATCGATGACGGCGCCTTCCGTCCGCACGGTCCGGTGGTGCTGTCGGCGCTCAGACGGCTTGGCATCGACGTCGAGGCGCCGGGGCTCGCCGAGATTGTCTTCGGCCGGGGCGAGCCCGTGGGCGCGGTGAAGGCGGTCTGGTAACCGCTAACTGTGGCAAGCGTCATGCTAGCTTTTGCTAGCGGTTCGCGAGCAGAAGCCCTAGCCTGGCATGTGTGAGTGAGATTGGGGCATTTATCAAGGGCCTGCGGGAGAACGCCCGCATGTCGCTGCGCCAGCTCGCCGAGCACGCCAACATCAGCAACCCGTACCTGAGCCAGATCGAGCGCGGCCTGCGCAAGCCGTCCGCCGAGGTGCTGGCCCAGATCGCGGCGGCGCTGAGGGTGTCGACGCCCGCCATGTACCTCAAGGCCGGGCTCCTCGGCACCGACGACAGGGAGGGTGTGCTGGCGGCGATCGCCGGCGACCCCATCCTGACGATCGCCCAGAAGCAGTCTCTGACCCAGATCTACCAGACGTTCGTGCGCGAAAACACCCGCGAGAACACCAAGGAGTCAAGCGATGACGCAGCCGAAGACTAAGTACCCGAGCGCCTTCTACGCCGCCGCCGGTGTGGGCGACCTCGTCTATGAGCAGCTGCGCAAGCTGCAGACCAAGGCGGTCGCGTTCGGCAACGAGCAGGCGCCGCAGTGGAAGCGCCGCGTTGCCCACCTCAGCGTCAAGGTCGACGCTGGCAAGGTCCGCGAGTCGGTCGCGACCGGCACGCAGGTCGCCGCCGAGAAGGCCACCAAGGTCTACGACACGCTCGTGGCCCGCGGCGAGAAGGCCTTCCTGGACGAGAAGCCCGCGCCCGCCCCTAAGGCCACCACCAACACGGTGCCCGCTCCTAAGGCCACCAACACAGTGCCTGCCCCTAAGGCCACCAACACGGTGCCTGCCCCTAAGGCCACCAACACGGTGCCCGTCGCCAAGAAGGCGACTGCCGCCCCCCGCAAGAAGACCGCCTGATCGGTCCCCCAAAGCGCAACCGATGGTGGGGAATCGGAAATGTCGGGCCTTCGCCCGCCACACGCGATACCCCACCATCGGCCCACCGGATGTTCCCGGCGGGAGCGCTTTATCCTTTCAGGCATGGCCGTCGCCCAGCTTGCCGCCGTCCCCAAGTTCTATGGCTATGTCGAGTACTACCTCGACCGGGCCATCATGCTCTTCACGCTGGTCATCCTCGCGTGGGCGTTCATCCACGCGCTGACCCAGCGCGCCGACGCGTTCACCGCCGTCGGCACGCTGAGCAAGGCGGCGTGGCTGGGCATCCTCGGCGCGCTGTTCTTCATCGTCGGGCTGTTCGTCGGGCTCCTGGGCGGCGGCGGGTTGCTGCGGCTGTTCATGTGGATCGGGATCGGCGCGGCGGCGTACTACCTGTTGGAGACCAGGCGCGGGATTAAGGACGTGTCCGAGGGCCCGTGGTGAACGGGGCGCTTGACTTGCGTTGGCCACCACCCCCCGACGGCTTCCCCCGGCGCTATGGCAAGCCGCGCAACTCGGGCCCCAGCACGGGCAAGCCGAACCCGCCCACGCTGCCGACCGAGCTCGTCAACACCCCGCACGGGGTGCGGCTTGAGCGCCTCATCAGCGGCGTCGGCGAACCGGTCACTGTCTTCGCTCACGGCTTGGGACACGGCATCGCCGAGACCCGCCCGCTGGGCAGCGGCGTGCGCGGCAAGAGGGTTTTCTTCCAGTTCCGTGGGCATGGCGAGTCCGATTCGCCGCCGGGGGAGTGGGATTACGGCGACCTGGCGCGCGACATGCGCGCGATCGCCGACCTTTGCGGCGCGACCCAGGCCCTCGGTGTGAGCCTCGGCGCCGGAGCGTTGTGCCGGATGCTTGCCGAGACCCCTGACCGGTTCGCCAAAGTGGTTTTCTTCCTGCCCGCCGTGCTCGACCGGCCCCGGCCCGCGGCGGCCCGCGCCCGCATCGTCGAGCTGCTCGACGCGATCAACAGTGGCGATGTCACCGCGGTCGCCAACGCCGTCGTCGAGGAGATCCCGCCGAGCCTGCGCAACGGCAACGCCGGCTGGGCCTACGTGCGGCAACGCATCAACAACCTGATGAACACCGGCCTCAGCTCGGGCCTGCTGAAGCTGCCGGATCAGGTCGCCGTGCCCAGCGTCGACCTGCTGCGCGACGTGACCGCCGAGGCGCTGGTGATCGGCTGCGTCGGTGACGAGCTGCACCCGAGCAGCACAGCCAGCGAGCTCGCCGAGGTCCTTCCCCACGCCCGCCTGCACATCTACGGCCGCCCTTCGGTGCTTTGGCACGAGCGTCTTGACCTTCGCGAGCGAGTGAGTACCTTTCTCAATCATTGACTTCGTCCCCGGTTTAGGGGATTCCCACCCTCGCGGGTGGGGGTTTCCTGCTTCG